>Ga0316580_10000010_pt1 | contig 29238 bp, 22 predicted proteins | sample S0NA_2_FD_204519 | JGI IMG/M metagenome (GOLD analysis project Ga0316580, IMG submission 204519) | Rhizosphere microbial communities from salt marsh grasses in Alabama, United States - S0-2_160517rDrB | ecosystem: Host-associated > Plants > Roots > Rhizosphere | place: USA: Alabama | collected... | reverse complement strand
CCGGGCCGTGACCGGGGACCAGGCCCGTCAGCCCATCCTGCTCCAGCCCCTCCAGGATGCCCAGCCAGTGCCGCGTATCCGCGCCTCCGGTGAAGGGTACCCGGCCCTCGAAGATGATGTCCCCTGACATCAACACCCGGTCTGGCTCCACCAGCACCGTCAGGTCACCGTCGGAGTGGGCGGCCCCCAGGTAGCCGATCTTGAGCGTCGTGTCCCCAAGTGTGAGCACAGTGTCCTCAACGATAACCCGATCGGGCCGCACCAGGCGGGTGTCCTCATTGACCCATGGATACAGTGAAATCCGCCGCTCCGCGAGCCGCTCCGCGGCAATGGGCGCATCCAGATAGTCCTGGAAGCCGCCCGGGGAGATGACCTCAGCCCCCAAGTCCTTGAAGACCTGCAGTCCGTAGATGTGGTCGGCGTGGTAGTGGGTCAGAATCACCATCGCCACCGGCTTGTCGGTCACCTCGCGCAGCAGGCCAAGGAAGCGCTCGGCGAGTGACGGCGACCCCAGGGCGTCCACGATCACCACCCCCTCCGAGGTCACGATGGCCGAGGCATTGGAGATGAAGCCCTGATTCTCCGTCGCCACGCCCGAGGCGCCCTGTGCGTAATACACACGCTGCGAGACCTTCTGCAGCTTCATGTCGACAGTGGCAGGCGGATAAGTCGCAGCCGTAGCGACGAGCGGCAGCGAAAGGAGCAAGTTCAAAAGGTGGCGCATACTGGCATCTACTCTCGAAAGGTCGACAATGAGCCGCGCAGCTTGTCCGTACAGGAAGCTCCGCAAACGCACTAGTCGGCCAGATCCCCGATTCAAGGTCAACCGGGCTTGTCGCCAGCGACTCGGGCATGCAGTTGCTTGTTCCCATCTCCCTGTCCGCGATTCTCAGAGCGTCGGTCACTTGGCTTCGCATCTTCTCCAGGTCCTTTCCCTGAATCCCTGCGTGACCTCGTCGTCCCGAACCAAGCCGCCCGTGCGTCGATGACCGGCATCTCCCTCCGTTCGAGCCGCCCTCGGACCTGGGTGTGGACGCTCTCGTGCACGGAGACTGCGCAGGTACTCTGGTCAGGCGCGCAAAAAGATAACCGCAGAGACGTAGAGGCGCGGAGATTTCCCAGGGCGCTTTCCATGTATGTGTTTCGCTTGACTCTTCTCTGCGCATCCATTGCGTCACCGCGTCTCCACGGCAAAAAAATACGTGACGTTGGCCAATCTTTCGGGACTCTTGCACAGTCTCACAGAGTGCGGCGAGGGGAGGACGAGCAGCACGAGCAAGGATGAGCAGGCCAGCCCGAAGGCGATGGAGGCGGCCACGGGCATCAGGCGTCCGGCAGCCTCGGCCGATACCCTCGATCAGGACGCCGACACCACCGCCGCCGGCACGCTGAACGATGGCTGCCGCGCGACCTGCGCGTGACGACCAGGGTCGCGCCGTTCGGGGTCGGACTGATCCCGGCGCGCAAGCTTTGATGTCGCGACGGGTCAGGCCGACAGCGAGCGCCGGGCATGTTTCCCTCGACGCGCCTCAGGCGATGATCCGCAGCGCCAGATAAGGCGCGAGCGCGACGACAATGGTCGCGACCTTGAATTGTGCCAGATATTGGAAGTAGGCCCGGCCAAGGTCCTGCTCGTTCAGCCCGAACAGGCGGGCGTGCACACGAGTAATGGGGCCGCGCAGCGCGAGCAGCGCCACGGTGGAGAACACGAGCAGGCTGATGTTGATGACGGCGGCCCACCCGAAGAAGGCCGCGAGTTGATCGATCGTCATGGCTCCAGTACCTTGCTTCTGCAGTAACCAACCACAGGGGTGCGATCCATGCATGATACAGGTAGCAACCCGCGAACGGTGATCCTGCACAACGGCGTGGCCATGTCCCGGTACTGAACAATGGCTGTCTCAGCGACGACGCGATGCGGAGCATCGACGCCTGGGGTGCCGGAGAGGTTCGCCGCATCTGGCCGGACCCATCGACTGTCGCCTAAGAACAACGGCGGCCGGCGTCGCCGTGACGCCCGTTTCAGACGCGAACATCCCGCGTATCGACAGCTCGGATGCGGTTGCCGGCGACGGTGTCGAGGCCACGCTGCAAACCGTCGTTTTCATCCGGAGCGGTCCTCTCCGGGGCTGCTGAAGACACACCATGAGCACGATCGATCTCCTCAGACACGGCGAACCCCGAGGCGGTGTGCGCTACCGCGGGGACGGCGTCGACGATCCGCTGAGCGAACGGGGCTGGGAGCAGATGTGGGCCGCCGTCGCGCAGACATCGGATTGGACCCACGTGGTGACCTCGCCCCTGCGCCGCTGCCGGGAGTTCGCGGAGATGCTCGCGCGGCGTCTGGACCTCCCACTGGACGCCGACCCGCGCCTGCGGGAGGTCGGCTTCGGCGCCTGGGAGGGGCGTCGCCACGAAGAGATTCGTGAGGCCGACCCGGAGGCCTATCTGGCCTTCTTCCGCGACGCTGTCCATCACCGCCCGCCGGGCGCCGAGCCGTTGGACAGGTTCTATGCGCGGGTCCGGGAGGGTATCCTGGCGATCTTCGACGAGCACCCGGAGGGCCACGTGCTTCTGGTCTGCCATCTGGGCGTTATCCGGGCCGCGACCGCCCTGGCCTTGGAGATGCCCCTTGCGACCTTCTACCGGATGCACACGCCCTACGCAGGCCGCATTCGGCTGCGCCGCACGATGCGGGGCATTGAGCTCTGGATTGGTCAGTGATCCGCGGCGAGACCCATCAAGCCCTTGACCTCCCGTGCCGAGCCCGCGGCAGTCACGGCCTCGGCAAGCGCGCGGTCTTGAGCGCAGGTGCGAGTCGCCACCGTTTGCGCCAGATAGCGGGCATGGGCCACGTCCACCGAAAACGTCCGGTAGCCCAGGCCGAGCAGCACCGGAAGCACGCCCGGCAGCTGCGGCAGGATGCCGCAGAGCTGTATCCGCTCCAAGCCGGCGCCGGCGATCCGGGCAACCTGGCCCAGGAACCGATACACGCCCGGGGCGTAGGGGTCCAACGCATCGCTCACCTGCGGCACGTCCCGGTCGGCCCCGTAGAGGGACTGCATGAGGTCGTTCAGACCGATTCCGACCAGTGCGGACTGCGCGAGGAAGCGGTCCACCATCAGAGCGGCCCCCGCCGTCTCCAGCATCGGTCCGACAACCGGGTCGCATGGCCGCGCCGCAGCGCTGACAACCCGCTGCCAGCGCGCCAGCGCCGCCGCGGTGGCGAGGTTCGGAATCAATACCCGCACCGGATAGCGCGGGCAGAGCTCAGCGAGGGCCGCGAGCTGGGCGTCGAGCACGGACCGCACCAGCGGATCATCATAGAGTCGAGAACCGTGCCGTCCGAGGGGGCCGGTTTTCGGCAGGGCGGCCGCCCAAGCCGGATGCTTGTCGGGGGCCAGGTCCAGTAGCCGGATGGTCACCGACAAGGGCGCGGCCGCCGCGAGGATGTCTCCGAAGGCTTGCACATAGAACCCCTTGTCCGGGACGCGGTCGTCCGCCGGTAGTAGGAATTCGCTCCGCACCAAGCCCACGGCGGCTGCACCCTGCTCGCGCGCGCAGCAGGCGGCCTTCGCCGTGCGGACGCTCACCCGCAGCGCGACACGCTCGCCATCGCGTGTCTGCAGAGACCGAGGCACGGGCGGCGGCTCGGGGGTCAAGGCATCGGGATGGATCGAGGCCTGCAGCACCCGCCCCGCCGCGCCGTCCAGCACCGCTGGCGTGCCCTCAACCAGGCGATGGCCCTGATCCGCATCGAGTATCACGGTGGGAACGCCCCGGCTGAGCAGCGCAATGCTCGCGTGGGAGAATGGCGCTGCCTCCGTCAGGATACAGCCGGCCGGCCAGGTCGTCAGCGATCGCAGTACCTCATGATTGGCGAGCAGAATGGCATCGGCATGGACTGTGCGCCGGATGCGGCCGCGGGCAATCCCGGGCACATAGCCCAAACCACGAGCGAGCTCCTCAAAGACCTGACTCATGGCCTTCAGTCTAGTCGCCACGCTCGGATCGGCCACGATCAGGCGACGGGTCCTTGAGTCCTGCGCGTCAGTTAACGATGGCATACGGCCATCCCACCGCCGTCCGGCCACGACCGGGTTGGCCATGTCATCGGCCGGTCGGCCAGACGCGTCGAATCAGTCGTGTCAGCCCCGCCGCCTGGGTAGAGGTCCCAGCGCCCCTGCATTTTGCTTGGGGGCGTAAGTCGTCGATAGGTCGAGTCAGACGTGATGGGCACGGGTTACGAGAAAGCCTTGCCATCATGGCCTTGAACGACTTGGTCTCCGCTTCCTCCGTTACGACCCCGTTGGCCGTGGTTTGTCCGATGTCCCGGCCTTACGATGAAACAAATGCTTCATCTTGCGGGGTGGCACCGTGCCATGAACTTTAGAGACCTTTCTGTGGGTCATCGAACCCCAGCAGGTGAAGCACCATCTCCGCCGCTTTGCGCTTGTCGGCAGGCGTCTGAGCGGCGTCCAGAACGGCCTCTAGGGCGTTTGTCGCCGCGGCCCCCAAGCTTCTCAGACGATCCCTGGTCGCCTCAAGCATAGCCTTCCGTTCGCGCTGCCAGCGGCCACGAAGGCGGCGTTTTTCATCCAGGCATCGGAGATGGTTTGCTCGGAAACGCCGGTTTCCTTCCGAGTCCATCCAGAGGCAATCCGCAGGCTGCAAGGCCCTGCGTACGGGCAATTGGGGTCCGGTCCAGGCGACATGGCACAACGCCTCGAGACCAGGTCGACGACAGGACTTGAAGTACCCGCGCGCTGCTCTGGGGTCCACTCAAGCCTCTCGACCAGCTGCTCGGCGCCCCGCCAATGGCGAGCCGCACGGCGGCCCCAATGTGATCGTCCCCACGCTAGCCGCGCATTGCGTTGCGCGCTGCTTGGCGACTGCTTCGGCGGTGACGCTGTAGTGGGGCATGCCGCAGAGCATGAGCAGTTCAGACCGTTACGTCAGCCCCTGTGAGAAAAATGTTCAGATGGGAGCAACATGCAACGCGCGTCCGGCATTGGACGCCCCACTTGTCGTGCGCGGTTTCGTTTCACTTCCCGGCACCAGGACGAAACCAGCTACCAGCGGCAGGTGATCCGACGCCAGGCGCGCTCGGTGGTTGCTTGCGACATGCATCCATTCCAAGCGCAGGGCGCCGCCGTACCAGATGCGGTCCAGGGCGAGCAGGGGCCAGCGGGATGGCCAGGTGGCATGTGCTGGGGTCCGCTGCAGTCGGTTGTCGATCGGCTTCAGCCGGCGCCGTGGCCACCATTCGTTGAAGTCGCCGAGCAGAATGGTCGGCGTCTGACGGTGGCCGCCGTCGTCGCGGCCGGAGTCGATCTGCTCGGCGATGCACTCGATCTGGCGGCGGCGCTCGGCGGCATTGAGTCCCAAGTGCGTTGCCAGACAGCGCAGCGCCGCAGACGGGTCTCCACTGGGGCGAGACCCCGCGGCTGGCGGCAGCGCGAGGCGGGCGTCGATCAGGCCTCGGGGCTCGCGCAGGGCAACGCTGATGTCGACGCGCGAGCAGGTGAGGACTGGCAACCGCGTTAGCAGGACGTTGCCGTAGCTGTGTCGGTCCGAGGTGATCGTCGGACCGAGCAGCGGCTCGTAACCGGCGTCGGCGAGCCGGCCGAGGAGGGCGGCCGGCGCCGAGACCAACGGCGTCTCGACCTCCTGGAGCGCGACCACGTCGGCATCGAGGGCTCGGATCACGTCGGCAACGCGGCCCGGGGCGAGGCGCCCGTCGCGGCCGAGTGCCCGGTGGATGTTGTAGGACGCGATCCGGAGGCCGCCTGGCCGCAGGTTCAACCGCCTTTCCTTTGCCGGAGTATGAGGCTCGCGTGCTCGTGCCGGCGACCACGATCTTGGTCCGCTTCTGTCACGCCCCAAGCACCGGCCTGCACTGGGCCGCGGGCCGCACCGCCGATCACGCTTCGCGGCGCATCAGGCGCCTGCCGAGCCAAAACAGTCCGCCGAAGGCGAGCACGCCAGCCAGCACCAGTGCCACGGCGGACAGGTCGGCGCGGCCGAGCAGCGACAGCAGTCCCTTGGCGAAGACGGCCAGGGCCAACACGCCGGGGAGCATACCGAGCACGGTGCCGATCGCGAAGTCGCGCAGGCGCAGGTGCGAGGCGCCGGCGAACAGGTTCAGCACCGCGAAGGGTGCAACTGGGACGATCCGCACCGTAACGATGGTCAGGATGCCCCGTCGGGCGAGTCGCCGGCTCAGGCGCTCGAGGCGGCTGCCCGCGAGGCGCTCGACGGCGCCGCGGCCGGCGTAATGGCCGATCCCGTAGCCGGCCAGCGCCGACAGGGTCGAGCCGACCAGCCCGACCAGCGCGCCGGTGACCGGCCCGAACACCAGCGCTGAGACCAGGATCAGGAAGGTCACCGGCACGGCGACCAGGCTCGCGACGACGAATCCGGCCAGACCGATCGGCGCTCCCCAAGGCGTCTGGTTCAGCCCGTGGACGGCCTCGGCGAGCAGCCTGGGGTCGAGCCATTGACCGAGGTCGGTCCAGCGCCAGGCCGCGGCCATGGCCAGCAGCAGTGCGACGACGCCGCCCCCGACCAGCAGTCGCCAGCGCAGGTGCGGGGTATTCTCCTCGCCCACCACGACGTCGGTGACCAGGTCCGCGTTCAGCGGCCGGTCTGGATCGATCAGCCGCTCATCGGGCAGCTGATGGTCCCATTCCGGGTCGACTTGTCCGTCCAACTCAATCAGGCGGAGCCCGCTGGCCGCCGCTACGGACACCGAGGCGGCGGCTTCGGCCGATGCCGAGTCTGCCCGCAGTGCCTCGACCGCCTCGACCAGGCCGCCGCCCGCGGACCGGGCCTCGGACTCGGCACTGGCGAGCGCCTCCGGTGACGCCGACAGGAACATCGCCAGCAGGCGCCGGCGCAGCGCGGTGATTGCCCCGCGCTCTGCCTGGTCCGCCGCGACCACGCAGAGATCGCACTCGCTGTCCAATCCCATGGACCGATTGCTCAGGTTCGACGAGCCGATGCGCAGCACCCGGTCGTCGGCGATCATCAGCTTGGCATGCACCATCAGGCAGCCATCGGCAAGTCCCGGCACGTGCGGGTAGTAGACGCGCAGACGCCCACGCCGGTCGGCCTCGCGCAGGCGCGCGAGCACCCGCGCCCGCAGGATGTCCATCGTGTGTTGCTCCAGCCAATGGCCGGTCTCGCGCGGCAGCAGGATCACCACTTGCGGGCCCCGGCCGCGCCGCAGTGAGCGGCACAGGGCATCGGCGATGCTGCGTGAGGTCAGGTATTGGTTCTCGATGTAGAGCAGGTCGCGGGCGTCTCGGATCATGTCGAGGTACAGCCGCTCGACCTCGCGCACCTCCGCATGACCACGGAATTCCGGCAGCGTGCGCGCGATGGCCACTTGCTGGTCGCGCAGCAGGACCTCGACCCCCGGCGGCCAGGGGTCCGATCCCGACACCCGGTGCACCCCGCTGCCGGCTGGATCATCGGGGTCGGAAAACGCCGCCAGGTCAGACCCGCCGGCGCGCTGCCAGCGCGCGCGGAACAGGTCCATCAGGCCCGCCGCGGCGTCACCGTCGACCAGGACCTGCAGGTCGTGAAAGGGCGGATAGGGTTCGCCGTCGGGGTCGCACCGGCGCTCGTCTTCGGAGGCGTGGACACTGGTATCCCAGCGCCATTTGCTGAGGTCGAAGCCGCCGCACCAGGCGATCGCCCCATCGATCGCGACGATCTTCTGGTGCTGGCTTGCGGCCAGCGGATGGCAGTCGTCCTGGATGAAATGCAAGCGCGGGTGCGCCGGGCCGTCGCCCCAGCGGCCGTTGCCCCACGGGGCATCGCCGAATAGCAGCGGCTCGCGCTCCAGCGCGTAGATCGGCGCGTAGTCCCAGAGCAGGATGTAGACCTCCAGGGCCTGGTTCCGCTCCAGGAGTGCGAGCAGCAGTTCGCCGAGCACCGTTGGCAGTTCGTCGCCGGAGCTGGGGCCCTGATCATCGTCGTCGCCCGCGCGCACCAGCTGCAGGCGGCTGTGCAGGTCCCAGGCGCTGATGGCGATGCAACGTTGGGCGCGAATCAGCGAGCGTCGCAGCGCGGCAAAGTAGGCCTCGCCGTCCACCAGTACCGCGAAACGGCGCGCGTGCTCGACGCGCCAGCAGTTGCGGCCCGGCTCCAGCCGGAAGGCGCGGGCGGGGTCGTCGGGTTGGTGCAACTCGTCTGGACGCATCGATCTCGGTTGGTGGTGCGGGCGGGCGGCGATCGCGGTTGCCGGATGACGATGCAAAAGGCGGACCGCGGCTCGGCCCTTGGCCCGGCTCAAAGACGCGACCGGTCCGGCGGTGCGGCGCGGGCGGCCCTCGGTGTCTGAGATGGGGTCTCGCTGCGACCGCACCTACCCCCAGGACACCAGAACCCCGATTCCCAACAAATAGCCCACCAGCACCAAGACGCTCTCGAAGCCGATGTTGGCGACGCCGTGGCGCTCGCGTCGGATCAGTCCGAGCAGCAGGATCGCCGTTAGCAGGATCGTCAGGCTAATGATGAACAGGGGTTGAGGACCGATGGCGTGATAGATGGACCCGTCTCGGTAGGCGACGTCGGCGAAGGACAGGAACAGCACGTCGAAGGTGTTGCCGCCGATGATCCCGCCCACCGCCAGCGTCAATGCCCCTTGGCGCACCGCCGCGACCGAGGTGACCAGCTCCGGCAGGGACGTGGCAATGGCCGTGAACAGGCTGCCGACAACGGTCTCGGACAGACCAGTCAGGCGCACCAGCGCAATGCCGGCGGTGCCGACCAGCCATCCGGCGATGCCCACCACGACCACACTGACGGCGAACGCGAGCCAGATTCTGGCGGCTCCGCTCTGCCGGCGGCGGTCTTCATCTGGCCGGTCTTCCAGGGTGTCGACCGTTCGCACGGGCCGCCAGCCCGGCTCGTCGCGCGTCTGAGAGGCCAGCCGCAGGCCGAAGGCGTACATAACGAGCAGCGCCAAGGAGACCGGATGGACACCGAACAGCGTCAGCTCGGGGCCGGTCGCGGCGACCAGGGCTAACGCGAGCAATCCGCAGAGCAGGGCGCCGTTGATTAGGTTCGGCACCGACGCGGCGGCATGCTCCAGGTTCGCCCGGCGGTAGACCATGTCGGCGATGGCCAGAAAGGCCGTCTGCGCGGCAATCCCGCCGACCGCGTTGCCGACCGCCAGATCGGCGCGTCCCGCCGCGGCGGCGGTGATGGACGCGACGCTGCCCGGAAAGGACGTGCTGACACCGAGCAAGGCGGCACCGAACACCGCTTCCCCGAGACCGGTCAGGTCGGCCAGCCGGTCCGCGAGACGCGTCAGTCGCGAGCCGACCAGCGCGATCACGAGCGAGCTGACAGCGAACATCAGCACGGCACCGGTCAGCGAGAGATGCTCAAGGTCGATCATGCTTCCAGACCGCTAAGGTTCATGGCACGGTGCCACCCCGCAAGATGAAGCGTTTGTTTCATCGTAAACATCGGGAGCGCCGAGGCCGCCGCGAACGACAGAAGGTTGTCGGGCAGAGCCGAGGGAGCACTTGAGCGCTCCACGCTTCTTCGCCAGGCGTCTGCACGCCCGGCGGCACAGCTTTTCGGTCTCGCACAGGCGACGTTCTGGCCTAGGCCTTGCAGATTTGCGGGCACGGCAATTTACCGAGTGGTAGCCGGCGCCGCTGACGGGTGCACGTATTCGTCATCCCCCGGCCCTCGACCAACTGAAGGAGGCCCTATGACCGCCATCGTTACCGCCGTCTATGGTTCCGAGACCGCCATAAGCAATGTCGTCGAGGATCTGATCTCCGTCGGCATCCCGAGGGACCGCATCGCCACCGAGAGCTCCGCGCGGCAGGTGGCCGTGACCAGCGCCGACGCCGCGGAGCCCGAGGTGACCGAGATCCTGAAGCGTCATCAGCCGTCGCAGATCAATTCCCGGCACGTCGCTTGACGGGGCTTGCCATGGCGCGACGTGTTGCACATGCACGTTGAGCCTCGGCCCACGGGCCGAGGCTGTGCCAGGCACGGCGTACGGCACGGGCCGGGGAGTGCCCCCACCCTCAGCCCCAGGTTCTGACAAAGACATCGCCGGTCCTCGCTGCTCGGTGTTACCCGGGCTCGCCGAGCCATGACCCGCCCGGCGCTGTCCCGGTCCGCCCCGTGCCCGGCCCGCGCGCTGGTTCATATCCACCCGCACGGGGCTGATATGAACCAGTCCGCCTGCCCCGTACGCGCCCGATGACGTCCTGGACCTGAGCGGAGCCGGCAGTTCGGGGCGACAACCGGCGGCGTTTTCGGCATCCTGTTGCCTGACCTGGCGACGATTGCGCTTGAACAGCATCCGTCGTCTGGATGACAGGGGTCGAAAAGTCAACCAGAGGCGACGGCGGATCTTGGATTTCCTCGCGCGTTTTTCGCGTCTCTCGCAGCGATCCCTCCAGCCTGAGTGTAGACGGCCGACGGGAGGCAATCGGTGCCGCGGCGGAGCAGCGTGACGCAGGTGCGGCTGGGAACCCTCCTCACGGTGCCGGTCGTCTGCGCGCTGGTCGGTTGCGGCCGCGCGCCGAGCCCCGTCCCGGTGCTGAACTGGTATGTCTTCGACGAGCCCTCCGGGGCCTTCGCCGAGGCCGCCCGGCGTTGTGGGGAGGCCTCCGGCGATGACTCGCAAGGGGCCTATCGCGTCCAGCTCCAGCCGCTGCCGGCCGACGCGGACCAGCAGCGCGAGCAACTCGTGCGCCGGCTGGCGGCCGGTGACAGCGCCATCGATGTGATCGGCATGGATGTGATCTGGACCGCGGAGTTCGCCGCGGCCGGCTGGATTCTGCCCTGGCCGGAGGAGCAGGCGCGGCGGGCCAGGCTCGGTCGCATCGACGCGGCGGTGCAGACTGCGAGCTACCAGGGTCGTCTCTGGGCCGCGCCCTTCACGACCAATACCCAGCTGCTGTGGTACCGGACCGATCGGGTGCCAGAGCCGCCCGCGACCTGGGACCAGATGATCGACGTCGCCGAGTCGCTGGGCCCGAATGGCACCATCGAGGCCCAGGGCGAGCGCTACGAGGGTCTGACGGTGTTTTTCGTCTCGCTGCTGGCCTCCGCGGGCGGGACGGTCCTGGACGCACAAGGCGATGCGGTCGCACTGCAGACCGGGCCGACCCGGGATGCCCTGCGTATCATGCATCGGCTTGCCACGTCGCCGGCAGCGGACCCGGCGCTTGCCAGTGCCCGTGAGGACCAGACCCGGCTAGCCTTCGAATCGGGCCGGGCCAGCTTCATGCTCAACTACACCTATGTCTGGCCCAGCGCGCGCGCCAATGCCCCCGCCGTCGCCGCCCACATGGGCTGGGCGCGCTGGCCTGCGGTGCGGCCCGGTTCCCCGAGCCGGGTGACCATCGGCGGCATCAACCTCGGTGTCGGCGCCTTCTCCCGGTACCCGGACCTGGCTCGGCGGGCCGCCGCCTGCATCGCCTCGGAGCAGGGCCAGCGGCTCGCCGCCGCACGCGGCGGACTGCCGCCGACCAGCGCGGCCCTATATCAGGACCCGGAGGTGCGCGCGACCTTCCCGTTCGCCGATCTGCTGCTGGCGACGCTGCGCGACGCGGTGCAGCGCCCGCAGACGCCACTGTACAACGACGTGTCACTGGCCATCAGCCGCACGCTGCACCCGATGAGCCGGATCGAGCCGGACCAGACCCTGCCGCGGCTGCGCGACAGGGTCGGCCGCGCGCTGCGCTCCGAGGGGCTGCTGTGAGCCGGCCCCAAGAACGACTCGACCCGTCCGAGGAGCGCCTCGGCTGGCTGTTGTGCACGCCGGCGGTGCTGGCGATGCTGCTGGTGACGGCCTATCCGATCCTCTATGCGGTCTGGCTGTCGCTTTTCCGCTACGATCTGCGCTTCCCGGACCAGCGCGCCTTCATCGGGCTCGCCAATTACGCCGGCGTGCTGACCTCGGACCTGTGGTGGCAGGCGCTGGGCAACACGCTGCTGATCACCATCGGGTCGGTCGCCATCGAGCTGGTGCTAGGCATGCTGCTCGCGCTGGTCATGCACCGCGTTTTGTTCCTGCGCCGGACCGTGCGCGCCTCGATCCTGATCCCCTATGCGATCATCACCGTCGTTGCGGCGCTGGCCTGGAAGTTCGCCTTCGATCCGGTCACCGGCTTCGTCAATCCCTGGCTGGGCCTCCATCTACCCTGGCTCAGCGAGCGCTGGTCCGCGTTCGTCGTCATCATCCTGACCGAGGTCTGGAAAACCACCCCCTTCATGGCCTTGCTGCTGCTCGCCGGGCTCACGCTGGTGCCGCGGGATCTGCTCGATGCGGCGCGCGTGGACGGTGCCGGGCCGCTGCAGCGCTTCTTTCGCGTGACCCTGCCGCTGATGCGGCCCACGCTGGTGGTCGCGCTGCTGTTCCGCACCCTGGATGCCTTCCGCATCTTCGACACGGTCTTCGTCCAGACCCGCGGCGGACAGGGCACCGAGACCGTCTCGATCCTCGGCTATCACGCGCTGGTCACGCGCCTGAACCTCGGCCTCGGCTCGGCGGTCTCGGTGCTGATCTTCCTCTGCGTGATCGCGCTGGCCGCGTTGTTCGTCAGGGGCCTCGGCGGCGGACTTGCGGCGGAGCAGCGGTCATGAGGGTAGAGAACATGGTTGAACCGCCGAAGCGCGGAGGACGCCAAGAAGACGGTGGGCCAGCGGTCTGCGAGGCGGCAATGATTCGTCCGTTCAGCCGGGCTTCCGTTCAGGACCCAGAGGCCCGTTGTCATCCTTGGCCTCTGGGCGGCGACAGGTCAGGGGGTTAGATCGATGGAACGGAGCCCGCTCGAAACCCTGTTCTGGCGCGCCGGAAGCCTGGTCGTCATCGCCTACGCGCTGCTGCCGGTGGCCTGGATCCTGTCGCTGTCGCTGAAGCCCGCGGCGGACCTGAACGACGGCCGCTTCCTGCCGCAGCGGATCAGCCTGGAGCACTACCGGGCGATCCTTGCCGATGCCCAGTTCCCGGCGGCGCTGTGGAACTCGGTCGGCATTGCCTCGATCGCAACGCTGCTGTCGGTGCTGCTGGCGATGCTGGCGGCCTACGCGATCGTGCGGCTGCGCTTCCGCGGCCGCGGCCTGGTGCTCGGCGCGGCGCTGTCCATCGCCATGTTCCCGCCGATCGCGGTCATCGGGCCACTGTTCAATCTTTGGCGCGGTATGGGTCTCTACGACACCTGGCTCGGCCTGATCCTGCCCTACATGACCTTCACGCTGCCGCTGGCGATCTGGACCCTGGCGGCGTTCTTCCGCGAGATCCCCTGGGACCTGGACAAGGCCGCCCGGGTGGACGGTGCCACACCGCTGCAGGCCTTTGTCTATGTCATCGCGCCGCTGGCCGCGCCCGGGGTCTTCACCGCTGCGATCCTGGTCTTCATCTTCGCCTGGAACGACTTCCTGTTCGCGGCGGCGCTCACCTCGACCAACAACGCCCGCACCGTGCCGGCTGCGATCGCCTTCTTCACCGGCAGCTCGCGCTTCGAGCTGCCGACCGGCTCCATTGCCGCCGCGTCGGTGGTGGTGACCATCCCGGTGACACTGATGGTGCTGCTGTTCCAGCAGCGCATCGTCGCCGGTCTGACGGCAGGCGCCGTGAAGGGCTGAACACATGGAGCACTGACGATGGCGGAGATCGTCCTCGACGGCATCAGCAAGCGCTATGCGGACGGCACCGAGGCCCTGGGTCGCACCGATCTGACCATTGGCGACGGCGAGCTGTTTATCCTGGTCGGGCCGTCCGGCTGCGGCAAGTCGACGTTGCTGAAGCTCATCGTCGGTCTGGAGCGGCCGAGCAGCGGCGAGATCCGGGTCGGCGATCGCATGGTCACGCATCTGGACTCGAAGGACCGCAACATGGCCATGGTGTTCCAGAGTTATGCGATCTACCCGCACATGACGGTGCGCGAGAACATGGCCTTTCCGCTCAAGCTCGCCAAGCTGGGCCAGCAGGAAATCGCCCGGCGCGTGGAGCAGGCAGCGCAGGTCCTGGAGTTGACGGAGCTGTTGGGGCGCAAGCCGGCGGCCCTGTCCGGCGGCCAGCGTCAGCGGGTCGCGATGGGCCGGGCCATCGTCCGCGAGCCGGCTGCCTTCCTGCTCGACGAGCCCCTGTCCAACCTCGACGCCAAGCTCAGGGCGCAGATGCGCATCGAGCTCGCGCGACTGCAGCGCCGGCTCGGCACGACGATGGTGTACGTCACCCACGATCAGACCGAGGCGATGACCCTCGGCGAGCGCATCGCCGTGCTGCGCCGCGGCGCGATCCAGCAGGTCGGCACGCCCCGCGATCTGTACCTGAGTCCGGCCAACCTGTTCGTGGCCGGGTTCATCGGCTCGCCGGCGATGAACCTGCTGCCGGCGGCGGTCGACGGCGACCGCCTGCGGCTGCCGATGGCCGACCTCCCGCTGCCGCCGGCTCTGCGTGCAGCCCTGCCGGCGGGACCGCGGCACCTGGTCGCCGGCATCCGGCCCGAGCACGTTGGCGAAGCGGTCCCCGCGGATGACGCTGGGAACGACAGCGGTGCCTTCGGCGCCCGGGTCGAGCTGCTCGAATGGCTCGGAGCCGATCTCTACCTGCATTGCGACGTCCTGGCGCAGTCTGATGAGGCGCCGACCGTCGACCGGGGCGAAGGCCTGGCGACTTTGCGCCGGGAGCTGGACCTCGACGCCGCGCGGAGCGGTCCTCCGCGGCTCGTGGTCCGGGTCGGCAGCGACACCCGGGTTGCGGAGGGCGATACCGTGAAGCTGAGCATCCCGCCCGAGCGCCTGCTGCTCTTCGACGCCGAGTCGGGGGAGCGCATCGAGAGCGGATGACGATCGGCCAGGTCCTGGTTGCACGGGGCCAACAGGGGCCGGTCTTCAGCCGTCAGGGATACGGGACCAACCCGTTGGGTCGTTTGAATCTGTTTTCAGGGCAACAGACCCCGGACCGTCAAGCGCTGCGGCGGACCATTCAGGGGTGGGATCGGGGCGTCCGCTGTCGGGACGCGCCGCCCGGCGTCCTGTGCGCAATGGCTCGGGTATTAAGATGAAACAAAGGCTTCATCTTGCGGGGTGGCACCTTGCCATGAACGTTACGATGAAACAAAGGCTTCATCGTGCGGGGTGTCACCTTGCCATGAACGTTACGGTGAAACAAAGGCTTCATCGTGCGGGGTGGCACATTGCCATGAACGTTACGGTGAAACAAAGGCTTCATCTTGCGGGGTGGCACATTGCCATGAACGTTAGTGGCGGCCGGGATGCGCCACATCAGCGCACCAAGCTGCTGAATGCCTTCGCAGTTCAGCGACATATTCTCGGTTTTAGAGTGCCCCGGCCAAAGCCGATCGAATCAGCGCGATCATCGGTTGCGGCCAGGCGCCGATGCCGATCAGCGCAATGGTCAGGAGGGCCAGGCCAGTGGCGCCGGCGATTGACGGTGTCGGGGCCAGATCCGTGCCGGCCGGGCGGCCGTACAGCGCCAGGATCACGCGCAGGTAGTAGAACAGCCCGATGATGCTGGTGGCGATCAGCACCGCGACCGGCACCCAGAGGTCGGCGTTGATGCCGACCGCGAACAGGTAGAACTTGCCGACGAAGCCGGCGGTGACCGGAATGCCGGCAAGGGACAACAGCATCAGTGTCATGCTCGCCGCGAGCCAGGGCCGGCGACGATACAGGCCGCGGAAGGCGTCGAGCTCGCCGCGATCGCCGTTCAGTGCGACGGCGCCGAAGGCCCCAAGGGTCGTGACGATGTAGGCCGCGAGGTAGAAGCCGACGGCCTCGGCGCCGATCTCGCCGGCGACCAGCAGTGCGATCAACAGGTAGCCCATGTGGGCGATGGACGAATAGGCGAGGATGCGTTTGACGTCGTTCTGGCGCAGCGCGAGCAGGTTGCCGAACAGCATCGACAGCACCGCGATGGACGCCAGGGCCGTCATGACCGGCACCTGCTGCTGCGCACCGCTCTCGGCGAGCAGGCGCAACAGCACGACAACGACCGCACCCTTGGCCGCCGAGGCGAGAAAGCCGGTGACGGCCGCGCTCGCCCCCTGGTAGACATCCGGCGTCCACCAGTGCAGCGGTGCCAGCGACAGCTTCATGCCCAGTCCGGCCAACAGCAGCGCGATGCCGCCCAGGGTCCAGATGCCGGTGCCGCCGGACGCCGCCAGGGCGCGGCCAACCGCGGCGAACTCCAGGCTGCCGAGGCCGGCATAGAGCAGCGCGATACCGAACAGCAGCAGACCCGTCGCGACGCTGGACAGGACCAGGTATTTGATGCCGGCCTCCAGGGCCTCGGGCCGTCGGCGGGCATAGGCGATCAGCGGAAACAGCGACACGCTGATCAGCTCCAGCCCCAGAAACAGGGCCGCCAGGTTGCGGCTGGCGCCGAGCACGGCGGCGCCGAGCACGGCCAGCGCAACCAGCACGTTCAGCTCCTCGGAGGGCTGGTCTGGCGGCTGGTCGTTGCGGTCGGCCGCGGTGCGAGCGAGCAACACCGTGGCCGCCCCGGCCAGCGCCGCCAGCGCGATGAAGTACAGCGCCAGCCCGTCGATGGTCAGCAGCGGTGTCACCTTGATCGGCACCAGGCGCGCGGCGGGGATCAGCGCGGCCAGCACCAACGCCAGGCCCGCCAGTGTTAGACCGAAGGTCAGACCGGGGCTGCGCCGCACCGCGATCGCCAGGATCAGCACGACCGGCAGCGCGCCGGCGGCGATGATCGGCAGCAGGGCCATGAGCTGGGTCGTCGTCATGTCAGCCTCCCACCAAGCCGGTCAATGGTCCCGTGGCGAGATCCAACAACGGCTGCGGGTGCAGGCCGAGCCACAGCGAGATCACCGCGAGCAGACCGAGGGCCGCGGTCTCGCTGACGCCGAGGTCCGTCAGCGGGCCGTTGTTGTTGCTTTGGACCGGGCCATGGAAGGCGCGCTGGACTAACGCGAGGGCATAGATGGCGGCGGCGATCAGCCCGAGCAGCGCCACGCTGGCAGCCGCCGGGTAGGCGCGGAAGGTCCCGAGCAGCACCAGGAACTCGCCCACGAAGTTGCCGAACCCGGGCAGACCCAGCGTGGCGACGGCGAACACCAGCCCGGAGGCGGACAGCCGCGGCAACGGGCCCCAGAGCCCGCCCATGTGGCTGGAATCGAGGGTGCGCAGGCGTTCGCGCAGGCCGCCGGCGACCATGAATAGCGCCGCCGCCGAGATGCCGTGGGCCAGCATCAGCAGCACGGCGCCCTCGATGGCCGGCGGATTCCAGGCCGCGGCGGAGGCAAAGATGCCGAGCAGTACGAAGCCCATCTGGCTGATGCTCGAACAGGCGACCAACCGCTTGATATCGGTCTGCGCAAAGGCCAGCAGGGCGCCGTAGATGATACCGATCACGCCGAGTGTCATCGCCAGCGGGGCGATGTGTGCCGCCTGGGTCGGGAACAGCGGCAGCAGGAAACGGATCATCGCGTAGCCGCCGGTCTTCAGCAGGATGCCGGCCAGCAACACGCTGCCGCCGGTGGGGGCCAGGGAGTGCGCGTCGGCGAGCCAGGTGTGCAGCGGCACCACCGGCATCTTGACCGCAAAGGCCAGGAACAGACCGAGCATGGCCCAGAAGGCCAGGTTCGGTCCCAGCTGCGTATCGCGCAGGGCCAGTGCATCGAAGGTCAGCACCCCGGTCGCGGCCTGGTGACCGAACACCAGGATCAGCACCCCGGCCAGCAGCAACAGACCGCTGCCCTGGGTGAACAGGAAGAACTTGATCGCGGCGCGGCTGCTGTCGCCATGGCCCCAGAGGCCGATGACGAACACCATCGGCACCAGCATCAGCTCCCAGAACAGGAAGAAGAGGAACAGGTCCAGGGCCGTGAAGACGCCGATGGTCCCGGCCAGCACCCACAGCAGGCTCAGGTGAAAGAAGCCGACCCGCGCACGGATCTCGGTCCAGGAGGCGGTCACGGCCATCAATCCGAGCAGTACCGCGAGCAGGCAGAACAAGAGCGATAGCCCGTCGAGTCCGAAGTGCAGCGCGATGCCGAAGCGCGGGATCCAGTCGAGGCGGACCTGGGCCAGCCAGGGCCCGGCACCGGTCTGGGCTGCCGCGGCAACGGCCCCCGCCGGCGCGCGCAGCCAGATCCACAACAGCCATGCCAGGTCCAGCGCCAGCGCGGCGATGCTGATCCAGCGCGCGAGCGCCGGGCGGTAGCGGTCGGCGAGCCAGGCGAGCAGCCCGCCGATGACCAAGATGAGGATCAGGCCGATGGCGCTCATGGTGTCACCGCCAGCAGCAGCACGGTCCCGACCACCAGCACGCCGCCGAGCACGGTCGCCGAGGCGTACCAGCGCAGCTGCCCGGTCTGGGTCGCGCTGAGCAGCCGGTGGCCGCGCCGGGCGGTCCAGGCCAGACCGTCGAAGGGGCGATCAACCGGGTCGCGGCGCACGAGGCGGGCGATGGCGAGATACGGCGCGAGAATCAGGCGGTGGTAGAGCCAGTCGAAGCCGAGACCGGTGTAGGCCCAGTCCCCGAGCCAGGCCGGCAGCAGGGACGTCCGCCGGGCGGCAAAGGCCAGATAAGCGAGCAGGACGCCGAGCAGCCCCAGTCCCACGACGATCAGCTCCGCCACCAGCCGGGTGGCGGGGATTTGCACACCGGGGCCATTGAAGCCGGCGAGCAGGGCCGGCACGTCGATCAGGCCGCCGCCCAGCGCGAGCGCGGAGAGCACCAGGATCGGCAGCGCCATGGCCAGCCCCGGACGCGCGGTCGGCTCGATCCCGATGGGGCCGAAGAAGACCAGGAACACCGGGCGGAAGATGTACAGCGCGGTCAGGAAGGCCCCGGTCGTGCCGGCCAGCCACAGCAGCCGGCCATCCGTTCCGCCGGCGGACAACGCGGCGTCCAGGATCATCCCTTTGCTGTAGAAGCCCGCGGTCACCAGCGGCAGCGCCGCCAACGACGCGGCGCCTGCCAGGAAGCCGGTGAAGGCGATCGGACGCTGGCGCCAGAGCCCACCCATCTTCCGGATGTCGTGCTCGCCGTTCATGCTCTGGATCACGGCCCCGGCGGCGAGGAACAGCAGGGCCTTGAAGAAGGCGTGGGTCATCAGATGGTAGAGCGCCGCCGAGACCGAGCCGACACCGAGCGCCATCACCATGTAGCCGATCTGGCTGATGGTGGAATAGGCCAGGATGCGCTTGATGTCGTGCTGGGCCAGCGCGGCGAAGGCCGACAGCAGCAGCGTCAGCGCGCCAATCGCCCCGACCAGGGTCAGCACCGCCGGGGCCAGTTCGTACAGCGGCAGCATGCGCGCGATCAGATAGACCCCGGCCGTGACCATGGTCGCGGCGTGGATCAGCGCGCTGACCGGCGTCGGGCCGGCCATCGCATCCGGCAGCCAGACCTGCAACGGCAACTGCGCGGACTTGCCCACGGCGCCGCCGAGCAGCAGCAGGGCCGCTGCCACGGGCAGGGCCGACCCCGCCGGCCAGGCGGCCTTGGCCTGCCCCAGCAAGGTCGCGATATCGGTGCCGCCGAGGCCGGTGAACAGGATCAACAGCCCGGCGACGAAGGCGGCATCGCCGATGCGCGTGACGATGAAGGCTTTGCGTGCCGCGCGGCCGTTGTCGGCATCTTGATACCAGAAGCCGATCAGCAGATAAGAGCAGAGGCCCACGCCCTCCCAGCCCAGGAACAACAGCAGCAGATCCCCGGCCAGCACCAGCACCAGCATGAAAAAGACGAACAGGTCCATGTAGACGAAGAAGCGCCGGTAGCCGTCGTCGTCCTGCATGTAGCCCGTGCTGTAGAGCAGGATCAGGAAGCCGACCCAGGTGATGATCAGCATCATGACCAGGGACAGCCGGTCCAGATGCAGGGCCATGGCCGGATGCAGGTCGCCGACGGAGAACCAGGTCCAGAGGGTCTGCGTGAAGGCGCCGTCGGCCGGCATCGATGTCAGGAAGGCGACGGCGATCGAGCCCGCGACCAGGGCCGCCAGGCCAACGCTGCCGGCCCCGAGCACCGCGACCCCGCGGCGCCCGATCCCGCCGCCGAACAGGGCCAGGACCAGGAAGGCCGCCAGCGGCAGCGCGGGGACCAGCCAGAGACCGTCGAGCTGGACGCTACCGAGCTGATTCCAGTCCGCGGGGTTCTGAAACCAAATCATGTCAGCCCCGCAGCCGGCTCAGTTGGTCGGCATCGAGGCTGCCGACGCGCAGGTGCACGGCCAGCAGCAGGGCCAGTCCGATAGCCACCTCGGCCGCCGCCAGCGTCAGCACCAGCAAAAACAGGATCTGCCCGTCCGCCTGTCCCCAGCGGGCGCCGCCGGCGACGAAGGCGAGCCCGGTGGCGTTCAGCATGATCTCCAGCGACATCAGCACGAAGATCAGGTTGCGGCGTACCATCACGCCGATCAGACCGAGCGCGAACAGCGCCGCGGCCGCATAGAGGGCATGGTCCGCCGGAACTGCGGTCATGACAGGGCCTGCTGTTGCGGTGCCGCGCTATCATCGGGTCGCCCCAGGTGCCAGGCGCCGACCAGGCCCGCGAGCAGCAGCATCGAGGCCAGCTCCACGGCCAGCAGGTAAGGGCCGAGCAGGGCGGTGCCGACCGCCTTCGGCGCCACCGGGTGCGCCTGCCCATGACTCGGCATCCCGAGCGCCAGCCAGGCGGCGAGCTCGATCAGCAGCACGGCCGCCAGCAGAGACGGTCCGATCCAGGCCTGTGGCCGCAGCAGCGGCGCCGCGGTCTCGCCGCTTCCGACCGTCAGCATCATGACGACGAACAGAAACAGCACCATGATCGCGCCGGCGTAGATGATGACCTCCAGCGCCGCGGCGAAGGGTGCCCCGAGCAGCAGGAAGATCACCGCGACGGCGAGCAGCGAGACCACCAGATACAGCAGCGCATGCACCGGATTGCGGCCGGTGATGACCAGTACGGTCGCGAGCAGTGCGACGGCGACGGCGATGTAAAAGGCGATGACCATTGGTTTTTTGGCTCCTATTGACTCCGACCCCTAGAAAACGCTGATCCAGTCCTGGTCCGTTCGGGTTTGCCTTGTTGGCCACGGGGAACACGCAGTCAGAATCGAGGGTCCCCGTGCCTTGAAACTGATTTCGGGACTTGGCGAATCGCCAAGACGCCGCGGACGTCGACAGGGCCAAAGGCCGTCAACCCAGGACCCCTTGGTCCAAGCGGCGCCCCGAGCCTCGCCGACAAGCCGCGTCTGAATAACCCTGCGCCCCTCGGCGCCCTCCGCGGTCCCTTCGCTCTTGCCCCTGTCTGGTTCTCGTCTTTCCTCTGTGTCCTCTGTGGCACAGGCCCTCCCGCGTCCCGGCCCCGGAGGGTGCGCGACCACCGGCCTCGCGCATCGCATCAGGGCAGCAGGCTACGCACGTCCACCGGCGGTGATTCGTCTTGCGCCTCGCCCTTGTCCTTGCCACCGATCGCCTTGCCGGCGACGCGCCAGAAGCTGTAGTGCGGGTACTTGCCGGTGCCGCTTATCAGCAGATCCTGCTTTTCGTACACCAGCTCGCGCCGGTCGTACTCGCACAGCTCGAAGTCCGGTGTCAGCTGGATCGCGTAGGTCGGGCAGGCCTCCTCGCAGAGGCCGCAGAAGATGCAGCGGGAGAAATTGATACGGAAGAACTCCGGGTACCAGCGACCGGTCTCGTCCTCGGTCTTCTGCAACGCGATGCAGTCCACCGGACAGGCCGCGGCGCACAGATAGCAGGCGACACAGCGCTCCTCGCCGTCCGGGTCCCGCGACAGGACGATGCGCCCGCGCCAGCGCGGCGGCAGGTAGGGCGGCTGCTCTGGGTACTGCACCGTCTCGCGCCTGTGGCCGCTGTGCAGCAGAACGAGCCAAAGGGTCTTCATCAGGCTCAGCATATCATTGCACCGCCAGGACCAGACCGCCGGTGACGACCAGATTGAGCAGCGCAAGCGGCAGCAGGACCTTCCAGCCCAAGGCCATCAGCTGGTCGTAGCGCGGCCGCGGCAGTGCCGCGCGCAGCAAGATGAAAAAGACCACCAGGATTGTTGTCTTGAGCAGGAACCAGACCAGCGGCGGCAGGAACGGGCCGAGCCAGCCGCCGAGGAACAACACCGTCGCCATCGCCGCGGTCAGGATCATGCCGACGTACTCGCCGACGAAGAACATGCCGAACTTCATGCTCGAGTATTCGGTGTGATAGCCCGCCACGAGCTCGTTCTCGGCCTCCGGCAGGTCGAAGGGCAGGCGGTGCAGTTCGGCGACGCCAGCGATCAGGAACAGCAGAAAGCCGGGGAACTGCGGCACCACGAACCACAGACCGCGCTGGGCCTCGACGATGGTGCGCAGGTCGAAGCTGCCGGCCAGCAGCACGACGCCCATCAGGGCCAGGCCGAGGAAGACCTCGTAGCTGATCATCTGCGCCGCGCCGCGCAGGCCGCCGAGCAGGGCATACTTGCTGTTCGAGGCCCAGCCGCCGAGCACGATGCCGTAGACCGTCAGCCCGGTGACCGCGAGAAAGAACAGCAGCCCGATGTTCAGGTCCGCGACACCGATGTCGGGCGCGAAGGGCACCACCGCGAAGGCGATCAGGCCCATGGCCATGACGATCGCCGGGGCGATGACGAAGACGGGCCGATCCGCCGCGCTCGGGATGCAGTCCTCCTTCATCAACAGCTTGATGACGTCGGCGATGGGCTGCAGCAGGCCGAAGGGGCCGACCCGGTTCGGTCCGTAGCGGTCTTGCCACAGGCCGAGCAGCCGGCGCTCGACCCAGGTCAGCAGTGCCGCCGAGATCAGCACGGCGACCAGGACGCCGACGATGTTGGCCAGTCGGAAGGCGAGCTCGTTCATCGGGGCAGACCCTGGTTCCAGGCGGCGATGCCGCGGATCTCGCCCCAGGCGGGAAGCCGGATACCGGTCAGTCCGGATAGGCCCACCGGCAGGCCGGCGGTGCCGGCGGCCAGCTCAGCATGGATGCGCACCGGCAGCAGATAGGCCCGGCTGTCCATGCGCAGCTCGCCCTGGACACCGTCGGCGAGGCCGAGCCGCTCGGCGTCTTCGGTACCGAGGGCCAGGTAGGCCGCCGGAGAGCGCTCGGCGATGGGTGTCGCTCGGGCGCTCAGCTCCTCGCTGCCGAAGCAGTGATGCAGCGGCAGGATCAGCCATTGATCGGCCCTCGGTGCGAAGGGCGCGGGCGGCGCTTTGAACGGCGCGGGACTGACCGTGGCGGGCTCGATCAGGCGCACGCCGGGATAGGCGTCGCGCAACGGGCCCGGGATCTCCTGCTGGAAGCGGTTCAGGGCCTCGTTGGAGGACCAGCCCGGCGCCTGGTACCAGGGGGCGAGCCCGTCCGGTGCCGGCACGGCACCGCCCTCCATCGAGAAGACGAACGGCGAATCCCGGTCCGGCGGGGGCGGCGGCTCGTGGATGTGCCGGTCCGCCTGCAGCGCGGTGCGGCCGCTCGCGCGCGGCGTCTCGCGCGGGATGCGCAGGCCCCTCGGGCGTTGCTCTGGCCCGGGCGCACAGCCGGTGATACCGGCGAGCTCGGGCATGCCCTCGGCCAGCGCGGCGCTCACCACCTCGAAGGGGGCGTCCGGCTCCAATCGCCCCGGTAACCCGACTCCGGCGCTGCACGCGCTCTGCAACAGCCAGCGCCAGGACTCGCGCGCCTCACCCATGGGCGGCAGCACCCGATAGGCCCGCTGGGCGCGGCCCTCGTCGTTGATGAGTGTGCCGTCGGTCTCTGCGAAGGGGGCGGCGGGCAGCCGCCAATGGGCGTCGTCAGCGGTGCGATGGTGCAGATGATCCAGCAGCCAGACCTGTCCGGCGCGCCGCAGCGCGGCGTCGATCACTGCCTCGGGGGCGCGGCGGTAGAGGTCGTTCTCCAGCACCAGCAGCGTGTCGGCCGCACCGGTCTCCAGTGCCGCGAAGGCCGCCGACAGCGGCGGGGCCGCCAGCAGCGCCAGGCCCATGCTGTTGCATTCGGGCAGCGTGAGCCGGAGACGGGTCTGGCGTTTGCCGCCGGACGGGTCCGCCCACAGGGCCCAGGCGATATTGGCCGCCGCCTCGAGCACCTCGGCCGAGTTGCAGCCGGTGCCGCCGACGATCAACGGCCGCTCCGCGGCACGCAGGGACTCTGTGATGCGCTCGACCAGCCTCGTCTCGTGCTCGTTCAGGCCATCCGCGTCGGGGAAATCGGTGTGCAGGCGGTGGGCGATCGCATAGCCGATCCGGGCGATGGTCTGCGGCGGGCCGCGGAGCACGCCGGCGGCGGCATCGTCCAGCAGTGTCCGGTCCGGTGTCAGCACGAACAGCGGCGAGCGCAGACCCCGGGAGGCCTGATCCACGGCGACGGCCTTCCAGGGCTCGACCATGACCTGCGCGGCGACGTCCTTGGCGCGGTTGCGGGTCGCCTGCCGCAGGCTCAGCGCCAGCCGCGGCGCGGTGCCGCCGACGTCCTCGCCGAGGATCAGCACGCCGTCGGCGGCCTCGATATCCTGGCGGTCCGCCGCCGGCACCGGTCCGTCCCGCAGGATCGAAAGTACCAACTGATGCAGACGTTGGTCGGCATCGGCGATGCCGGCGAAGAAGCGCTGCGGGCCGACGAGCGTGCGCAGCAGCAGGTTCGCCTCGATCGAGGCCCGCGGCGAGCCGATGCCGATCACGCGGCCTGCGGAGGCGCGCGCGCCGAGCTCGCGCATGGCTTCCCCCGGCGCCGCCGGTTCCAGCGTGGCGCCGTTGCGCCGCTGCACAAGGCGGAGCCGCGCATCGCTGTTCGCAAAGTCGTGACCGTAGCGGCCGCGGTCACACAGGAAGTAGCCGTTGACGGCGTCGTTGTAGCGGTTCACGACACGCCGCAGGCCGCTGCCGGGGTCGCCGGCGCGGGCGGCGGGCTGCGTATTGCAGCCGACGGCGCAGTGCACGCAGACCGAGGGTGCGCTCATCAGGTCCCACTTGCGCACGTAATGGCCGCTGAAGGGCTTGTCGGTGAAGACGCCGGTGGGGCAGACCTCCACCAGGTTGCCACTGAATGGGCTTTCCAGCGCGCCGTCGGCGTGGCGGCCGAAATAGACCTGGTGCGCGATCGCCAGTGCATGCAGGTCGTCGCCGCCGGCGTAGTCGTGGTAGAAGCGCACGCAGCGGTAGCAGGTGATGCAGCGGTTCATCTCGTGGCCGAGCAAGGGCCCGAGGTTCTGGTTGCGGAAGGTGCGTTTCGGGAAGCGGTCGCGGCGGTAGACATGACCGTTCATGACGGTCATGTCCTGCAGATGGCACTCGCCGCCCTCCTCGCAGACCGGGCAGTCATGGGGATGATTGGTCATCATCCATTCGCTGACGCCCTGCCGCAGCGCCACGGCCTCGGCGTCGTCGATGCTGATGCGGGTGCCGTCCGCGGCGGGCGTCATGCAGGCCATGACCAGCTTGCCCTGGTCGTCGTCGGCGTCCTTGAATTGCTTGACCGCGCACTGGCGGCAGGACCCCACCGAGCCCAGCGCCGGGTGCCAGCAGAAGTAAGGCAGGTTCAGGCCGAGGGCGAGGCAGGCGGACAGCAGGTCCTGGTCCGGACGCACCGAATAGCGCTTGCCGTCGACGTAGATACTGGCCATCGATTTGCTCCCTGTCAGTCCTTGCCCGCGCCCTGTCCGCCGGAGTCCCTGTAGGGGCAGCGCCCCTCGCGGACATGCCGCTCGAAGTCGTCGCGGAAATGCTTCAACGCCGTCTCCAGCGGCTCCATGGCACCGGGCGCGTGTGCGCAGAAGGTGTTGCCCATGCGCAGCAGCCGGGTGTGCTGCTCCAGAATGTCCAGGTCCTCGGGACGTCCACGACCGTCCTCGATGGCGGCCAGTGTGTGGACGACGTAGGGCAGGCCGTCGCGGCAGGGCGTGCACCAGCCGCAGGACTCTTGGGCGAAGAATCGCTCCAGGTTCAGACACAGGCCCACCGGGCAGGTGTGGTCGTCGAGCACGATCATGGTGCCGGTGCCAAGCCGGGTGCCGGCGTCCGCCAGCGCGTCGAAGTCCATCGGCAGGTCCAGGTGCTCGGCGGTCAGGAAGCCGGTCGAGGCGCCGCCGGGCAGCAGGCCGCGGAAGGCGAGACCGTCGCGCATGCCGCCGGCGTGCTGGTCGATGATTTCGCGCGCCGTGGTGCCCATCGGCAGCTCCCACAGGCCTGGCCGTTGCACCCGGCCGCTGACCCCATAGAGCTTGCTGCCGCCGTCGTCGGTGTGGCTCAGTGACTGAAACCAGTCGGCGCCGCGCATGACGATGTGCGGCACATTGCACAGGGTCTCGACATTGTTGACCACCGTCGGGTGGCCCCAGAGCCCGGCCGCCTGCGGATACGGCGGCTTGGCGCGCGGGATGGCTCGGCCGCCCTCCAGCGCGCTGAGCAGCGCCGTCTCCTCGCCGCAGATGTAGCGCCCGGCGCTCATATGCAGGTGCAGCTTCAGGTCGAAGCCGGAGCCGAGGATATCGCGGCCGAGCAGGCCGCCGGCCTCGGCCTCGTCCATGGCGCGTTTCAGCGTCCGCGCCGCGGTCACGTATTCGCCGCGCAGGAAGATGTAGGCGACCTCGGCACCGATCGCGTAGGCACTGAGGACGACGGCCTCGATCATCTGGTGCGGGTCGCCCTCCAGCAGCAGCCTGTCCTTGAAGGTGCCGGGCTCCATCTCGTCGGCGTTGACCACCAGATACTTCGGGTGCGACGCGTCCTCGCCCTGTGGGACGAAGCTCCACTTCTTGCCGGTCGGAAAGCCGGCACCGCCGCGCCCGCGCAGCTTGGACGCGCTGACCGCTTCGCGTACCCGCTCGGGTGTCATGTCCTTCAGCGCGCGTCGCAGCGCCGCGTAGCCGCCGGCCCGACGGTAGCCGTCGAGGTCGAGCGGACCGCGCTGGCGGTCGATGCGGGTGGTCAGCGGTTTGTCATGCATAACGCGCGAGCAGCTCCTCGAGCCGTTCCAGCGTCTGTTGCTGATCGGGGTCTAGCTGCCAGTGCTGATCGTCGTCGACGGCCAGCGCCGGGGCCCGCTCGCAGGCGCCGAGGCATTGGGTCGGCAGCAGCGTGAAGCGCCCGTCTGGGGTGGTGCCGCCGAGTCCAACGCCGAGCCGCTTCTGCAGCGCCGAGCAAAGGGCGTCGCTGCCCATGATCCAGCAGCTCACCGAGTCGCAGACGGTGATCACATGGCGCCCCACCGGCCGGCGGTGCAGCCGGTTGTAAAAGGTCGCCAGCGAGTCCAGCTCGTCCACGCTCATCTCCAACAGCGGCGCCAGGTCCGCCAGGGCGGCGTCGGACAGCCAGCCGCGGCTGCGCTGCAGCTCGACCAGGCAGTCGATGCTCGCCGCCTGCCGGGTCGGATAGCGGCCGATCTCCCGTTCCAAGTCCTCGCGCTCCCGCTCGCTCAGCATCGTCAGCTCCGGTTGATTGATTGGATGAGCCGCCAGCCGCCGACTTCACTAGCCACTAGCCACTAGCCACTAGCCACTAGCCACTAGCCCCTAGCCCCTAGCCCCTAGCGACTGCTTCCTCATCGATCCACATCCGCCATCACGAAGTCGATGCTGCCGAGGATCGCGATCAGGTCGGCAACCGTGTGGCCGCGGCTGATCGCCGGGATCATCTGCAGGTGCGGAAAGGACGGCGTGCGGATGCGGGTCCGGTAGGCTATGTTTCCGCCGTCCGAGGTCAGGTAGTAGCTGTTGATTCCTTTGGTCGCCTCGACGGCCACGCAGGCCTCGCCGGCAGGGATCACCGGCCCCCAGCCGATCTCGACGAAGTGATTGATCAGGGTCTCGATGTCGTGCATCGTCCCCGACTGCATCTGATCCTTCAGCGGCGGCGTGGTCAGCGGATGACGCGCCTTGTGCTCGCCCTCGGGCATGTTCTCCAGGCACTGGCGGACGATCCGCAGGCTCTGGCGCATCTCCTCCAGACGCACGGCCGTGCGGTCGTAGGAGTCGCCGCGGGTGCCGGTCGGGATGTCGAACTCGAAACGGTCGTAGCCGCCGTAGGGACGCGCCTTGCGCAGGTCCCACTCCAGCCCGGTGGCGCGCAGACCCGGACCGGTAGCGCCCCAGTCCAGCGCCGTGGCGGTGTCGTAGGCGCCGATGCCGCGGGTGCGGACGCGGAAGATCCCGTTGCGCAGCACCATGCGCTCGTACTCGTCGAAGCGGGCGTCCTGCTGATCCACGAGACGTCGCACCAGCTCGGCCCAGCCGCTGGGCAGGTCCTGCGCGACGCCGCCGATGCGGAACCAGGCCGGATGCATCCGAAAGCCGGTGATCGCCTCGATGATGTCGTAGACCCGCTGGCGGTCGCTGAAGCAGTAGAAGACCGGGGACATCTGGCCCAGGTCCTGGGCCATGGTGCCGAGGAACAGCAGGTGACTGGTGATGCGGAACAGCTCGCAGAGCATGATGCGGATCACCTCGACCCGCTCCGGCACCTGGATGCCGGCCAGGCGCTCGACCGCCAGCACATAGGGCAGGTTGTTCATGACCCCGCCCAGGTAGTCGATGCGGTCCGTGTACGGGATGAAGCTGTGCCAGGTCTGGCGCTCCGCCATCTTCTCGGCGCCGCGGTGGTGAAAGCCGATCTCCGGCACGCAGTCGATGATCTCCTCGCCGTCGAGCTGCAGCACGACGCGAAACACGCCGTGCACGCTCGGGTGGTTCGGCCCCACGTTCAGGAACATGAAGTCGGTGCCGGCGTGGGCGCGCTGCATGCCCCATTCCTCGGGACGGAAGCGCAGGGCCTCCTGCTCGGCTCTCTCGCGCTCCTCCGGTAGCTCGAACAGACCCATCTCGGTGGCGCGCGCCGGATGCTCCTTGCGCAGCGGATGGCCATGCCAGGTCGGCGGCATCAGGATGCGCTTCAGGTGCGGGTGGCCGTCGAAGCGGATGCCGAACATGTCCCAGACCTCGCGCTCGTACCAATCCGCGTTCGGGTACAGGCCGCGGATGCTGGGCAAGCTCAGGTCGTCGCCGTCCAGGGCCACCTTCAGGCGCAGGTCCCGGTCGCGCTGCGGCGACAGCAGCTGGTAGACCGCCGTGAACATGGCGTCCGGCCGCACCTCGTCCGCGTCGCCAGCGCCGCCGCGGTCACGCCGAGTGCGGTCATCCAGGGCGGTCAGGTCGTAGAGCATCGGGAAGGGCTGGTCGATGCCGTGCTTCAGATGTCGCAGCAGGTCCGGCAGCCGGCCCCGCTCCACCCACAGAGTCGGCATGTCGTCGGCCGTCTGCTGCTCGCAGATGAC
>Ga0316580_10000009_pt1 | contig 29689 bp, 22 predicted proteins | sample S0NA_2_FD_204519 | JGI IMG/M metagenome (GOLD analysis project Ga0316580, IMG submission 204519) | Rhizosphere microbial communities from salt marsh grasses in Alabama, United States - S0-2_160517rDrB | ecosystem: Host-associated > Plants > Roots > Rhizosphere | place: USA: Alabama | collected... | reverse complement strand
CGGGCAGGCGGGTCTGGCGCGGGTCCACGGGCTCGGCGCCCGAGGGCTGGACCTCCCGCAGCTCCGGGTGGGCGGCGAAGACCCAGACCTCCTGCCTTGGCCAGGGGTCGAGGCGGGCCGCGAGCGCCAGTTCGCCGACCGGTCCGACGTGGTGGCCGGTGACCTCCATCACCCAGTGGCCGGGCCGAACCTGGAGCCGCAGGGCGCCGTCCGGCTCCAGTCGCGCGGGCAAGGGGCCCCCTACCGCAAGCGGGATGCCTCCCGCGAGCAGGACCGGCCCGAGCGCCACCTCGCGCGCCCGCCCGGCGACATCCAGGTCCAGGCGGGCAACGATCCGCAGGGGGATGTCGTCGTCGACCTTGCGGTAGACCTCCAGGGCCAGGGTGTCCTCCTGTGCCCCGTTGCCCCCGGCGTCGCCCGCCCCCAGCCAGAGACGCCCGTCCGGGTCGCGACGCGGGAATTCCACCGCCTCCCCGTCCAGGCGCAGGGTGACCATCGCCGTCTCCGGCGGGACCGGAAGGGTCTCGGGGTGGGCGCTCCAGAGGAATCGGCCGCTGAGCGCATGCTCCCCGGGCTCGAGCCGGACGGCGGGCGCCCCGGCGCGCTCCACCACCGCCGCGGGGGTGCCGCCCAGGCGCACGTCCTGGGGCCAGGCACCCGGTCCGCCGGGCAGGGGCACCCAGGTCTCCGCGTAGACCTGCCAACGCTGGGCGAAGAGCCCGCCCGTGCTGTCCAGGTCGAGGTCAAGCCGACCCGGCCAGGCGCAGAGGCGCTCCCCACCCCCGCTCGGAATCGGGCAGGACCGCTGATCTCTGCCTTCGAAGACCCAGGGAATCCAGGACTCGAGGGCGGCGGGCACCTGGGCCTCCGGATCGAAAGCGCGGGTCGGGGCGACGACGAGCAACAGGCACAGGGCGGTCAGGAGGCGTGTCATGGGCGGGGCCTGATGGGGGAGGCGTGGGGCGAGCGGCGGAAGGTCCGAGGTGTCGGGCGACGGGGCCCGGCGGTGTTGTCCATGCCCCGGTGGCTCGGGGCACCGTCCCCGAGGGCCAAAGGGACAAGGGATTGGCCGCGTGGCCTGCCCCTTGTCGTTTGAGTCCTGGCGGGCGCTCGGCTAGCCCTAAGCCTTGACGGTCCTGGGCCCGTTCGGGGTCCCGAGGATCAGCACATCCGCGGGGCGCAGGGCGAAGATGCCGACGGTGACCACCCCGGCGAGGTTGTTGATCTGCTGCTCCAGTTTGGCGGGCTCCATGATCTGAAGGCCCTGGACGTCCAGGATCAGGTTGCCGTTGTCGGTGACGAAGCCCTCGCGCCACACCGGGGTGCCGCCGAGCTTCACCAGCTCCCGGGCCACGTAGCTGCGGGCCATGGGGATGACCTCCACGGGCAGGGGGAAGCGCCCCAGCACGTCCACCAGCTTGCTCTCGTCGGCGATGCAGACGAAGCGCTGACTGGCCGCGGCGACGATCTTCTCCCGGGTCAGGGCCCCGCCGCCGCCCTTGATGAGCTGGAGCTGGGCGTTTGACTCGTCCGCGCCGTCGACATAGAGGGCCAGGTCGCCGACGGCGTTGAGGTCGTAGACCGGGATGCCGTGGCCCTTCATGCGCTCCGTGGAGACCTCGGAGCTGGAGACCGCCCCGTCGATGCGCCCCTTGATCCCCGCCAGGGCACCGATGAAATGGTTCACGGTGGAGCCGGTGCCGACCCCGATGATGCCCCCCTCCACATAGGCGAGCGCCGCCTCCGCGGCCTGACGCTTCATCTCGTCCTGGTTCATGCCTGCCCTCCTGATTCGGTTGATTGGACGGCGCTATCATATACCCCGCTGGCGAGCCCCGGGTCCCGGGTGCGCGCGTCCGATCGACCCTCTCCTCGGCCTTCGGCGCCCAAGCTGGTCTGGGCCCTCGGCCCCACCCGAGGTTCCGAATGCCGGATTCCTACATCGAACGGATCTTGAAGGCGCGCGTCTACGACGTGGCCCAGGAGACCCCCCTCACCCACGCCCTCCAGCTCTCCGCCCGGGTCGGCAACCCGGTGTTCCTGAAGCGGGAGGACCTGCAGCCGGTCTTCTCCTTCAAGCTGCGCGGCGCCTACAACAAGCTGATCAATCTGGACCCCGAGAGCCGGGCGAGGGGCGTGATCGCCGCCAGCGCCGGCAACCATGCCCAGGGGGTCGCCCTGGGGGCCGCGCGGCTGGGGGTCTCCGCAACCATCGTCATGCCCCGCACGACCCCGGCGATCAAGGTACGGGCGGTGCGCGCCCTGGGCGGCAAGGCGGTGCTCTTTGGCGACTCCTACGACGAGGCCTACGCCCATGCCATGGAGCTGGTGGCGGAGCGGGGGCTCACCTTCCTGCACCCCTTCGACGACCCCGACGTGATCGCTGGCCAGGGGACCATCGGGATGGAGATCCTGCGGCAGCACCCCGAGCCCCCCCACGCGATCTTCGTCCCCGTGGGAGGCGGCGGGCTCATTGCCGGGATCGCCGCCTACGTCAAATGGCTGATGCCCGAGGTGCGCATCATCGGGGTGGAGCCGGAGGAGGCCCCGACCCTGCACGCGGCGCTCGCGGCCGGCAAGCGGGTGGAGCTGGAGCAGGTGGGGCTCTTCGCCGACGGGGTGGCGGTGCGGCTCATCGGCAAGGAGACCTTCCGGGTCGCCCGTCAGCGGGTGGACGAGGTGGTGCTGGTCAGCACCGACGAGATCTGCGCCGCGGTCAAGGACATCTTCGACGACACCCGTGGCATCGCCGAGCCCGCCGGGGCCCTGGCGGTTGCGGGGCTCAAGCGCTACGTGGAGCGCACCGGCGTGCACGGTGAGCACCTGGTCGCCATCGAGAGCGGGGCCAACGTCAACTTCGACCGGCTGCGCCACATCGCCGAGCGCGCCGAGCTCGGGGAGCGGCGGGAGGGGCTGTTCGCGGTGGAGATCCCCGAGCGCCCGGGGAGCTTCCTCAACTTCTGCCGGGTGCTCGGCAAGCGCCAGATTACCGAGTTCAACTACCGCTACTCGGACCCGAGCCGGGCCCAGGTCTTCGTGGGGGTGGAGCTGGCCCGGGGGGATGAGGAGCGGGCCGAGCTGATCGCCCGGCTCAGGGAGAAGGGACTGGCGGTGCTCGACATGACGGAGAACGAGACCGCCAAGCTCCACATCCGCTTCATGGTGGGCGGCCACGCGACCGGGGTCGACGACGAGACCCTGGTGCGCTTCGAGTTCCCCGAGCGGCCCGGGGCCCTGCTCGACTTCCTCACGGGGCTGGGCAGGCGCTGGAACATCACCCTCTTCCATTACCGCAACCACGGGGCGGCCTACGGCCGTGTCCTGATGGGGCTCTCGGTCCCCTCGGAGGAGCGCGCCACCTTCAGGGCCTACCTTGGCACCCTCGGCTACCAGCATTGGGACGAGACGGACAATCCCGCCTATCGGATCTTCGCGGGCATTGCCGAACCGGCGTAGGCGGTGCCCTCGACGGCGCCCCGGCCGTCTTGTGAGCGACTGTGAAGCCACACGGACGAGGCGGCCAGATGAACGAATCATGTAGGTCGGGCCGACGCAGGAGGCCCGACGATCAAGCGGTCACCTCGGTTTCATCGTCGGGCTTCGTTTCTCAGCCCGACTACTTGAGGGAGACCGGTAAGCCCCCTCAGCCTTCGTCCAACTGCCGCTCGTAGCCCGGCGGCGGGGGTGTCCAAGCGCGCTCGGTGCGCTCGTGCAGATGGATCCGATCCTGGGCCATGGCCTGCTGGAGGGTCCCGGCGTGCTCGCGGATGCGGGCCATGAGGGCGCGGTTGCGCGACAGGTTGGGCTCCTGATCCCAGAGCCCGTACATCTGTTCCAGACCCTGGGCGTCATGCTGGCGGAAGGCGCGGACCATCCTCTCCACCTTGAAGGGGTGCACCCCGACGGTCTTGAGGGTCTCGGCGCCGACCACCAGCGAGGCGTCGAAGACCTCCCGCACCGCCAGGTCCGCCCCGGCCCGCTTGAGCAGGTAGAGGTGGTTCACGTCGTAGGCCCGGGCCAGGATCCTGACCCGCGGGAAGTGCCGGTGGACGTGCTCCACGAGCTGGACCGACTTGTCCCGATCGTCGATGGCCACCACCAGGGCCCGCGCCTGCTCGATCCCGGCCGCGAGCAGCAGGTCGGGGCGGGAGGCGTCCCCGTAGTAGGTCTTGATCCCCAGCTGGCGCAGGATGTCGATCTGGGCCGCCTCGTGGTCGAGCACCACGGTGGGCACGTCGCTCGCCACCAGGAGCCGGTTGACGATCTGACCGAAGCGCCCCACGCCGGCGATGATCACCGTGCCCTGCTCCTCGATGGTGTCGGCCGCCCGCTCCCCGCGCTGGCCCAGGCGCGGGACGACGAGCCGCTCGTAGAGGACGAAGAGGACCGGGGTCAGCAGCATGGAGAGGGTGACCACCAGCGACAGAGTCTTGGCCAGGTCGCCCGCGATCACGTGATTCTGGACGCTGAAGGCCAGCAGCACGAAGCCGAACTCCCCCGCCTGGGCGAGGCCCAGGGTCATCAGCCAGCCGTCCCTGGTCCCGAGCCTGAAGATGCGAGCGAGTCCAAGGAGTACCAGGGCCTTGAGGGCCATCAGACCCAGGGTCAGGGCGAGCACCCAGGCGGGGTCCCGGAGCAGCACGGCGAAGTCGATGCCGGCCCCCACGGTGATGAAGAAGAGCCCCAGCAGGAGCCCCTTGAAGGGCTCGATGTCCGATTCCAGCTCGTGACGGAACTGGCTGTCCGCCAGCACCACGCCGGCGAGGAAGGTGCCCAGGGCGGGGGAGAGGTCCACCAGGGTCATCAGCAGGGCGATACCGACCACCAGCAGCAGGGCGCTGGCGGTGAAGACCTCCCGCAGGCGCGACTCGGCGATGAAGCGAAACAGGGGGCGGGAGAGGAAGTGGCCGCCGAGCACCACGGCGGCGATGGCCCCGAGCACCACCAGGGCATAGCCCCAGCCGGGCAGGCCGTCGACCAGGCTGAGCTCGGGGTGCGCGGCGGCATGGGCCCCCGCGCCGGCCGCCGCCGGATCCGCCAGCCCCGGGAGGGCCAGGAGCGGGATCAGGGCCAGCATGGGGATCACGGCGATGTCCTGGAACAGCAGGACCGAGAAGCTGGCCCGGCCCCCCTCCGTCTTGGTCAGGCCCTTCTCGTTCAGGGTCTGCAGGACGATCGCGGTGGATGAGAGTGAAAAGATGAGCCCGATCGCCAGGGCGCTGCCCCATTGGATGCCAAGCGGCAGGAGGGCCGCGAAGATCAGGGCGGCGGTGACCGCGACCTGGAGGCCGCCCATCCCGAGCAGGCGCGAGCGCATCCGCCACAGCAGCCTGGGCTCCAGCTCCAGCCCCACCAGGAACAGCATCATCACGACGCCGAACTCGGCGAAGTGCTGGATCTCCTCGGTCTCCGCGCCCACCAGACCGAGCACGGGCCCGATGAGGATGCCCGCGATCAGGTAGCCGAGCACGGAGCCCAGCCCCAGCCGCTTGGCGATGGGCACGGCGATGACCGCCGCGCAGAGATAGACGAAGACCGAGAACAGCATGCCGCCCATGGGTCAGGAACCTCGGATGATGGCGTCCAGGTCCGCGTTGAGACGCGGCAGGGCCTGGGCGGCCTTGATGTCCAGACGGTCGTCCCGCAGGGCCTCCAGCACCCGCACCCAATCCGCCACATGACCCTCCAGCCGCCCCTCCTCCACCGCCGTGCGGGACCCGAAGAGGGCGAAGGGCGGCAGATAGACCATGCCGCACAGCAGCGCGGTCTGCTCCAGGGGGTGCAGCAGTTCGCGGATAGTGAAGTGGTTGTAGCCCTGGGCGCAGTAGGCCGGCTCGGGACCGCCGGCGCTCAGGGCGCTGAAGAAGAGCTTGCCCTGGAGCGCGGTGCCGCTCGACCCGTAGGCGAAGCCGTGCTCCAGCACCAGGTCCTGCCACTCCTTGAGGATCGCGGGGGTGGAGTACCAATAGAGGGGGTGCAGGAAGACCAGCACGTCGCTTGCGACCAGCCGTGCCTGCTCCCGGTCCACGTCGATGGCCAGCGTCGGGTACTCCGCGTAGAGGTCCACCAGCTCCACCCCGGGAACTTTCAGGGCGGCCCGGGCGAGGGGGCGATTGACCTCCGAGCGCTCCTGGGACGGATGGGCCAGCAGGACCAGGATCTTCCGGCGGTCGGATCCAGCCCGGTCCGCCGGACTGGTGTCGTGGTTGATCGGCACAGTGGCGCTCCCTGGAACGAGACGGATGGGGGAGCTTAATCAAAGGGTGGTGTCGATCGGAAGCATCGACGAGACCTTGAACCGATCCGGGCGCGGCGGCCAGCCATCAATCCGATGTCGGTCCGACCTACAAATTGCCTGGCGGGGCCTTCCGCCAACCGGCGTCCCGTCAGTGGGCGGAGTCCTCGGACCTCGGGGCCGTGGCGGACTCCAGGTACTGGCGGGCGTCCTGGAGCAGTCGCTTGTGGCCGAGCAGGAGCTGAAGCCGGTTGCCGCCGACCTGGTGCCACAGCCGGGCCGAGCGAACCGCCGCGAGCAGCAGGGCGCGGATGCGGTTCTGGTTGTCCGGATTCTGCAGGTGCATGGGCTCACCGCGCACCAGGATGCGCGGCTGAAGGGGGCTCAGCGTATTGCTGTAGACCTCGGCGAAGTGTGCCAGCAGGTTGGGGTGCAGGAGTCCGAAGTGCTCCCGTTTGGACTCCGCGGCCTCGATGCCCTGGCCGATGCTGGCCAGGAGGTCGGGCCGCCGGGACAGCGCGCGCTCGAGCTTTAGCAGATTCACCACGTAGCGGGTCAGCTCCAGGTTGCGCTCCGGCTTGCCGGTGAGCTGGGCGATGATCTGGCGCGCCCCGTTGGCCAGCGCGCCCGGCGGCCCGAAGACGGCGGCGACGTCCGGCGCGTCCACCTGGAACAGGCTGTAGATGCAGGGCTCCATCGCGGCCACGTCGGCGCTTCCGGCACGGGCGATCCGCATCACGCAGGCCACCGCCTGATAGATGCCGGCCAAGGCGGTGAGGCGGTCCAGGTTGTCGTGGGCCATGAGGCTCCTCGAATCTCGTGAATTGGTGGCGGCGCCCGTCGCTCGGTCGATCCGCCCAAGGGCGTAGGAGCGCCGCCCTCGGCGCGGCGGGCCGTCGGGCACGACGCGACCCCCTGCCAGACCCGCCCGTGCCATGCCGCGTGGTCCTCCCTCAGAGGATACCAGCCCGAACCCCGCTTGGCCCCGTGGTCGGCTCCCGATCAGGGTTGCTGCAATGGTTCGGGCCGATCGATGGTCGCCCCGCCCAGGCATTCGTCCCCCAGATAGAAGACCACCGCCTGGCCCGGCGCCACCGCACGCTGGGGCTCGTCGAATCGCACCTCGCAGGTCGCACCGCGGAGCCCGGTGATGGTGCAGGGCTGCAGGGGCTGGCGGTGCCGCAGGCGTGCCAGGCAGCGGAACGGGACGGGGCCCGGCGCCGACCCTGAGATCCAATGGGGCCGCAGGGCCTGGAGACCCCGCGCGAGCAGGAGTGGGTGATCGCCCCCCTGGACCACGATGAGCCGGTTGTGGACCGCGTCCTTGGCCGCGACGAACCAGGGGGCCTCCCGGGTCTGCGCCACGCCGCCGATCCCCAGGCCCTGGCGCTGGCCGATGGTGTAGTAGGCGAGCCCCCGGTGCTCTCCCAACACCTGACCCTCGGGGATCTGGATGGGGCCGGGCTCCCCGGGGAGATAGCGGGCCAGGAAGTCCTGGAAGCGCCGCTCCCCGATGAAGCAGATGCCGGTGCTGTCGCGCTTGGCGGCGTTGTGCAGGCTTAAGGAGCGGGCGATCGAGCGCACCTGGTCCTTGGTGAGGTCCGCCAGCGGAAACAGGCTGCGGGCGAGCTGGGACTGGTCCAGCAGGTGGAGAAAATAGGTCTGGTCCTTGTCCGCGTCCGCGGCCAGGCGCAGGTGGCTCAAGCTCCCCTCCCGGGACACCCGGGCGTAGTGACCCGTGGCGATCCACTCCGCGCCGAGCCCCAGGGCGTGGTCCAGGAAGGCGCGGAACTTGATCTCCCGGTTGCACAGGACATCCGGATTGGGGGTGCGCAGGGCCCGGTACTCGGCAAGGAAGTAGGCGAAGACCCGGTCCCAGTACTCGGCCGAGAAGTTGACGGTCAGGAGCTCGATTCCGAGCCGCTCCGCTACCGCGGCGGCGTCCTTCAGGTCCTCCTCGGCGGCGCAGTAGCCCGGGGCGTCGTCCTCCTCCCAATTCTTCATGAACAGGGCCCGCACCCGGTAGCCCTGCTCCAGGAGCCGATGGGCCGCCACCGCCGAGTCCACTCCCCCGGAGAGGCCGACGATCACCCGGGACCCGTTGCTCTCGAGCCCGCTCACGACCCGGTCCCCAGCCGACCGGCCAGGATGTAGCCGAGGGCCGCGACCAGCGCCAGTAAGCCCAGGATGGACCCGACCACGGTCCAGGACAGGGTGCGGATCAGATCCTCCTCGGTGTGGGTGGAGATCACGAAGGGGTGTCGTGGGTCCCCGGTGGCCCCCACCACTGGAAGCACCGGCGCGCGGCTCCGCTGTCCCTCGGCATGCTCGGCGACCCGGGTCGCCTCGGTCCGGGCCCGCTCCCATTCCTCGGGGCTTACCTCGCCGTCACCGTCGGTGTCCAGGGCGGCGACCCGTGCCGGGTCCCGCTTGTAGACCCGCAGCAGGGTTCGGCGCAACCGCTCGCGCTCCTCCGGCCCGCGGCGGGGTGTCTCCAGGCGACCCAGGATGTAGAGGGGGTCGCCGTCCTCGATGCGCTCCTCCGTGAAACGATAGCGCCCGCCTCCGCCAAGGGGGATCTCGATCCAGTCGCCGAGCCTCAGGGATGCCCGGGAGCGCCCCCGCGGGTCGCGGGTCGGTCCGAGCCAGCGGTCGCGGCGGTGGCAGTGGAGCGTCGCGCCCGCGGGATCCACCCGGCAGGGACCGCTGCCGTCGTCCACCAGGAAGGGGGCGTCGCTCTCGCCGCGATCGAGGGTGGCCCATCGGTCCCCGCGGCCGCCCTTGCGGCGCTGCTCCACGCGGAAGCGGTACCAGAGGCACGGCGTGTCGCTGAGGCGTGCGCCCAGGGTCCCCTGATGGGGGCGGGCCAGCCCCCGAAGCTCCACGTAGCCCTGGGGGGCGGAGTGGATGCGCGCCGTGGGGGTGTCGGTGATGGTGCGCAGGCGCCAGAAGGCGCGGCTGCCCTGGCGCAGCAGGAACAGGGCGCCGCCGCCGAGCGCGGCGGTGGCGAGCCAGAGGGGCAGGACCTGCATGCTGGTCACCGGAGACTCGATCGGGATGGGCGCCGCGGCTCCCGCCGGACCTCGATGCCTGCTTCAGCCGAAGAGGGCCTTGAGATCGACGTCCTGCCGCGCCTCCTCGAACCGCAGCAGGTCGACCCGCCGTGCGCCGGCCAGCCCGGCGAGCAGGGAATCCGGCAGCTGCTCGATGCGGACATTGTTGAGATTGGCGCTGTCGTTGTAGAGCTCGCGGCGGTCGGCAATGGTCTCCTCGAGGTGGGTGATGCGCTGGGCCAGGTGGCGGAAGCTCTCGTTGGCCTGGAGCTGAGGATACCCCTCGGCCAGGGCGAACAGCTGACCCAGACCGGCCCGCAGCTCCGTCTCCGCCGCCCCCAGGGCCCCTATGTCCCGGCGCCGGCTCGCCTCCGCCACCGAGCCCCGGGCCCGCACCACCCGCTCCAGGGTCTCCTGCTCATAGCCCATGTGCTCCCTGCACAGGGCAACCAGCTTCGGCAGCTCATCGTGCCGCTGCTTGAGCGCCACGTGGATATTGGACCAGGCGAGGCCCACGTTGTGCTTCAGCCGCACCAGGTTGTTGTAGATCAGGACCCCGTAGACCAGGGCAACCAGCAGCAGGGCGAGGACGATCAGGGTGCTGAGCGACATGAAGACTCCGTTGGGCAGATGGGTCGCCCTGGGATTGTAACCAAGCGCCTGTTGAGCACCCCGTGATCCGGGTTCGATCAGACGGCTCCCGCCTGGAGACGCTTAGATGCCGACTGCTTGTAGGGGCACAGGGACTCGCTGCGGTCTTCCACGGGCGTAGGCGGATAAGAGGCGTAGCAAAATAGTGATGTACGTCGCCTATTTCCCGCTGGGGCGGGGGCGAGGGGGGCCAGGTCTCCGATTGAGATTGGGAAAGAATTCCATGTAGGTCGGGCTTCAGCCGGACTACGAGGTTGCAGGAGAGCCGAGAGGTCGCCGTCGGGCTGAAGCCCGACCTCTCATAGCACATTCAAATTTAAAATATTGATCTTTTTCTTCTCCTGCTCCCGCACGAAAGCGACAAGCGATGACGATAAGGTCCGTTTATCGACGATGGCCTGTGGGCGATCGTGCGTGACGACGTGCCGGGTGGCGACGGTGGCTGTGGATGGTCGACTACGCCCAGCATGCAATTGAGTGGCGTCCGGGTTGCGTCAGTTGACCGCGCCAGAAGGATCTCGCATGGGTTCGCGCGGTCATGTTTCATTTCGGGATTCAGGGCCGCTCCACCACCGGCAGCGGATAGAAGGGTCCCAGGTCTGAGCGGTGCCACCAGTCGCCCGTGTCGGCCCGCTCCTGGGGCGTGGTGAAGCGGTAGCGGTAGACCCGCATCCGCAGCAGTCGGGGTGGGCCCTGCTCCAGCGGCGGATGGGCGAGCAGGGCGGTGACGGTGGGGGAGCCCTCGGTCAGGCGGACGAGGAAGCGGTCGAAGAGGTCCAGGAAGGCCGGGTTCATGGGTACGAACCAGAGCATCCAGTCCAGGCGCGGCTGATGGGGGATGATGAAGGCGGGCGCCTGGCGGGGGTCGTCCGGCCGGTAGCGGAAGTCCAGGGGTGTCCATTGCTCGCCGTCCGCGCTCGCCTCGATCTGGACCTCGATGCGCTCGCCGCGCACCTCCGGGAAGACGTGATAGCGGTTGGCCACGAAGAAGCGGTTGACCCACTGCACCCACCCGCTCAGGGTCGGGACGGGGCGCCGGAGCACCAGCTCGCCCGCGGTCACCAGGCTCGCCGGTACCACGACCAGCGCGATGGCCAGCACGGCCGCGGCGACTGCCTTCTCTGGGTGTTGGGGCAGGAGCGGGCTCGTGTCCGCGCGCCGGCGCCAGGACGACGGCATCCAGGGTCCCAGTGCCCGGTCGTCGAGCAAGAAGAGGCATAGGACAATCGTCAGCAGGTTGAAGAAGTTGTGGTTGCTGGTGGCGATGATCAGCACCTGCCACAGGACGGTCACCGCCGCGGCGAAGAGCCGCCAGGGGCGCGGCAGGAAGATGAAGAAGGGCACCACCAGCTCGACGAAGAGGGTGCCGCCGGTGCCCGCACGCAGCAGCCAGTCCGGGAGCTGGTGGGCATACCAGGCCCCTTGATGGGGCAGGGGCTGGGTCTCGAAGTAATGGGACAGGGCGCTCAGGTCCCGCCAGCTCAGGTCCCCGGAGATGAGCTTCGAGAGCCCGGACTCGAAGCGCAGCCGAAACAGCAGCCAGCGGAAGAGCCAGACCACCAGCCGGGTGCCGCCGGGGAGCAGGATGGCGAGCAGGCCCGCCTCCAGGAGCAGGTTGTCCCACTGGAAGTGGGTGAAGTACTGGCCCGCGTGGACCAGCGAGAGATAGAGGAGATAGAGCAGGATCAGGAGGATGCGCTCTCCCCAGCCCCGATTTCCCCACCACCGATCCCGATTGCCCCCGATCCAGGGCCAGAGTGTGAGCAGGAGCCCCAGCAGGGCCCCGCTCCAGGCCACGGCGAGGAGTGTCCAGTCCGCGGATGCCAGCCAGAAGACCGAGGGATAGGCGAGCAGGCTGAGGGCCCCGTGCTCCAGCGACGCCTGCTGAAGCTGCTCGGCGATGGGGTAGATCCCCTGGGAGCCCGCCAGCGCCAGGACCTGCACCGCCAGGGAGGCGAAGGCGGCGACATAGATGAGCCCGAGCAGCCGCAGGAAGACCCAGGCGACCAGCCGGTAGTCGTCGGCCCCCGCTGAGAACACCCGGTTCAACCAGCCTGCTTTCATCGCGATCGGCTCTCGCACGAGCAGCGCGGCGTCATGCCGCCTCGACGGAATTCTAGGCCAGGGCGCGGTCTAGGGCTGAGCCGAGATCCGGTCCACGTCCACCGCCACGGTGAGGTCGTGGGCCCCGCCGCCGTAGAAGATGCCGCGCATGGGGGTCACGTCCTGGAAGTCGCGTCCGAGGGCGGTGGTGATGTGCTGCTCCCCGAGGAGCTGGTCATTGGTGGGGTCGAAGTCCACCCAGCCCAGGTCCGGAACCAGGAGGGAGAACCAGGCGTGGGAGGCGTCCGAGCCCCGCAGCTTGGGCTGGCCCGGGGGCGGCAGGGTCTCCAGGTAGCCGCTCACGTAGCGTGCGGCCAGACCCAGGCCCCGAAGCCCCGCGATGGCCACGTGGGCGAAGTCCTGACACACCCCGCGGCGATGCGCCATCACCTCGGCCACCGGCGTGGCCACGGTGGTGAAGTGGGGGTCGTACTCGAACTCCTCGAAGATGCGGCCCATCAGCTCCCGGGTCGCCTCCAGGATGGGCCGCCCCGGGGTGAAGGACTGGGCCGCGTAGGCGGTCGCGGACGGCTCCAGGGGCACCAGGGCCGAGGGGAGGGCGAAGATGCGTGCCCCGAGCATGAGCGGCTCCCGGCTTGCGTGCAGCCGCTCGAGCACGACCTCCCAGGGGAGGGTGGTCGCGGGGTCCGGCAGCTCCGGGACGGTGACGTCCACCTCGCTGACGGCCGTGACCTCGAGGTAGGCGTGGGATTGCTGGATGGAGAAATAGTTGACGCGGTTGCCGAAGAAGTCCTCGTGCTCCCGGTTCACCGCCGGCCAGGGGTCGATGCGAAGCTGGCTCGTTGCGCAGTGCTGACCCAGGGGCCCCTGATGGCGGGGCTTGAGGTGCAGGATGCTGTGGCAGAGGGAGACCGGCTCGGCATACGTGTAGCGGGTGAGGTGATTGATGCGGAATCTCATCAGGCGGCCGCTCCGATGCGCCGCAACAGGCTGTGGGGCTGCTCCTCGTGGCGGAAGTACTGGGCGGTGAGGGCATCGGAGATCGCCGCGAGCTGATCCTCGAGGGTCGTCATCATGGTGTCGAGGGCGACGCGGCGATGGTCCTCGGGGTCGGGCTGGGTCAGTGTGTCGATCTCGGTCAGCCGGACCTCAGTGAGGCATCGAAGCACCAGTCGCTCCGCGGCCGTGCGTCCCACCCCGAGCTCGCCCCTCGGCATCTCGCCCGTCAACCGCTCCAGCTTGACCAGCTGATAGGCCAGGGCCCGGGGATTGCCCTCGTCCTGGAACACCAGGTCCAGCAGGGCCCCGACCCGGGTCCCTGCCAGGTAGCGGCGGCGGTAGGTGATCAGGCTGTCCGTGACCCCGAGCACCGCCTCGATCAGGGTGGTCTCGTCCTGCTCGGGGAGCAGGGGCGTAAGGGTGGTGCGCAGCAGGGCGGCGATGGCCGTGCCCCGCTCCAGTCGCCGTCCCGCCTCCAGGAAGTGCCATCCCTCGTTGTGGGTCATGTTCTCCTGGGCCAGCCCGGAGAAGGCCACCAGGGAGGTGACCAGGGGATCGAGCTCGTCCAGGGCCAGGGACAGCTGGCTTGGCGGATGGCGGGTGAGCGCCTGCAGGCGCCCCTCGATGTCGCTCAGGATGCGCCAGGTATCCGCCGAGAGGCGCTCGCGCACCGAATAGGCCGCCTGGCCCAGGGCCTGCAGTGTCTGGGGTAGGCCGCCCAGTCGCGTCGGGTCGGAGATGATCGACAACATCTCCGGCAGCGGGTTGCGCAGGCGCCCCTCCGCGCCCTCACCGACGAACCCGGGGAAGGCCTGACTCTGGTTGGTGAGGGCCTGCAGCAGGGCGCGCAGACAGCTGCGCTGGTCCCGGGAGTCTCCGAAATCTACCCGCTCCACGAGCTTGAAGATGGTGATCCGCAGGAGCCGCACGAGGCCCTCGGCGCGCTCCGCGTAGCGCCCGATCCAAAACAGGTTGTCGGCCACCCGGCTGGAGACCTCGCTCTCCTGGGTGACCGCCGGGGCGTGGGACTCGCGTGCCACCAGCAGGCTCTCCTGGCGCTCCGGCTCCGAGGCCAGCACCCAGGCGTCCTTTCCGAGTCCCCCCAGCTTGTTGGTGACCAGGGAGGCGTCGGCGGTCAAGGCCACCCGCCCCAGGCCGCCCGGCATCACCGCATACCCGTCCTCCTCCGCCACCAGGAAGGTGCGCAGGACGTTGGGTCTCGGCTCCAGGTGCTGGCCGATCAGGACCGGGGCCGTGGAGGGCTTGACGCACTCCTGGGCCACATAGCGCTGGGGATTGGATCGGATGGCGCGGACGAGGTCGTCGCGGGCGGCGCTCTCCATGGCGGCGGGGAAGAGGCAGCGCTGGCCCGGGGGCTTGCCCGCCTGCTTGACCACCAGGGCGTCCAGGTTGGCGAGGACATGTGCCATGGCCTTGGGGTTGCCGCACCACCAGGTCTGGATATCCGGAAGCAGCAGCTTCTCCCCCAGCAGATGCTGGCAGAGGGCGGGCAGGAACGCCATGAGTCCCGGGTGCTCCAGCACCCCGCTGCCCAAGGCGTTGGCCACCACCAGGTTGCCGGCGCGCACCGCCTGAACCAGGCCGGGGACCCCGAGCAGGGAATCTTCCCGGAGCTCCAGGGGATCGCACCAGACGTCGTCCACTCGCCGCAGCACCGCGTCGATCCGCTCCAGCCGCCCCAGGGTGCGCAGCCACAGGGCCCCGTCCCGAACCGAGAGGTCTCCGCCCTGGACCAGGGTGTAGCCGAGATAATTGGCCAGATAGGCGTGCTCGAAGTAGGCCTCGTTCTGGGGCCCCGGCGTCAGCATCACCACCCGGCCGTGCCCCTCGCGCCCCGGGGCCAGCTTCGTGAGGGTGCGACGCATGGAGCGGAAGAAGCCCGCCAGTCGGTGGACATGGGAGTCCCGGAAGAGGCTCGGCAGGATGCGCGAGAGCACCACCCGGTTCTCAAGCGCATAGCCGGCCCCCAGCGGGCTCTGGGTGCGGTCGCCGATCACCCGCCAGCGCCCGTCCGGCATGCGGGTCAGATCCGCGGCGTAATGGATGAGGGGGCGGCGGCCCGCCACTTCGATCCCGTGGCAGGGCAGGAGATAGTCCCGGTAGCCGTCGATGAGCTCCGCGGGGAGCAGCCCCCGCAGGATCAGGTCGCGCGGGCCGTAGAGGTCCAGCAGGATGAGGTTGAAGAGCTCGGCGCGCTGCATGAGGCCGCGCTCCAGCTCAGCCCACTCCTCGCTGCGGATCAGGAGCGGCAGCAGGTCCAGCTCCCAGGGGCGGGACATCCCCTGGTCGTCCCCATTGAGGTTGTAGGTGACGCCGTTGTCCCGCACCATGCGCGCCGCCTCGCGCCAGCGCTCCTCGATGCCGGCCGGCCCGAGGGTGCGCAGGGCGTCCAGAAGGTACTGCCAGTGGGGACGCACCTCCCCCCGGGCCGGCCGCATCTCGTCGTAGCAGCCGGGGGGGGGCAGATAGTCGTCTACCAGCCCCGGATGCTTCAGGACCGGCGCCAAGTCGGGAAGGGACATAGGCGGAGGCTCGTCGTGCGCGTGCAGACCCGATTAAACACGTCGCGGGCGGGGGTAGCAACCCGCCGCGGGTGGTAGAGTCGGAATACCGGGACCGGCGGCGTATCGTCTTTCCGCGGGGCCAGGCCTGAGACCCTGAAGCGAGACGAGACGGCCCCGATACGGGTCCGGATCAGGTGGTTGCCCGCGCGCTGCCCTTTGCCTCGCGCGCCAGCCTCCCTATCATCCCGGGTTGAGGCCAGACAAGACACCGAGACCCAAAGATGCCCCAGTATCGCTCCCGCACCACCACCCACGGCCGCAACATGGCGGGCGCCCGCGCCCTGTGGCGTGCCACCGGCATGACCGACGCCGATTTCGAGAAGCCCATCGTGGCCGTCGCCAATTCCTTCACCCAGTTCGTCCCCGGCCATGTCCACCTGAAGGACTTGGGCCAGCTGGTGGCGCGGGAGATCGAGGCCGCGGGCGGGGTCGCCAAGGAGTTCAACACCATCGCCGTGGATGACGGGATCGCCATGGGCCATGGGGGCATGCTCTACTCGCTCCCATCCCGCGACATCATCGCCGACTCGGTGGAGTACATGGTCAATGCCCACTGCGCCGACGCCCTGGTGTGCATCTCCAACTGCGACAAGATCACCCCCGGGATGCTGATGGCGGCCCTGCGCCTGAACATCCCCACGGTCTTCGTCTCCGGGGGTCCCATGGAGGCGGGCAAGGTGGTGCGTGACGGCTCCGAGGTGCACCTGGATCTGGTGGACGCCATGGTCGTCGCCGCCGATGCCCGGGAGGACGATGCCACGGTGGCCGAGTACGAGCGCTCCGCCTGCCCCACCTGCGGCTCCTGCTCCGGGATGTTCACCGCCAACTCCATGAACTGCCTCACCGAGGCCCTGGGGCTCAGCCTGCCCGGCAACGGCTCCCTGCTGGCCACCCACGCGGGGCGGAAGGACCTCTTCCTGGAGGCGGGGCGCCTGGTGGTGGAGCTGGCGCGTCGCTGGTACGAGGGGGAGGACGTGCGGGCGCTGCCCCGCTCCATCGCCTCCCTGGAGGCCTTCGAGAACGCCATGAGTCTGGACATCGCCATGGGGGGCTCGACCAACACCGTCCTCCATCTGCTCGCCGCCGCCCATGAGGCGGGGGTGCCCTTCACCATGGGGGACATCGATCGCCTGAGCCGCAAGGTGCCCAATCTCTGCAAGGTGGCCCCGGCGACCCAGAAGTACCACATGGAGGACGTGCATCGGGCGGGGGGTGTCATCGCCATCCTGGCGGAGCTGGATCGGGGCGGACTGATCCATCGCGGGGTCCCGACGGTGCACAGCGCCAACCTGGGGGAGGCCCTGGATCGTTGGGACGTGGCGCGCGGCGGCGACGAGACGGCGCGCACGCGCTACCTGGCCGCCCCCGGCGGCATCCCCACCCAGGTGGCCTTCAGCCAGTCGAGCCGATGGCCGGACCTGGACCTGGACCGCGCCGAGGGCTGCATCCGCGACCTGGAGCATGCCTACTCCCGGGACGGGGGACTCGCGGTGCTCTACGGAAACATCGCCCCCGACGGCTGCATCGTGAAGACGGCCGGGGTGGACGTGAGCATGTTCGAGGCCGAGCAGCTGCGCTACACCACCAGCGTGCCGACCTCCCTGATCCGGGTCTTCACCGGGCCGGCGCGCATCTTCGAGAGCCAGGAGGCGGCGGTGGAGGCGATCCTCCGCGACCGCATCCAGCCCGGGGACGTGGTGGTGATCCGCTACGAGGGTCCCAAGGGCGGACCCGGGATGCAGGAGATGCTCTATCCCACCAGCTACCTCAAGTCGAAGGGCCTGGGAAAGGCCTGCGCCCTGATCACCGACGGGCGCTTCTCCGGCGGCACCTCGGGGCTGTCGATCGGCCATGTCTCGCCGGAGGCGGCCGAGGGCGGGCCCATCGGGCTGTTGGAAGAGGGGGACCTGATCGAGATCGACATCCCCAATCGGGCGATCCGGGCCCGGGTGACGGAGGAGGAGCTGGCCGCGCGGCGCGCCAACATGGAGGCGCGGGGGGCCCGGGCCTGGCGTCCCAGCGACCGGGAGCGCGAGGTCTCGGCCGCCCTGAGGGCCTATGCGGCTCTCACCACCAGCGCCGCGCGGGGGGCCGTGCGGGATCTAGATCAGCTCCCATAGCGGGGGCTCCGCGCATCCTGGCCTTCGGTCGGTCGGTGTGTCTTGGCCCGGTCGCGGGGACCAGTGGGGTTTCGGGAGGCGGGGAGAGATAGCGGGTTCTATGCGGGTCTCAGAGGCTGCCCCAGGTGGTCTTGCGGCGGCGCACCCGCAGATGGGGGAGGATAAGCCCCATCAGAACACCGCTGACCAGGACCCCGGCACCGATGAGGAACCAACGCTGGTTGGTCTGGTTCTTGAGATCCCGATTCTCTTGCTCCAGGGCGGCCCGGGTCCGGGTGAGCTCCGCGACCTGCAGGCGCAGGCGCTCCCGGTCGTTGGTGATGTCGAGCACGTTGGCGGAGGCGTGGCGGATCTTGGCCAGCTCCTGCTCACGCAGCTGCTTCTCCCGCTCCAGGGTGGCGAATCGCTCCCGCAGCTCCCCGTGGGCCTCCTGGAGATTGGCGAGCTCGTTGGCCAGGGCGTCCGGCTTCTGACGTAGTGCCGCTAGCCGCTCTTCCAGCTCCGCCAGGCGGTCCCTTGCGGAGGGCTCGTCCTGCAGCTCCTGGACCAGCACGAACCCGATCGTGCCGTCCTGGATGCGCACCCGCGCGTAGTTGGTGGATGGGTTGACGCTCAGCACCTCGACAGGCGCGCCGCTGGGCAGCATGCGCAGGATCTTGTAGCGGGTGCTCTCGCCCGCCCGCAGGGTCACCTCGAAGCGGTCCGTGACGAAGCGGGTCTCGGCGCTCGCGGTCTGGGGCAAGACCGTCGCGACCCAGAGCCAGGCGATCATCAGGGTCCCGAGGAGGGGGTGAGGGCGGGAGGGCACGGCTTTCTCTCGGTTGGGGGTGTCGGCTCGTCGCGATCGGCCACGCCGGTCGTGTCTGTCTCGGTCCCGGCCCGGGGGTCAGGCGCCCGGCACCAGGAGGAACTCGAGGAGGGCCTTTTGAGCGTGGAGCCGATTCTCCGCCTCGTCCCACACCACGGATTGAGCACCGTCGATGACAGAGGCGGCCACCTCCTCGCCCCGATGGGCCGGGAGGCAGTGCATGAAGATGGCCCGGGGGGCGGCGCGGGACATGACCGCGTCCGTCACCTGGAAGGGGGCGAATACGGCACGTCGCTCAGACTGCTCTTCCTCCTGACCCATGCTGGCCCATACATCGGTGGCGACCAGGTCCGCGCCTTCGGCGGCCTCGGCGGGATCGTGCAGCACGGTGAAGCGCCCCGGATCACTGGCCAGGACCTCCGGCTCGGGCTCGAACCCCGGGGGACAGGCGATGCGCACCTCGAAGTCGAAGAGCCGGGCCGCCTCCATGTAGGACTGGCACATGTTGTTGCCGTCGCCGATCCAGGCCACCCGGCGTCCCCGGATGTCGCCCCGGTGCTCCTGGAAGGTCTGCATGTCGGCGAGCAGCTGGCAGGGGTGGAAGCGGTCCGTCAGGCCGTTGATGACTGGCACCGTGGAGTAGGCCGCGAAGCGTTCCACGGTCTCCTGGCTGAAGGTGCGGATCATCACCGCGTCCACCATACGTGACAGGACCCGGGCGCTGTCCTCGATGGGCTCGCCACGGCCGAGCTGGGTATCCCTGGGGGAAAGGAACAGCGCGTGGCCCCCGAACTGCACCATGCCGACCTCGAAGGACACCCGGGTGCGGGTGGAGGACTTCTCGAAGATCATTCCCAGGGTGCGGTTGCGCAGGGGCCGGTAGTCTTCCCCGCGGTGCAGCATCTCCTTGAGCACCGTGGCGCGGGTGATCAGTCCGCGTGCCTCCGCCGCGCTGAGGTCGCTCAGTGACAGCAGGTGCCGGCAGGCGTTGGCGGGTGGTGGCATCGGACAACGACTCTCTGTGGCGGGCCTTAGCGGGTCGAAAGGAACCCGGTGATCAAGGCGCTCAGGGTCTCCACCAGGTGCCGGGCCTCCGGCTCCTGGAGGATGAGCGGGGGCAGGAGGCGCACGACTCGCTCCGCGGTAACGTTGATCAGGAGCCCCTCGGCGAGGGCCAGGGTGACTAGCTCCCCGCACGGACGGTCCAGCTCGATCCCGATCATCAGGCCCCGCCCCCGCACATCGAGGACCCCTTGGACACCCGCGAGGGTCTCCCGGAAGTGCGCGAGGAGCTGCTGGCCGAGGCGGGCCGCGTTGCTTACTAGGTCTTGGTCGGCGATGGTCTCCAGTACCGCCCGGGCGGCGCGGCACGCGAGCGGGTTGCCGCCGAAGGTGGAACCGTGGGTGCCCGGCCCGAAAACCTCCGCGGCGGCCCCCCGCGCCACGCACGCGCCGATGGGCACGCCGTTGCCGAGCCCCTTGGCCAGGGTGATGACGTCCGGGGTGATGCCGGCATGCTGGAAGCCGAACATCAGGCCGGTGCGTCCGATCCCCGTTTGGATCTCGTCGCAGATGAGCAGCCAGCCCTCGCGGTCGCAGAGGGCACGCAGGCCCGGCAAGTAGTCGTTCGCGGGGATGTTGATGCCCCCCTCCCCTTGGATCGGCTCCACCAGGACGGCGACGATGTTCTTGCGATTCACCGCGGCGGTCTCCACCGCCTCGAGGTCGTCGTAGGGGACCCGCACGAACCCCTGGACCAGGGGCTCGAAACCGGCCTGGACCTTGCGGTTTCCGGTGGCCGTCAGGGTAGCCAGGGTGCGGCCGTGGAAGCTGTTCTCCGTTACCAGGATCGCGGGGCTCTCGATACCGCGGCGATGGGCGTACAGCCGGGCCAGCTTGATCGCCGCCTCGTTGGCCTCGGCCCCGGAGTTGGCGAAGAAGACCCGGTCCATGCCCGCGAGCCCGGTGACGAGGGCCCCCAGGCGCTCCTGCTCGCCGATGCGGTAGATGTTCGAGGTGTGGACGAGACGGCCCGCCTGCTCGCAGAGGGCGGCGCTCAGGGCCGGGTGGGCGTGGCCGAGACCGCAGACCGCCACCCCGGCCAGGGCGTCCAGGTAGCGCTTGCCCTGATCGTCCCAGAGCCAGACGCCTTCGCCCCGCTCGAAGAGGACGGGGAGCCGCTTGTAGGTCGACATCAAGGGATCGCTCATGGCGCTAGTCCCGACGGGTCTTTCGCGAGGGTCCAAAAAAGCAAAAAAGGCGGTTCCGCTCCTCGGGAAACCGCCTCTGTACATAAGGCGAAGTCGCGAAAGATAACGCCAATGCACCAAGCGGCACAACCCGTTGGGGAAACGCGGGTTTATTGCGCACCCCTTGGGGGCAGAGGATGGCCCGCCATTTTTAGGGGCCCCTCAGCCCGCTGTTCGGTCGGCGGCGTCCACCCGCCGCTCGATGAGCGTCCGCAGGCCTTCCAGCTCGGCATATCGACCCGACACCTCGCGCACATAGCCCAGGGTGCGGGGGATGTCTGCCAGGTAGCCGGGCTTGTCGTCCCGGTGGTTGAGTCGGGCGAAGATGCCGCAGGCCTTGAGATGGCGTTGGACTCCCATCAGGTCGAACCAGCGCAGGAAGCGCCCGGGCTCCACCTCGGGCAGGATGCCCGACTGGACGGCGAGCTGGAGGTAGCCGAGGGCCCAGTTGGTGACGCGCTCGGTCCCCCACGCGATGTAGCAGTCCCGAAGCAGGGACACCAGGTCGTAGGTGACGGGACCCACGACCGCATCCTGAAAGTCCAGAATGCCCGGATTCGGACTCGTCACCATCAGGTTGCGCGAATGGTAGTCCCGATGGACACAGACCTGGGGCTGCTCCAGGGCGTTCGCGACCAGGACGTCGCAGACCCGTTCCCAGTCGGACTGCTCCCCCGCGGTGAGCTCCACCCCCAGGTGCGCGCCCAGGAGCCACGCTCGGAAGATGTCCAGCTCCCGGCGCAGAAAGGGGTCGTCGTAGCGGGGCAGCCCCTCCGTCGGTCCGCGGGCCTGGATGGTGGCGAGGGACCCCAGGGCATCCCCGTATAGCCGATCGGCATTGTCGGCATTGAGCTCGCGCAGGTAGACCCGGTCCCCCAGGTCCGACAGGGCGAGGAAGCCCTCGGCCGGCTCCTCCGCCCGGATCTCCGGTGTGTGAAGCCCGATGGCGCGCAGTCGCCGGGCCAGGTCCACGTAACGACTGCAATCCTCGAGCCCTGGTGGCGCGTCCATCACCACCAGAGTGCCGCCCGCATGTCGCACCCGCCAGTAGCGGCGGAAGCTGGCGTCGGAGGAGGCGGGCTCAAGGGTGAATGCCTCCGTGCCGAGGACCCCGCCGACCCAGCGGGTCAAACGATCGTGCCGTTCTGTCAAACGCACCTCCGAAGGCTCGAAACAGGCCGCCGCCCTGACGGTCACCGCCACTTGGACGGTGCGCGCAATTGCTGGTCCGAGCGGAATGTGACATGGTTACAGCTTCGCCCGCGCCCGTCCACCGAGCCCCCGGGGTCCGGCGCCGAGCGGCGCCACATCAGAGCCCGGCCGCGAGGCCCTGGGGGACGACCATCCGAGTCACCGAGCGTGTGCCCATCCACCCTCAGCCTGCCATTGGTTCTGATCGCGCTAGGCCTGGCCTCGGCGGTGGCCGGGGCGCGTCCGATCGAGGATTGCACCGGGCTCCTGGACGGGCGCGCGGCCTGTAAGACCCAAGGGGTGGAGGTTGCCGCCGGTCCCAGTCTCCTTATTGCCCAGGCGGAGCCCTCGGGACCTGCCGCAGGCGGCGAAGACGACGGTGCCGCGCGGGCCGGCAGCGAGTCGCAGGTTGAGGGGACGGAGCCGTCACCGCCCCCGAAGGCCGCGTCGGAGCCGGACCGCCCGCCCCCGAGTCTTGGGATCCCCCTGCCGGGGCCTGCCGCTGGGGCGCCCGCCGACGTGCCGCCGGCACCCGAGCCGACCGCTGTTCCCAAGGTTGGAGCTCCGACCCCGCTGCCGGCTCCCGTACCGCCCCAGGCGGATACCGCGTCAGGCCCGACGGCCCCGTTGCAGCCTTCAACGGCGGACATCGTCAGCATCCCGGTGATGCAACCCTTGGTCGAGCCGGGCCCTGCCGACCTTGGGGACAAGCGTGCCGGCGGCCCCGCGGCCGGGGCGGAGTCGGGCCGCGCTCCGCCGTCGCCTCGGCCGGATCGCGACGAGTTACTCTACGAGGGCCTGCCCTGGGACTTCTGCGGCCCGCGGCTCGGCGGGTCCGGCCTGGGCGGGCTCGCCGAGCCCACCACTCCCCGGGACACCCCCGTGGATGCGATCGCCGATCGGGCGGAGTACGACCGCGCGAACGAGCGGGTGACGCTGCAGGGCTCGGTCGAGTTTACCCAGGGGGACCAGATCGTGCGGGCGGAGCGCTCCACCTACGATCGGCGCACCGGGGAGGTGGAGGCGGAGGGAGACGTCTATTTCGAATACCCCGGGGCGCGGCTCACCGCCGATTCAGGGCACTATTCCTTGCAGACCAAGGAGGGGGAGCTTCAGAGCGTTCAGTTCCGACTCTCGGGAAACGCCAACCTGCGCGGCACTGCCGAGGAGGCGACGCTGCTCCCGGCGGATCGGACCCGCTACCGGGACGTCACCTATACCGCCTGTCCGCCCGGCCGTTCCGACTGGTCGCTGCGGGCCAGCGACCTGCTGCTCGACCACGCCGACGGGATGGGGACCGCCCGTCATGCGCGGGTCCGGCTGGGCGGGGTCCCGGTACTCTACAGCCCCTATCTCCGCTTTCCCATTGACGACCGGCGCCGAACCGGTCTCCTGATTCCCAGCGTCGGGTCCTCAAACACCAATGGAACCGAGCTCATCATCCCCTTCTACTGGAACATCGCCCCCAATTACGACGCCACCTTCTACCCGCGCTTCATGAGCTCCCGCGGGGTCATGCTGGGGGCCCAGTTCCGGCAGCTCACGCGCTTCCAGCGCCTCGAGATCAATGGGGAGGTGATTCCGAATGACGCCAAGTCGGAGAAGAGCACGCGCGGTGCCATTCGGGTCGAGCAGACCGGCCAGCTTGGCTCCCGCTGGTCCACGGCGGTGGATTACAGCTCGGTCAGCGACGACCGCTACCTCGCGGACTTCGGGAACCGCTTGGATCTGACGAGCGTGCGCAACCTGCCGCAGCGGGGCGACCTGCGTTATGCGGGCGATGGCTACTGGTGGCTCGCCCGGGTCCAGGACTTCCAGACCGTGGACCCGACGATCCCGGCGAGCAGCCGGCCCTACGCCCAGATGCCCCACGTGGAGCTGAATCTGGCGCCGATCCGGGCGGTCGCACCGCTGGATGTCCGCCTGAACGCCTTTTACGACTACTTCGACCACAGCGCGAAGGTCCACGGCAGTCGCGTGGTCGCCCTCCCCTCGGTCCAGATGCCCCTGCGCCGCAGCTACGGCTCCTTCATCCCCCGCGCCCGCATCTACTACACGGGCTACGAGCTGACCGACGAGGATCCCGGGGTCCCCTCGCAGCAGTCCCACCTGATCCCGAGTCTGGATCTCGACGGCAGGCTGATCTTCGAGCGCGAGATCGACTGGTTCGGGAGCGCGGCGATCCAGACCCTTGAGCCGCGTCTCTACTACGTCCTGACCAGCTACGAGGACCAAAGCGATACGCCCTTGTTCGATACCACGGTGCTCGACTTCAGCTTCGCCAGCCTGTTTCGTCCGAATCGTTTCACGGGCTACGACCGGGTGGGCGACGAGAATCGTCTGACGGTCGCCATGACCTCCCGAACCCTCGGCAGTCGGGATGGGCGCGAGCTATTTCGCGCGAGCATCGGTCAAATTTATTACTTCCATGACCAACAGGTTCAACTCCGCGGGCAGAATGTGGGCGAGGGGCCGAGCACCTCCTCCGTGGCGGGTGAGCTGGAATTGAGCCCCGCCGAGGCGTGGACCGCGCGGTTGAGCCTCCAGTGGAACCCGAACCAGACGGAGGATCCCTGGGAGAAGCGGGTGCTGCAGCTGCGTTACGCGCCAGCGAGGAAGGGGGTTTTCAACCTCGCCTATCGCTACAACCTGGGTCAGACCGAGGCCCAGCGATACGAAGACACCGACCTGTCCTTTCAGCTACCGCTGACATCCAACGTGGGTCTGGTGGGACGCTGGCTCTACTCCTGGCTCAACCAGGAGACCGTTGATGCCGTCGCCGGCATCGAATTCGGGCGCTGCTGCTGGCGCCTTCGGGTGGTGGGTCGGCATCTCAAGACGCCGACGCAGCAGGAAGGGAGTACCAGCGTCATGGTCCAGTTGGAGTTGGCCGGCCTTGGGGCCCTGGGAAGCTCGATCGACAATCTCCTGGAGCAAGGTATCTATGGCTATCGTGCATATTGAACGGGCCTCCGGTGGGGGCCCCTCCCGGGCGACCAGACGCTGGCTCGAGGGGCCCCACATTCGATTCGGCGCCCTCGTCCTGCTGGCGCTCTCGGTCCAATGGGGCCAGGCGCGGGAGCTGGACGCCATCGTCGCGGTGGTCAACGACGACGTGGTCCTGGAGAGCGAAGTCGCCCGCGAGACCAATCTGGTCATCCCTCAGCTGGAGCAGCAAGGGACGGCCGTGCCGCCCCCGGAGCAGCTGCGCAAGCAGGTGGTGGAGCGGCTCATCCTCAAGAAGCTCCAGCAGCAGCGGGCGAAACAGCTCGGGATCGAGGTGGAAGACGCGACCCTGATGGAGGCCGTGACCAACATCGCCGCCCGCAACAACCTGTCGGTCGACGAGCTCAAGGCGACCCTGGAGGCGGGCGGAATCCGCTTCCAGGACTTCCAGGAGGATACCCGGATGCAGATCCTCCTGAGCCGCCTCCAGACCCAGGAGGTGGCCCGCGGTGTCCAGGTGACCGACCAGGAGGTGGACCGCTTCCTGGAGAAGAACGCCAGTCAGCTGATCCCCCGCGAGCAGGTGCGTCTGCGGCACATCCTGGTCGCCCTTCCCGAGAGTCCGACCCCCGCCCAGGTGGCACAGGCCGAGAAGAAGGCCAAGGGACTCCTGGCCAAAATCCGGGGTGGGGCGGATTTCTCCGCCGTGGCCGCGGCCAGCTCGGACGGTCGGACCGCGCTCCAGGGGGGGGATCTCGGCTGGTTCGAGATGGCCGCCGTGCCGACACTGATGACGGACCTGGCCCGCACCATGGCCCCGGGCGAGGTCACCGAGCCCCTGCGCAGCCCCAGTGGCTTCAACATCATCAAGTTGACGGACATCAAGGGCGGGGGCCCCGAGAGCGTCACGCAGATTCACGCGCGGCATATCCTGGTCCGCACCAACGAGTTGGTCTCGGACGCGGACGCCAAGACCCGGCTCGGCCAGCTGCGCACCCGCATCCTCGGCGGCGACGATTTCGCCACCTTGGCGCGGGCCCACTCCGATGACACGGGCTCCGCCCTCAAGGGGGGTGACCTGGGCTGGCTGAGCCCAGGCGACACGGTGCCCGAGTTCGAGGACGTCATGACCGCGCTGGGACCCAACGAGGTGAGCGAGCCCTTCCAGAGCCCCTTCGGGTGGCACATCGTCCAGGTGCTGGAGCGCCGGGATCAGGACGCCACGGACGATCTGCTGCGACTCAAGGCCCGGGAGGCCATCCAGCGGCGTAAGGCGGAGGAGGCGACCGATGCCTGGCTGCGTCGCCTACGGGACGAGGCCTACGTGGAGCTCCGCCTGGACCGGGATGACCGGGACCTCTAGGGCGGGACCCCGGGGCGGCGGCGCCGCGGGAATCCGCCTGGCGGTCACCCCCGGAGAGCCCGCGGGGGTGGGCCCCGACCTCTTGGTGCGCCTGGTCCAGGAGCCCCAAGAGGCCAGGCTGGTGGCGGTCGCGGACCCGGGGCTGCTGTCTGATCGGGCGGCGGCGCTGGGGGTTCCTCTGCGCTGCGCCGACTTCGATCCCCTAGGCAGCGTCGACCCCAACCCGCCGGGCACCCTGGACGTATACCCGGTCTCGTTGGGCGCCCCGGTGCAGCCCGGGTGTCTGGACGGCCGCAACGCACCCTACGTGCTCCAGTGCCTAGGGATCGCCTGCGATGGCTGTCTCTCTGGAACCTTCGATGCACTGGTCACAGGCCCGGTGCACAAGGGCATCATCAACGATGCCGGCTTGCCGTTCACCGGCCACACGGAGTTTTTCGCGGAGCGCTGCGGTGCCGAGCCGGTGATGCTGCTCGCGACTCCGGGTCTGCGGGTGGCCCTGGCGACCACCCACCTGCCGCTTCGGGCGGTCAGCGCCTCCATCACGGCGCCCCTGCTGGAGCGGGTGATCGGGACGCTGCATCGGGATCTGCGCGACCGCTTCGGTATCGCAAGCCCGCGCATCCTCGTATGCGGACTCAATCCCCACGCGGGGGAGGGTGGTCACCTGGGGCGAGAGGAGATCGAGGTCCTGGAGCCGGTCCTCGGTCGCCTGCGCGCCCGGGGCTTGGATTTGGTGGGGCCCCTGCCGGCGGACACGGTCTTCGTGCCCGAGCGACTGCGGGGAGTCGATGCGGTGCTCGCCATGTACCACGACCAGGGCCTTCCGGTGCTCAAGCACCTGGGGTTCGGGCAGGCGGTGAACGTCACCCTGGGCCTGCCCATCATCCGCACGTCGGTGGACCACGGCACCGCCCTGGATCTGGCGGGCACGGATCGGGCCGGGCTTGGGAGCCTGCGCGCGGCGGTCGCTATGGCCCTGTCGATGGCGGGGGCCGAGCCGGCGAGGGCCTAACCGCCGGCATCGGCGGGTCGCGAGTCCCCGATGCGGGCGTGGACCTCGAGGGCGACCTCGAGGGCCTTGAGTCCGATGCGCCCGTCCACCAGCGGCGGGCGGCGGTCCCGGACGCAGTGCACGAACTCCGCGAGCTCGAGATCGAGGGGCTTCACCGGCTCCACCTGGATGCGCGAGCGGGTGATCTCCGGGCGGGGTGCCCCGGCGACCTCCCGCGGCTCTGCGATATCGATGGTCTGGTTGATGAAGTCGAGCGACAGATAGCGTCCAGGCTGGAAGACGCGGATGCGTCGTGTCTTGCGGTCCGAGACCCGGCTCGCGACCACGTTGGCCACGGCCCCGTTGTCGAAGTCCAGTCGGGCGCTCGCGATGTCGACATGGGGTGTCAGCACCGAGGCCCCCACCGCCGAGATGTGCGCGATCTCCGCGCCCACCAGGGCGAGGATGATGTCGATGTCGTGGATCATCAGGTCCGAGACCACGTCCACGTCGGTGGCCCGCTCCACGAACTCCCCCATACGCTGGGCCTCCAGGTAGCGTGGGGAGTCGATCCGCTCCGCCAGGGCCATGACGCCCGCGTTGAAGCGCTCCACGTGTCCGATCTGGAGCAGGGCCCCGTGCTCGGCCGCGAGACGCACGATCTCCGCACCCTCCTCTCGGGTCGCGGCAATGGGCTTCTCCAGCAGCACCGGAATCCCGCGACGCAGGAAGGGGGCGGAGGCCTCCAGGTGAGCGGTGGTGGGCACCACGATGCTTGCCGCATCCACCTTGTCGAGCAGCGCCTCCGCGGTGGGGTAGGCCGGGCAACCGGCCTCGAGCGCCACGGCCTGGGCGCGTCCCTCGTCCGCGTCCACGACGCCCACCAGCTCGGCCCCTGGCAGCCGGGAGTAGATCAGGGCATGAAAACGCCCCAGATACCCTACCCCGACGACAGCGACCCGAAGCGTTTCTGGCATGGTGACGGAGCTGCTTGGCTGACGGATTGGCGTGATCGCCGGAGGCCGCAAACGCGGCCGGCGGATGCTGCTCAGCGGTTCAGGGGCTCGCCCTGGGGATCCTGATTGGCGATCGGAACTGCCTCGGCGCCGTAATAGAGATTGACCTGATAGGCAACGGTCAGGGACATGCCCAGCACGACCGCGATGAGCAGGAGCGAGAGCAAGTCCGGTTTGCGGCGGCTGCGCTTGGGGCTCATGGACACACCGGCGACCTTTGAGAGCTTTGGTTTATAAAAAGTATACAAGAGCTTGAAAAGGAATGCAGGCGATGGGCAAGGGACGAGCGGGTAACGACAGCGCCGGTATTATCACGCGTTGCCCTTCGCTTGTCTGCTTTCCCTCTCACTTTCGCGACAGTCTCTTGACCGGTCTCACGTCGGGGCCGCGTCGAGAAGGTTTGGGTTCTCCGGGCCCACGCCTTTGCGTTACCCTTGGCGGGCTGACAATGACGGACAACCCTCCGCGGAGGCCCAGGTGAAGCGTCACGCGATCAAGGTAGCGGTCAAGAGCGAATTTCAACCCGAGCAATCCTCTCCAACGGATGGCCGCTATGTCTTCGCCTACACCATCACCATCGAGAATCAGGGTAGCGAGCCGGCGCGTCTCCTCGACCGCCATTGGATCATCACGGATGCAGACGGTCAGGTACAAGAGGTGCGCGGCAAAGGGGTGGTGGGCGAGCAGCCCCACCTCGAGCCGGGACAGCGCTTCGAGTACACCAGCGGCACGGTCATCGGGACGCCGGTCGGAAGCATGCACGGCACCTACGGAATGATCGCGGAAGACGGGACCCGCTTCGAGGCGGAGATCCCGGCCTTCTCACTCGCGTCCATCAAGACCATCCACTGACCCCGGGCCAGTGCCCGCGCCGGCGATTGGGCCGGGCCGCTCCAATGCCGACCTACGCCATCGGAGACATCCAGGGGTGCGCGGAAGAGCTGCAGCGCCTGCTCGATCGGTTGCGCTTCGATTCCGCGCGGGACCGTCTCTGGTTCGCCGGGGACCTGGTGAACCGGGGGCCGGGCTCCTTGGAGGCGCTGCGACTGGTGCATGCCCTGGATGCCTGCTCGGTGGTGGTCCTGGGCAACCATGACCTGCACCTGCTGGCGCTCGCCGAGGGCAACACCAGGCACGCCAAGAAAAGCAACCTGGAGGCCATCCTGGAGGCGCCGGATCGGGACGAGCTCCTCTCCTGGCTGCGTCAGCGACCCCTCATGCATCATGACGCGGACCGCGGCTTCGCGCTGGTCCACGCGGGACTCCCGCCCCAATGGTCTCTGGCCGAGGCCCTGGGTCATGCCGGGGAGCTGGAGGAGGCCCTGAGGGGCCCCCGGTATCGCGAGTTCCTGTTCGCCATGTATGGGAACGAGCCGGGCCGCTGGTCCGCGTATCTGACGGGTATGGAGCGACTG
>Ga0316580_10000008_pt1 | contig 29958 bp, 28 predicted proteins | sample S0NA_2_FD_204519 | JGI IMG/M metagenome (GOLD analysis project Ga0316580, IMG submission 204519) | Rhizosphere microbial communities from salt marsh grasses in Alabama, United States - S0-2_160517rDrB | ecosystem: Host-associated > Plants > Roots > Rhizosphere | place: USA: Alabama | collected... | reverse complement strand
CGTACAGTTTTCCAGTTTCACCGGCGCGGGCGACGTAGGAAAGCGTTGTCTCGTTGATTTTAACAGACAGTTGTTCATACTCGGCGCGCAGTTCTTCGCGACGAGCTTCTGCTTTCTTACGCCATATTTCCGCCTGTTTCATGACGCTGGGCGTCGCGATAACGGCTAATCCTTGCGGGATCAGGAAATTACGGCCATAGCCATCGGCGACGCTGTGAACCTCACCGGCATAACCAATATTATCTACATCTTCTTTTAGCAGCACTTTCATAGCTGAACATATTCTCCAAATTAAACTTATTTGCCTGCAAATACGGATATTTGCCAACAAATGATGGTATCAAAGGGCGTTCCTTTTGACAATAGGAGGGCCTTTATTAACTTCCTTTCGTGTATGAATGTTAATAAATGGGTAAGATCAACCCCGCTGCGCGTTGGCGGCGTACACCTCATCCATGGCGGATAGGATGTCCTGGATCTCGTCAACTTCCCCGGATATTTCAAGTCGTAACCGGCGTGCCTGGCCGCTGTCAATATCCTTCGCATCCACTAACATCGTTTGCGAATAGATAGTCCCCAGCTGTGTATGGGAGTTTTCGAACTGCAGTTCCGCCCGGCGGATCGTATCGTTTAATTTCTCAAGGGTAGCTAACTGCTGCTTCTTGCTCTCCAGATTGTCGGTTATTTGTTCCCGAATCTTTGGATTTTGCTCAACGGCCAGCTGCTTTTCCAGTTCTCCAATCCGCCGGTTGGTCCGGTTATAATCTCGCTCCAGCACATCTTTTTCTTGCCGATAGCGGTCGATGCGTGAGGCCAAATTATAGATATGTTCCAGCCATTCATCCATTTGAGCGGCCGTCTGGCTCAACTCATCCTTAATCAGCGAATCGTCCTGTTGGCGGATCGCTTTCTCGATGCGCACACGGTAATCCAGCGCCTCGTCCATGCGTTCCTGGAGATAGCGATCCTGAAGTTTCTGAGGCTCAAACTCCTTGTTTAAGACATCTTCTGCCACCTTACGGCCGAATTCGGGATCGGTCAGGCTGCTGTAAACCAGTGCTCCTTCCGCTGCCAGGCCGCCAAGGAGCCAGGCCCAAAAGGGGATGAACTCTAAAAAGCCAACCTGAGGGGCAAACACAGCCAGTAATAAGGAGATGGAAATGACCAGCGCACTTTCAGGGCGAAATATCGCTTCACGGAGAAGCGCACTTTGCACCCGGTCGCGGAGCCCTTCGTCTTCTTTACTGGCCATCTTTAACGAACTGTCTATTCAAGGCTGGAAGCCGCTTCTTCCCCGTCTTCCTCTTCTTCCAGAGCCGGTGCTGCTTCACTTAACCCCAGGCGGCGTTTGCGTTCTTCCAACTGCAGGTCTACTTCCGCACGACCAAGCGCATCATCCATCTGGCTGTCCAGACGATCAGCATAAAGTTCGCTGTAGGCGTCTGCTTTATCAAGACGGTTGCGAATCGAATCACGCATTCGGGCAATGTCGCTGTCGGATACGCCTTCCAGATCATCCAGGCTTTTAATCGCCTTAACCGTAATTTCCTTGGATTTGGCCAACTTCAGCAGAGATTCCATTTCTCGCTGTTCTTCCCGAATCAGGCGCACCTTGGCTTCAAGCTTGAGCCGCGCGCTTTTAAGCGTTTCATACTCTTTTTGCTGTCGTATCCACTGCTCTTGATATTGTTCTTGTAACCGGCGAATGGAGTTTAATTCACTCTGGGCTGCTGCTGCTAAATCCGCCTTTCCTTGCATGAGGAGCAGGTCGATATTGCGATCGAGCTCATCGGCATTTTTCTTGTATTCGCGATATTTGCGCTCAAGGGTTTTTACTTCTCCGCCGACGGTGGCTGTTGCGTCTTCGAGTTCATCCAGATTGTCCTCCGCGTCGCGGATGTATTGTTTCATCACGGCCACGGAATTCGCTTCTAAGGCGCGGTCAACCATGTCATGTAGATTGGCTTGAATCAATGTTTGTGTTTTTTCTAGAAGGGATGCCATATCGTTTCTCCTTATTAATGGTGCGGACATATGCAGGCAGCAATCATTTTAAATCAATGATCGGGGTTTATCAACGCTGTATGACAAGAATTAACATGGATCGGTGATTTGATTCTTTTCTGGGCTTTAAAGAACTGTCATGGTGAATTTCCAATCCATTCTTGCGGATCAATAAGGTATAATACCCCTCGCCGAGGCTGACCCGGATTTTAATCTACAACCGGGCTGGAAAAAGACGTAAATTATGCCAACGATGATAATCTTAAACCCAAACGCTGATTTGGGACATGGTGCTGACTTTCTTGAGATAATCAAGGAAATAATCAGGCCGCTGCCTGAGGTTGAAATAGTGCCGACCGATCGATCCGGACATGCGCGAGAGCTTGCCAAACAGGCCGTGGCTGATGGCTATGATATAGTGGTTGCCGCCGGTGGCGACGGGACAATCAATGAAGTTGTCAACGGCATCATGCTCTCTAATAAGCAAGGGATCAAACTCGGCATCATTCCCGTTGGTTCCGGCAATGATTTTGCCCATTCAATGGGCGTCAGCAAGGATGTATCGACGGCCGTTGGGGATATCTTGAATGGCCAAACGCGGCTGGTTGATGTAGGCCTTGTGGAGGATGACAAAGATCGCCGGCGCTATTTTGTGAATAATTTAGGCGTTGGTTTCGATGCCAATGTGATTATTCGATCACAGGACATCACCTGGCTGCGCGGCTTCCCTAAATATATGGCCGCCGTGTTAACCACGCTAGCCCAGGATTATTTGCCTTATCACCTGCAAGTACGGTTTGATGAAGATGAAGTGGTCAGCCAAGAAACCCTGTTTCTCTACATGGGAGTTGGTACACGTGGGGGCGGCGGATTTTTATTGACGCCGGACGCCTTGCATGATGATGACCTGATTGATTCCTGTACCGTTCCCATGTTAGGAAGAATGAGATTGATCTCCTTGATCTCCTCGGCCATAAAGGGAACGCACGTGAATACACCTTATCCTCAAATGCGCCAGAATAAGCAAATAATCATTCATTCCGAGGAGGCGATGCCGATTCAAATTGAAGGCGAAATATACGCCGTACCGGAAGATGATGTTCATCAAATTATGGTCACCAGCCTGCCCGCTGCTTTAGAGGTGGTTGTCTGACATGCGAAGTTTGGAACAGGCGCTTATTGAACATGAATTAATCACCCTGCGCGTTATCGGTGAATGGTGGGAACTCGATCTGGCGGGCATGGAGAAGAATGAAGCTGTTGATGTCCTGGCCAGAGCTTTGACGCGTCTGGATATGCAGCAGGAATTGGCATTTCTCCCCCAGGAGGAGTCGGCGGCGCTGCAAGATTTGGTATCGCAGGGCGGGCGCGCCGCGGTGGCGGCCTTCAACCGCTTGTATGGCGAAGTTCGTTTGATGGGGCCGGGGCGTATGGAACGCGAAGAGCCCTGGCTCGATCCGATCAGCCCGCTGGAAGCGCTTTGGTATCGAGGGTTCCTGTATCGCGCCTTTGATGATACGGCCGAAGGAGTGCTGGAATTTTATTATTTACCGCAAGAGCTTCTTGATCAATTCCCATCGGATAACATCGAGGAAGATGAGCAAGAATCGGCACCCCTTCTGGACCCTGTTGAACCGCCGGAAGGAGCGCTTTCCAAGGGCTTGGTAAACAGTGTTGATGATTTAACAACGCTGCTCTCCGCCGCTCTACAACAATTTGGAGAAGGTAAGGAGAAAGCGGCCGGGAATGATTTTCTGCTCGATCAAAATCCTGACCGAAAATCCCTGTTATTAAATCTTGCCGCGGAACAGGGCTGGCTGCGGGAGGAGGAATCAGGTTTGAAGCCGACTCGTTCGGCCGTTGATTGGTTGAAGAAAGGGCGGGAGGCTCAGCTTTTTGAACTTGCTGATGCCTGGAGTAAAAGCAGTTGGAATGATCTGTGCCACACCCCAGGTTTGATCTGTGATGGCCATAACTGGCAAAATGATCCTATTCTGGCGCGAACGGCCGTTTTGGATGTCTTACCGCAAACGGACCACTGGTATTCCCTGGCGGACCTGGTGGACCTCATCAGGAATACGGATCCCGATTTTCAACGACCTGACGGAAGTTACGACACCTGGTATGTGCGTGATGCGCAGACGAACGATTATCTCAGCGGATTCGATTCATGGGATCAGGTGGAGGGGCGCTTAATTCGCTTCCTGATCACGGGACCCATGTGCTGGCTGGGGATCACGATTATCTCCGGCCCCGCGGATGATGCCCTCTTCCGGCTCAGTGATTTGGGTTTAAGATGGCTCGGTGGCGAGCAGCCTCAGGATCAGGAAGACAAAATCCCGATCGTCGTCCATCCCGATGCTAGTATCCTTGTCGCCCACAATGCCGATCGCTATTTGCGTTTTCAGGTGGCGCGCATTGCTGAATTGGAAATTGTTGATGGTCGAAAAACTTATGCATATCGTTTAACACCCGCATCTTTAACTGAGGCCGGAGACCAGGGAATTACCATCGAGCGTTTACTGCGCTTTCTCTCCCAGGCAAGTGGATCATCTTTGCCTAAAAGCCTTCAAAGGGCGGTAGAGCGATGGTCCGAAAGGGGCGTTGAAGGACGCCTAGAGTCAGTTGTCGTCTTGAGAGTTAGTGACGCAGAAATTCTGCAGACACTGCGCAACAATCCAAAAACTCGCGATTTCATCGGTGAGTTCCTCGGAGACCTGGCGGTGACAATTAAGGTGGGGCAGTGGCGCCAATTCCGCGCAGCCTGTGCCCAACTGGGATTGTTTATTGATGACCTGTCCTGAATCCGCCGGTCAGATAAGACACGAACAGCGCCTGCAAGTCCTGCATAGACAAATCGAACGATTGGGGCGCTGCCTGGTGGCCTTGGAAGAAGACAGCCGCCGGATTGTTCGCTGGCGTTTAATCACCTTCATTTTACTGCTTGGCAGCAGTGGGGCAGCATTGATCGCCTGGGGGCCTATAGGCTTTTTAGTTGTTGGCCTGGTGCTGCTGATCTTGTTTGTTTACTGGGTTTGGCGGCATCGACAAATTGAATCAACCGCCTTGCGTTTGCGAATCTTGCAGCAGCTCAAACGCGATCAGGAAGCGCGCATGATCCTAGATTGGGACCATATCCCTGCTGCTGAACAGCTTGAAGATCGTTTCAAACACCCCTTTGGCCTCGATTTGGATATCATCGGCGAACGTTCCTTACAAAGAGTGATCGATCTTTCGATTACTGTAGAAGGAAGCGAGCGCCTGCACCAATGGCTGTTGGCGTTTGAGCCTGATCTCGATTCGCTGCTTGCGAGACAGAAACTGGTGCGCGAACTCATTCACCTGCCGGCGATGTCCACCCGTCTTACATTGAACGCCCTGGTTGCTACCGACTATGATGGAACAACGACGCCGGGCAGGTGGTCCAGCGCTAAACTATTGACCTGGTTGGGTTTGAAATCGGACACGGGTTCTTTGCGTATAGCACTGATTGCTTTATTAGTGATAGCGCCGCTCAATATCGCCTTGTTACTGGCTTATTTGCAAGGTTGGCTGCCGTCGCTGTTTCTGATCACCTGGTTCATTTATGGGGTGGTGGCGATTAGCCAGATGCGCCATGTGGCGCCGGTATTTGAAGAGTCCGCTTCAATCAGCGACAGCCTGCGCCAGTTAGAGGCGGTTTTCTCCAGCCTTGATCGCCGTTCATTCATAAAATATCCCTCCCTACAGTCCTTTATTGAACCTTTGCACAAAGAAGGAGGCAGCCTGGGAGAAATGTTATCAAGAGCAAACAGGCTGCTCGCCGCCGCAGGGCTCCGCTACAATCCATTTGCCGCGTTTTTGATAAATGCCTTCTTCCCGCTGGATGTACTGGTAGCTTATCGCCTCGAAGGGTTAAAACAAGAGTTGTCAGATGTTTTACCAGGCTGGCTTAACATCTGGCATGAACTGGAAGCGCTGAGCAGTCTGGCGAACTTTGCTTATCTGTATCCATCGGCGACGTTTGCCGAGATAAAGCCTGTGCATGGGGTAGGAGCGCCGTTTTCCGGATATGGGCTTGGTCACCCGCTTATTAAAGAAAAGGATCGCGTGTGCAACGATTTTACAATTGACCAGTTAGGAAGCCTGGTGATGATCACCGGATCCAATATGGCCGGGAAAAGCACCTTCTTGCGTACCCTGGGCATGAATACCTGCCTGGCCTTATCAGGAGCGCCGGTGCTGGCCCATTCTTTGTCCCTGATCCCGCTGCGTGTGTACGCTTCCATCACGGTGACAGATTCTGTGACCGATGGCTTTTCTTTCTTCTATGCTGAAGTCCGTCGCTTAAAGATGCTGCTCGATGCCCTGCGGGAACCTGATGCTGTCCCGCTCCTGTTTCTAATCGACGAGATATTTAGAGGGACGAATAACCGGGAGAGGCTTATCGGCAGCAGCTCTTATGTCAACGCGCTGATCGGTGGAAACGGCTGCGGGGCAATCGCCACGCACGATCTGGAACTGGTCACCCTGGCACAGGACAATCCGAATGTCAGCAACTATCATTTTCGTGATGATGTGCTAAACGGCCGTATGCAGTTTGACTACAAAATTCATCCCGGACCATGCCCCACCACCAATGCACTGCGGATCATGGAACTGGCCGGGCTGCCGGTGCAAAGTCCCGATAGCTAAGCTCTATAAATTTGTGGGTTACCGTATCCGACCTAAAATTCAGTCAGGAACCCCGTACAACCACCAGTATTCGCTGCGGGGATAGGCTGCCTCCCAAATAGATTCCCAAACGAATTCGCCTTCAGAAAAACGGCTCTTCAGTAAGCGATCGATCGTCAATACTTCCTTTAAAATGCCATCATCCAAGCGATATGGAGGTGTTTGGAGTTTATCCAGAAGCTCTTTCATGACCACGCGTGTGTCCACAATACCGGCGTAATGATTTACTTCCGTTGCGGAATGGCGGTGCAGATCGCGTAAAATGCCGATCCATTCAGCAATGCGCATATGGAGTTCCTGCTGTGCACGCCGCTCGAAACGTACCACGCGTTCTTGAAGCCCGGCGTCGAATTGGGAAATGGCTCCATCCAGGCGTTCCTGATCTTCTTCGGACAGTTGGTCCTTTAAGACCAGGAGGCGGCGCTGGCGCATGAGATAGCCGCCTATGGTGAGCCTGGGCATGTTGGCGTGAAGGATGGTCCAATCGACAACGTCACTGTCGAGGTAGGCGGCCATATCATCAACCATCGCCTCCATTATCATCAGGTCATGTGCAAGAGCTGCATAATCTTTGTCCACGGCAAAACTCCCCTACTTAATATAACCTGTTTCTATAGTCATATTAGCAGAAAAGAGGGCAGCTTGTCACGTGGCTTATGTCATATCTTGAAGAGGAGAGTGGGTTCGATTATGTGCCGCGAGATTTATTTGACTATATCGAAAGGCTCAGGCATGATGATCCAAAGTACAATATAAAGAAGTATACCCAGACCACCGCCGCCCAAGAGTGTGAGCAATACAAACAGGATTCGAACCAGTGTCGGATCGATACCGAAGTAATCACCCAATCCACCCGCTACACCGGCGACCATCCTATCCTCTGAACGCATTAATTTTTTGTCACTCATGTTTTAATCTCCTTTGACTATTATATCGGAGAGCAGTAAGCTCTCACGAATGTGCTATAAAACAGTACGCACCATCAGAAGTAGGGTTGCATCTTTCGCAGCTTTCGAAAACAACAAACGCGGTTATACAAATGAATGATTCAACGGACAAAAACCCACTCAGGCGGCTCGCAGATTACGGCCAGGAATATCGCAATAAGGCGATATTAGCCACCATCGCCTCCATACTCAACAGACTTTTTGACCTGGCGCCTCCGGTCCTAATCGGCATGTCTGTGGATGTTGTTGTTTCACAGCAAGATTCTTTCCTTGGTGATTTTGGTATTACCGACCCGGTAAAACAGCTTTGGGTTTTAGGCATATTGACCCTTCTGGTGTGGGGAACGGAGTCGCTTTTTCAATATGTCTATAGTGTTCTTTGGCGCAACCTGGCGCAAAGTATCGAACATGATCTCAGGCAGGATGCCTATTCTCATTTGCAGGAAATGGATATGGCCTTCCTGGAAGATCAAAGTACCGGCGGCCTGATGGCTGTCCTCAACGATGATATCAACCAGTTGGAGCGTTTTCTGGATTATGGGGCTAATGACATTATCCAGTTGTTAACCTCCATCGTCGTCATCGGCATCATGTTCTTCGTGCTTGCGCCTTCAGTAGCCTGGATGGCGGTCCTGCCTATGCCGTTTGTTTTTTATGGATCAGTTCTATTCCAGCGCCGCCTGGCTCCTCGTTACTCAGATGTGCGGGAACGGGTTGCGCTCCTAAATGGACAGTTGGCGAACAATATCGGCGGCATGGCGACCATCAAAAGTTTTACATCTGAGGCGTACGAGAACCAGCGCATTGAAGCATTAAGCGAAGATTATCGCGTCAGTAATTCACAGGCGATCAAGCTCAGTTCCGCTTTTGTACCCCTGATACGTATGGTTATCGTTATTGGCTTTTTCGCAATTATGGTCTTTGGCGGCATTCTGGTACTGCAAGGCCAGTTAAATGTTGGCGCTTATACCGTCCTAGTTTTCATGACCCAACGCCTCTTATGGCCGTTGACGACAATGGGCCAAACCCTAGACCTGTATCAGAGAGCTATGGCCTCCACGTCGCGTATCCTCGATTTATTAGACGTTCAACCCCATATCATAAGCGGGCCGGATGCTTTGCCGGTCAGTGACGTTAAGGGGGACGTGTCGTTTAACAGCATTAATTTTACCTATCCGGAAAATCTGCGTCGTGCAAACGGATCTGCATCGGGCATCTCGCGCGCTATTATTCGCGATTTAAGCCTGCGCATACCGGCCGGGGATACGGTCGCCATTGTCGGCGCAACCGGTTCGGGGAAAAGTACGCTTGTTAAGCTCCTGCTTCGATTTTATGATGTTCAAAATGGCGCTATCTGCCTCGATGGGCAGGAAATTCGCCGGCTAAATATAACGGATCTCAGGCGGGCAATTGGCCTGGTAAGCCAGGATGTGTTTCTTTTCCATGGGACGGTTCGCGAAAATATCGCTTACGGCACTTTTAATGCCTCGCTGGATGAAATCATTGAGGCGGCAAAAGTGGCCGAAGCGCATGAGTTTATCCTGGATCTTCCGGATGGGTACGATACCATTGTCGGCGAGCGCGGGCAGAAGTTGTCTGGAGGACAGCGGCAGCGCATCTCCATCGCTCGAGCAGTGCTGAAGAACCCGCCTGTTCTGGTTTTGGATGAAGCGACCTCATCCGTGGACAATGAAACCGAAGTGGCTATTCAACGGTCCATGGAGCGGATTATTATCGGCCGTACAACGATTGTCATTGCGCACCGGCTGTCAACAGTGCGCAACGCGGATATGATCTATGTCATGGAAAATGGCAAAATCATCGAATGGGGAGGCCATGACGATTTGCTTGATGTCGATGGTGTATATGCCTCGCTGTGGCGTGTACAGACAGGCGCCGCGCTTGTGTAAAGCCGCTCCTCGCGACAAAGTCTTTCGCTAGATCAAATCGGCCGTTTCTGTTTCTGAAACGGCCGTTGTCTGTCCGGCAGCCCGGCGGTAGAGAAGCAGGACTGGCGAAAGCATAAGCCCTGCCAGCACCAGGGCAGCGCGCATCCCGAATCGATTAGCGATAAGCCCGACAGCCGGTCCGCCGGCGATTTGCCCGATGGCATCCATTTGCCCGAAGGTTGACAGCACAGTCGCCCGCACGGCAGACGGGATGCCACGGTTAATCCAGGCACTGTAAAGGGGCTGTAAAGTTCGCCGGGTAATCGCTACGGTGCTATAGGAGGCCATGGCCAGGGGAAAATTCATGGCCAACCCGAACACCACAAGCGCGCCGGATATTACCGCGCTTAAGGTGGCCAAGAGGGCTGTCATTTGCCGGTGTTGAAACGATTGTGTCCGCCGCCGTGCGATTTCAACTGTGAGCAGGGTGATTAGAATGATCGCGGCATTCAGGATACCGAACCAGGTGACAGAACTTAGATTACCGACGGTGGGGAAGGTGACATTTTCCAGGAACTGTGGCTGCCATAAACGATCCAGCGCCTCACTGTATAAGCCGTAAAAGAAGGAAATGCCCAGGATTGTGACTAATAATGGGCGGATGCGAATAGCTTGCATCCCGGCCTGGAAAGTGCCCCTCAATTTATGCCATGTGTTGCGCTCGGCGGCGGGGGTGGGTTCGAAATTGGTTTCCGGCATGAACAGGGCTAAAAATGCGGCCAGAAGGAGATGGGTCAGGCCTCCGGCGAAGAATGGGAAATTCAACTGGCGATTCGCCAGGAGAACATTGGCTCCGATTCCGGCTAGAACGGCAATCTGGGCAATTTGTGATCCACGCAGGTAAACGGCCGTCAGCCGCGATTCTCCCACCTCATCAGCCAGCCAGGCATCCTCCGCGCCGCTGATGAAGGTGTCTCCGGCGCCCCAGACAATCTGCGCCAGAAGAATAGTGATGAATATTGGGAAAGTCCCTTCAAGTATCATGCCTAGACCAATCAGGACATAGCCGATAACCACCGAAAGCCGCCGGCTGACCAGGTCGGCGACAACGCCGGTGGGAATCTCAAACAAAAAAACCGACGCTTCGAGCGCGGTTCCTAAGAGGACTAGCTGCAAGGGATCGAGGCCCGCCGCCTCAAAACGATACACCGCGCTGGTTGTGAACGCGCTGGCAAAGGCGAAGGTGGAAATCCCTCTGGAAATCAGATAAATAGGGTAAGCATTGAGTCGTTGCATAAGATCGGAATAAGTTAACAGGCCGGTTCGGTAGCTAACGAACCGGCCTGTTGGTTAATTGATTACTTAGTGGCGAGATCACGGCCTGGCCGGATCTCTTTTTCATAAGCATCTTGCTGCTTGACTACCGACATACCAGCTTTATCGTATAACCGAGTTGCACCGGTCAGGCTGGACGAATCTACGCCGAGGCCGGCTTTTTCTTTACCTTCACTATAAAAAACACCAAAGGCATGCTGCAGCAGTGCGAGGCCTAGCCCCTGTTTGCGCCACGGACGACGAACTCCCAGTATATTGACCCAGGCTGCCCCAGGGTATTCCGTACGACTGTGGCTGCAAAGGCAGATACCGGCAATCTCTTCCCCGTCCATAGCCAGAAACCAGAGGGCGGGATCGAAATCAGGTTTGCTGTCGATCATCTCACGGAAAATTTTTTCCAGGTGGTCTTCGGGCTGCGAAACGTAGCCCCAATGATCCTGGAATATCTCGTCATCCGCAATGGCGATAGCCCGCAAGTCCGGGCGTTCGGCATAGGAAGAGAGGGTGATCCCGTCCGGCCAGACCGGCTCCGGCGGCGGACCGTCAAACTCGATCATCATATGCCAGAAGCGGCGCACGAACTGCATATCCAGCCCTTCAAAAAGCGCTTTGGAGGGTTTGTGGCTGCTTAATGCTCCCGAACGATAAGCGATACGGGTACCTTCAGGGGCACGTTCTAGCGTTGCTTGCAGACGATCCTCAGCCCATTCCATCATCTCCGTGCCTACGCCAAGTCCTTCAAATTGGGGATCCACCTGTGCCCAAACCCAGTTTAAAACGGGTATGGCGTCGATATCCCACACCTCAATATAGCCGATAAGCTGCCCCTCGGCCGTTTCGGCGACGCGCGTTGATATTTCTAGGTCGAATGAAGGCAATACCCAGTCGGCCTTTACCTCGACGGCATCGGTCAATGGATGTCCGGTTTGATCGACGCCTCCTTTATTGATTAAAGCCACGACCGCATCCAAATCCTCCATGGTTGTCGGGCGCAGGGTGAATTCGAGACGATCTATTTTTCTAATTTCCTGAACAAGTGTCATATCAACCTCCAGATTTTGTCGGGCGTCGAATAGAATCATCCGACGCCCGTTTGCCAGGCCCCCAAACTGTCTCTAATAACTTAGCTGCGGTTTCCTGATTGGAGTTTCGCCGCGCAGAACGGTCCGGTTACAAGGGCGATTATCAGGCCGTTTATAATGGCCAGGCCGTAGATCGCCGGCGGTACCAACGAGCCATTGCCATAATTTCCCGGTAGGACGACGAGCGAAGCAACGGCGATACTTACCAGAGGTGCAACGAGCAAACGTTCATGATGTGTCAGCAGGTAGCCCAGAGCAACGCAGAGGGCTCCGGCTATGACACTACCGGCCAATGTCGAAACCAGGATCGCCGCTGGCAGCCGGTCGGATACCCCGCCGATGACCAGGCCGGCATAGGCCATGGCCAGGGAGATCGTCCCAACCGATATGCCAATAATTGTTCCCATTACGAATATTTTTAGTGATCTCATGATCTGCCTCCGCATGTAAGGGGAACCAAACGACCTGATTCAACGACACGGCCATTCGCCCCTTATCTAAGCTTTGTTCTTAATCTCTTTTTTGTCTCTATCTTTTCCATTACTCTGTTTACTGATTGATCATTCTTAAAAACCCAGATAGTTTGCTGCATTTCTTTGTTCATGAAATCTTCTCCTTTTTTCCAGGCGCTTGGACGCCAAGATTCGCTAATTCTGTTTCAATATTTAGCCCTGGCCGGTAAAGGATTGCTTTCATCCCTATAGCCCTGGCCCCATCTACATTTCTTTGGAAGTCGTCAATGAAGACTGCTTCCTCCGCCCGTCGGTCCAGAGCTTCCAGAGCATGTCGATAAATGGCTGCATCCGGTTTCATGATCCGTTCCTCCGCCGAGCCGATGATGACATCAAAGGCATCAGCAATGTCCAGGCTGGCCAGAAGTTCACGCAGCCGGTCGGTGGCATTGCTGATCACGGCCGTTTGGTAGGTTGGTTTCAAGGTACGGATGAAAGCAATCAGCTCATCGTCCAGCACATCACCGGCCCAATAATCGTTCTTAAAAGAGTCGAACTGCGGGCCTAATTCGAGCCGTTCGCCAACCCAGGCCCAAAGCGCATCATCACTGATCTCACCTCGTTGGGCCTTTTGGCCTATTTCACTGTTAAAGACGATTTCTTCTGCTTCGCCGGGCTGAAGTCCAAGCTTTTCTTCCCAGCGCCGGCGATAGGCATGATCTTCCGTGCGCAGCAGCACACCGCCGACATCAAAAATAATGGCTTTAATCATTTACATACCTCGCTTCAAACATTCGACTCTTTAAGAACAGGTTGACAACAAAAAAGGACGTAGGTATTGCCTACATCCTTTTTGATACAAAGGGGCTGTCTTATGACAGCAATAAAAAAAGCCGCAGGCACCGGGTGCGCTGCGGCTCAGCATTCGTTATGATGACTTTCAGCAAGCAGGCGCACTCCGAGAAGGGTTAAAGCAATCACCAGAAATGGTGAAGATGTGCTGTTGATTCATCATGCTCATTTATCTACCTCTCGAATTTAGTAGTCGCTTTAAGCGCCGTCCGTTAATTTAACATAGCTTCTTCAGGATGTCAAGGGCAAAAATCTGATAATCAGATTTAAAGCCGGCCGCCTTATTTCCAGCGTGTCAGAATTGTTTCCCGTCCAAACAGCTGCACAGTCATGATCACCATGATGACGTCAAGGACGGCGACGATAACACCGATGAAGAGGATCACCTGGCTGTTGATCAAGATCAAGCCGAGAGACTGCCCGATTACAACGAGGATCAGGGGGAGAACAATTAACGCTGAAAGCTGTTCGGCAACCCGTGGATCGGTGGTGCGCGAGGAAATCATCAGGCTGGTGCAAACAGCCAGTAAGGCTAAAAGCGGCCCGACGACAAATATGGCCAGTATCCACATCGGATCGAGAATTTGCCTGAATACGGCGTCACTTACCAGGAAGTAGGTACCAATCAAAAAGATGAAATAGGCGAGCCATGTTGCAAGAATTGCCGGAATCACGGCTGCCAGCGCCTTTCCCAACAGCAGTTCACTCGTCTTAATTGGCGTCGCCAAGAGTGGTTCCAGGCTGTGCGTTGTTTTCTCGCCGACAATGCTGTAAGCGGCGATTGTGACCGGTATAGCGACCGGGATGATCATGAACATAAACATAAACAGCGACAAGGTGTAAACCTGCAAGCAGTCTGTTTCTGATAAGCCACTGCAAATTTCGCTGAAGAGCTGCGTGAGTTGTTCACTGCCGGTGTTCATGCTGCTCATATCCTCATCTACGGTGTTGAATATAAACAGCATTATAAGCGGTAACACGGCCATAAATAAGGGCAGGAAGGCGGTTAAGAACAGCACCATGCGGTTTTTAAAGACCTCAGCCCATTCCTTATAGATGATTGTCTTGATCTTATCCATCAGCTGTTGCGCTTAACCTCATCGATAGCAGATGAAGCTTTGTCCCCTATGAGATTGAGGTAAACTTCTTCGAGCGTGTGTTTTTCTTCGTTTACAAATTGAATGTCCGCTCCCGCCTGCACCAGCTGCCGGATAACGTCGGGGTTGTCTGTTTCCGGATTTTCCGTGTTGAAAGCTAAGGTATAGTCATTTGTCTCGACTTCGCGGAGTCCGCGAACGGCCGTAATAAGATCGCTAAAAACAGCAGCACGCTGCGCCAGTTGGATTGAAATGCGACGGCCGTAGACCTGTCTCCTCAAATTTGCCGGCGCATCCACAACGCGCAGATTTTGTTTGAAAACAGCGACGCGATCACAGAGGCGATCCGCCTCATCCAGATTATGGGTGCAGATGAATATCGTCCGCCCCTCTTCTTTTAACTCTTCGATGAATTCACGGATCAAGTGCGCCGCCTGTGGGTCCAGACCCGCGGTTGGTTCATCCAGGAACAGGACTTGTGGTTCATGCAGCAGCGTGCGGGCGATAGCCAATTTTTGACGCATCCCTTTGCTGAATGATCCTGCGGGGTCCTGTCGTCGTTCCCACAAATCAAGCAATCGCAAATATTTCTCGACCTGTCTCTCTACCTGTTCAACCTCGTAGAGCCTGGCGTATATGGTCAGGTTTTGCCAGGCTGAAAGGCGATCATAATGGCCGGGGGTCTCAGTAAGCAGGCCGACGCTGCGGCGAATTTGCTGGTCTTCCTGCCCCACCTGATACCCTAAAACCGATGCCTGGCCTGCTGATGGTTCAATCAAGCAGGTAAGCATGCGCACGGTCGTGGTTTTTCCCGCCCCATTAGGGCCTAGAAAGCCGAAGACCTCACCGGAATCAATTTCCAGGGTCAGGTTGTCTACGGCCGTAAAATCTCCAAAGCGTTTACTCAAACCATTTGTTCTGATCATGACGAGATAATCTTAATCGGAATCGATGTCTAAATCAATCAATTACGGCCGTCAGCCAAATATTGATCTTTCATGATCTTAAGCACATTGGCTATAATTGAACTTTGTGTCTCTGAGCTTTAATGCCGGATCACAGAAGCCTTCAAATTCACCATCCTCAGGCTCCAAGTGGGAGTAAGCATTATGAACGATCAGTCAACCCAGACAATTTCTCATGAGCAAATAGAAGAACTCCTTGAACAGGATCGGATGGATGAACTCCATATTTTATTAACAGAGATTCATCCGGCTGACATCGCCGATATTTTGGACCAACTCTCTCCTGAAGAAGCGGTGAAGATATTCGAACTGCTGCCGGTTGAAACGGCCAGTGAAGTGTTGGATGAAACAGGCAGTCTCGTGCGCCAGGAACTGTTGGAGCGCGTCGACGAAGAGCACCTGGCGGACCTTCTCGATGAACTGCCCATGGACGATGCGGCCGAATTTTTGGAAGACCTGCCCGATCCAAAAGCGGATCGCCTGCTGGACCTTATGGAAGACGAAGAGGCGCAGGAGGTTCGCGAGCTTCTCGGTTATCAGGATGAAACGGCCGGGCGGTTGATGTCTAGAGATGTGGCGGCTATTCGCCGTCATTGGACCGTCGCCGAAACAGAGGATTACTTACGTTCGCTGGAGGAGCCGGAAACCCTGGCTTATTTATATGTCGTCGATCGTGATGACAGGTTAATCGGCGTGGTGCCTCTGCGCAACTTTGTCCTCGCCAAACCTGGGGCCACTATCGAATCGATTATGATTGCTGATGTTGTCACCGTGCCCGTAGATGCCGACCAGGAAGATCTGGCGGAGATGGTTTCTCGCTATGACTATGTTGCCATCCCGGTAGTCGACCATCAGAATCGCCTGCTTGGCGTCGTTACTGTAGATGATGTGCTCGACGTTTTTGAAGAAGAGGTTACCGAGGATATCCAACGCCTTGGTGGTTCTGAACCGTTGGAGCAGCCTTATTTTGCCGTTTCAGTTCTCAAAGTTTTTCGCAAGCGTATTGGTTGGCTTCTGCTGCTGTTCCTGGCAGGCTCGCTCACCGGCACAGTAACCAAGCTCTACCAGCAGGAATTAGAGGCGGCAATCACCTTGACGATTTTTGTGCCTCTGATCATTGGAACGGGAGGTAACTCCGGCTCACAAACTGTTGCTACTATTATTCGTGCGATCACCCTGGATGAAGTTCATATTGGGAACCTGTTCCAGGCCTTGCGCAAGGAAGTATCCGTCGGCCTGCTCTTGGGTTTGAGCATGGGGGTGGTCGGCCTCTTCATAGCGATGTTTTGGACGCGGGATTGGCGCATTGCTCAGGTGGTTGCCCTCACGTTACCGCTTGTAGTGATTTGGGCTGTTTCTGTCGCCACGATTGTACCAACGGTCGCCGAGCGCTTTAAAATCGACCCCACCGTGATTAGCGGTCCCATGATTTCTACGATCGTCGATGCGACCGGTTTGTTGATTTATTTTGAACTCGCAACCATACTGCTGAATACATAAAAGGATCTAATGATAGAATTTCCCGATGAACTCATATCCCTGCTGGCTAATGCCGGTCATCTGGCAGTTTTGACTGGAGCGGGCATCTCGGCCGAAAGCGGCGTGCCGACCTTCCGTGAAGCGCAGACGGGTCTATGGGAGAGATATAATCCCGAAGAACTGGCTACTCCCAGAGCTTTTATTGGTAACCCCAAGCTGGTTTGGGAATGGTACGCCTGGCGCCGAGAGCTTATCGCCGCAGTGAAACCAAATCCGGCCCATTATGCCCTGGTTGAGATGGCGCGTCACGTGCCCCAATTCACCCTGATCACGCAAAATATCGATAGCTTGCATCAACGCGCCGGCAGTCAAGATGTCATTGAACTACATGGTAACATCGCCCGCACGAAATGTTTTGATTGTGGGACGAAATTATTTGATCAACAGGAATTGGAGTTGGATTTGTATAGCGAGGACCTGCCGCGCTGTGATTATTGTGGCGGGCTGCTGCGGCCGGATGTCGTTTGGTTCGGGGAGACCCTTCCCAGAGAGGCGCTGAATCGTGCTTATGATGCTTCGCGCGGTTGTGATCTTTTCTTCTCCATTGGTACCTCCGCTCTGGTTCAACCTGCCGCCTCATTACCTACGCAGGCGATGTCACAGGGAATTCCAACAGTTGAAGTCAATCCAATGTCTACACCAATATCTTCGGCAATGAACTTTGTTTTGAATGGGCCGGCCGGGGAGATACTTCCGGCGTTGGTTGAACGCACCTGGCCTGAATAAAAAAAGGTTGTCGAGCCAGGTTCTAGGGCTTGATTTATGTGATTTGAGCGCTCTATTTTGGCGAGGTAGAATACCGTCTTTTGAAAAAGAGGATTATAATGAATGACGCTGCTGATGAACCCGTTATAAGCCCTGACCTGTTAGAACTATTGCGATGCCCGGTTGCCGTGCATGATAAATCGCTGGGACAAGATCCGGGGCGACTTGAGCTCGTTCACAATTGTTGGTTGGTTTGTGATGATTCGGGTATGAAATACCCGATTCGCGATGGTATACCCGTCATGCTCATTGACGAGGGGAAAAAGTGGAAGGACACGGCCGTTGAAGATTTGCCCGTTCCTCCTCCCGGATGATGGACGAACTATTGAAGCCAGAGGATATCCTGGCCGCCGCCGAACGTCTACAAGGAATTGTTCACCGGACCCCGGTGATTACCTCGCGCACTTTAAATGAAAGATGTGGCTGCGAGGTCTTTCTAAAGTGTGAAAATTTTCAACGCGTCGGCGCTTTTAAATTCAGGGGTGCTTACCATGCGCTCAGCCGTCTCAGCCCAGAGGAGAGGGCGTCCGGCGTTATTACCCATTCCAGCGGAAATCATGCTCAAGGGGTAGCTCTGGCGGCGAAGCTGCTGGGCATTTCGGCCGTAATCGTGATGCCGGAAGATGCTCCGCCGGTTAAGCGGCAGGCAACAGAAGGCTATGGTGCGACCATCGTTCTTTGCCCGGCCATCGATCGCGACAAAGTAACGGCCGACTTTATCGACCGCCACGGTTACACCCTCATTCATCCTTATGATAATAATGACATCATCCGTGGCCAGGGGACGGCCGCATTAGAATTATTTGAAGAAGTCGGGCCTCTGGACCTGCTCTTTACGCCGGTTGGCGGGGGCGGCCTGATCAGCGGCAGTGCTTTAGCCACGGCTGCAATGTCACCTGAATGCCGCGTCACCGGCGTGGAACCGGCTATCGCTGCCGACGCCAACCAATCCTGGCGTGAAAATCGGATCATCAGGCTCGACCATGTTCCGGAAACGATTGCCGACGGATTACGCACGAGGTTCATCGGCGAGCGCAATCTGGCTGTCATGCGCCGTTATGTCCATGATATGCGCACCGTGACCGAACAGGAAATCAAGGATACCCTGCAGTTTATTTGGAGCTACCTGAAAATTATCGTCGAACCCAGTTCGGCCGTTGCTCTGGCTCCACTGCTCTCCGGCTCCTATGCGGGTCAGGGGAAACGGGCCGGCGTGATCCTTAGTGGGGGAAACACTTCTTTGTCCGTGGACGATCTCTTCACAGAGCCCCAGACGGCCGGTAAGATAAATATCTCAAAGACTGTGAAAAGTGAACCGGCCCGGCTGCGCTTAACACGTCCACGCGTCCTTATCACGGACGATCAATTTGACTCTCAAGCACTTACCGTCTTGCAGCAGGTCGCTGATGTGGAGTTGTGCTGCCATGATTGGGAGGGGTCGTTTGAATCCATTACCGACGAATACCAGGCGCTCATTGTCGGTCCGGAGCAGCAGGTCAGCGCCCCATTAATCGAAAACGGTTATGAACTGTTAGCGATCGGTACGCCTTCAACCCGCCCGGACAATATCAATGTCAGCACAGCGCGAACCTTTGGGATTGAAATATGTTATGTCCCCGACGGCAATGCCGTGGTCATTGCCGAACACACGATCGCGCGTATGCTGCTTTTGGATAATAAATTTCGCTTGAGTGGCTTGGCTGGAAAAACATTAGGTCTCATCGGTTTCGGCCGTATTGGTTTGCAAGTCGCCCAACGCGCTGCCGCATTCGGGATGAACGTATTGGTTAACCAGCCGCGTTTAACGCCTGAGCTGGCCGTGACCAGCGGGGTTAAAGTGACCGATTTACTAACCCTGCTTCAAGAGGCGGATTTTATCAGCCTGCATGTCCCGTTTAATCCTGAGACTGAACACCTGATCGGCCGTGAAGAACTGGCCTATATGAAAGATTCTGCTTTCCTGGTAAACGCCGGTCATACCGATCTTGTCAATGAAGAAGCTTTATTGGCTGCGTTGGACAAAGGACAAATTGCCGGCGCAGCGCTGTCTGAGCTTCCATCAAGCGTGCAAGATACGAGCCCGATGTCTGATCTGCTGCGCAGCCATGACAGGGTCTTATTGTCTCCACATATTACCGCGATCATCGATCAACAGCGGCCTAAGCTTTGCCTTTCCGTCGCCGAGCAAATCGCCGATCTATTGCGCCGCGCCGGATCCAACAAAGCTCTACCGTTGGAGTTGGTATCGGTCACCCAGGTAGCGCCGCATGAAGAAATCGACATCAAAAGGGTGCAGCGCCTGATGGCCAGGTTCGAAGCTGACAGGTGGCTGGTGAACCCTCCAATCACCATTCGCTGGAAGGGACGCTATATAATCCTGGATGGGGCGACACGTTATGCCTCCTTAAAACGCCTTGGCTATCGCTACTTGATCGTTCAGGTTGTTGAACCCTCGGAGACTGACTTCCAGCTGCATACGTGGTTCCATGCAATCATCAATCCGGATAAGCCGTTATCCGATCTCTTTGAACAATTAAAAAGGATTAGCGGCATAAAGCTGCTTCCCCTGGAAAAGAAAGACATCCCAAAGGCGCTCAAAGAACCGCAAACGCTCTGCTATTTCCTCGACGAACAGGGGCAGGCGACCGTGGCTCAGGAGGAAGAAGGCGTGAACCGCCTTTCGGTCATGAAGAAATTGGTTCACGCTTATTCGACTTGGGGTGTGGTGGAGCGAACGCTGATCACGGATATTGACCGGCTGATAGCGCAGTTTCCTCATATGAAAACGGTAGCTGTTTTTCCTCAATTTGTACCGAACGAAGTATTTGATGCCGCCAGGGATGGTAATTTGCTGCCCGCTGGCCTGTCACGATTCATTATTCCGGGAAGGATTCTGCGCTTAAATGCCGATCTGCGGCGCCTTAAACAAGAAGAATCGTTGAGCGAAAAGCGTGCCTGGTTCGATGAGTTCCTGGCTGAAAAGATGCAGCACAGCCGGTTACGCTTCTACGAAGAGCCGGTCATCTTGCTGGATGAATAGCCGGTCAGGAAGATCATTAGAAATTATTCCCAAATTTGCTTGAAGGCAGCCAATCATTATAATTGAGTGGCTTGCCAGCTAAAGGTAAGTATCCCCTGGGTACAAGGGAAAAATTAACATCTTACACACGCCTGGACTGACCGAGATGTGCTTGCTTAGCAGTGGAAAGGTTCAAGTATTGAGCCTTGCCCTGTCGCAATCGGCCGTGCAAGTCCTTGGTCAGGTTGAAGGGCGTGGAGGTTGAAAACAATAGAAAGGAGAATACCCCCATGGCCGTAGTTTCAATGAAGTCACTACTGGAAACCGGTGTCCATTTTGGACACAGAACCCGTCGTTGGAATCCAAAGATGAAACCTTACATCTTCACGGAGCGCAACGGCATTCATATACTCGATCTTCAACAAACAATTGTGATGATCGAAGAAGCATATGATGTTATTCGTGATACCGTCGCCGAAGGCGGAGAGGTGCTTTTCGTAGGTACAAAGCGACAGGCACAGGATACGATCGCTCGCGAGGCGGCACGCGCCGGACAGCCATACGTAAATGTACGCTGGTTAGGCGGCACATTGACCAACTGGCAGACAATTCGCCAGCGGATCGATTACCTGGACAAGCTGGAAGAGCGCCGTGCGGCGGGTGATTTTGACAAATTAAAGAAGACGGAACGACTGCGCATCGATCGTGAGATTGAGAAGCTTAATTCCCGTCTTGGTGGTATTCGCAAAATGCGCACGCTTCCTGAGCTGCTTTACATTGTTGATGTTAACAACGAAGAAACGGCCGTTCACGAAGCCAATATTCTGGAGATTCCGATCATCGGTGTTGTCGATACCAATTCTGATCCCGACGACATTGATTACATCATTCCCTCCAACGATGATGCCATTCGCGCCATTAAATTGATTACAGGTAAAATGGCTGATGCGGCAATTGAAGGGCAGGCGATGCGCGAGGAAGCCACCGATGAGGAGATTTCCGACTTCGACTCCTATGAATACGAAGAATTCGACGGAATGGGTAATGTCGAGGATGAGGTTTTGCTGGGTGAATCCACACTGGCCAAGCTGCGCGGAAAAGACGATCTCGCCGATGAGTGGGTTGAAGACCTCGATGAAGAGGAAGATATCATAGAAGAGATCGAAGAAGCTATTGAAGACCTGGAATTCGATGAAGAGGAATAAGAATACGGTGGCATAAGCCGGCAAGAACTATTAGGAGCTAACGGAACTAATCATGAAGATCACAACAGACATGGTGAAAGAATTACGCACGCTGACCGGTGCGGGCGTTTTAGAAGCTAAAAAAACCCTTGAAGCAACGGATGGCGATATGGATAAGGCCATCCAGGTTTTGCGCCAAAAGGGCGCGGCTCGTGCGGAAAAGCGCTCTGATCGTGATGCGAATGAGGGGATTGTTGAATTATATGCCCATCCCGGTAACCGCGTGGGCGTTATCCTTGAGTTAAACTGCGAGACAGATTTTGTGGCTCGTAACGAGCAGTTCACCGATTTGGCCCATAACCTGGCGCTGCAGATCGCGGCGATGAGCCCCAAATATATCAACGTAGAAGATGTTTCCGAAGAAGATTTGGAAACAGAGCTGTCCGTCTTACGTGCACAGGCCCAAGCCGAGGGTAAGCCGGAAGCGATCGTAGAGAAAATCGTATCCGGGCGGATGGCTAAATATTACGAAGAAGTTTGCTTGCTTGAGCAGCCTTATATTCGCGACGAAAAGGTCAAAATCAAAGACCTGATTACAGAAGCGATAAGCACCACCGGTGAAAATATCAAGGTGCGCCGCTTTGAACGGTATGAATTGGGCGAGGCTATATAACCCCTCAGAGAATTAATGTTTTAAGGGCGTTCGCAAGAGCGCCCTTATTTGTAATTAAATCCAGTTCGCTTTCAATTATTGTCATCTCACAAAGCCAAGGTTTGAGGAAAAGAGAGTTTATTATGGGTGAAAACCGTTATGATAGAATCCTGCTGAAGTTGAGCGGAGAAGCGTTAGCCGGACCGGATGGATATGGTATAGACCCCATGCGTGCAGCGGAGGTTGCAGAGATTGTTAAGGACGTCTATGATTTAGGGGTAGAAATCGCAATGGTCATTGGCGCAGGAAACCTCTGGAGAGGATCCGTAGGGACAAGCGAGGGAATGGCGCGCGCGACAGCTGATCATATGGGCATGATCGCAACGGTTATGAATGCCCTCGCTCTCCAGGATGCTCTTGAACGGGTCGGGATTGTGACCCGGGTACAGACTGCGATCGAAATGAGGACAGTCGCTGAACCATTTATTCGCCTCAGAGCCATTCGCCATCTTGAAAAGGGAAGAGTTGTGATCATTGCCGGCGGTACCGGAAATCCATACTTTACAACTGATTCGGCAGGAGCGCTGCGGGCAGTGGAATTGGATGCTGAGGTTTTGATCAAGGCGACCAAGGTGGATGCGATCTATGACGATGATCCGATTAAGAATCCGGATGCCAAGCGTTATGATTCATTGACCTATTTAGATTTCCTAAATATGCAGCTTCGCGTCATGGATACAACGGCCGTTTCACTCTGTATGGAAAATGATATGCCAATTGTGGTCCTCGATTTCTGGCAAGATGATAGTGTAAAGCGATTGATTCAGGGTGAAACCGTGGGGACTACAATATCGGCACATTAAACTTTCGGTGGGAGAAGTAATAATGATTCGCGATTTAATGAAAGAAACGAAATCCCGCATGGATGGGGCATTGAAATCTTTGACCGGAGATCTGGCTGCTTTCCGGACAGGGAGAGCCAATCCGCATTTGGTGGACAGAATCGTCGTCGAGTATTATGGGAGCGAAATTCCCTTGAACCAGATGGCGGTCGTTTCAGTTCCGGAAGCACACCAGATAGCCATTAGACCGTATGATGCCGGTTCGGTTCCGGCGATTGAACGCGCTATTTTGAAATCTGATCTGGGAATAATGCCCAATAATGATGGCAAGATTATTCGCCTCAACATCCCACGCTTGACTGAAGAGCGCCGCCGTGATCTGAGCAAAATGATGAGCAAGCGTGTAGAAGAAGCAAAGGTGGCCGTTCGAAATGTGCGTCGTGATGCCTTGAATGATCTACGTGATTTCGAAAAAGAAAAGATGATCACGGAAGATGATCTGCATCGCGGTATTGATGATCTGAATGATCTGACCGAAGAGTATATCAAACAAATAGACGAGATCGGCGAGAAGAAAGAAGCTGAAATTATGGAAGTATAGGTGGGCACATGTTTAGCCCCCAGGAAAAGACATTCGATACTTCGTCGTTGACTGTGCCCAGACACGTGGCCATCATCATGGATGGCAATGGTCGTTGGGCGAGACAACGGGGGCTGCCACGGCAGGCAGGTCATCGTGCCGGCGCGGAAAATTTGCGCCGCATTGTACGCGCCTGCGTCGAGTTCGATATTAAAATCTTAACCATTTATGCTTTCTCTACCGAAAACTGGGGCAGGCCGGAAAGCGAAGTACGCGGTTTAATGCGCATTTTTGCGCGCGTCCTCGATCAGGAGCTGGACGAACTCCATGCCCAGGGGGTTTGTTTGCATCATCTGGGTGACCTCAGCGGCATCAACCCGACCTTGCAGCAAAAGGTCCAAAATGCTTTAGAACTGACTAAAGATAACGATCGCCTCATCCTCAACGTCGCTTTTAACTACGGCGGGAGGGCTGAAATCATCCACGCTGTGCAGCAAATGTTGGCTGATGGTATTAAACCGGAAGAACTGAACGATGAATTGTTCAGTTCGTATCTCTTTACCGCCGGTTTACCTGATCCGGATCTGGTGATTCGTACCAGCGGAGAGCTAAGGATCAGCAATTTCTTAATCTGGCAGGCAGCCTATGCAGAATATTATCCAACGCCTGCTTATTGGCCTGATTTCGGCCGTGAAGAATTGTACGAGGCGATTGTTGCCTACAATCACCGAGAGCGGAGATTTGGTTTGGTAAAAGAGAATACGTAGTTCTTAGCAAGAACACCACTTCTCGCCAGAGCAACACCGGGCTTCTATGTCCAATTTTACCCAACGCGCTATTATCGCCCTGACATTGGGACCTCTGGCCTTATACCTGACCTATCTGGGCGGTTTATACTTTTTTATTCCCCTGACGCTGATTCTCCTTTCGGCCACAATCGAATACGGACAGCTGGCCCAAAAACTAGGCTTGTTGCCATCTATCTGGATTCTCTGCGCCTCATCACTCGCCTTCTATGCCGCCGCGCAATGGGCCGATCCACCTATAACTTCCGTAATTATGGTTGTCGCCCTTCTTATATCATTGACCTATTCGTTGTGGTTATATGAAACACGAACAGACGGAATCGCACTACCTACCTGGATGATTATGGTTGGCGGAGTTGTCTTATTGGGATGGCTGACATCTCACTTTTTCCGTTTGCGCGAGATTGAGCCCATGGGCTGGCAGTGGACGATACTGGTATTTGTAAGCACCTGGGTGGCAGACTCGGCCGCCTATGTAGTCGGCAAGTTCTTGGCGGGAAATGTATTAGGAAAACATCACCTGTCTCCCCGCCTCAGTCCGAACAAGACGATCGAAGGATATGTTGGAGGCGTCATTATAGGTACGGCCGGCACCTTATTAACAGCGTATATTTTGCATCTACCTATGGTCTTGGCTTTGGGATTAGGAATGTTGATTTCGATTGTAGGGCCTCTCGGTGATCTTGGCATTTCACTACTTAAAAGAGAGGCCGGTGTAAAAGATTCAGGCAAGACCTTCAGAGGTCATGGCGGTGCGCTGGATCGAATCGATTCTTTGATGTGGACAACCGCAATAGCCTTTTATATTATTAGCTTTATTCAATCGTAAAGTTTTTGTTTTCTAACCCACTGAAACCAATTTAAACAAAGCCAAAATGCCCTATACAGTTAATACCATCGAACGGTTTATACTCGAGAAGCAGCCTGATTATGCCAGGGGGCAGTTTACGAATCTGCTCTACGACATCGCCCTCGCGGCAAAAATAATCGCCAGTAAGACAAACAGAGCGGGTTTGGTGGACATTCTTGGGCAATCCGGAGTGGACAATGTCCAGGGTGAGGAGCAGCAAATTCTGGATGTCTTTGCTGACCAAACGCTCTTCAATATTTTTGACCATACAGGACGGCTCTGTGCGATGGTTTCTGAAGAACGTGAAGAAATCATTCAAATTCCCGACCGCTTTCGCAAAGGCTCCTACGTACTTGTTTATGATCCCCTGGATGGCTCATCGAATATCGATGTGAATGTTAGTATCGGGACGATCTTCGGCGTTTTTCGGACGGTGGATTGGGACTTGCGAGGCCGGTTGGAGGATGTGCTTCAGCCGGGAAGAGATTTGGTCGCCGCGGGCTATATTCTTTTTGGCGCGAGTACCATGCTGGTCTACAGTTCCGGGCAGGGGGTTCACGGATTTACTTTGAACCCGGAGCTGGGTGAATTCTTGTTATCCCATCCCAATCTACGGCTGCCGGAACCACCAGCCTATTACAGCGTGAATTCTTCTTATTACCAGCGCTGGTCGTCCGGTGTGCAAAAGTATTTGCGCTGGCTACAAGGGCAGGAGGGTGATGATCCCCATCTATCATCCCGTTATATTGGGTCGTTGGTGGCTGATTTTCATCGCAATCTACTGCGCGGCGGTGTTTTTTGTTATCCGGCAGAATTGAAACGGCCGAATGGCAAGCTGCGTCTGCTTTATGAAGCGGCGCCTCTCGCCTTCCTCATTGAACAAGCCGGTGGCTACGCCTCGGATGGGAATCAATCGATTTTGGAGATCGTGCCTGATTCGATTCACCAACGGACGCCATTGTTTATTGGAAACCGGTATTTAGTCGAGCGTATCGAACATTTTAAGAGGGAAGAAAGGAAAGAAAGCGGCCATTGACGCCATATTGCCCTCATGGTATACTTCCTGGGCCCAAATATTGGAGTCTTTGATAAATCCTCGATAACACGCGAAAAATTGACAAACTATCTGTGCCGGCATGTAACCTCTAGCCGGTTTCACCCCGAATAATAAATCGAAAGCAAGTTTGTTGGAAAATGCGATCAGGTTTTTGTGTCAATTAAGCAGAATAAGAGCCTTAGCCTGGAGATAAGACTCTAAGCGGAGAGTTAATGCATGGATATTGGTGAACTTGAAGAGAAAAAACTAAGTGAATTACGAACCATGGCGCGCGACCTGGATATACCAGGTTTCAGTACCATGAAAAAACAAGATATCGTCTTTCAGATTATGGCTGCTAATGCCCAGTCGAAAGGCCTCAATTTCCAGGGCGGTGTCCTTGAAATTATTGAGGATGATAAGCAGACGATGGGTTTTCTGCGCTCCGGAAATCTACTGCCGGGACGAAAGGATATCTACGTTTCGAATTCACAGATACGCCGGCTTGGTTTGCGTACCGGGGATATGGTCCTCGGCCAGGTAAGAGTCCCTAAAGACAATGAGAAATACTACAGTCTGCTGCGCGTCGAAGCGGTGAATGGAATGAGTCCGGAAGAAGCGCGGAGACGGCCGAAATTTTCCACCCTCACACCTATTTTCCCTGACCAGAAACTGAGACTTGAAACAGACCCGAATATTCTATCAACAAGATTGATCGATCTCGTAGCGCCGATTGGGCGTGGTCAGCGTGGTCTGATTGTCTCGCCGCCTAAAGCTGGTAAGACAACCGTGCTTAAGGAAATCGCCAACGGCATTTCAACCAATTATCCGGACATCCATATGATGGTTGTGCTCATCGGCGAGCGACCCGAAGAGGTGACGGATATGGATCGTTCAATCGAAGGTGAGGTAGTTAGCTCTACTTTCGACGAGCCGGTGCGCCAGCACTGCCGCGTCGCCGAGATGGCTCTTGAGCGTGCGAAACGCCTGGTAGAAGGCGGCCGTGATGTGGTCATTCTCTTAGACTCGATTACCCGCCTGGCTCGCGCCTATAACCTCACGGTACCCCCCAGCGGACGAACTTTGTCCGGTGGTCTTGATCCGGGTGCTCTTTACCCGCCCAAACGCTTCTTCGGTTCTGCTCGTAACGTGGAACATGGCGGCAGTCTGACAATTATCGGCACGACATTGGTCGACACCGGCAGCCGCATGGATGATGTCATCTACGAAGAGTTTAAGGGCACGGGTAATATGGAACTCTTGCTGAGCCGCCGCCTGCAAGAACGCCGCATTTTCCCCGCCTTTGATATAGAACGATCCAGCACACGGCGTGAGGACCTCCTGCTTTCAGGTGATGAATTGGCTCGCGTTTACGTAATGCGCCAGATGCTAGGACACCTGATGGATACGCCTGGTTACGACATATCCAGCTCAACGCAGGCGGTTTTGCAGCGCTTGCGCGGCACAAAAACAAACTACGAATTTTTGGAAACCTTAACCAAAGACATGATCTAAAACCGCAAGTCGGTTTTGTTAATATAAGCCAAATTTGAGAAAAGTGGGTCACTCAAGTGACCCGCTTTTTTTTCTTTTACTCTTTGTGATAGCATCCTGGATTGGAACTATGGGAAGGGAAAATCGTTTTCCGCCGTTCGCGGCACTGGTTATCGTATTACTTTTGGTATTGCTTTTAGCAATGGGTATCCGTTTAGGGGTTCGGGCCGAGGAAGTTAGTAAAAACCGAGTCCCTATTTCAGCGACGCCGCGTAGTACAGCGCTTCCATCCAGCGACACCGCGGCAATAGCCCTGGACACCGATCAGGAAACAGTTCCAATCCTCAGTGATAATTCCATCTCACCGGCTCCGGTGCCGGAGACTTTCGAAGGCAAACGCCCCCATCACGAATTTCAAAAATATGTGGTTGAGCGCGGCGACACGCCTTCCGGCATCGCCTATAAATATGGTATTCAAACAGAGACACTCCTGGGTGGGAACCCGTTTCTAAGCCAGGAGTCTAGTTTGATGCAGCCTGGTATGGAACTGACGATCCTACCGTTGGATGGTGTCCTGCATGATGTGAAACAGGGTGATACCCTGGAAAGTATTTCAGAAAAATACGGAATATTGGTTGAAGACATCATCGCTTACGAACCCAATAACCTCGAGTTCCCATACCGTTTGTACCCTGAAACTCAGATATTGGTTCCCGGTGCAATTGCTGAAGTATTTATCTGGACACCGCCGTCTTTGAGCTCGGTAAGCAGTCCTACCTCCGGGAGCGGCATCTCCCCCGCGGTTGTGGGAACGGGGACCTTCGTCTATCCCGTCGGTTCACGTAATTTCACGCAAAAATTCTGGTATGGCCATCCCGGTATCGATATCGCCCTGGCGGAAGGTTCAGGCGTGTTTGCTTCCGATACGGGCACGGTGACCTTTGCCGGCTGGAATATTTACGGTTACGGCAATCTTATCGTGATCAATCATGGAAACGGCTTTGAAACATTCTACGGCCATCTCAGCGCCATCAATGTGTATCCGGGGCAGGTGGTGAATCAGGGCAATGTGATCGGCGCCGTTGGCAATACCGGGAATTCGTCCGGCCCGCATATTCATTTTGAAATTAGAACCGGTGGAAACCAGGATGATCCATGCTGGTACATCGGCTGCTAAAAACTTGAAATACAGACTCAAAAAAGATTCGGCTATAAATTGATATATTTGGGAAATTCAAGCCTGTGACGTGTGCCGATCACGTAGTTGTCCGCACCCTGCTTGAATATCAATACCTCGCCGGACGCGAACCGAACTCGAAACACCAAAAGCCGCTAATTCATCCTGAAACGCGTCAACTCGATCCCTCACTGATGGCCCACCGGAATACCCTTTTGTAGGATTCAGCGGGATCAGATTTACGTGGCATAATTTACCTTGCAGTAGTTTGCCAAGTGCTTGCGCCTGCTCAGGGGTGTCGTTTTCGAATTGGATCAAAGCCCATTCGAAAGTGAGCCTCCGGCCCGTCTTTTCAATATAATAATCACAGGCGTCCATCAGCTCAACAAGAGGCCAGCGTTTGGCGATCGGGATCAGGCGTTCCCGTTCCTCATCCGTGGCCGCATGTAATGAGACCGCCAGGCCTATTTGACGCTGATCATCAGCGAATCGGCGGATGGCTGGTACCAGGCCTACTGTTGAAATCGTGATCTTACGCGCACCGAGGTTAAACCCGGCATCATCGGTGAGTATGTCCACAGCTTCTAAAGTGTTGTAATAGTTGTGCAGTGGTTCACCCATGCCCATCAGCACAATGTTCGTGACGTGCTCACCCTCCAGGGCCAACCGGCGAGCGAA
>Ga0316580_10000007_pt1 | contig 30344 bp, 30 predicted proteins | sample S0NA_2_FD_204519 | JGI IMG/M metagenome (GOLD analysis project Ga0316580, IMG submission 204519) | Rhizosphere microbial communities from salt marsh grasses in Alabama, United States - S0-2_160517rDrB | ecosystem: Host-associated > Plants > Roots > Rhizosphere | place: USA: Alabama | collected... | reverse complement strand
ATTTAGATGTCGCAAAACCGACGCCCTGGGGTTGACAAGCGGGGCCTCATAGAAGGTTGGGCTGAGGCACGAAGCCCAACAGGCAGGCCACCGTAACGACTTGATTGTTGGGCCTCCTTCGTCGGCCCAACCTACAGGTGAGCGGTCGATTGCGGGTTCCGGACGAGTATTTGCCCAGTCTCAATAGATCAGCGCTTCCCTTGCGCGATTCGGGCACCTATCCGGCACCCATCTCGACGATCCGCGAGGTTATCAGAGGGTCGACCTGCGCTGTCCCGGCAGCTCCGGCCTCCCGTGAATCCGTCGCCACCGCCGTCACCAGGCGACCGGGGAAGTCCGGGATCGCGGCCGTCACGCGGTTCCAGTTCGGAATGAACGGGACCTCCAGCGGGTTGGCCAGAAAGGTCTCCCCGGCCAGAATGACGCTCTGGGCAAAGGATTCGATCGCCAGCTCCTCGGCGTGGCAGTCCATCTTGAGCCCATTGATGGCGGCGTCGTGGCCATACTGGACAAGCATGTCCAGGGCGCTGCGGAAATAGGTGGCCTTGAGGGTTCGGAAGAACCCGTCGGACAGCACGACCCCTTCCGTCGCCAGCTTGCGGTAGATGGCCTTGGCGATCTCCTGACTCATGCGCGCGAGCCCGGCGCCGCGATCCTGGACGGAAAGCTCCTGGTGCTTGTGGTCGTAGTTGTCGGCGATGTCCACCTGACAGATCTGGCGCTTGCTGAGGTTGCGGTACACCTCCGAGAGCACGCCGACCTCCAGGCCCCAGTCGTCGGGGATACGGATCTGGCTGGCCACATCGGTGCGCATGGCGAACTCTCCGGCCAAGGGGTAGCGGAAGCTGTCCAGGAACTCGATGTAGTCATTGCTCCCCAGGATGACCCGCAGGGCTCGCAGCAAGGGGGTGACGAACAACCGGGTCACCCGCCCCGATAGGCGCCCCGCGTCGCTCACCCGGGCGTAATAGCCCTTGCAGAAGCGCAGGTCCGAGGCTGGATTGGCCACCGGGTAGAACAGGCGGGCCAGCAGTTGGCGGTCATAGGTGATGATGTCGCAGTCGTGCAGTCCGATGCACTGACTGCGCCCCAGGGCCAGCACGAACCCGATGCAGTACCAGACGTTGCGGCCCTTCCCGGGGTTGCGGGGCGCCAGGTCGCATTCGGTCAGCTCCGCATCGAGGGCACGCAACCGGGGACCATCGTTCCATAGGATGTGCACGCGCTGGGGCAGCGCCGAGAAGAAGTCTCTGGCATGGCGGTACTGGGCCTCGTCCGCCTGGTCCAGGCCCACGACGATCTCCGCCAGATACTCCACCTGTGCCAGCTCCTGAATGATCCGAGGCAGGGCCGGACCGGTGAGCTCCGAATAGAGGGAGGGCAGGATCAGGGACATGGGCCGGCGCCGGGCGAAGGCCCGAAGCTCCGCCTCCAGCTCCCCAACCGGCCTGTGGGTCAGGTTATGCAGGGTGGTGATGACACCGTTTTGCAGGAAGTCAGTCATGGGTCCTCCTGTGCCGGTGATGCACGGTGATGCTCGCGTGAGTGGTGGATAGGTGGCGAGGCGGCCGGCCCTGGCGACCGGCGAGTGGGCAGGTCACTCGCCCAGCAGCGCGCCGATGGCTTCCGCCCAGCCGGCGGGACCGTGCCCCCGGGTGCGTACAAGGCCCGGGATACCGGTGGTATCAAAGGCCGGTGCCTTGGGGTTGGTGACCAGAACCGGCACGTCGGCCGCGGCCAACATATCGAGATCGTTGGGTCCATCGCCGAGTGCCACGGTGGTGGCGAATGCGTGGCCGCCCTCGGCGAGAATCGAGCAAAGCGCGGTCATCGCCGCCGCCTTGCTCGCCCCGGCGCCGAGCACGTGTTGAAAGCGGCCGCCGGTGAGACGCCTCAGCCCCAGGCGGGCGAGGTCCGAATCCAGCTCCGTCAGGCGCTCCGGCGCATCCTGCCACAGGAGGGGCTCGGAGCCGTCACGACGCTGCGCCGCCTCGGCCGCCTTGGACGCAAGCCCGGTGATCCGGGCGATGTCGGTGATGGAAAGGTCCGAGAATCCCACGAAGCGGTAGCCGCGCTCGGCTCGCAGGTCGGCCAGGGCCTGGACGATCGTGTCGTAGGCAGGCGAGCGTCGTTGGGCCAGCCACGGCCCGATGGCCTCCAGGCTCGGCCCTGGCGCGGTCTCTGGCGCAAGCGCCGGCGGCAACGCCAGCAAGGTCCCGTTCTCGGAGATGACGGGGCCCGCCAGCCCCAGGTCCCGCTGCACGGCCTCGAGCTCCGCCAGCGTCTTGCTGCTGGTGAGCACCACCGGGTACCCAAGCTCCCGCAGACGTCCCAGGACAGATCGGGCCGGCTCCCAGCTGTAGTCGTCGTGATCCAACAGGGTTCCGTCCAGGTCCGTGAACACCAAGAGGCCATCGGCGGGCCCGGCGTCGCTGAATCGGAGGGCTCGCGCACCCATTGAGGTTCCTCCCCGTGCTCATTGCGTCAGACACACTGGCAGGGGCTGTGCCAACGCGGAAAAGCCCAATCGGGGGCGCCGAGGGCCGGTCTGGCCGTATCGTTCGCCCCATATCGGTGCATGGCGACCCACGCCGGTGCTCCAAGGCTGGTGGGCAGACTCCGATATGGACCTGGCAGCCGAATTCCGCCCGGCTGGTCAGCGCCGTGGCAGCATCCCCTCCCGGATCACGAACTCCGCGATCGGCTCCAGCCCCTCCCCGCTCCGCAGGTTGGTGAAGACGAAGGGCCGCTCGCCGCGCATGCGGCGGGCGTCGCGCTCCATCACCTCTAGGGAGGCGCCGACGTAGGGGGCCAGGTCGATCTTGTTGATCACCAGCAGGTCCGAGCGGGTGATGCCGGGGCCGCCCTTGCGGGGGATCTTCTCGCCCTCGGCCACGTCGATCACGTAGAGGGTCAGGTCCGCCAGCTCCGGGCTGAAGGTGGCGGCCAGATTGTCGCCACCGCTCTCGATGAAGATCAGGTCGAGGTCGGGGAAGCGGGCCTGGAGGTCCTCCACAGCCGCCAGGTTCATGGAGGCGTCCTCCCGGATGGCGGTATGTGGGCAGCCGCCGGTCTCCACCCCGACGATGCGCTCCGGCGCCAGGGCCTGGGAGCGGATTAGGAACTCCGCGTCCTCCCGGGTATAGATGTCGTTGGTCACCACCGCGATCTCGTAGCGGTCGCGCAGGTGCTTGCACAGGGCGTCGAGCAGGGCGGTCTTGCCGGACCCCACGGGTCCGCCGACGCCCACCCGCAGGGGAGGTGATCCTGACATGCCGGCCTCCAGGGCTCTTGCCGCTCCGCCTCAGGAGCGAAACAGGCGGGTGTATTGGATCTCGTGACGGCTGCTCGCGATGGCCAGGGCGGGGCTCGAGGCCCCAATCGCGTCGTCGTCCAGGCTCTGGGCCCGCTCCAGGGCACCCGGGATCTCATCGGCCAGACGCAGGAGGGCCTGCTGACCCTGGGTCTGGCCCAGGGGCACGATCCTGACCGCGGCGAGGACGAGGCCCTCCAGCCAGGACCAGGCGTAGCCCGTCGCCGCGACCTCCGGGGCGATCCGCCAGGCCGCCGCCGCGAAGGCGTAGCTCGCCGCCTGACTGCGCGCCAGCTGGTGGCGCCAGTCGGCGGCGCCCGGAAGCCCCAGGGCCACCAGGAGGTCCGCGAGGGCCCGCCCCCGGTTGAGCTCCTCCGAGCGTAGCTCGGCGGTCTCCCGGCTGGCGAGGAGCTGGTCCGTCCAATCGCGTAGCGCCGCAGGGTCCCCCGCCCGGGCCGCGGCCTGGAGCCGCAGCAACAGGGGCAGATCGACCCGGGCCAGGGTCCCCAGGAGCAGGTCGGCGAGCCAGGACTCGAGGTCCGGCAGGCCCCGGATCCAGCCCGACTCCACCGCCCATTCGATCCCCTGGGAATAGGTGTAGCCGCCGATCGGCAGGGACGGGCTCACCAGCTGCAGCAGGCGCAGCAGGGGAGCCGCCCCGTCAGAGCTCATGGGGCCCATCGCCGCCGTGCCCATGCCCATGGCCATGGGAGCTGCCACCGTAGGCCCCGGGCTCCGGCTCGAAGGGGCCAGAGACGACACTGACGGAGAGCCCGAGTCCCCGCATGAGGTCATCGAGCACATGGTCATGGAGGTAGGAGAGCCGGTCCGCCTCGATCTGCAGGGCCACGTGCCGATTCCCGAGGTGGTAGCAGGCCCGGGCCAGCAGCAGGGGATCCGCCGAGTGGGCCTGGGAAAGGGTCTCGGGCGCCGCCAGGACCCGCACCAGCAGGCCCTCGTCCGACTCCAGACCGTCGCCGTCCCGCAGGCTGCTGCCCCGGGGGAGCAGGATACCCGCGGCGCGGCCGTCGTCCAGGCTCACCCGCAGCCGGCTGCGGGTGCGCTGGGCCCAGGTCAGGGTGACCGATGGGGCCACGTTCGGTGGCCCGGCCGTCCTGCGGACCAGCCGGATCAACCCGTTGTCCCCCGGCGGCCCCGACCGAGGCCCGAGACCGGGACCGGAGTCCGCGCACCCCTCATTCCGCCACCACCGCGCCGTCGGCACTCACGAGATCCAGCTCCGGCGCGGCAGATCCCAGGGGGTGGACCAGGATGTCGCCGGTCTCGATCCGAGTCTCGACCCGGCCCCACTGACCTGGCGCCAGGCCGACGATCAGCTTGGTGTCGCGCTCGGCGAAGATCCCCTTGTGGGCGACCCGATAGGTCAGGGTACCGTCCCGGCTCTCCAGGTCCCGGTCGACCGAGGCCCCGGGGAACCCGAAGCCCCGGGCCTTCAGGCGCAGGAGCCCCAGATCCGGGCCCTCGAGCCGGTAGAGGATGAGGTCAAGGTCGTCCGCCTCGATGCACAACACCCGCGGATCCGGTTGAAACTCTCCCCGGCTGACCACCTCCCGCGAGTTGTCGCTGACCGGGGTCGCGAACAGGACGCCGAAGAGCATCACCAGCCCCAGGGCCCCGTAGCCGGCGGCCGCGAAACGGGGGTGCCTGATCGGCGCCGACATCTCGTGCGGCTGGGCCTGCCCGGCCGACTCGCGCCGGGGGATGCGCAGGACACCTAAGTAGAGGACCAGCGCCACCCCGTAGGCCATGACCCCGGACCAGATGACATCGGACAGGAAGTGATCCCCCGAGGCCATGCGCCCGACTCCCAGCAGCGTACCGAGGACCAGGGATCCCACCAGGGCGGCCCAGGACAGCCACGGACGCCTGCGCCGCCAGATGAGGAAGAAGACCCCCAGCATGTAGCCCACGGAGCTGTGACCGCAGGGGAAGGACTTGCCGCCGCCGGACTTGCCTGGCATCAGGGGCGGCAGATAGGCCGCGGTGCCGCCCAGGGCCTCCACCTGATGGGGCCGAGGCCGGCCCCAATGGTCCTTGAAGACCGCATTGACCAGAAGCCCGGGGCCGATCAAGGCGGTGGCGATCACCAGGACGGCGTAGACCCGCTTGGGTCGCAGCCTCGGCCAGAGATGGCCCGCAATCAACACCAGGAGCCCCCCCAGCAGGACCGCGCCGGTGATCACCGGGGCGGCGCGATAGAGGGCGGACCAAAGGGGCCTGTTTCCGTCGAGCCAGGGATCGTCCGCCTCCGGATGGTAGAACCAGGAGGCGGCCTGGAGATCGAGGTCGGTCAGCCAGAACGGCAGGGTGCCGAGGAGCGCGATGACACCCAGCACCAGCGCCTGAATCCGCCAGTAGGGATGGACCCTGGACTTGCCCAAGCCGGTCTCCTCCGGGCCTCCGACGAGCGGATCAGAACAGGAAGTACCGTTGGGCCAGGGGCAGGACCGCCGCCGGCTCGCAGGTCAGCAACTGGCCGTCCGCCCGCACCTGGTAGGTCTGGGGGTCCACCTCGATCCGCGGCTGCCAGTCGTTGTGCACCATGTGGGACTTGCCCACGCCGCGGGTGTCCCGCACGGCCCCGATGAGACGCCTGAGGCCCAGCTTCTGGGGGACGCCCGCCTCCAGGGCCCATTGGGATATGAAGGTCATGGAGGTGGCGCCGAGGGCCCCGCCGAAGGCCGCGAACATGGGTCTGTAATGAACCGGCTGGGGGGTGGGGATGGACGCATTGGCGTCCCCCATTGGCGCGGCGACGATCATTCCCCCCTTGAGGATCAGGCTCGGCTTGACCCCGAAGAAGGCGGGGCGCCACAGGACCAGGTCCGCAAGCTTGCCCGTCTCGACCGAGCCCACCTCATGGCCGATCCCGTGGGCGATGGCGGGGTTGATGGTGTACTTGGCCACGTAGCGCTTGGCCCGGGCGTTGTCGTGCTCGGCCGGGTCACCGGCAAGGGAGCCCCGCTGCACCTTCATCTTGTGGGCGGTCTGCCAGGTGCGCGTGACCACCTCCCCCACCCGGCCCATGGCCTGGCTGTCGGAGGAGATCATGGAGAAGGCCCCGAGGTCGTGGAGGATGTCCTCCGCGGCGATGGTCTCCCGGCGGATGCGGGACTCGGCGAAGGCCACGTCCTCCGGGATCGAGGGGGACAGGTGATGGCAGACCATCAGCATGTCCAGGTGCTCGTCGACCGTATTGACCGTGTAGGGCCGGGTCGGGTTGGTGGAGGAGGGCAGCACGTTGGGCAGCCCCGCGGCCTTGATGATGTCCGGCGCATGACCGCCGCCCGCGCCCTCCGTGTGGTAGGTGTGGATGGTGCGGTCCTTGAAGGCGGCGATGGTGTCCTCCACGAAGCCCGACTCGTTCAGGGTATCCGTGTGGATGGCCACCTGGACGTCGTAGCGCTCCGCCACGTCCAGGCAGCAGTCGATGGCCGCCGGCGTGGTCCCCCAGTCCTCGTGGAGCTTGAGACCCATGGCGCCGCAACGGACCTGCTCCTCGAGGGGAAGCGGGAGGCTACCGTTGCCCTTGCCGAGGAGGCCCAGGTTGATCGGCAGCCCCTCGGCCGCCTGGAGCATCCGCTGGATGTGCCAGGGCCCGGGGGTGCAGGTGGTTGCGTTGGTGCCGGTGGCGGGTCCCGTGCCGCCGCCGATCATGGTCGTGACCCCGGACATCAGGGCCTCCTCCACCTGCTGGGGGCAGATGAAGTGGATATGGGCGTCGATCGCACCGGCGGTGAGGATCCGGCCCTCCCCGGCGATCACCTCGGTGCCCGGGCCGATCAGGATGTCCACCCCCGCCTGGGTGTCTGGATTGCCGGCCTTGCCGACGCCGGAGATGCGCCCGTCCTTGACCCCCAGGTCCGCCTTGACGATACCCCAATGGTCCAGGATCAGGGCGTTGGTGATGACGAGATCCGCCACCTCCGCCGCCTGGCGCTGGCATTGACCCATGCCGTCGCGGATCACCTTGCCACCGCCGAAGGTCACCTCGTCCCCGTAGACGGTTCGGTCCGCCTCGACCTGGATGATCAGCTCGGAGTCCCCCAGGCGCACCCGGTCCCCGACGGTGGGCCCGTAGAGCGAGGCGTAGGCCGCGCGATCGATTCGGCTCATGGCTGAACCTCCTTGGCATTCTCCTCGGGCTCGGCATCCGCCTCGGCCTGGGGATCCAGGGGGCCCATCACCTGGGCCCTGAACCCGTAGATCTGCCGGGCCCCGGCGTAAGGGACCAGGCCCACCGTACGGGTCTGGCCGGGCTCGAAGCGCACGGCGGTCCCCGCCGGGATGTCCAGGCGCCAGCCGCGAGTCGGCTCCCGGTCGAACACCAGGGCCCCATTGGTCTCGTAGAAGTGGTAGTGGGAGCCCACCTGGATGGGCCGGTCCCCCGTGTTGGCGACGCTGAGGGTCTGGGTGGGGCGGCCCGCGTTGAGCTCGATCTCACCCGGGGCCGTAAGGACTTCGCCTGGAATCATGGGCACGCTCTCCTCGGTTCAGGCAACTGGGGCTCAAACGATGGGGTCATGCACCGTGACCAGCTTGGTGCCGTCGGGGAAGGTCGCCTCCACCTGGACGTCGTGGATCATCTCCGGGATGCCTTCCATCACGTCCTCACGGGTCAGCAGGGTGCGGCCGTGGTCCATGAGCTCGGCCACCGAGCGGCCGTCCCGGGCGCCCTCCAGGATGGCGCAGCTGATGTAGGCGACGGCCTCGGGGTAATTGAGCTTCAGCCCCCGGGCCTTGCGCCGCTCGGCGAGCAGGCCGGCGGTGAAGAGCAGCAGCTTGTCTTTCTCTCTCGGGGTCAAGTCCATGGTGGGCTCCTTTGGGAGAGGGGGGCTCGACAATGGATTCAGGTCGCCCAGATACGCGGCGGGCAGGCGGGGCGACCCAGCAGCAGGGGCCTCAGTATGCCCCAAACGGCGCGGAAGTGCCGATGGACCGACTCGCTCCCCCGGGCGAGACAGCGCACCACCATCAGGTCCCCTAGCAGGGTGACGCCCCAGCACAGGTTCGAATCCGCGCCGGGGTCCGCCTCGGAGCGCACCGCCTCCAGGTCCCCGGGACCGGCCGGGCAGGCCGCCAGCGTCCCGGTGACCGGGTAGCCCCGTAGCCCGCTGGCCCCGTGCAGCCCCTGGCCGTCCGCCAGCCGCAGCCGGTCCAGCAGCAGGGGCACCCCGGAGCGGCGGATGCGTAGGCCGAGATCCGCCGTGCCGGTCTCGAACCGCTCGCCGATGGACGGACGTCCCAGGGAATGGACCTCCCAACCGATGCAGGCCGCACCGGGCTCCAGATCGAGCTCCGTCCGCAGCCGGGCCCGGGCACCGGCGAACAGGATGTTCTCTTGCGGCAGCCACTCCAGGGAGCCGCCCGGCCCCACCCGGAGAAACTGCACCTGCTCGGCGCTGGGGCCCAGGCTGCGGTAAAGCTTGGCCGCACCCGGCGTGGTGATGAGCGCCCGGGCGCCCTCCCCGACACGGACGTCGACCTCCAGCCGATCGCCCCCGACCAGCCCCCCCGGCGGATGGAGGACGTAGACGTGGCAGGGCGATCCCTCCGGGTAGAAGGGTCGCTGGACCGCCAGGGGGCCTCGCTGCTCCCGGTGGACCAAGATGGTGCGGTGCGCTCCCGCGGCGAAGTCCAGGCGGAGGCGAGCGTGCCAGGCGTTGGCATCGGGTGCTTGGAGTTGCTCTGTTAGGATGCTCATCGACCTCCGCCCGCCCGGCCCGAAGCCGCGACGAACCAGGGTATGCGCGCGCCATTGAAGCCTGGACAGGCGCCGATTACCTGCCAGAGCGAGCGCGCATTGATCCCTGTCCCAACACTACCTTGGCACGGTAGCCGTCATGTAAAGCGGCCTTGCGGCGTTTCTGGGACAGGCGAACCTTTGAGGTTTCGTGTCAAAGCAGGTTCAGAGCGAGGTGGCGGATGGCCGTCATGATGGCTGGGGCGTTGCCTTTGCGGATGCGGTTTCAACGGCCGCAGGTTACCCCTTTTGCTTCCGTCCAACTACCGAATCTAGGGTAGAGGGTGTGACAATCTGCGGACAAGAGTAAGCCCGGTGAGTGGCTGGGCAATCGGGAGGATCGCACCATGAGCTGGGAAATCGGTCGCTCGTATCGCGACAGGGACCTGGTCCACTGTCCGCACTCGAATGCAGAGGTCGCTCGTGAACCCCGATCTCGCTGACCCAGCCGCGCCGCTCAAGGCCCCGGGCGCCGAGGGGCTACCCGTCCGCGCGCCGTCCCGGCTTCCCTGGTCGGTCGGAATGGCGGTCGATCTTGCATTGACGTTGGCCATCCTCTCGATCGGTTGGACCCAGGGGGCCGCGAACTTGGTGGGCTTCCTGGCCGGGGCGCTCGTCTGCCTTGCGTGGCCCTGGCTGCGACGAACATTCGGGCCTGGGATGACAGCTGTTCCAGGTGCCACTGGCGCGGGGATCGCCTCGGGATTGGTGGTGGCGGCCCTGGGGTTGAGCCTGCGCGGCGGTGCGGTTGCGACGGGCCTCGCGCTCGGACTGCCCGGCTGGTTGGCCGTGGTCGGAGGTCTTGCGTTTGCGTGGGGGGCGCTGGCCGTCGGCAGGCGTCTGCGCTGGCCTGACTCGCCGCAGACGGAATCCTCCGCGGCGGAGCGCTGGCGCCTGGCGGCGTTCGGAATCCTGACCGCCGTGCCCCTGATGCACGTCCTCTATCTGAAGGTGCTGCCGCTGATGCCAGAGGAGGGCTATTACTGGAACTATGCGGTTCGGCCCGCTCTGGGCTACCTGGATCATCCTCCGATGGTGGCATGGCTTATCGGGCTCTCGCAGGCCCTTTTCGGGCACGGAGCGGCGAGCCTGCGCCTTCCCTCGCTCGCCTGCGGCGTCGTCGTGATCCTCTTCGTCTATGGGCTCGCGCGGCATCTCGTCGATCGGCCCGCTGCCCTAGTGTCAGCGGCGCTCGCGGCAGTGCTCCCCTATCTCTTCACGGCTACCGGGACAATGACGACCCCCGATGCGCCGCTCGCCGCAGCCTGGGCCGGCTCCCTGTACTTCATGCATCAGGCGCTCGTCGGGGGCGAGGGGCGGGCCTGGTATGGAGCGGGGATTGCACTGGGACTCGGTCTGCTCTCCAAGTACACCATCGCGACTCTGGGGCTTGGGGCCCTGGCATTCTGTGTCCTGGACCGACGTGCCCGTGCCTGGTTTCTGCGGCCCGAGCCCTACCTCGCCGTCCTGATCGCGCTGATCCTGTTCGCCCCGGTCATCTACTGGAACTGGGCCAACGACTGGGCGTCGTTCCGATTTCAGTCCGGGGGGCGATTCGGCGAGGACACTCGGTTCAGTCTGCACAATATGTTGGGGAACATGCTGATCGTCGCGACCCCGCTTCCCCTGGTGGTCCTGCCCCTGCTGTTGGTTGGCCGGTGGACGGGGCGCGACGGTCCGGTCCCCGACCCCCCCCATGCGAGCGTCCGCAACCGGCTTTTCGTGGGCTGCGTCGTCCTGCTCCCGCTCGCGGTCTTCGCCTGGAGCGCACTCAGCCACCTGCCTCGGCTGAACTGGACGGGTCCAATCTGGATTGCGACCTTACCCTTGCTCGGCTGGGCGGTGGTGCGGGCGGACGTCCTGCGTAGGCTGGGTCTCGGCACCCTCCTGCGATTGACCGCGGGGCCGGTCGTCGGTGGGCTGCTCGTCCTCTACGCGGTATTCAGCTATTACGCCGTCCTTGGGATACCGGGGGTTCCGTATCCTCGCACCTTCGCACGGGCGGGAGGCTGGCCCGGAGCGACCGACGCGCTCAGGGAGGTCGGTGATCGGATTGAGCGCGAGACCGGCGCGGCACCGGTCGTCGTCGGGATGGACAAGTACAACATCGCGAGCCAGGTGTCCTTCTTCGGAGCGGCGGGCGATGGACCTGAGGGCCGGTTGCCGCTGCGGGCCACGACCATCTTGGCGCTCTCCGGCAGCCGGCTGATGTTCAACTTCTGGGACCCACCCGAGCAGTTTCGCGATGGGACACTCATCATGGTCGCGCGCCACCCGGAGGCGCTCGCGACCGAGCGGCTCGCACCGCACTTTCGCGAACTAGACCCGGAGATCCATCCGTTACGCCTGACTGCGTCCTGGCCCGGGGGCAACGGCCGGCGGATCGATCAGTACTACTACCGGATCGGTTACGGCTATCGGCCCCACGGATAGCCCGCTCGGTACGGCGAGATCGGGGCTCGCGAGGGGGTGCATGGTCGCTCCCACAACGGTGAGAGGGAAGCCTGGAATCCCAGCTTGCGGACGTTCGTCTTAGAAGCTCAGCTTTGCGAACAGGTAGACGATAGCGTTCAGATAGGTGGCATAGAGGGCAACCTTGTCGGTTCCAAAGCTCGCCAGGGGAACCGGTGCGGGGAAGGGGATGTAATTGGTGGCCCTGCTGTTGGACAGGATCACGATCGAATAGCCGGCGCCGGCGCGAATGTCCCCCGCCAACCTCCAGCGCGCAAGCCAGCCGTAACCCGCCATGTACATGGGCTTCTCGAAGGAATCCTGCACCACCAACGCATACAGCAGGCGTTGATTGTCCTTCTCGTCGGTGAGCGTACGGCCGTAACCGCCCCCCAGGCCCCAGTCGTCGTACTTGGCGCGATCCTCATCGCTGAAGCCCCAGGGAGTGTGCCAGTAATACCCTGAAAGATAGATATCCGAGTCTCCCTCCTTCCAGATCCGTTTGGTGCCGCCCCAGGCGCCGCTGAACCAGCCCTTGGTCTGCTCCTCCTCTGTCGAGAGGGGGAAGGGGGTGGTGCTGTTCAGGGCGCTGAGCGTGCGCTCCCAGGCGCCCTGGGGCTCATCGGCGATGGCGCCACCGGTGGCCAAGCTGGCGAGCAAGAGAAGTGATGGAGCGCGGATGGGAGCTGGCATCGGCGAAACTCTAAGCGCGCGCAACGGCGGGGTCACGCAAAAGCCCGAGCGGGGTAGCCCGAGCGGGGTCAGGTCCTGCAATCCAACATTCCCGGGCCGAGCGCCCGGGCAGGCCAGCGCTCCGCATCGAGCTTGCCGTCGGGCTCTGTCACCTGACGCTGTGCCGGGATCGCAGCGAGACAATCCACGCCCCCGGCGAGAACTGGGCTCATGGAGTCGCCTCCGGCGCTACCGGTGGCCCAGGAACTTTTCAGGCGACATGCCAATTTCCTTCGCGATCTGGCGCAGGAGGATGGGTGAGATATTCTACCCTGATGGAACGGGACGGTCGTGCAACGTCCGCGGTCGTCGCGAAACTGTTTGTGGGATCCACGCTGACGGACCTCAACGGACCCGAGTCTCTGGAGGATCGCAACGACCTCCTGGGGCTTAAGGACCGGGAGGCAAACCACAGATCAAGCCACGGCGACGTTTTGGACGCCGACGAACTCGGGCTCGAGGACCGGATCCCCGTCCTCCAAGAGCATGGCGATAACTTCCCGCAGATTGTCGGTCAGCTCGTCCATGGTCTCGCCCTGGGAATGGGCACCTGGGAACCCGGGGACGAATCCCACATAGACCCCAGTCTGGGGGCAGCGCTCGATGACGGCAGAGTAGACGCGCATCAGTGTCTCCTGCGGCTGTTGGCCTAGAGGATGTTGAGGCGGGAAGATCTCGGTTGCAAGGTCCACACAGCTGCTGGGTCAAGCTGCGGGGGCAGGTCCTGCGCGGCAGCATCCCTGAGCCATGCTCAGCGCCATGAGCCGACCCCTCCGCATCAAGCCCGTCGGCAGCCTCTACCATTTTACCTCGCGCGGTGACCGCCGCGAGGCGATCTATCGCGACGATCAGGACCGCCTGACTGGAGACCCACTGGGTCCTCGGCCAGTTCGGTCAGGCGCGTTCCCGCGCGCGTCGGCTAGGCCGCTTTCGTCCGAGCAAGTTCTTGGTCCCTGCTATGGGATCAGAGAGGTAGCTTGGGGCGAAAGCGACCGGCGCATGGATACACGCGGCCAACCTAAAACGCCGGTTCTTGTCTCTTCCGACTGATCGTGCTCGGCGTTCCGGAAAGCGATCTCGGGGACTTTGGACGAACCGCTCCAGCTCCCGGCGGTCGCGCTTCGCGTCGTCCCCTGCTGCGGGACGGCCTCCACCGCTGCCCCGAAATTTAGCAAGCGGCAGACACTTGTTCCTTGCACAATGCCTGGAAGGCGAATCCCGCCGCAATGCCATGGGCCTTCGGCGAGGTGTTTGGCATGAATGATCAACCAGTCTTTATCCACTCCCTGTTCCGCGCAGGCAGTACCTACCTGTTCAAGGTGTTCCGCCGTTCGCCAGACGGCTACTGGTGCTACCAGGAGCCTCTGCACGAAGGGCCGCTCGCAGGGATCAAGGATCCGGAGCTCCTGCTGTCCTTCGATGTCAGTGCGGGCAAAAGCTTGCGTCATCCTACGCTGACAACGGGGTACTATCAGGAGCTATATGGCGTATTTGGAGCGTGGCGCGGCGTTCTCACCAAGGAGGCGCTATTCGACGACGCGTTTCGCGACGACGGACGGGACGCGTCCATCCCCTTTTTTCGGGCGCTGATCGATGCGGCCAGGGGCGTGCCCGTGATCCAGGAATGCCGCACATCATGGCGGATCAAGGGATTGAAGCAGGCGTTGGGCGGACTCCACCTCTATCTCTGGAGGGATCCCTGGGACCAGTGGTGGTCCTGTCAGATCAACGACTATTTCGATGCAGCGGTGATGTTGATCATCAACGCCCGCGACCATCCCCGAGCGGTCGCACGCTTTCGCGAGGAGATCGGATTCCAGGCATTGGAGGACGAGGAGATCAGCCGCCAGCTCGCGCACCTCGCCGCATACCCGCTTTCGCCATCCGTCCGGTACCAGGCCTTCTATCTCCTCTGGTGTCTTGGCCTGCAGGAAGGCAGGTTGTTCGCAGACCTGCCGCTAAGTGTCGACGGTTTAAGCGATGATCCGACATACCAAAATGAGGTAATGCGCAGGCTCGAGACCCTGGGGTTGGGGGGCCTTGATCTGTCGGATTGCCGGATTCCCCAGACAATATACGGCGCGGAGGACCGGGAATTCTTCCTCGTCCAGGAGGAAAAGGTCCACGAGATACTGATCCAATTAGGGTGGTCCCGAGAGGACCTGTCGGGGCTCTTGACGTTGAGGGAGAAGCACGCGCCTCGCCTGCGGCGGTGGTTGCCGGAGACCGAAAGGGAGATCGATCTCGCGAGGGATGCTGAGAGGGCCCGCTCCCTTGCCGGTCGCCTTTTCCGGGCGCGACGCCGATGGGCGAAATATGGCGCGGGAACAGGCACGGCTGCTCCAGGAGGAATATGCCGCACTACAAGAACGGCATCGCGACCTTGAACTTGCCGTACGCCACCGTCAGGAGAGCTCCGCTTCTGCGCGCGGGGAATTGGAGGCCGTCTACCGCAGCAGGGCCTGGCGAATAACGCGGCCGCTACGCACGGTATTGAAACTGGTCAATCGGGCGAAGACCGCCAGGAAAGAGTGAGGCAAAGCAGAGCATGAGCGCGTGAGCGGGGTCGTGCATTCCAGCACCTCTGGCCTATGCTCTTTGCGAGATGACCAACAACTACCACGTCGTCGCGGAGACGCCGGACACGAACCTCTCCAAGGGCATGCGCAAGCTCAACGGCGTCTACACCCAGACGAGCAACCGTCGCCATGGGCTGGTGGGCCATCTCTTCCAGGGTCGGTTCAAGGCCATCCTGGTGGAGCGGGATGCGTACCTCCTGGAGCTGGCGCGCTACGTGGTGCTCAATCCCGTGCGGGCGGGGATGGTCCCGGAGGCGGGCGACTGGCCGTGGAGCAGCTATCGGGCGATGGTCGGCGAGGCGCCTGCCCCTGCCTGGCTGGAGACCGACTGGGTGCTCGGCCAGTTCAGTCAGGAGCGCTCCCGCGCGCGAGTCAGCTACGCCGCCTTCGTCCGCGAGGGGGTTGGACGGCCGAGCGTGTGGGAAGGCCTGCGGCATCAGGTCTTTCTCGGCAGTGAGGCGTTCGTGGAGCGCCAATGCAGTTCTTCCAGGCCCCCCGAGCGACTGCGCGAGGTGCCACGCGCCCAGCACCGACCGCTCGCCAAGCCACTCGGGGACTTTGCCCGCCGCTATCCCGACCGACGCGAGGCAATGGCCCGGGCCTTCCAAACCGGCGTCTACTCCATGCAGGAGATCGCCGACTACTTCGGCGTACACTACTCGACGGTGAGCCGAGCCGTGCGCCGACTGGAAGCCGAGCAATCCATCGGACACAGTGCCAACCCGGTTTGAGCCACGGCATTCAGGACGCTGGGCAATACCGAACGGATCATCGCGAACCCAGACGTCGGCGATGCGCAGGTTTTAGTAACGGATGAAGATCTCCGAAATCTTCGCGATGCTCGAAGACGGCTGAAATACTCCCGGACTCGCTTGCTGTAAACGAAGCGTTACGGGCATTGACGCGCGCGCTTGACCAGCAGGCGGGCGCGGCGGCGCTCGCGATCCTCCCCGAACGGTAGGGCCTCGGTCAGGGTCAAGGCACGCTCGAGGTCCCGCGAGCGATGCTCGTGGTAGCGCGCCAGGGCCGCCCTGGCCTGGAGGTCCCCGGCGGCCTCCAGGGACTCCCAGATCGCCACCGATCGGGTCCACTGGCCCGTACGCCGATACAGGGCAGCCAGGTCCAGGAGTCCGACGGGCCCGAGGGAGGCGCCCTCCCGAGCGAGGATTCCCAGCGCAAGGTCCAGTCGCCCTTGCTTGCTGTGATCGGCGGCGACCGCCCGCACGTCGGCACCCTGGCTCGCCGGATCGGCGTAGACCGCATCCATCCGGGGCAGGAGCCCCGCGAGTGAGCAGAGGTCCAGCCGGTTGTGGCGCAGGACCCCGATCAAGGGGGCCATCTCACCCCGGCGCAGCCAACCGAGCCAGGCCAAGGGCGCGGCGGAGCCCGGCAGATCGTCCTGGCGCTGGAGGCCCAGCAACCGGAGCTCCGCGGTGACGAGCCGGCAGTCCGGCCAGGCTCGGGCGAAGGCCCGCCGCACGGGACCCAGCAGGTCCAGGTGGGGGATCCCGACCAGGGGATCGGGCAGTCCGGCCAGGCGAAAGCGGGTGGTAAGGAGGGGGACGTCGAAGGCGCGACCGTTATAGGTCAGGAGCCGCACCGCCCCGCCGAGCTCCTGGGCCACGGCCTCCAGGTAGCCGGGCTCCGCGTCCAGGCGGGTAAGCAGGTATTGGCGCAGCACCCAACCAACCTCGAGCTGGCGAAGGACCCCGGTGAGGAAGGCCCAGGTGCCGGTGCCGCCCGCAAGCCCGCTGGTCTCGGTGTCGAGGCAGAGCCAGGGGGCCGACCCATCCGTCACGGCACAGCCGGGGGGGAGGGGCAGGAGGCGGGGCTCCTCCAGGGTGCCGAGCAGGACCCGTCCATGGCGCCGCCGTGGGTCCAGTCGCCGCTCCACGAGCAGCACGCCGGGGCACAGGACGTGCGCCCCGACGCACTCGGCGAGGGCCTGGTCGCTCGGGGCACCTGCGGGACGCCCTCCACCCCGGCCCGGTGTCGCCCGCCTCAAGCGCTCTGCCAGGCTCACCCTGCCCCTGTCGGCCTGCCCGGCGGGGGGCCCGTCCGGCGGCGGACCCGCGAGGGGATCGGCAAGCGGATCAGGGATACCAGACGGTCCGAGCGCCGGCGCCCGCAGCCGCCGGAGCCGCGCCTCAAGCCCCGGGGACATGGCCGCCAGCACTCGCGTGGCTGGTACGGGCTTCGGGCTGCAGTCCGGCCGGGTGCGCCGCGTCGTCTCCGGCGAGGAGCCCAAGCACCATCACGGCCGCCGCCCTGGGGGTGAGGCGCCGCTCGGCGTCCCCGGGCAGCGCGGGACCGACACAGGCGGGACAGCCGGCGGTGCAGGTGCAGGCGGAGACGAGATCAAGGGCATCCCGCGTCAGGGTATCCGCGGCATCGTAGAGGGGGGCTGAGAGGCCGATCCCGCCGGGATAGTTGTCGTAGAGGAAGAGGGTGGGCTCGAAGCGGCCGAGGGCCCCGGAGTCGACGGCACCGTTGTCCGGCCCCCGGAGCTGGCCGCGCCCCTCCGCACCGGTCACCGCGAACCAGGTCCCCTGCCCGTCCCCCACCGCCCGGCCCAGGTCCCTGACCTCCGCCATGGATCGCAGCGCCGCCACGTGGTGCAGCGCGTAGGCGGCCCCGAGGAAACCCTCGATGGCCTGCTGGCGATCGGGCAGGGCCGACTCCAGGGCATGGGGCTCCGCCTGCCACCAGACGGCGGTGGTGTGCAGCTCCTGATCCGGGAGGTCGATGTTGCCGTAGCCGATGTTGTCGTGACTGTAGTAGCGGATCTTCTTGTAGCCGGGGTAGCGGCGCACCAGATGGACCTCGCCTTGGGCGACCGCGCCGGTGGCCGCGGCAGACCTGTCCGGCGCAAGACCGCAGGCCCGCCCCTCGAAGCGATCCAGGATCTTCAGGCGCGTGTAATCGATGGCGTCCGTGTAGTAGTCCGCCCTGGTGCGGGTGACGAAGGCCTTGCGCCCCGTCCAGTCCAGGCGCTCCACCTGGTAGGGCTGGGACTGGATCATGTAGATGGCCCCCACGTAGAGGGTCCCGGGGGCGCTCGTGTAGTCCACCTCGGCGATGATGGTCTGGGCGCCCCCGGTGGTGTCGACGACCACGAAGTTGCCCTCCGCCACCGAGCGCAGGGAGACGGTGTTGGCGGGGTAGCTGTCCGCCACCCAGAACCAGCGGTCCCCCTGGTGCTGGAGGACACCCTCGTCGCGCAGGTAGGCGAGCATCTCCTGGAGATCCTCGCCGCCGAAGCTCTCCCCGTCCCGGAAGGGGAGCTCGAAGGCGGCGCAGCGTACGTGATCGAGCAGGATCAGGAGCTGGTCCGGGTGGATACGGGCCCGCTCCGGCGACGCACCGAAGAAGAACTCGGGGTGGCGCATCAGGTACTGATCCAGCGGATCGCTGGTGGCCACCAGCACGCCGAGGGACGGCCGCTGGCGCCTCCCGGCGCGGCCCAGGCGCTGCCAGGTGGCGGCGACGGTCCCCGGATAGCCGTTGAGGACCGCCACGTCGAGAGAGCCGATGTCCACCCCCAGCTCCAGGGCCGAGGTGGCGACCACGAGCGCCACCCTCCCGTCCCGCATGGCATGCTCGGCCGCCCGGCGCTCGCTCGGCAGATAGCCGCCCCGGTAGGCCAGGACCCGGGGCGGGCGCCGCGGGTCCCGGTCGAGGCGATCCTTCAGGTACTTGGTGATGACCTCCACCATGAGCCGGGAGCGGGCGAAGCAGATGGCCTTGAGCCCGAGCTTGGCCGCCAGCCGTGCGATACGGGTGGTCTGGGAGCGGGCCGAGGCGCGGATGCCGAGGTCCTGGTCGATCACCGGCGGGTTCCACAGGAGCAGATGGCGCTCCCCCTGGGGGGCACCGCTCTCGCTGACGGCCGTGACCTCGGCCCCGCAGAGCCCGCTCGCCAGCTCCGCGGGGTTGGCGATGGTGGCCGAGGTGAAGATGAAGGTGGGCGAGACCCCGTAGAAGCGGCACACACGCCGCAGGCGCCGGAAGCAATTGGCCACATGGGAGCCAAAGACCCCCCGGTAGCTGTGCAGCTCGTCCACCACCACGAAGCCCAGGCCCTCGAAGAACTGGGCCCACTTGGTGTGATGAGGCAGGATCGCCTGGTGGAGCATGTCGGGGTTGCTCACTACGATGTCGCCCCGGGTGCGCACCGCCTTGCGGGCGTCCCCCGGGGTGTCGCCGTCGAAGGTGTAGGCCCTCAAGCCAAGGGCGGCGGCCCGATTGAGCTCGGCCAGCTCCGCCACCTGATCCTGGGCCAGGGCCTTGGTGGGGAAGAGATAAAGGGCCTTGGCGCCGGTCTTGAGGCAGGCGTCCAACACCGGCAGGTTGTAGCACAGGGTCTTGCCCGAGGCCGTGGGGGTGGCGACCACCAGGTGCCGGCCCGCCCGGGCCAGGTCATAGGCCTGGCGCTGGTGATCGTATAGCCGGCGGATTTCCCGCGCGTGCAGGGCGGCCCCGAGGCGGGGGTCCAGGTCTCCGGGCAGGTCCGCCCAGCAGGCGGGACTGGCCGGTTGCGCAAGCTCACCGGCGATGCGGCCCGGATAGCGGGCGGCGAGCCGCCGTTTCAGTCGGACAGCGTCCTCCTCACGCGAGATGGAATCACCGACATGCTCAGCGGATAAGGCCACGGCAGGCTCCCTAGGGTCTTGGGCTGCCCGCGAGTCTTCCGCAGCCGGTGGCTCAAAAGCTGAGCCCGCCGGGGCGCCGCGGGGACGTTAGAATGACCGCTCGTCCCAAGACCCAGGAGATCGGAGGCCAGATGGCGGCTTATCACGTGTACGGCATCGGAAACGCGCTGGTGGACATGGAGTACGAGGTCGACTACCCGGACCTGGAGGCCATCGGCATCGAGAAGGGCGTCATGACCCTGGTGGACGAGGCCAAGCAGCTCGAGATCATGCTCCATCTCGCCTCCCACCATCATCAGCGGGGCTCCGGCGGCTCCGCCGCCAACACGGTGATCGGGCTCTCCCAGCTCGGGGGCCGGGGGTTCTACTCCTGCAAGGTGGCGGACGACGAGCTCGGGCACTTCTACATGCGGGATCTGGTCGAGGGCGGGGTAGCCACCAACCACCACACGGAGAAGGATCAGGGCCACACGGGACGCTGCGTGGTCCTGGTGACCCCGGACGGCGACCGCACCATGTGCACCTTCCTGGGCGTGAGCGGCGACCTCTCGGACAAGGAGCTGGTGCCGGAGGCCCTGTGCGACTCGGATTGGTTCTACACCGAGGGCTATCTGGTGACCTCGCCCTCCGCCCGGACCCTGTCCGTGGAGGCCAAGGCCATCGCCGAGTCGGCCGGGGTGCGCACCGCCATCTCCCTCTCCGACCCCAACATGGTCAAATACTTCCGCGACGGCCTGCTTGAGATGATCGGCACCGGGGTGGACCTCATCTTCGCCAACGAGCACGAGGCAAAGGGGATGGCCCGGACCGACGACCTTCCGACGGCCCTGGACTACCTCAAGACCCTGAGCAAGGGCTTCGCGGTGACCCGCGGTCCCCAAGGGGCCCTGGTGTGGGACGGCCGGCGCCTGATCGAGATCCCTGGCGTCGCGGTGAAGGCGGTGGACACCGTCGGGGCCGGCGATATGTTCGCGGGGGCCTTCCTCTACGGTCTCACCCAGGGCTGGGGTCACCGGCGGGCAGGCGAGCTGGCCGCGGCGACCTCCGCCAGGCTGGTGACCAGCCTGGGCCCCCGGCTCTCCCGGGACGAGACCCAGGGGGTTCTGCGAGGCTTCCCCTAGAACCGTTTTGGGATACGCGGGACGATTGGGGACCGACCCCCTCGGGTCGGCCGCGCGATAGGGAAAGAATCGGTTGTAGGTCGATGGCTTCAGCCCGACCAGGACGTTGCGGGAAGACCTAGAGGTCGCCGTCGGGCTGAAACCAGACCTACGTGGTCTCACGGTCTCGGCGAGCAATCCACTCGGGCTCCCGGGACCCATCCGGGCCACGTAGAATCCCACCCAGCCCCAAGACCCGGAGCCAGCCCATGCCCGTCTACGAGTGTTACTGTCCCGACTGTCACACCCTCTTCAGCTTCTTCTCCCGTCGGGTGGACACGGAGACCCGGCCCGCCTGCCCCCGCTGCGGACGACCCGACCTCGAGCGCCAGGTGAGTCTCTTCGCGATCAGCAAGGGGCGGGGCGAGACCGCGGAGGGCGGCGAGGACGGGGACCTGGAGCTACCCGCGGGGATGGACGAGGAGCGGTTGATGCAAGCCCTCGCCTCCCTCGAGGGGGAGATGGGGAACCTGGACGACGAGGATCCGCGCCAGGCGGCCCGGGTCATGCGCAAGCTCTTCGAGTCCGCCGGCCTCAAGCTGGGGGACGGCATGGCCGAGGCCATGCGCCGGATGGAGGCCGGCGAGGACCCCGACGAGATCGAGGCGGAGCTGGGCGACCTGATGGAGTCCGAGGAGCCCTTCGCCGCCGGTCCCGTGTCGGGTCACGGGACGGCGGAGACGCTGCGGCGCCTGCGCCGGGAGCTCCTGCCCGCGGCGCGGGACGACAACTGGTACCCCCTGAGACCCGACGAGTCCGATACCAGCCCGGAAAGGGCCTGAGGTCGGTCCCGCGCAAGGCCTGGGCCCGGCCCGGGTCCTGTACGGACGCGGGAATGCCCATGTTAAACTTCGGCAAGATCCTTCTCGGACCCCTCGGCTAGGACATGGCAACGCAGAAGACCTTCCTCGTGATCTCGGTCCTGGGCGAGGACCACCCCGGCATCGTGAACGCCCTCTCCAGGACCATCCTGGAGCACGGGTGCAACATCGAGGACAGCCGCATGACGGTGCTCGGCGGCGAGTTCGCCGCCATGCTCCTGGTGGAGGGCAAGTGGAACACCCTGGCCAAGATCGAAAACGCCCTCCCCGAGCTCGAGCGCCAGCTCGGTCTCACCATCATCGCCAAGCGCACCGGGGAGCGGGCGACCGGGCGCAACCTGCTGCCCTATGCGGTGGACGTGGTCTCCATGGACCACCCGGGGATCGTCAACAACCTGGCGGGCTTTTTCGCGGACCGCAGCATCAACATCGAGGACATGGCCACCAGCACCTATGCGGCGGCCCACACGGGAACCCCCATGTTCTCCGTCCACATGACCGTCGGGATCCCAGGGGACATGCACATCGGGGCCCTGCGGGAGGAGTTCATGGACTACTGCGACGGACTCAATCTGGACGCGGTCCTTGAACCGCTGAAGGCCTGACTCAACCCTGGGTCCACCGGCCAATCGATTCGGAGACCCAGCCCCATGAGCCTGCACATCGGCGACACCGTCCCAGACATCGAGTCCCCCGCGACCGGCGGGCGGGCCCTCAAGCCCTCCGACTTTCGGGGCCAGAACCTGGTCCTCTACTTCTACCCCAAGGCCAGCACCCCGGGCTGCACCCAGGAGGGGCAGGACTTCCGCGATGCCGCCGAGTCCTTCGCGGCCACCAACACAGTCCTCCTCGGCGCCTCCCGGGACGGACTCAAGGCCCAGGAGAACTTCAAGGCCAAGCAAGGCTTCCCCTTCGAGCTGCTCTCGGACACGGAGGAGGCCCTGTGCCGCGCCTTCGACGTCATCAAGATGAAGAAGATGTACGGCCGGGAGTCCCTCGGGGTGGAGCGCAGCACCTTTTTGATCGACGCCCAGGGGGTCCTGCGCCGGGAGTGGCGGGGCGTCAAGGTGAAGGGCCACGTGGAGGAGGTCCTCGCCGCCGCCCGGGAGCTCGGTAGCGCTTGATCCGCCGCGGCGTCATCGTCGTCGTGGGGCGGATCGCCTCCCGCCCGGCACACCCCCGCAATACCACCAGACCGCGTGCCGCGCGGCGCCTAACGACACGAGCCCCATGATCAAGCGCGAAAACGACAAGACCTGCCTGTTCATCCTCGACACCAACGTGCTGATGCACGACCCCACGGCGATCTTCCGTTTCAAGGAGCACGACATCTTCCTGCCCATGGTGGTCCTGGAGGAGCTGGACCATGCCAAGAAGGGCCTGTCGGAGGTGGCGCGCAACGTGCGCCAGGTGAGCCGCTTTCTGGACCAGCTCCTCTCCAACGCGGACAAACGGGAGATCGACGCGGGCTTGCCCATCGGTCCCGTCTTCGCCAACGGCGGGGGCATCATCACCCCGGCCACCGGTCGGCTTTTCTTCCAGACCGAATCCCTGGACCTCGGGCTCCCGGACTCCCTCCCCGGCACCGCCGCGGACAACAACATGCTGGGCACGGCCCAGGCCCTGCGGGGCCTGCGGCCCGACCGTCAGGTGATCATCGTCTCCAAGGACATCAACCTGCGCATCAAGGCGGCGGTGCTCGGTATCCCGGCCGAGGACTACTCCAACGACCAGGTCCTGGACGATGTCACCTTGCTCTACACGGGCACGGAGGCCCTGCCCGACGACTTCTGGGAGCACCATCAGAAGTCCGTGGATTCCTGGAAGGAGGAGGGCCGCACCTTCTACCGCATCAAGGGCCCCGACGTCTCGGAGTGGTACCCGAGCCAGTGTGTGTACCTGGGGGAAGAGGCGAGCTTCGAGGCCATGGTCCGGGAGAAGGCATCAGAGACCGAGGCGGTGATCGAGCTGGTGGACGACTATCGGGTCGCCCGCCATAACGTCTGGGGGATCAACGCGCGCAACCGGGAGCAGAACTTCGCCCTCAACATGTTGATGGACCCGGACCTGGACTTCGTGACCCTACTGGGCACCGCGGGCACCGGCAAGACCCTGCTGGCGCTCGCCGCCGGCCTCGCCCAGGTGCTGGATCGGGGCATCTACCGGGAGATCATCATGACCCGGGTCACGGTGCCGGTGGGCGAGGACATCGGCTTCCTACCCGGCACGGAGGAGGAGAAGATGACCCCCTGGATGGGCGCCCTGATGGACAACCTGGAGGTGCTGACCCAGCCCCAGGGGAGCGACTGGGGACGCGCCGCCACCAACGACCTGATCCGCAACCGCATCCGCATCCAGTCCCTGAACTTCATGCGGGGGCGCACCTTCCTGAACAAGTACATCATCCTGGACGAGGCCCAGAACCTCACGGCCAAGCAGATGAAGACCCTCATCACGCGGGCCGGCCCCGGGACCAAGATCGTCTGCCTCGGCAACATCGGTCAGATCGACACCCCCTACTTGACGGAGACCACGTCCGGCTTGACCTATGTGGTGGACCGCTTCAAGCACTGGCCCCACGGTGGACACATCACCCTGGTCCGCGGCGAGCGCTCCAGGCTCGCGGACTTCGCGTCCGAGGAGCTTTGAGGGGAGCGGTTCCAGACCCGTTGCTCACCACCAACCGAATCGAGGAGCCCAACATGATCCGAGCCGTCCCCCTGCTGCTGGCCCTGGCCGGCGCTGCAATCCTCGGCCCCGCCCAGGCCCAGGACAAGCTCGACGTGGTCTACCACGTCTCCGAGGCCGAGCGGGTCCCCTTCGTCCTCGGCAACATCCAGAACCACATCGACGGCGTGGGTGGACCGGACAAGGTCCACATCGTGCTGGTCGCCCACGGTCCCGCCATCAACGCCTTCAACGACATCGAGGCGACGGACCGGGTGCGAGCTTCCCTGGCGAAGCTCAAGGACGAGGGGGTGGAGCTGGCCATGTGCGGCAACACCCTGAAGGGCTTCAACCTGACCCTGGACGAGCTCCTGCCGGGATTCGTGGAGGTGCCCGAGGGCGGGGTCACCAAGATCGCCGAGCTCCAGTCGAAGGGATACGTCTACATCCGGCCCTGAGCGCCGCCGGGCCGGTGTCCGAGGTCCATCCAGCCAGCGCGGCGTTCGAGCGCTTCGCACGGGAAATCCTGGGCTGCCAATGCGCGCCCGAGGTCTTTGCCCGGGTGGAGGACTGCTCGGCGCCTTTGCCGGGCCTGCCGGGGATCCGCCGACGCATCGCCGTCGGCGGACGACTGCTGATCTACGTGGCGGAAGCGGCCGACGGGAGCCTGGCCGCGGCCCGGATGCGCGACTGGGTCGGGGCCGGGATCGCGGAGCGGGATGGTCGGGGCTTCAACCGCCTGCGGCTGGTGGTCGCCCTCAACGAGCCGATGCCCGTTTCGGTCGCCGCCATGGAGGACGCCTTCGGCCGGCTCCCCGGGCTCGATGACCGGGTCCATCTGCATGTGGTCCGGACCGACCTCGTCCCGCTCGACATCTAACCAGGCCTGCGCGCAATCACCCCAGCCATGACCGAGTCGGAGCACGGCCAGACCCGAAACCCGACGCGTCGCGCGCGTATCCGTGGCTGGCTCCTGAATCTGCTGCTCATCCTGCTCGTCCTGGGCGGTGTGCAGTGGTGGAAGTCGCGTCCCATGGCGAGCGGCGAGGCGCCACCGCTCGAGGCCCTCTCGCTGGACGGCCGGCCCCTGGACCTGGCCGACCTGCGGGGCCAACCGGTCCTGGTCCACTTCTGGGCCACCTGGTGCCCGTTCTGCCGCCTGGGGAACGGGGCCATCGACGCCATCGCCCGGGACCACCGGGTGGTGACCGTGGCCCTGCAGTCCGGCGACCCCGCCGAGATCCGCGACTTCATGACCGCCGAGGGCCTGCGCTTCGAGGTCCTGCCGGACCAGACCGGGGCCATCGCGAGCCAATGGGGCGTCCCCGGCGTTCCGGCCACCTTCATCCTCGACCCCGCCGGGCGCATCGCCTTCTCCACCCCAGGCATCAGCTCCGAATGGGGCCTGCGCGCCCGGCTGTGGGCCGCCGGCCTGATCGACTGACCCAGGGCTGCCCCGCGAGGCAATCCACCATCCCGCCGCCCACCAGGATGGCGGAAGCGCTATCGCGTTCCGCCCTACCGCAAGACCGTGGGATAGCGAGGCTTTGCAAAGACTCGCCGTCTCCGGTAGTCCCGCCAATTCATCCATAGGGACAGGATCAAGGCCAAAAGGCCGAGCCCAAGGACTGCGGCATCGACGATGAGCGGGTCCCAGTCGAGGCCGGTGAGGCGATCGGCATAGTATTTAACGTATGAGTAAGGCAGATCGGTCTCGCCGAGGGCGTGCTTGACCTGCCAGTGCCAATCGGCGCAGGGACAGTAGCCCCATCCGTAGATCACACCCAAGCCGAACCAGGAGAGGAAGGTAAGGCCGATGACGATCAGATGGACGCGGCGGGTGACGGCCCAGATCCAGCCCGTGAGGTTGAACAGCACCAGGGCGCCATGAAAGGCGACGAGGCCGTAATCCAGACTCTCGTACACGAGGACACCTTGACCCGGAAGACGGTATGTACACCAGGGCCCCGCAGGAAGCCCCGAGCGGCTTCTCCGGCACCGCCAAAGGGCGACTGAAGCGCCTTGCGCGGCACCCGCGCCTGCCTATAATGGCGCCATATAAGCAAACTTCGATATACGAGGGAGCATCCCATGCCCACCTATGATTACCGCTGCGACACCAATGGCCGAGTGCTCGAGGTCAGCCACCGCATGAGCGAGAGTCTCGCCACCTGGGGCGAGCTGTGCGCCCGCGCCGGCGTCGACACCGGCGACACCCCGGCGGAGGCCCCGGTCCATCGCCTCGCCACCGGCGGGAATATCATCTCCAGCACCAGTCGGGGCAGCGGGGCGGCCCCAGCGCCGGCCTGCGGCAGCGGTGGCTGCTGCCCAACGGGGTTCTGCGGACTGGACTGAGGACCATCCGGAGGGCCGGGCACCTGGGGAGAGGCTGATCAAAGGCCGTCCTTGCCCTTGATCAGCTCGAGCCCCGAGACGCGCGAGTCTCGGGACGCGCCTCCCCCCGCTCCAACCCCATCAGAACCTGACCGATCCCCCCTGGGAGGTGCCGGGGCCCAGCACCGCCTCCAGGGTGACGATCTGCCCCCCTCGATAGACGCTCAGGCGAACCGCATCCCCTACCGCGTGCTGGTCCAGCACGTCGATCAGTGCCTCCACGGACTCCACAGGCACCCCGTCCACCGCCAGGATGACGTCGCCGCCAGCCCAATCTCCGCCGGAATCGACCGAGGCGCCCTGGAGCCCGGCGCGGGCCGCCGGTGAGCCGCTCTGAACCTGGAGCACCAGGACGCCCCGGACCCCCGTGCCCTCCAGCAGCCGCGCGCTGAGATCGTCGTCGCCGAGGATCCCCAGGGTGGGACGCACGTAATGGCCGTAGGCGATCAGCCTCGGGACCACCCGATTGATGGTGTCCACCGGCACCGCGAGGCCGATCCCCGCGGAGTGGCCCGTGGAGCTCAGGATGGCGGTATTCATGCCGATCACCCGCCCGGCGCTGTCGATCAAGGGTCCCCCGGAGTTGCCGGGGTTGATGGCGGCGTCGGTCTGGATCAGGTTCTCGATGGGGCGCCCGTCCTCGGCGCTGATGGTGCGGTTCAAGGCCGAGATCACACCGGTGGTCAGGCTGTAGTCGAGCCCAAAGGGATTTCCGATCGCCAGCACTTTCTGGCCCACCCTGAGGTCGGCGCTGGTCCCGATGGGCACCGGCGGCGCGCCGCCCCGGTTGCCGATGCGCAGCACCGCGATGTCCTGCTCGGGGCTGATCCCGACCAGGGACGCCTCATAGATGCGGTGGTTGGCGAGCCGTACATAGGCCGCCTGGGCATCCTCGATCACGTGGTAGTTGGTGATGACATGGCCCTGCTCGTCCCAGATGAATCCGGTCCCGGTGCCCCGCGGGACCTCCATCACGTTGCGGGTGCGCAGGTCGAGGACCTGCTCCGAGGTGGTGATGTAGACCACCGAGGGACTCAGCCGCTCGAAGATCTCGATGGTCGAGCGCTCGTCCGCCGCCAGATCCCCCCGGGCCTCCACGACCCGTGGCTGGGCCTGACCGCGAATGTAGAGATCCTGGACCCAGGGACGCACCAGCAGCGCGACCAGGAAGAAGATCACGAACCAGAGAAGGAATCGGCTGAGCGTAAAGGCGTGCATGCGGGAGGGCCCTGCGCGGCGATAGGGCGATTCTAACGCCGCGCCGTGACCCGGGATCGCGCCGGTGAAGGGTCCCTCGGGGATCGGGCGGGGACACGAGTCGGGCGGCAGTCGGACCCGGGCGATTGGCGGTGGCCTGAGACGGGGTTATCGGGCTGAAGCCCAACGTACGGGCCAGGATGCAAGGTTACTGGGCGGGGACGGTGCCCTGGTCCGTCGGGCAGGGGGGTGGGGGACCCGGGTCGCCGACGTGCCCGGCACCCAGGAAATCCATGCAGGTGTAGAGCCGGCCCTCGAAGGTCGCCTCGACCACGATCTCGCCCTCGCGCCGGTGCACCTCGAAGCCGAGCTGGGGCGCGGGGAGCGGGGCCACGAACCGCAGCGACTCGGCCGGGTACCGGATCTCGAGCTCCACCCGCATGGGGTAATAGCCGTCGAGGAAGCGGCGCATGTAGGGACCATTCTGCAGCCGGTAACGCCCCTGGCCCAGATCGCTCAGGGCCCGACTCTCGCCGGTCACGCAAAGACGGGCCCGCCGCCCCACGTCTTCGAGCTGAACGCTGGATCCCTCCATCCAGGCCCGGCCGATGTCCTCCGCGCTCTGGACCCGCAGGTGCCGGATGCGCTCGGGATTGAACAGGATCTGGGCCGCGGGGACCGCATCGAGCTGGTCGTGGCACTGCTCCAGGGTGACCCAGCCGGTCCGCAGGCTGGAGGCATCGATATGGATGCGGTTGACGTGGACATGGTGCCCCGCCGCCGCCTCGGGTGCGACGAAGCGGAGCTCACCGTCGTTGACGGCGGCGACGCGCTCCTCCAGGTCCCACCCCTCCCCCCAATCGGCCCCGGACTCCTGGGCGCCCGCAGGCCGGGGATCCAGAAGCAGCCATGGCGCGAGGCCCAGGGCAAGGAGTGAAGCGAACTCCCGCTTTTTCATGTCACGGAGCATGTGGCCGCCGCTGCGGACTTCAATCGGGATCCCCCTCGCCCCGGGGCGGCCCGGAACGGGACTCCCCGAGCCGCGGCCACTATCTCCCGACCAAATCTCGCCGCGGCCCTACCGGATGTCTGACGGTTACCAGCGAACGTCTGTGACGTTGTTCACATTCTTTCCCGGGTCGGTACACTCAAGACGAGGCCCTTGGAGCCAGTCCCGGCACCCTTGGGCCCCCGACCGAAAAGACCCAGACGAACCTGTGAGACAAGCCGATGTCGCGTCCCTTCTTGGACTCCGAGACCCAGACCGCCGAGCCGTACAGCCAGCCGTGGACCGGCCCTGTCTCGGAGGACCTGGTGGACGCGCAAACCGGCCAGTGGCTTCACTCACAGCTGCCGCTCCTCCATCGGCTCCTGGATCAGCTCGACGATGAGGATCTGCCACCGCAGCAGCGTGTCCGGGCACTCAGAATTCTCCAGGGATCCCTCTTGGAGACGGTCCAGTCCTTGTCCCGCCTCGACGGCCTGGAAGCGGACCCGAAGGTCTCCCCGCTCACCCCGTCACCGACGCCCGCCCAGCGTCTCCTCGATCGGCTGTCCCGCAACCTGGACCATCTGCTGCTGGCCCTGGATCGCCGCCGCTTCGGGGCGGGGCCCCTGGACAACGCGGATCGCCGCTGGACCATCCGCCAGCTCTTCGGCCTTCTGGGCGAGCAGATCGAGCACGGCATCCTCTACGCACGACCCTTGCCCCCCCGCACCTGGCTGCGCCTGCACGACCTCTTCGCGTATCTGATGGCCCGCGGGGGGCTGATGCTCGGCACCGGCGGCTCGGTCCTCGGCAGGGGCTTCGATCCGGAGACCTTCTACAAGCGATTGCTCCTCCTCGGACTGTGCCCCCGCCTCGTGGGGGCACGCCCGCTGGACGAGGATGTCTCGAACCAGCTGATGCGCTGGGCCATCGAGAGCCGGTTGGAGGAGCCGGCCGGCCGACTGGGCGAGTATGGACTGATCGTCGTGGAGACCTCGCGGGACGCCCCGGCCCAATTCAGGGAGCCGCCCCAGGACGACCCCTGGCGAGGCTGGGTGCTGGAGCCGCCGGCGGAATTCCTGGCCTTTGCCGGCATCAGGCGCCCAGCCCTTTCCCTGGCGGATCTCGGTGCCGACACCCGGGCCCTGGGCGGTGGCAACCGCTGAGTCGGGGAACCCCGGAGACCGTGAAGCGTTCCGCTCGGGTCAGCCGGCCAATCGATTCGGTGTAGATCGATGAGATGGTCTCCTCCCGCTTCCAAGATCGGCGTCGAATGCGCCAGGATGGAAGTATCGACCAACCATCGCGACGAAGAAGGAGGAGACCGTATCTGAGATTACGACGATTGGGCTGGACCTGGCAAAGCAGGTATTCCATTTGGTGGGTTTCGACAGCAAGGGCAAAGAGGTTAAGCGCAAGAGGCTCACGCGGGGGAAACTGGCGGAGTACGTGGCCAACCTGCCGCCGTGCCTGATTGCGATGGAGGCCTGTGCCGGTGCCCACCACTGGGCGCGCCGATTCCAGGACCTGGGTCATGAGGTTCGCTTGATTGCCCCGCAGTACGTCAAGGCCTACGTGCGCGGCAACAAGAATGACTACAACGATGCGCGAGCGATCGGCGAGGCG
>Ga0316580_10000006_pt1 | contig 32316 bp, 32 predicted proteins | sample S0NA_2_FD_204519 | JGI IMG/M metagenome (GOLD analysis project Ga0316580, IMG submission 204519) | Rhizosphere microbial communities from salt marsh grasses in Alabama, United States - S0-2_160517rDrB | ecosystem: Host-associated > Plants > Roots > Rhizosphere | place: USA: Alabama | collected... | reverse complement strand
TCGCTCGACTGGGAAAGTGGCAAGCCGGGAAGCTCCTGAAGGCGGCCCAGCGGGTCGACCGGGGGCCGCGTCCAAGCGGCCGCGACCCCGGATCCCAGCTCACGCCGTCTTCGCTTTGAAGTTCCTGCACCAGCCGTTCACGGGCACGATGCGGTTGCCGAAGAATGAGCAGGGGCCTTCCGGGTCCCCCTCATTTCCCTTATACAACTGGCACTTGCTGCAGCTCTGTTCGACGGTGTGCTTTGGGTACTTGGCTTGGTCCACCGTCGTCGTGTCGAGGCGGAACCCCATGGATTTGGCGTAGGCGTCGTCCTCGGTCAGCTTACCCTTCGCCTCTTCGGCGGTGGCCAGGCCGGCGGCCGCTACAGCGCAGGCGCCGGCGGCAACGTGGATCAAGAAGTCACGACGATTGCATGGTTGCATGGATCAATCCTCCGGTTGGTGTATGTAGGGGGCCGACAGGACAGCGGCCTGGTATGGCAGCGGAGGTCCAGCGGCTACGCGCGGCTCATCTCGGGTCGGTGCCCGGACCTATCGGACACCTGAGGAAACGCTGATCGAAAGCGTTTCCCGTCCGGGCCACGGATGGCCCGGCATTTTCGACGGCTGTAAGCCGTAGAAAACGGATCGCTTCAAGCGTCGCGCCGCCTGAAGCGCGAACTGATCAAGGCCCAGGACGGCCTTTGACCGGCATCTCCCTCAGGGACCTGTCCGAACCAGCCGTACCAGGTGCGTTTTCTCTTCCATTTGTAGAACGACCCCGTCTGCGCCGAAATCGAGCGTATAGCGCCCACCCTCCTCGGTTGTTCCCGGCCGTCGGGTCGTGGTCCAGTAGGTGCGCGAGGGCGTGGTAGGGAAGACGGTCAGATTGATTCTGGGGTCCCTGCAGTCGCGCTCGACGATGGAGGCCAGCTCCGGAAGCTTGGGCAACCGCCAGTCCGTGAAGAAAAACGCCCCGGTGCGATTGACCTCATCCGCGTAGGCAGAAGCCGAGGCCCAATCACGCGTGTCGGGGGTGCCGTGGCAGGCTCCCTCAGACCACACTTGGCCGGCCGAGCAGCGCATCCACATCAGCTGGGTCGTTTGGTCCGTGACCGTACCGTCGCCGTTATCCTGAAAGCGGCTCACGGGCGCGGATTCCGGAAAGGTCGTGGCGTCACACACCTGCTCCGCCCACGAGCTCGCATGTAGGGCAACGAGGAATAGGGCGGCGATCTGCTTCATCGAGAAACTCGGCCTTTCACGGTAAGCACAGGGATTGGGCCCATTGCCCTTGTCGAGCGCGCAGGGTCTGGCGGGCGGGGCTCCGCAGGGGCGGCGCCCCCGCTCGCTCCAGTCTTACTTGTCGACCCCGATCCCGGAGGGCTTCCAGGGATACCCTTTCCCCGCCTCCACGACGACCGGTTGGGTCTGGCGTGCAGCCAGACCCGGCTCGATCGGGCGCGTTCGATGGAGGTAAAAGGCGTAGGCCTCCATTGCCGTCATGTCATCTCCATTGACGTCCAGCTTTTCGCCCAACTGGGGGTTGGCGATGCACCAGTTCACCATTTCCCGGAATGGGACAACCTTTCCGAACATCGGCACGTACTTGGGGAAGGTCTGGGGGTTGCTGGCCGCGGCGTCGGGATGGCAGTTACCGCAGGCGAGACCGTTGGTCGTCATCTTGGGATTGCTGCCATGCCACAGGTGGTAGCCCTTGTCGACGGATTCCAGAAGGGCGGCGTCCTGGGCCTCGAGCTCCTCGGCGCTGAACGGATATGCCGAGACCGCCGAGGAGAAGGCCGTCGCGCCAAGGACAACAGAGAGGGCGACGAGCTGCCCGATTGCTTGTGTCTTCATCTTCATCGTGGTGATCCTCCTCAAACCTTGAGCCCGTTCTGCAGGAACTCCGTTAGCACCCCTTCCTCGAACGGTTGGTGCTGGTAGATTCCATAGCCATCCGCTTTGAGGTCGATGAACTGGGTCCCCATGCCATCCGTCGCGATGGAGGGGTCGACCCGATTCATCTGGCTTGCGGGGAACTCCATCGCGACCGGCGGGTAGGGCCAAGGCCACGAGGTGCTCAGGGCAGCCACAGAGGTCATATTGCCGATCTTGTTATAGACCGTCTGATGCACGTGGCCGTGGAAGGACATGACGTGGGCAAACTTGGACAGGATCTCCCGGATCTCGGGGGCATCCGAGGTCTGGAAGTTCCAGCGCGGGTAGTAGTCCCAAAGGGGCGCGTGCGTGAAGATGACCACCGGGGTGTCGGGTGCCAGGTCCTTGACGTCCTTCTTGAGCCATTCGAGCTGCTTTTCGTGAACGCCCCAGGGACCCGGGATCGGGCTCTCCAACATCTCCATGACCGTCATGCGCTCGAGGGGGGACATCCCCGCCGGGGTCCAGAAATCCTTGACCAGGATCCCGTTCAAGCCGATGAAGTGGACGCCCTTGTGGTCGAATGACCAGGTCTCGGGGCCGAAGAGACCGCGCCAGGCCTCTCCCATGTCCAGATACCAATCGTGCTCTCCAGGGATGACCTTCAGCGGCATCTTGAGGTCGGACAGGATCTTCTTTCCCTTAACTAGCTGATCCTCAGTCCCGTTCTGGGCGACATCTCCGCCGAAGAGAACGAAGTCGGGCAGCGGGGTCATAGCATTGACCTGGGTGACCGCGTCCGCCAGCTGCTGATCGAACTTGTGGTTTTCCATGCTGTAGAGGTGGGCGTCGCTGATGATGGCAAATCGGAAGGGCTCCACCGCCCGCTTGCCAGTCTGGGCGGAGACGATATCCACCATGCCCAGGTTTACGCCCACCGCCTTCGCGACCATGGCGGAGAGTCCGACCTTTCCCGTGAAGGTCAGAAACCGTCGCCTGCTATTGCTCTCTATCTCACTCATCGCTCGATTCCCCTTTGGTTACACGTTTGGTCTTGGCCAGCTTGTCTTGCCTGTCGTACGACGCGCATGTGGTCCGTTTCATCCGTGCAGTCCCCGGTGTCAGGCAACGGACCCAGCGAGCTGTCAACGGCTATTCACCATGCGACAGGCGGAAGATAGTGAATGTCTAGGAAATGTCAACCTTATGCCTATATCAAAGATTTCTATTGATGTTCCGCCGTTGGCAAATGGGCGGCACTCGGGCTCATGGCGCTGGACTGAAGGCGTTGCAACCATCGAAAAAGGTTGGAGAAATTCAGGAAAGTCTAGCCAAGTATTCGATTCGCTTGACGTTTCCGTCTGATGACAGAGTGCGCCATGCAGTCGCCTCCCTGGGGGCATCAGGAGTTGAACATGGGATGAACAGGATAACACTGGAGCATGTGTCCAATATTGCTCATAAGGAGACTTTATTGATCCTCGCGTGGCCGGGGAGTCAGCGGTCGCCGTGAGCCCAAGCGATCAGGAGTCCAGGCGCGCCCGACGAGGCAGCCCCGGGGGCCCCGGGCTGCCGCGGAACAGGGCGGCAAGGAAGCGATAAATCCATGTGGGGCTTGGCATTTGGTGCTAACGTAGGAGTGTTATCTTGGCGGCATCTGGGGCTTTTAGATGATGGGCTTAACAGCGTCAGTGCCACCAAGACCATGCCGTCCCTTGCGGGCGTAGCCCGGATGCGCACCTGGTCGATGCGATCTCGGCAAACGAGCCGAGTCATTCCCGGGCCCCGCCATAGTTTCTTCATCGAGGTAAAGATGCGCGGTGAGAACGTTGCCCTTCCGGATGTCATGCTCGTCCTGGACGTGGAGGGCATCATCCGCGATGCGACCCTGTCCAACGGATTCGCGGCGGAGCAGGTCGGCGAGTGGATCGGGAGTCGTTGGGCCGACACCGTGGTCGAGGCCGATGGGGAGGCCGTGCGTCGCATGCTCTCCGACGCGCGCAGCAGTGGGGTGTCTGCCTTTCGCAATCTGACCCAGCGATTCCCGAGCGGCCTGGAGATGCCGATCGAGTACACGGCCGTGCGACTCAGCGATCGCAAGGGCCTGGTCGCCGTGGGGAAGAACCTGCGCGCGGTGGCGGAGCTCCAGGCACGCCTCGTGGAGGCGCAGCAGGCCATGGAGCGGGATTACTGGAAGCTGCGGGAGGTCGAGACCCGCTACCGGCTGCTCTTCAATTCCTCGAGCGATGCCGTCCTGCTGCTCAAGGCCGCCAGTTTGGGCATCGCCGAGCTCAACCCGGCAGCGGCCCAGGCGCTCGGCATCTCGCTCGCCCAGGCCAAGGCTCACGACGGTCTGCGCCTGCCGGATCTGCTCGTGGCCGAGGAGCGGGAACTCTTCGAGTCGCTGGTGCGGCGGGTGCGGGAACGTGGCAAGGCACCGGGAATCCTGCTACGCCTCGGACCTGAGCAGACCCCCTGGCTGGTTCGGGCCTCCCTGGTCACCTCCACCGCGGACGAGATCGTGCTGGTGCAGCTCGCCCCCTCGGCGGCGGTCCAGCAGGGCACGGAGGGGGCGGATCCGATCCGGGTCGAGGACCTGATCGATGCGAGTCCGGACGGATTTGCGGTGATCGACCACCAGGGGCTGGTCCTGCGGGCCAATCGGGCCTTTCTCGAGTTGGTACAGATGGGGTCCGAGTCCGCGGTCATCGGGGAGCCGCTGGGGCGTTGGCTAGGCCGCCCGGGGGCGGACCTCACGGTGCTCCTGGCAAACGTCATGCGTCTGGGCTCCGTCAGGCTCTTCTCCACGACCCTTCGGGGTGAGCTGGGTACCGAGATCGAGGCCGAAATCTCGGCCTCCGGCCGCGGCGGAAAGGGGGTAGGCCAGATCGGGGTCTTCATCCGGGACGTGAGCCGCCGGCTCTCCGCGCCGGGCGGCCCGAGCGGCCTGGACGCCGTCATGGAGTCACTCTCCAAGCAGATCGGCAGGACCACCCTGCGAAAGCTCGTCGATGACACCGTGGCGATCGTGGAGCGGCGCTACATCGAGGCGGCCCTCGAGCTGACCGCGGGCAACCGCACGGCGGCGGCCGAGCTGCTGGGACTGAGCCGCCAGAGCCTCTACGTGAAGCTCAATCGCTACGAGCTCGAGGAGGACGCGCAGCACGCCTCCGTCGGGGCCGACTGAGCGGCGCGACCGGCCCCCTCAGGTGCTCTCGAGCGCGTCTCCAGTCCCGGGCTTCGGTCAGGCCGATCTCTCGAACTGCGAGCTGGAGCAGATCCACCTGGCGGGCTCCATCCGCCCTTTCGGCGTCCTGCTCGTGGTGCGGGAGCCGGATATGACCATCATCCAGGCGAGCGCCAACGGCAGTGAGTGGCTGCGCCGCGAGGACGGGCTTGTGGGCCTCAAGCTCGGGCAGCTGGGCGGCGACCTGGCGGATCGGTTGCGCAACCTGATCCGGGAGCCCCTCAACGAGATCCCGGCGGCGGTGCGTTGTCGGGTGGGGACCCTGGACTTCGATCTGGACGGTCTGCTCCACCGCCACCCGGGGGGTGGTCTCATCGTCGAGCTGACCGCCTCGAGCCCCCCCCTGGACCTCTCCGGCTTCGTCTGCGACGCCCTGAGGTCCGTGTCGGCGACCGCCTCCCTGGGCGTCCTCGCGGATGAGAGCGCGCGAATCTTCAAGGAGCTGCTCGGCTATGACCGGGTCATGGTCTACCGCTTCGACGAGCAGGGCCACGGTGAGGTCTTCGCGGAGTCACGGGAGCCGGAGCTGGAGCCCTTGCTGGGTAACCGCTACCCCGCCAGCGATATCCCGCGGATAGCCCGCAAGCTCTATGTGCGCAACCGCATCCGGGTCCTGGAGGACGTGGAGTACCGTCCGATCCCCCTGACGCCCCTGCGTTGCCCCGCCACCGGTGAGCATCTGGACATGTCCCTGTGCTATCTGCGCAGCATGTCGCCCATCCACATCCAGTACCTCAAGAACATGGGGGTGTCCGCCACCCTGGTGGCCTCCCTGCTGGTGGGCGGGCGTCTCTGGGGGCTGATCTCCTGCCACCACTACAGCCCGCGCTCCACGCAGTACGAGCTGCGGGTGGCCAGCGAGCTTCTGGCCGAGGCGGTGTCCACCAGGATCGCCGCCCTCCAGAGCTTCGCCCAGACCCAGGCAGAGCTCTCGGTGCGACGCCTCGAGCAGCGCATGATCGACGCGATCTCCCGCAGCGGTGATTGGGAGCACGCCTTGTTCGACAACCCCCAGGCCCTGCTCCAGCCGCTGTCCGCCTCGGGTGCGGCCCTCTTGTGCGATAGTCGCACGCGCACGGCCGGCAGCGTCCCTGGGACCCAACGGCTCAGGGCCATCGGGGACTGGCTAGACGAGCGCGGCAAGGGTGGCTTGGTGGCCACCTCCTCCCTGGGGGCGGATGCACCCGCCTTCGCGGATCTGGGACCGGAGGTCAGCGGCCTCCTGGCGGTACCCCTGTCGAGCTGCGCCGGGGAGTATCTCGTGTGGTTCCGCCCGGAGCGGGTGCACACCCTCACCTGGGGGGGCAACCCGTACAAGGCCGTGGAGCTCGGCGACGATCCGAGCCAGCTCTCGCCGCGCCGCTCCTTCGCCAAGTGGTATCAGCTGGTCGAGGGCACCTCGGACCCCTGGACCCCGGACGACCTGACCACCGGACGTCTGATCGGGGAATCGGTGGCGGACGTCATCCAACAGTTCAGGTCCCTACGGGTGTTGATCGCCCGCAACCAGCTCATCGAGATCAGCGGCAAGGTCAGACAGTCCGCGCAACCCGTCGTGATCGCCGATGCGGACGGTGCCATCGTCGTGACGAACGAGGCATTCGATGCGTTGCTGGCCGCTGGGTCCCGGCCTCGCGGTCTCGCGGACCTCCCGGCCCTGTTCCGGAGTGGCGGCGAGGTGGCGGCCAATCTCGATCAGCTCATGGCGCGCCGCCAGATCTGGCGCGGCGAGGTCCAGCTGGCGGCGGGTCCGCTCGCCGGCCGGCCGTTCATGGTGCGGGGGGACCCGGTCCTTTCCTCGCCAGACGTGGCCCTGGGATTCGTCCTCCTGCTGACCGATCTGGGCGATCGCAAGGCGGCGGAAGAGGCTCGCCGCCGCTTTCAGGTGGGGGTCGTCGAGCGACATCGGATGGTGGCCCGGCCCCTCGAGCACACGGGGGATCTGAGGCGGCGCGACCTGCTGGCAAGCCTCGTCGGCAACGCCCAGCTCGCCGCCCTGGAGATCACCGATGGGCCCGATCTCGATCGGGTCCCGGAGATGCTGGAAAGTATCCAGGCCTCGGTGGACCGCACCACCGAGCTCCTGGAGCATCTGCTCTGGTACTCGACCCGCCGGCCTTCCGACGGCGCCGGCGGCCATTGAGGTCCCTACCAGCTCACGCGGGGCATTCGGAAGGGCAGTAGGACCTGGACCCAGGGAGAGGCGAAACGCTCGAGGCTCAGGCTCTCGTGCATGCCGAGGACCGGTCGCCCGCGGAGCCGAGAATTCACCATGGAGCGTGCATAGAAAGGGGTGTCCTCCAGGGTCCGCGACACCCGCGCGGGCCCGTCCACATCCGATCGCGTGGCCCTCTGGACCCGCCAGATCGCCGTCTTCGGCAGAGGCGAGGCCGGGGGGGGCGTGAAGTCCTCGACGCGGCCCTGATCGTCCGCCCGCAGCGCCAGGGCGCGGCTCGCGCCGTCGCTGCCCCGGGTGTCGTAGAGGATCAGGCTGGCCCCGTCCCCGTCGGCCCGGGACCAGTCCCAGGAGCGGAACCCGCGCTCCAGGGGCTCGCTGCCCGCGTTCATGTCGAAGTAGCCCGTCCCCCTCCAGGCGAGGCGCGGCGCGTGCATCTCGACCTCGATCCGGGACCGGGGGGCGATGGGCCACCACAGGTGGCGCCCGTCCCCCGCCGGACCGTCGAGCACGAAGTCCCGCTCGGTAATGGCGAGGGGGTAGAGGCGGACCTGCCCCCGGACCGGGTAGGGGAGGGGCGCCGCCCGCTCGTCGATCTCCACCGTCAGGCCCTTCCCATCCCAGGTCAGGGCGCTGGGTCCGATGCCGAGGCGCCTCTCGGTCGTCTCGAGGGCCTTTCGGCCCCGCTCCGTGAGGGTCCAGCGGCGGGGTCCGGCGGTCCCCGTCGCATATAGCGCGACGTTCAGGGCGCAGTGATTCCTCGGGTCCGCCCGACCCCGACGGCGGGCCCACGCGTAGTAGGGCGAGAAGACGCTTCCCACGAAGGCGATCAGGGTGATCCCGAAGCGCCCGTCGTCGCTCAGGCCGTCCAGGTACCACCAGCAATAGCCCCCCGGGGGGACGCTCAGGTCGAACCGAGGTCCGCCAGGACGCGGGAGGCCGCCAGCCGCCCCGAGAGGGTGGCCATGGGGACCCCCGCCCCCGGATGGGTGCTGCCCCCCGCCAAATAGAGTCCCGGAATCGCGCTGCGGGACCCCGGTCGACTGAAGGAGGCCTTCCAGCCGTGGCTGGACTGACCATAGAGGGCCCCACCCGTGGCCGGAAACAGCTCCGAGAAGCCGGCCGGCGTGGTCACCAGGCTGAGGTGCGGGCTGCGCTGGACCTGAAGGCCGCAGCGGGTGAGGAGGGAAAAGGTCCGTTCGGCGCATTGCTCGACCTCGCTGGCAAGCAGTGGTTGCGAGTCCCCGAGGGCCGGGGCATTGATCAGGCACAGCAGCCGCTCGGGCTTCCCCGCTGGCCACTCCCCCTGGTCATCCCGGTCCTGGGCGCAGATGTAAACGGTCGGCTCCCGTGGGGGGCGCCCGTCGCGAAAGATGGTGTCGAACTCGGCCCGATAGTCCCGGGAGAAGAACACCGTATGGCGCAGCAGGGGAAACCCTTGGGTCTCCGCGACCAGATTCCAGATGATCGCGGATAAAGAGCGGGAGGCCGGGTCCACGGGCGGGACAGACCGCCGTGCCCCGTCTCCGAGCGCCCCCGTGGCGAGGGCGGCGACGTCGCCGTTGAAGATCAGGGTCGGGGCCGCCACGAGGTCACCGGAGGCCAGCCGGGCTCCCCGGACACGCCCCCCCTCCACCAGGATCTCCGCGACCGGGGTGCCAAAATGCAGGCGGGCTCCCAGCCCTTGGGCGATATCGGCCAGCACTTGGGCGAGTCGATGCATGCCGCCCTCCACCAGCCAGACCCCCTCCTGCTCCACGTGGGCGATCAGCATCAAGGTGGCCGGGGCCAGGAAGGGCGACGAGCCGGCATAGGTGGCGTAGCGCCCGAAGAGCTGGCGCAGGCGCGGGTCCCGGAAGCGTTTGCTCAAGACCCCCCACAGGGTCGAGAAGGGCTTGATGCGCCAGAGATCCCCCAGACCGCCCGGTCCGACCCGCTGAACCAGACCCACTGGTGATGGGCGGTGGCCCCGTATGAAGGGCCCCTCGAGGGTCTGGTAGATGGCCCGGGCCTCGGCGCAGAAATCCAGATAGCGCCGTCCCTCCGCGGGCCCGGCGAAGGCGCCGATGGCCTCGGCGGCGCGGGTCCGATCCGCGAACAGATCGAGCCGGCTCCCGTCGCTCCAGGCGTGTCGTGCCAGGGTGTCGACCTGCGTCAGACCGAGGTGAGCACGCGCGGAGGTGCCCGCAGCGGCGAACAGCTCATCGAAGACCCAGCGCATGGTGAAGACCGTGGGGCCGGCGTCCAAGCGGGCATCCGCTACCTGGACCTGCCGCATCTTGCCTCCGGGGGCATGGGCGCGCTCGAAGACCTCCACATCGAGACCCCGCGCGGCCAGATCGATCGCGGCCGCAAGCCCCCCCATTCCGGCTCCGACGATCAACACCCGATCCTTGGGTCCGCGGCGGGATGAGGTCGGGGACATCGTTGAGTTTCCATTGACGCAGTGGACTTGGGTGTCTATTTTACATGACACAGTTGTGTGTCAAGATCAAACTACAGATACACCCATCATTTCAGGGGGTGACCATGGATCCCAGCGTACGCATCGAACGGGCCCTCGAGTCGGCCGTGCTGCGGGCTGCCGCACCCGCTTGCCCACCAGGGTTGGCCCAGGCCCTGGGATACGCCGTCTTTCCAGGCGGGGCGCGGGTGAGACCGCGTCTGTGTCTTGCCGTCGCCTGGGCCTGCGGCGACGGCGACCCGGAGACCACGGATGCGGCGGCGGCGGCGATCGAGCTGCTGCACTGCGCCTCCCTGGTCCACGATGACCTCCCCTGCTTCGACGACTCCCCCATGCGCCGCGGGCGGCCCTCGGTGCACAGCGCCTTCGGCGAGCGCCTGGCGGTGCTGGCCGGGGATGCACTCATCGTCCTGGCCTTCCAGACCCTCGCCCGACGCATCCCGGCCGCGCCCTTGAATCTGGCCGCCGTGATGACGACCGTAGGCGAGAGCGTGGGGGCGCCCATCGGGATCTGTGCTGGTCAGGCCTGGGAGTGCGAGGGGGAGGTGGTCCTCAAGGACTACCACCGGGAGAAGACCGGCTCCCTCTTCGTGGCGGCCACGGTGGCCGGCGCCCAGTCCGTGGGTGCACCGACTGAAGCCTGGCGTCTCGTGGGCGAGCGCCTTGGCGAGGCCTATCAGGTGGCAGACGATCTCGGGGATGCCACCGGGGCTCGCCAGGGGTTCGGCAAGCCCGTGGGTCGGGACGACAGCCTGGGGCGGCCCAACGCGGTCCTGGAGCTGGGGGTCTCGGGGGCGGTGCATCGTCTGAAGGACCTGGTCGCCAGCGCCATCGAGGCGATCCCCCCCTGTCCGGGGGGGGCTGCCCTGCAGGCCCTGATCGCGGCGGAGTCCAGACGTATCCTCCCGGAGGAGCTGTCCCGGCTCGCCGCGTGAACGCCGCTGACTGGCCGGGGAGGTCGGGACGCAAGACCTTGGCCTCCGTGCAGCAGGCGCCGTTGCATCTGCGCGAGGTGTGGCTGCGCTGGCGCAACCGGCTGCTCGCGAGTCCTCGCTTCCAGCACTGGGCCTCGGCCTTCCCGCTCACCCGCCCGATCGCCCGCCGACGGGCCCGCGCGCTGTTCGACCTGTGCGCGGGCTTCGTCTACTCCCAGGTCCTCCATGCCTGCGTGGAGCTGGAGCTCTTCTCGCACCTTGCCGCCGGCCCCCTTGGGGTTGAGGAGCTGGCACCGCGGCTGGGACTCCCGAGGGAGCGGGCCCTGCGACTGCTCAAGGCGGCGGAGAGCCTGGACCTGGTCCAGCGGGTCGGCCCGGAGCGCTTCGCCCTCGGCCAGCTTGGCGCCGCCCTGCTCGGCAACGCCGGGGTTGCCGAGATGATCCGTCACCACGCCATGCTCTACCGGGACCTCGAGGATCCCGTCGGCCTGCTGCGAGGGAGCCGCTCGGAGACCGCGCTGGGAGCCTATTGGGCCTATGCGGGGGGTGTCCCGGAGGCGCTCGACGGAGAGGGCATCCGGGGATACACGGACCTGATGGGGGCCTCCCAGGGGCTGATCGCGGGGGACGTCCTCGATGCCTATTCCCTGGCGCGGCACCGCACCCTGCTGGACATCGGAGGCGGAAACGGGGCCTTCCTGAGCGCCGTCGCCGGCCGTTGGCCCCACATGCATCTCCAGCTCTTCGACCTGCCGCCGGTGGCGGAGCGGGCCCGGATCCGCTTCGAGCGGGCGGGTCTCGCGGCGCGGGTCCAGGTCTTCGGCGGCGACCTGTTCCGGGATCACCTGCCGAGCGGGGCGGATTGCTGCTCCCTGGTCCGGGTCGTCCACGACCATGACGACGACCGGGCCCTGGCCATCCTCAAGGCCGCCCGCGGGGTGCTTCCGACCGGTGGGGTCCTGTTGCTGGCCGAGCCCATGTCCGATACGCCGGGGGCCAGGCCCGTGGGCGAGGCCTATTTCGGGTTCTATCTCCTGGCCATGGGGAGCGGCCGTCCCCGGACCCCGGACGAGCTGACCGCGATGCTGCGTGAGGCCGGCTTCCAACGAACACGCCTGGTTGCCACCCGCCGTCCCCTGCTCACGCGCCTGATTGTCGCTTGGGCTTGACGAAGGTCGGTGACACCTGTCAATAGACGTTGACATCCAAAACAGTCAGGCTAGACTGACACTATCATCAGCTTCCTCCCCTGGCCCCCGCGTAGCCTTGCGAGTCATCCGTTGAACCCCAGCACCACCGCCGTCGTCTTCGAGCAGCCCGGCCAACTTAGGTTGGATCGGCTCGAGCTTGCGCCACCCGGCGAGGCGGACCTCGTGGTGGAGATCGAGTGGAGCGGGATAAGCACCGGGACCGAGCGTCTGCTGTGGACGGGGCGCATGCCGGCGTTCCCGGGGCTGGGCTATCCGCTGGTCCCCGGCTATGAGTCCGTGGGTCGCGTGGTGGAGGCCGGTAAGGAGTCCGGCGTACCGGTCGGGGCGCGGGTCTTCGTCCCCGGGGCCCGCTGCTTCGGCCCCGTGCGAGGGCTCTTCGGCGGGGCCGCCTCCCGACTGGTGGTCCCCGGCGCCCGGGTGGCTCGCCTGGATGACGCCATCGGTGAGGACGGTGTGCTGCTGGCCCTGACGGCGACCGCGTATCACGCCGTATCGGCCCCCGGGGCGAGGCAGCCGGAGCTTATCGTGGGTCATGGCGTGCTCGGGCGTCTCATCGCCCGGCTTGCCCTGTTGGCTCGCGGAGAGCCCCCGGTGGTCTGGGAGACCGACCCCGAGCGGGCCCAAGGCGCCCAAGGCTACCCGGTGATGGCCCCGGACCAGGACTCGCGTCGGGACTATGGGGCCATTTATGACGTGAGCGGCGACTCCAAGCTGCTCGATGCGCTCATCGCCCGCCTGGCGCCCGGCGGCGAGATCACCCTCGCCGGCTTCTACAGTGAGCCCCTGAGCTTCTCCTTCCCGCCCGCCTTCCTGCGGGAGGCCCGCCTGCGGGTCGCCGCGGAATGGCACCAGCGGGATCTGCAGGAGGCGAAGGGGCTCGTCGAATCAGGCCAGCTGTCGCTCGATGGCCTCATCACCCACCGGCACGCGGCAGCCGAGGCCGAGCTCGCCTATCGCACGGCCTTCGAGGACCCGCGCTGCCTTAAGATGATCCTCGACTGGAGGGCCTGCGAATGACGATCTCCACTGGACAAGGCGAGGGACGAGTCGCCCGACGGCCCCTGGGTGATGGGGGCAGGGGGCCGGAACCCGGCATCGCCTCCTCCGCCACCCTCGTCGCCGCACCCTTACCCCTGCGGCACACCCAGATCGTCGCGATCTATGGGAAAGGGGGGATCGGGAAGAGCTTCACCCTGGCCAACCTGAGCTACATGATGGCGCAGCAGGGTAAGAAGGTCCTCCTGATCGGCTGCGACCCCAAGAGCGACACCACCACCCTGCTGTTTGGCGGGCGTGCCTGTCCCACCATCATCGAGACCTCCTCCAAGAAGAAGGCCGCCGGCGAGCCGGTGCGCATCGGGGACGTCTGCTTCAAGCGCGACGGCGTCTTCGCCATGGAGCTCGGGGGACCCGAGGTGGGACGTGGCTGCGGCGGTCGGGGAATCATCCACGGGTTCGAGCTTCTGGAGTCCCTGGGCTTCCACGAGTGGGACTTCGACTATGTCCTGCTCGACTTCCTGGGGGACGTGGTGTGCGGCGGCTTCGGTCTGCCCATCGCCCGGGACCTGTGCCAGAAGGTGATCGTCGTCGCCTCCAACGACCTGCAGTCGCTCTACGTGGCCAACAACGTCTGCAGCGCCGTGGATTACTTCCGCAACCTCGGTGGAAACGTGGGTGTGGCCGGGATGGTGGTCAACAAGGACGACGGCAGCGGCGAGGCCCAGGCCTTCGCGGCCGAGGTGGGTATCCCGGTGCTGGGCAGTATCCCGGCCAACGAGGACATCCGACGCAAGTCCGCGAGCTACCAGATCGTCGGGCAGCCGGGCGGCACCTGGGGACCCCTCTTCGAGTCGCTGGCCACCAACGTGGCGCAGGCCCCGCCCCAGCGGCCAACGCCCCTGACCCAGGACGGACTGCTCGGGCTCTTCAAGGGCGAGGAGGTGGGCCGCGACGTGGTGCTGGATCCGGCCACGACGGAGGACATGCGCGGCAGGCACTTCGTGCCCAAGCCGTCCCTGGAAGTGATCTACGACGATGCCTAGGCGGAGCGCGCAATGGCAATCCCCGTAAGGCAGGGCGCGTCCCGGAACCCGGTCGAGGGGACGCGGCTCCCGGACCTGGGGCCCGTTCGTCTCGGCACCCCGGCGCCGGGGCCGGGCGGCTCGGGCGGGTGCGCCTCCGGGGCCCATGATCAGCCCCAGAGCATGTGCCCGGCCTTCGGGTCCCTGCGGGTCGGTCTGCGCATGCGACGCACCGCGAGCGTCCTGGTGGGCTCCGCCTGCTGCGTCTACGGGCTCACCTTCACGTCCCACTTCTATGGGGCGCGCCGCAGCGTGGGCTATGTCCCCTTCGATTCGGAGACCCTGGTCACCGGCAAGCTGTTCGAGGACGTGCGGGATGCGGTCCATCAGCTGGCCGACCCAGAGCGCTACGACGCCCTGGTGATCATCAACCTGTGTGTGCCCTCCGCCTCAGGCGTGCCCCTTCGCCTGCTGCCAGAGTCCATCAATGGGGTTCGCGTGATCGGGATCGACGTCCCGGGATTCGGTGTCCCAACCCACGCGGAGGCGAAGGACGTGCTCTCGGCGGCCATGTTGCGCCGGGCCCGCCTGGAGGCCGAGCAGGGACCCGTGCAGGCACCCCGGGGCGGACGCTCCCAGCGGCCCGCCGTGGCCCTGGTCGGCGAGCTGTTCCCGGCCGATCCGGTAGGGATCGGGATGTTGCTCGACTCCCTGGGCCTGGCGGCGGGGCCGTTGGTCCCTACCCGTGAGTGGCGGGAGCTCTACGGGGCCCTCGACTGCGTGGCCGGGGCTGCCCTTCATCCCCACTTCAGCGGTGTCTGCGCCGAGCTCGAGACGGCCGGGCGCCCGGTGTTGGGGTCGGCCCCCGTGGGGCTTGAGGGGACGGCCGCCTGGCTGGAGTCTCTCGGGACCCTGCTCGGGATCGAGACCGCCAGGGTCGAGGCGGCCAAGCAGCAGTGTCTCCCGGCGATCGAGTCGGCGCTGGCCGCAGCCCCGATCCGGGGCCGTATCACCCTCTCGGGCTACGAGGGCTCGGAGTTGCTGGTTGGACGCCTGCTCGTGGAGAGCGGGGCGGATCTGCGCTACGTGGGGACCGCCTGCGGTCGCACGGTGTGGTCGAGCGCCGATCGGGAGTGGCTCGAGTCCCGCGGGGTGCGGGTCCAGTACCGGGCGACCCTGGAGCAGGACCTGGAGGCCATGGCCGAGTTTCGCCCGGACCTGGTCGTCGGTACCACGCCGGTGGTGCAGAAGGCGAAAGAGGCGGGAACCCCGGCCCTCTACTTCACCAACCTGATCTCGGCGCGACCCCTCATGGGTGTTGCGGGCGCCGGCTCCCTGGCGCAGGTCATCAACGCCGCCCTGGCGAGCCGTGCGCGCTTCGACGCCATGGACGCCTTCTTCCGCTCCGTCGCGTCCTCGTCTCCCGGGGCTGCCGGGGCGTCCCCGATCGCGACGGCGGGGCAGGGGGGGCGAGGATGCTGATCCAGGATCTCGACCGGGCGGGTGGTTACTGGGGCGCGGTCTACGCCTTCAGCGCCATCAACGGTCTGCAGGTGATCATCGACGGGCCCGTCGGCTGTGAGAACCTGCCGGTGACGGCGGTTCTGCACTACACCGACGGGATGCCGCCCCACAGCCTGCCGCTCAGCGTGACTGGTCTGGGCGAGGAGGAGCTGGGGCAGCGGGGGACCGAGGCGGCCATGACCCGCGCCCATGGGGTCCTGGACCCGGACCGGCCCGCGGTGGTGGTGACCGGCTCCATCGCGGAGATGATCGGCGGCGGCGTGACCCCCATCGGCAAGAACATCCTACGCTTCCTCCCGCGAACGATCGACGAGGATCAGTGGCAGAGCGCGGACCGGGCACTCTTCTGGCTGTGGAGCCAGTTCGGGGCCCAGACGCCCAAGCCCGGGGCCAAGGCGGCTCCCAGGGCCAAGACGCCGCCGCCGGCGAGCAGGCCCCGCGTCAACCTCATCGGCCCCATGTACGGCACCTTCAACATGTGGTCCGACCTGGCGGAGGTTCGCCGCTTGGTGGAGGGCATCGGGGCCGAGATCAATCTGGTCTTCCCCCTCGGCACCGCCTTGGACCAGATTCCGCGGCTCAAGGACGCCGAGGTCAACGTCTGTCTCTACCGGGAGTTCGGGCGGCTGCTCTGCGAGTCCCTGGACCGGCCCTATCTGCAGGCCCCCATCGGTTTGCACAGCACCACCAGCTTCCTGCGCAAGCTCGGCGAGCTCCTGGGGTTGGACCCGGAGCCCTTCATCGCCAACGAGCGGGAGACCACGCTGGCACCGATCTGGGACCTCTGGCGCTCCGTCACCCAGGACTTCTTCGCCACCGCGAGCTTCGGGGTCGTCGCAAGCGAGACCTATACGCGGGGGCTTCGGCACTACCTCGCGGACGAGCTCGGGTTGCCCTGCGGCTTCGCCGTGGCCCGCCGGCCCGGGGTCAAGCCGGACAACCAGGCCGTGCGCCGTCAGGTCCAGGAGCAGACCCCCCTGATCGTCTTCGGGAGCTACAACGAGCGCATGTACCTGGCGGAGGTCGGGTCTCGCGCCGCCTATATTCCCGCGTCGTTCCCGGGGACAATCATCCGACGGCATACCGGCACCCCTTTCATGGGCTACGCGGGCGCAACCTACTTGGTGCAAGAGGTCTGCAACGCCCTGTTCGACGCCCTGTTCCATATCCTTCCCCTGGGGTCGGAGCTCGACCGGCACGACCCGACGCCGGCGCGAGAGCTGCCGGAGCTCCCCTGGACCACCGATGCCAAGGCCGCTCTGGACCTGGCGGTGGAGAGCCAGCCCGTGCTGATCCGCATCTCGGCGGCCAAACGGCTTCGGGACGAGGCGGAACGGGCGGCCCGCAAGGCCGGGGAGCCCCTGGTGACCCTGGAGCGGTTGCTGCGCGCCAAGGCCGTCCTGTCCCGCGAGGCCGCCGCATGAAGCAGCCTCCCATGAGCACGTGGCCGACGCGGCCACCAGCGGCGGGGGGCCGCGGGGTTCCCCTCGACCTCTTCCATTCCATTGCCGTCAACGCGGCGCCGTAGGCCACAGGAGTCAATGTCATGACCGTGTCCAATCAAACCGCACAGCTCTTGGCGGCCGAGCGTCGTCAGTTTCGTCTGATCTTCGGGGTCGCCTTTGTGGTGTTTCTCACCATCACCATCCTGGCCCGTCTTCTGCCCCGGCGGCTGCGCCCCTGGTCGCCTTCCGGAGAGCGCCACCTGTCCTTCGTCGCCGAGGCGCGGGCCCTGACCTATACCGTTGTCCCCTTCGCCTTCCTATGAAGAGGCAAAGCCGATGACCGGTGACACCAAGGTTCCGGACGACCCGAGCCCCGAGACCAAGGGAGCGGTCCCCGAGTCCAAGGCGGAGAGCCCCAAGACCAAGGCGGCGAGCCTCAAGAGCAGGGCGGCGGGCCCCAAGGCAAAGGCGGCGGGCCCCAAGACCAAGGCGGCGAGCCTCAAGAGCAGGGCGGTGGGCGCCAAGGCAAAGGCGGTGGGCCCAAAGGCCAGGGCCGCGAGCCCGGAGTCCGAGGCCCCGGGTCCCGAGGCCAGGGCGGCGAGCCCCGAGTCCGAGGCCCCTGGTCCCGAGACCAAGGCCCCGAAGCCGCCGGAGCACGCGGCGGTTTCCAAGACCGAATCCGAGGGCGCTCGAGCATCCCCGGCCGCAAGGCCATTACAAGAATCGGAGGTTATCCCCATGGCCAAAGAGACACCCAGTCTGTCCGGCCTGACCGACGACGAGGCGAAGCAGTTTCACGGCATCTTCGTGTCGAGCTTCTTGGCCTTCACCGCCATTGCAGTGGTCGCTCACATCCTGGTGTGGATGTGGCGTCCGTGGCTCTAAAACGGCGCCTCTACCATTGCCCGGACTGAAAGGGGATCTGTTTTTATGTTCAAGGCGCTCCGAGAGGATATGTACAAGATCTGGCTGATCTTCGACCCGCTTCGGGCACTGGCGGCCGTATTCGGCTTCCTGACCGTGCTGGCGTTGCTCATTCACATGATCCTGCTTAGCACGGATCGCTATAACTGGCTCGAGACCTCTGCCACACCGGCCGGGGCGGCGGTCTCTCAGGCGGCGCCCGACGCGCCGGGTCCGACGCTCTAGCGTCATTCGCCGCGGTCGGCGGACGCGAGGCTCCCGTCTTCCCGCCCGCACGCGACCGAGCACCGCGCGGGGGTCGTCCGGCCGGCGCCTCCGTAACAGAGGGTTAAACCATGGCCATGCTGAGCTTTGAGAGAAAGTATCGCGTTCGCGGGGGGACGCTGGTCGGGGGAGATCTGTTCGACTTCTGGGTTGGACCCTTCTATGTCGGCTTTTTCGGGGTCACCACGATCTTCTTCGCCGCCCTCGGTACCCTGCTCATCATTTACGGTGCGGCCATCGGGCCGACCTGGAATATCTGGCAGATCAACATCGCGCCCCCGGATCTGAGTTATGGGCTCGGGCTGGCGCCGCTCAAAGACGGTGGCCTGTGGCAGATCATCACCATCTGTGCCATCGGGGCCTTCGTGTCCTGGGCACTGCGTCAGGCGGAGATCGCGCGCAAGCTGGGGATGGGGTTCCACGTCCCGGTCGCCTTCAGTGTCGCCGTCTTCGCCTACGTGACCCTGGTGGTGATTCGCCCGATGCTATTGGGGGCCTGGGGCCATGGCTTCCCCTATGGAATCTTGAGCCACCTGGATTGGGTATCCAATGTGGGTTACCAATTCCTGCATTTCCATTACAACCCCGCGCACATGCTCGCCATCACGTTCTTCTTCACCAATGCCCTGGCCCTTTCCATGCACGGATCCCTGATCCTATCGGTGACCAATCCGCAGAAGGGTGAGCCGGTGAAGACGGCCGAGCATGAGAACACGTTCTTCCGCGACGACATCGGCTACTCGATCGGTGCCCTGGGCATCCATCGCCTGGGTCTCTTCCTGGCCCTTTCCGCCGGTTTCTGGAGCGCCGTCTGCATCGTGATCAGCGGCCCCTTCTGGACGCGCGGTTGGCCGGAATGGTGGAACTGGTGGCTCAACCTTCCGATCTGGGGCTGATACTGGAGAACCCTCATGCCTGAGTATCAAAACATCTTCACGGCGGTCCAGGTACGCTCGCCGGCGTACCCTGGTGTGCCCCTCGATACGGGCCATCGGGATCGCGTCGGCAAGCCCGGCTTCTCCTATTGGCTGGGAAAGATCGGCGACGCCCAGATCGGGCCCCTCTATCTCGGTGTCACCGGCGTCTTCTCGCTGATCTTCGGCTTCATCGCCATCGAGATCATCGGGCTCAACATGTGGGCCTCGGTGGACTGGGACCCCATCCAGTTCGTGCGTCAGCTCTTCTGGCTGGCCCTCGAGCCGCCGCCGCCCCAGTACGGTCTGAGCATTCCGCCTCTGGCGGAGGGTGGCTGGTGGCTGATGGCAGGCTTCTTCCTGACCACGTCCATCATCCTCTGGTGGGTGCGCACGTATCGGCGGGCGCTCGCCCTGGGGACCGGAACCCATCTAGCCTGGGCCTTTGCTGCAGCCATCTGGCTCTATCTGGTCCTTGGCCTCATACGCCCCGTGCTGATGGGCAGCTGGTCCGAGGCGGTGCCCTTCGGGATCTTCCCTCACCTCGATTGGACATCGGCCTTTTCCATCCGTTACGGGAACTTGTTCTACAACCCGTTCCATATGCTCTCCATCGCTTTCCTATACGGGTCTGCCGTCCTGTTTGCCATGCACGGTGCGACCATCCTGGCGGTGAGCCGGTATGGCGGTGACCGGGAGATCGACCAGGTGGTGGACCGTGGGACCGCGGCGGAGCGTGCGGCCCTCTTCTGGCGCTGGACCATGGGATTCAACGCCACCATGGAGTCCATCCATCGCTGGGCGTTTTGGTTCGCGATCCTCACCGTGATCACGGGCGGTATCGGCATCCTTCTAACCGGAACCGTGGTGGACAACTGGTTCTTGTGGGGTCAGAAGCACGGGTTGGTGCCCGTGTACCCAGTGGAAGGGGTGGCCGCCCCGAATCCGGCGACACTGCCTGGAGGTATGTAATGAGGCGCCAGCGATTTCCGGTGCCCAGGAGGCTGTGGGCCCTGGTCTGTGGCCTTTCGATCCTGCTGTTGACGGGATGTGAGCGCCCCCCCGTGGACCCGGTGCAACGCGGTTACCGTGGCGTGGGCCAGGAGCTGGTCGTCAATCCTCGCATCCTCGCTGCTCAGGAGGCCGCGAACGTGGTGCCCGCGCCCCAGCCCCCGGCCGCCCCCGTCCCGGTCAAGGCCATCTCCGTTTACCCAGACCTCAAGGTGCTCGGTGGCCTGACGCTCACCGAGTTCAACCGGCAGATGGCGGCCATCAGCGAATGGGTGGCGCCGCCCGAGCAAGGCTGTGCCTACTGCCACAATCTGGAGAACATGGCCTCGTATGAGAAGTACACCAAGACGGTAGCCCTCTCGATGCTGCGCTTGACTCAGGACACCAACTCCCAGTGGAAGGACCACGTGGCGGACACCGGCGTGACCTGCTGGACCTGCCACCGGGGCAATCCGGTGCCCAAGTACGTCTGGACCTCGGAGCCCTTCGACGACCAACCGTCTGGAATGATACCCACGGGTCAGAACCGGGCCTCCGCGCTCGTGGCCTATTCGTCCCTGCCGAGGGATCCTTTGAGTGCCTTCCTCGACCGGGCGGACAACGCGATCAGCGTGGTATCACAGAACGCGTTGCCGACGGGGGAGCCGGGGCGCAAGGGCATCAAGCACGCCGAATGGACCTACGGTCTCATGATGCACATTACGGATTCCCTGGGGGTGAATTGCACCTACTGCCATAACAGCCGCGCGTTCTATTCATGGGAGCCGACTCGGGTCAAGGCGTGGTATGCCATTCGGCATGTCCGCAAGATGAACCGGGATTACATCTGGCCGCTCAACGAGGTCCTACCCGTCTCCCGAAAGGGGCCCATGGGTGACCCCCAGCGGATCACATGCAGCACCTGTCATCAAGGCGTCTACAAGCCCCTGTTCGGTGTCTCCATGCTGAAGGACTATCCGGGCCTGGCGGGTCCCATTCCGATCCCTGCGGCGGCGTCGACGCCGGCCGCCACGCCCCCGGCCGAGGTGACGCCACCGCAGCCACCCATGCCCCCGGGTGCCGCGCATGGGCGGGACGGGGGCGACCCGCCGGGACGCATCGAGGGACCAGAGCCGAAGCTGACCGAGGCGGGTGGTACGAAGGCGGGCATGTTGTGAGCAAGAAAGGAGTTCCGCGGTCCCGTCTCGGGGACCGGGTAGGCGCCGGTGCCGCGGGTCGACCGATCGGGTCCGCGGTGCGATACGGAGAGGCCTTAGGAATTCCGGGCGCGAACGATCGGATGGATGGTGTGTCAGTCGACCCGCGCGGGTCGTAGCCACCTGAACGCGCGAGCCGCGCGGAAACGGCCCTCGTGGCCATCTTGAAACCTGGAGGTGAATCCAATGGCAGATCCGAAAATGAGCCTCTCGGGGCTATCCGAAGACGAGGCGAAGGAGTTTCACGGCATCTTCGTGTCCAGCTTCCTTGCCTTCACGGCGGTCGCCGTGGTCGCCCACATCCTTGCCTGGATGTGGCGTCCGTGGCTGTAACCCGACACACGGGCTTGGCCTGAAACAATTACCGGAGAACAAGTATGTATCGCATCTGGCAGATCTTCGACCCACGTCGGACCCTGGTGGCGCTGTTTGCCTTCCTGTTCGTCCTGGCGCTGCTGATCCATTTCATCCTACTCAGCACCGCCCGGTACAACTGGCTGTCGGGCCCTGCGGTCGGCGCCGCCGTCCCGGCCCAGATCGCTCCCTTGCCGCCGGCAGTCACGCAGTAGGCATCCGTCGTTTGGGAGTCGCGGTGTGCCGGACCAGCAGGCGGTTGGCCTCGGCACATCCACCGAGAGAAGAAGGGATAAGGGTTTCGTGTCCCGGGGCGCCCCCCGGGGCGCGGCCCGCTTGAGGTAGGCGATGCGGTCCTTCGGGATCGCGAGGACCCTTGGGGTATCCACCTGGGCCAAACCAGGTGGGCGTGGTGGCGAGACCACCGAGCCCTGGGCCCCGATTCGAGTCACCACGCCGGGAGATGAACATGGTCGCCTTGGCAGCGCCCGCGGGCACCCAGTCCCTCGATAACGCCATCGCACGTCCGGGGCATGCGCCGGTCGGTGGCGCGGTACCGATCCCTCAGTGGCCGGCGGAGCTGCGGGAGCTCCCGGAGCAGTCGCTGCCGGACGTCGCGGAGGCGATCCGGGCGGACCTGATCGCCAGCGTTTCCCGCACCGGAGGGCACTTCGCCGGAAACCTGGGCGCGGTCGAGCTCGCCGTCGCGCTTCACTATGTATTCGACACCCCGGCGGATCAGTTGGTCTGGGACACCGGCCATCAGGCCTATGCCCACAAGATGCTCACCGGCCGCTGGAGCCAGTTGGGCAGCATCCGCCAACGCGGCGGGCTGTCCGGGTTCCCGCGCCGCGACGAGAGCGTCTACGACAGCTTCGGCGTCGGCCATGCAGGGACGGCCACGGGCGCCGCCCTGGGGATGGCCGTGGGTAGCCAGGATCGGCGGCAGGAAGCCAAGACGGTCGCGGTGGTGGGGGATGGGGCGCTGACGGCGGGCATGGCCCTGGAGGCCCTGAATCACGCCGGGACCCTTGGGGTCGACCTGCTGCTGATCGTCAACCACAACGGCATGTCCATCTCCCCGTCGGTCGGGGCCCTGGGTCGGCACCTGGACGCGATGGGGGAGATGCCCTATCAGCCGGAGGTCAAGGGGGGCCTGCCGCCCCGCCAACGCGACTCGGTGTTCGAGACCCTTGGCTTTACCAGCTTCGGCCCGGTAGACGGCCACGACGTGATCGGACTGGCCCGCACGCTGCGTCGGCTGAAGGGGATGGGCGGGCCGCGGGTGCTCCACGTCGTCACGGTCAAGGGAAAGGGCTTGGCCGCCGCGGAGACGGACCCCACCCGCTACCATGCGGTGTCCCCCAAGTCGCCAGGGCGCGCCCCAGCCACGAAAGACCCGACCTTCTCGGATGTCTTCGGGGATTGGCTTGTCGAGCGGGCGCGGGCCGATGACCGGGTCGTCTGCATCACCCCCGCCATGACGGATGGCTCTGGACTGGTGCCGTTCGGCCGCGCGTTTCCGGATCGGCTCCACGATGTGGGCATCGCCGAGCAGCACGCGGTCACCTTTGCCGCGGGCCTGGCCACCACGGGTCAGCGGCCGGTGGTCGCCATCTACTCGTCGTTCCTGCAACGGGCCTTCGATCAGGTGGTGCACGATGTCGCCCTCCAGGGCCTGCCCGTGCTCTTCGCCGTCGATCGGGCCGGGATCGTGGGGCCCGATGGGGCCACACACGCGGGCTGCCTCGATCTGTCGTTCCTGCGCTGCGTGCCCAACCTCGTGATCGCGGCCCCCGCCGACGGGCCGGAGTGCCAGGCGGCCCTTGACTGCGCCTTCGCCTACGAAGGACCCGCCGCGGTCCGTTATCCGCGCGGGAGCGCCGCGCCCCAGCCCGTCTCCAGCCCGGAGGCTGCCACGGCCGGCGCACCGGCGGAGCCCTGGGTTGTGGGTCGTGGCCGGGTGTTGCGCCGGGGTCGGGGGGTCGCGTTCCTCTCCTTCGGGGCCCTGCTGGGACCGGTCCTGGACGCGGCGCAGGCGCTGGACGCAACGGTGGCGGATCTGCGTTGGGTGAAGCCCCTGGACGAGGGCCTGATCGCGCGCCTCGCCGCTCAGCACGAGCTCCTGGTCTCAGTGGAGGACAACAGCCTCTGTGGCGGGGCCGGCTCGGCGGTCGGGGAGATGGTGAATCGGCGCGGTTTGCGGGTGAGTCTACTCTCTCTTGGGCTGCCGGACCGCTTCCTCGAGCATGGGAGCCGGGGCGAGATCCTTGCCCAATGCGGTCTGGACGCCAGGGGCATCGAGCGGGCGGTTCGGGAGCGCCGTGCCCAGCAGGAACGCTGCGCCCGGCTGGATTGGCGATGAGCAGCGAGGGGAGGGGAGCTTGAAGGCCGCCGTTGTCCCGCGCGGAGGCGCGCCCGGCGCCAACCCTGGCCGGCTCCTGGAGCGCCTCGAGCGTGTGGTCCTGGTGGACCCCCAGGACCGTCCGGTCGGGGAGGGGGACAAGCTCCAGGTCCATCGGGAGGGCCAACTCCATCGGGCCTTTTCCATCCTGATCTTCAACACGCGGGGAGAGTTGCTCCTCCAGCAGCGCGCCAAGGGCAAGTATCACTTCGCCGGGCGTTGGTCGAACAGCTGCTGCGGACACCCTCGGCCGGGAGAGGCGACATACCGGGCGGCCCTGCGTCGCATGGGCGAGGAGCTCGGGTTCCAATCGCCCCTGGCCGAGGAGCTCCGACTGGTCTATCGGGCGAAGGACCCGGCCTCCGGACTCGTCGAGCACGAGTACCTGCACGTTTTTCGTGGCTGCTTCGTGGGGGAGCCCAGGCCGGATCCGGAGGAGGTGGGGGCCTGGCGCTGGATGTCGGTCCCCGGTGTGCGCCGCGCCTTGGCCCGGCACCCCGGAGTCTTCACCCCCTGGTTCGCCCTGCTCGTCGATCGGATGCTGCCGCGGTAGAGGAGCCGACGGCGAGGGCCACGACAGTGGGACCAACGCCTCACCCCGGGGGGCCGCCTCAGGCGAAGCGCAGCGCGGTTGCCATGGCCGAGAGCTTGTGTCCGGTCTCGCGCCACTCGTTCAAGGGATCGGACCCGGCGACGATGCCCGCGCCCGCGTAGAGCCTGGCCTCGCTCCCCTCCACCTCGGCACACCGCAGCAGCACCCAGAGCTCCCCGCTGAGATCGGGCTCCAGAACCCCGGCGGCCCCCGTATACCAGCCGCGCTCCAAGGGCTCGGCGCATCTCAGCCACTCCCTTGCGGCCGTTCTGGGCTCCCCGTTCGTGGCGGGCGTGGGATGCAGACGCTCCGCCAGGTCGAACAGGTCCCGGCCCGCGGGGAGGCGGGCGCGCAGCGGTGTCCAGAGGTGTTGGGTGTTATGGAGCTGCAGGACGCGAGGGCCGGCTGGCACCCGCAGGTCGGCACAGCATCCCGTCAGGGCCCGTCGCAGGGCCTCGACCACCACCGCGTGCTCCCGGAGGTCCTTCTCGGAGCGAATGAGGCGGTCGGTCAGGGCCGCGTCCTCGCTCGAGCTGGCGGAGCGGCCGGCGGTCCCGGCGATGGCATCGACCTCCACCTGGCGGTCTCTGACCTGCAGCAGGCGCTCGGGGGTGGCGGCCACGAAGCTGGTGCGACCCTGGCTGATCCGAATCACCTGGCAGGCGGGGAAGAGCCAGGTCAGGACCCCCTGGAGCCGGTGGAGGTCGAAGCGCCGGTGTCCCCGCAGCCCAACCCGCCGGCAGAGGACCGCCTTCTCCATCGCACCTCGCTGGATCTCCCCCAGGGTCGCATCGACCAGGCGCTTCCAATCCAGCAGTCCCGGCAGGCTTCCGAGGTGCTGGAGGGGCCCCGGGGTCAAGGGGGCCGGGACCGGCTCGGTGAGGGCCGCCGCCAGTCGCGTCACCCGATCCATCCAGCGTCGACGCAGCACCTCGCGAGGCACCGGGAGTCGGGTGGTCAAGACCAGGGCCGCTTGGTCGCCGAGGCGCCAGAGGGCCAGCTCCGGGACCCAGAGGAGGGTGTTCGGCAGTCCGCTGATCGTGTCCCGGCGGGGGGCGGGCGACCCCTGGGGCCCGGGGTCCGCGGCGAATCCCAACAGGGCGAACCCATGGAAGCCGGTCTCGTCCGGATCCACGTGCTGCCAGTGCCGTGACAGGTGCCGGGCCCGGGCGCCGAGGTGCTGCAGGCGACCCGGGCCCGAGGCGCGGTACTGGGCCGCGATCCCGAAGCCCGCCCGCAGCTCTCCCCGTCGACCGTGCAGCAGGCTGAACCGGGGTCCCGGGAGCTCCGGGGGCAGGACAGGCGGGCCCGGGAGCGCGAGCACGAGAGAGGCCAGCCCCGCGCCGGTCTCCGGGGTTAGCGAGGTCAGGGACTCATCGAGCCTGGCCTGAAGCTGTTCGATCAGATCGAGGGGGGCGAGCATGCGATCCGGGTCTCAGGGGCGTGGATTCGGCGAAGCGTGTTGAGGCGGCGCTGACCTATTTTGCTTCCCGCACGGGCCAAGGATGTCCCGCAAGTTTCAGGGGCCTTGAGCCCTTGGGCAAGCAGTGTTCCCAGACTCACGTGTCCCGGGGCGCTGTATGTCAGTGGGTTGTCGCCACCGAACATGCCGCGCGATCCCTCGCCCGGACGGAAACAGCCATTGTGCAGCGTTTCCCTCGGCTACCCCCTGCCTCCGGTGCTTGGGGTCGCCGCCCGTCAGCGGGGGCCATCCTCCCCGGGGGCGTCGCCGTCCTTCGGCCGGCCGGCCTTCTTGTCCCGGCGCAAGGACCGCAGCTGGGCTAGGCCGAACAGGAACACGAGACCAACGATCAGAAGGAGCTCGGCGAGGACGAGGAGGCTCGAATCCATCCGGGTGCCCGATCAGTCCACGAAGACCGCGGGCCTTGCAAGCCCGCCGAGTGCCGCCGACACCTCGGTGCGGGGTACGTAGGGGATGGCCCGGCGCTCGCGGTCCCGGCGCTCGAGCCGCTCGAAGAGCTCGAGGACCCACACCAGCCGATCTTCGACAGCGGGGGCAGTGGAGCGCTGGGGCAACGGCTCCCAAGCGATCGCATCCACCAGGAAGCGGGTCTCGGCAAGGGGGGGTATGGGCCGCTTGGCCGGGGCGCCCAGGACTGCACCCAGAATGGGGGCGAGGACGGCGAGCTTTCGTGCCGGCGGAACCACGGCCCGCTGGGAGACCGAGTCGAGCCCGCGTCGTCGCACCTCCTGGCCGATCTCCGCGTAGAGCCGGCGGGCAGCGGCGATGCCGGGACGGCAGGTCACCGGCAGGCGGCCAATCCCCAGGTCCGCATGCCGGTAGAGGCCGTCCGCCGCCACCAGCAGGCGCTCCAGTATCCGCCCCACGCCGGGGGTCCAGCGGGGGTTCGCCAGCCAGGCGTCCGGGTCCAGCCCCGCTTCCCGCATCCAGCTCCGAGGCAGGTAGAGCCGACCGCGACCCGCGTCCTCGCCGAGATCCCTGGCGATGTTGGAGAGCTGCATCGCAACGCCCAGATCGCACGCCCGGGCTATCAGTCCCGGCTCGCGGACACCCATGAGCAGCGCCATCATGGCCCCTACGGTCCCCGCGACCCGGGCGCAGTAACCGTACAGGGACGAGAGGTCCTCGTACCGTCGACCCTCCGCATCCCAGGCAAAGCCCTCGATCAAGGCGTCGAGCAGGGCGCGCGGTATGGCGAATGCCCGCACCACGTCGGCGAGGGCCCGGTCCGCCGGGATGTCGTGGGGGATCCCCCCATAGATGCCGTCGAGTCGCTGACCCAGGTCCGCCAGGGCCTCCCCCGGACGGTCGGCCAGGTCCACCGCGTCGTCCGCCAGGCGGCAGAAGGCGTAGAGGGCCGTGGCCGGCTCCCGCACCCGGCGCGGGAGCAGGAAGGAAGCGGCATAGAACGAACGGGAGCCACCCCGCAGCAGGGCGCGGCCGGCTGCCAGGTCGGTCTCGTCGCCGAGTATCAGCTCAAAGGAAGGTCGAGGCATCGGGGACCACCGTGTCGAGTACGCGTGCAGAGGACAGGACGCCGGGGAGCCCCGCGCCGGGATGGGTACCGGACCCGACGAGGTAGAGGTGGCGGACCTCCTCGCTGCGGTTGTGGGGGCGGAACCAAGCGCTCTGCCAGAGCACCGGCTCCAGGCTGAATCCGGCCCCTTTGTAGGCCAGCAGGCGGCCCTGGAAATCCAGTGGCGTGGTGACCCTGGAGGTTGCCAGGCCAGCGTCGAGTCCGGGCAGCAGGCTCGACTCCAGATATTCGGCGATGGCGGCCCGATAGGGCTCGGCCTGGGTGCGCCAGTCCGTCCCGCTGTCCAGGTGGGGCACGGGGGCCAGGGCGTAGAAGGTGTCGCAGCCCTGGGGCGCCAGCGAGGTGTCCGTGGCGGTGGGGCGATGAAGATAGAGGCTGAAGTCCTTCGCGAGAACCTTGCGATGGAAGATGTCGGCGAGGAGCTCCCGATACCGGGGTCCCATCAGGATCGTGTGGTGCAAGACGTCCGGATAGGTGCGGCGGGTCCCGAAATACCACAGGAACAGGCCGTTGGAGTAGCGGGCCCGGTCGATCCTCCGGTCTGTCCAACGCCGGCGCCGCGTCCCCGCGAGCAGATGACGGTAGGTCCAGGCGGCGTCCGCGTTGGAGACCACCAGATCCGCCGACACCTCCTCGCCGCCCGAGAGGCGCACCCCCCGGACCTGTCGGTCCCGGACCAGGATCTCCTCGACCTCCGCCTGGTAGCGGATCTGGTTGCCTTCGCCCTCGATGAGGCTGACCAGCCCCTGGACCAAGCGGCCGGTTCCGCCCATGGCGGAGTGCACGCCCCAGCGTCGCTCCAGGAACGAGATCAATGTGTAGATGGAGGTGACGGAGAAGGGGTTGCCCCCGATCAGCAGGGGATGGAAGGACAGGATGGTGCGCAGCCGTGGGTCCCTGATGTGGGAGGAGACCATGGCGTAGACGCTGCGGTGGCTCTTGAGTCGAACCATGGCGGGAGCGATGCGCGCCATGTCCCACAGGCTGTCGAAGGGGACATGACCGAGCTGCTCGAACCCCACCCGGAAGATCGCCTCGCTTTTCGCCATGAAGCGCTCATAACCCCCCAGGTCCCCGGGGGCGAGCCGCCGGATCTCCGCGCGGATGGCCTCGGGATCGCCGCTGTAGTCGAAGTGCTCCCCGTCGTCGAAGCGGATCCGGTAGAAGGGGTCCATGAGGCGCAGCTCGACCTCGTCGGAGAAGCGCCGGCCACACAGGCTCCAAAGCTCTTCCAACAGGAAGGGGGCGGTGACGATGGTGGGGCCCGCGTCGAAGGTGAAGCCGTCCTGATGGTGAACATAGGCACGGCCGCCCGGGGCGTCCAATCGCTCGAGCACCGTGACACGAAATCCTCTGGCCCCCAGCCGCACTGCCGCGGCAAGGCCGCCGAACCCACTACCGATCACGACGGCATGGGGCCTTCCGACGCCAAGGACGGATGGTCGGGCCAGGTAGGCCGAGGTAAGCGGCGGCGTAACTGTCAAGTGAACAAGACTTCTTGGGGTGTCTAGATGAGTTGACAGTATAGCAGGTTTGGTGGAGAATCGATGCAACTTCGGGCTTTCGTCCTCGCCCGTGCGCGCCTCACTGGCGCTCGGCGACAGCCAGTGGGGGACCACGCCGGGGCCGAGGCGTCAAGCCGGTCTTGGGCCGCGTCTCGGTGCGACACGCGGGTGCATGCGCTGGATTTTGGCGCTCTACCCGAGAACGCAGCTCGACGCGGCAAGGATTACGAGCGGCGCCCCTAGCGGCCACTGACTGCCGAGTCGGCGGCTTCTAGCACCGATTCGGACAAGGCTATGTTGAGCTCGAACGCGATCATCGCTTCGTCGATCACGGGGCTCCAGTCGGCGATTTGCTCACCACAGGCGCAGATTGCTCGACGATACTCGACCTTAAAGCCTGTTTGATCCCGGATTTCCGGGAAGGTATAGAAATGCAGGGCTTCGGGGCCAAGACCGAGGGCGCGTGAAAGCTTCCGTCCCAGCACCGGGCCGCCGCTGAGATCTCCCATGTAGCGGACATAAGCATGGGCAAGCAGCCGGGCCGCACCGTTCCGTACGCTTTTCGCGATGCACTCGGCGTAGCGCTCGCTGGAGCGGAGCACCGGTAATGAAGACCAAGCTGAGCCGCGGAGCGCCTCGAGGTCTGCTTCAATGGCGGCGGCGCGATAGATCGGGGGCCGTGCAACCGTTGAGATCAGGGGCAGGCCGCGCTGGGACTTCAGTATGTGCTCCATTTCCTGGTAGACGGGCAGTAGGTTGCGCAAGTACAGCACATACGCATCTTCATAGACCCTGCCGAGCACGATCTCGCGCACAATCCCCGAGCGCTCCGCGAGCCCGTGGAGCGCGCGCGTGCCCTCGCGCAGTGCCAGTGCAAGTCCCGTGACGTGGTCAGGCAAAGCCGGACACCCCGGTGAACGCGATGGAAAGGCGGCTGATTACCCCAATCCTATCCAGGTGATGATCGTTCAGGTCCAAATGCAACCATTTCCTATCTTTGGGGAAACGCTGGTTCATTGCGTTTCCCGTTCGCGCGAGGGATCGCCCGGCAGTTTCGGTGGCGATCAGCCACTGAAGATGGAGCGCGTCGAGAGGCGCGCCTCTCGGAGCGCGAGCTGCTCGAATACCGGGATGGCATTTGATCAGCATCTTCCGAGGATATCGTAATGCACTGGACGATGTCTGTCCTGGGTTCCTCGCCGCTTCGGTCGCGAAGACCATTTGGGGCTATGCTTTTAGGTGCATGCGACGGCGAGGCGCAATTGCACCCTGCCAACAAAGCAAGATGCCCCTTGACTCTTCTGGAGAACAATCGTGACAAGCCCAATCGTACGCATGTACGAGACTGAAAAGCAGGCGCGCGACGCCGTCAGTAATCTCAAACAGGAAGGTTTCCCCGAGGACTGCATCTTCCTGGTCACGCCAGGAGTTGATGGAGGGGGGGAATCAGCGAAGCCCGCTCCGGGGGAGGCTGTCCCGGAGGAGCCCACCGGCGCTGAGGCAGCCTCGAGGGGGGGCGGGTCGCGGCAGACAACCGCGATGGCAATCATGGCGGGTCACGTGTTGCGCAGTGATGCCAAGGTGTACGCCGAGGGCATCGAGAGCGGTCGTTCTCTCGTTGCGGTGAGCGCACCTTTCGGCTACGGCCTGCTCGCGACCAGGGTCCTGGACAGTTTCGGGCCGGTCGATACCGGAATCCAGTTGCCGGAAAGGCGCTCGCTAGCCTGGGATGAAGCCGCGCCATTGTCCTCGGCCCTGCAGCTTCGAACGGTCCTGCGCAATCGGCCCGCGCCATTCTCCTCGGTTGTGGGCCTACCGACCACTGCGTCCGGACTGAGCGCGCTGGCGTCGCTCTTTGGAGGACTGGCGAGCTCCGACTTCGCCCTCTTCGGCCGCAGCGCACTGAGCGAGAATCCTGCCCCGCTGTCGTCGATGTTCGGCCTCAGGACGATCTCCAAGCGCACGGGCCCCTTGGTGTCTCGCTTCGGTTTGCCCTTGCTGTCGCAGAACCCCGCACCGATGTCCTCCAAGCTCGGTCTGAGTCTCCTCACGGAAGGGCCCCTGCGGAGTCATGCGGCACCGTTGTCGGCGGTTCTTGGTCTGCCAGTCATTTCCCGCGGCCGCAGCTTCCTGTCTCGGCTTTTCGGGGAGTTGGGAAGCTCGCGCTTCGCCTTGTTCGGCCGCAATCCGCTGAGCCGCAATCCGGCCCCGTTGTCGTCCCTGCTGGGGCTCAAGACGCGCTCGGGCGAGACGGGAGAGCTTTGGAGGTCGAGCTTCGGCTTGCCGCTATTGTCGGCAAGCCAGTCCGCATACTCGCTCGGTCTCCCCCTGCTGTCGTCGAATCCTGCGCCCCTGTCGTCCCTGCTGGGCCTTCGTGTGCTGAGCAGATATCAGTGAGTCCCGTTGTCCGTAGGCGAGCCGATCGCGGCTCGCCCACGGACCCTTGCGGCCGTTGGCGGACTCAGGCTCCTTTAGTCGGCGTGGCAGCGTCGCGGGTTCGGCCCCGACGCAAGCCAGGCCGGTCTGTCGTTCGGGGAGTGTCAGGAAAACTGGACACTGTAAGAAGTCAAGAGCCATTGACAACCCTCGGGATACTGAATAAGCTTGTCCTTAGGGCGGATGTGGTTACCGGTTTGCGCCTCGTCCTGTCCGAACGCTCCTGACCGCTGGCTAGCGCAGTGGTCAGATCAGCCCCGCATCCGAGGCCGGTTACGGCTCTCTGGGCGTGGCAAAGAGCAACCCCCGTGCGGGGTTCGCACGACGCCGAGGTATCTTCAGACCTCTGTTTGTCTCGGGAGAAAGCTTATGGCAACCGACTTGGACGATCCGGATCGCGTATGGCCGACCGGACTCACCATCAGGGAGTCGGAGGAGCTCCACAAGCACGTCATCGACGGCGCGCGGGTCTTCTTCGCCATTGCGCTGATCGCGCACATCCTGGCCGCAATCCTGACCCCTTGGCTGGACTGAGGAGGAAACCATGAACCAAGGTCGAATTTGGTGTGTCGTCAAACCAACGGTGGGCCTGCCGCTGTTCCTGGGCGCCGTCACGGTGATCGCGCTGCTCGTGCATTGGGCGGTTCTTTCCAATGCACCCTGGTTCGCCGCGTACTGGGCTGGCGGCTAGGCACGCGTCGCCTGAAAGTCCACGCGCGGCGTAGCGGTTGCTGCCGCACACCTATCAACCGGCATTCGCCGCCCGGAGGGCCGTCTAGGGGTCGGGGGGCATCAAGCCCGGCCCCTTCTCTA
>Ga0316580_10000005_pt1 | contig 32338 bp, 29 predicted proteins | sample S0NA_2_FD_204519 | JGI IMG/M metagenome (GOLD analysis project Ga0316580, IMG submission 204519) | Rhizosphere microbial communities from salt marsh grasses in Alabama, United States - S0-2_160517rDrB | ecosystem: Host-associated > Plants > Roots > Rhizosphere | place: USA: Alabama | collected... | reverse complement strand
AGGTCGATCAGGATTCCCCGCTCGGTCGCGCGGCCCCCGAGATTGGCGAGAAGCAGTGGGGAACGATCCGGGGCGGGCGTCGCTTCGGGCGGAGCCGGTCCGGCCTCGCCGCCTTGCCGGCGGTCGGCCGCGAGGGTCTCCTCCAATGCGGCGATGCGGGTCCTGGCCTCGGCGATCTGACGCTCAGGGGACGCCTTCTCCGCCAGCACGCGCTGCACCGCGGCATCCACGCGGGATCCGTTCCCCGTCGGCGCCTCCGCGATCTCCGGCTCGTTCGCCGGCCCGACCTCCGGCGCAGGCGGCGCGGCGAGCCAGCCATAGAGCCCGAGCACCAGGATCAGCCCGGCCCTATCCGTCCAGCTCCCGCTCCGCCGAGCCGCCTCGGCCGGGGTCGCGACGCCCGTGTCCTCGTCAGCCTGCTTGGGCTCAAGGGTGCTCATTGGTGCCGGTGACCTCGGTCTGCTTGGTCCCCTCGGCGACCCTGTCCATGATGGCGAAGAGCAGCCCGGACACCACCAGGGTCACATGGGTGGCCAGCTTCCAACCCACCTGCTCGCCCGACATGCCGCCGGGCTCCATGAAGATCCGCAGCAGCTCGATGGCGGAGATCGCGACGATGGAGCCGATCAGCTTCATCTTCAGCCCCGAGAAGCCCACCTGCCCCATCCAGGCGGGCCGATCCTCGTGCTGGCCGATGTGCATCCGCGACACGAAGTTCTCATAGCCCGCGTAGACGATCATCAGGAGCAGGTTGGCCACCAGGACCACGTCCACCAGCGAGAGCAGGGCGACGATAACCTCACCGTCGGAGCCGCTGAACACCATGGGGGCGAAGGCCAGGAACCCCTTGACGAACTTGATCAGCAAGAGGCCCAAGGCCAGCAGGAGCCCCAGGTAGAAGGGGGCCAGCATCCAGCGCCCCGCGAACATGAAGGACTCCAGTCGCTCGTCAATTCGCATCGACCTGCACTCCGAAGTAGATAAGGGCCGGCACCACAGACCCCGAGGTCGGTTGGACCCAGACACAGGGACCTTTGAGCGGGGACGGGGCCGAGGTCGCCACTCAGACGGGACCCCCGGTGGTCGCCGGTAGACCGGCCCTACGCAGGGGTCGAGCTCGACGCGGGCCGGGCCCCCGGACGCTCTCCCGTCCGCCCTGCCGGAACCCGGCGCGCGAGATTTTAATCCCCGGCGATGCCGGAGGACTTGATCATGCGCAGCCGATGCCGGGATTCATGCGGGGACCTGAGCTCACCCGAGGTCTGGATCCGCTCCGCGCCTGGTCAGGCCTCGGGCGCCGAGGCCGTGACCCCCCACGTCTCCCGCTCAGAGGCCGTGATCGAAGGCGGGGGTGGTCAGCTCGCGCAGGCCCTCGCCCTCCCGGACGATGAAGTAGGCGGCCAGCCCCAGGGACTCCGCCAGGGCGGGCCCCTTCTCCTCGCCGAGGACCACCAGGGCCGTGGCGAGCCCATCGGCGGTCATGGCAGGGTCGCGCCCGCACGCGAGCATGACGGTGGCGGAGGCGAGCCGGTGGGCGACGCTCTCCCCGGTCCTGGGATCGATGTGGTGGGAGAAGCGCCGACCGCCCTGCTCGAAGAAGTTGCGGTAGTCGCCCGAGGTGGAGACGGCACCCTCGCCGAGGGGCAGCACCCGCTGCACGGCGCGGCGATCGGCGCTGGGCTCCTCGACGGCGATGCCCCAGGGCCGGCCCTGGGCGTTGAGGCCCCGCACCCGGATGGTACCCGCCACCGCGACCATGTAATCGCCGAGCCCCAGGGACTCCAGGTAGGCCGCCATACGGTCGGCGCCATGGCCCTCGCCGAGGGCGGACAGATCGATGTAGAGGTCGCCGCGGGCCTTGCGCACGGCAGGTGGCGTGGGGCGCAGCTCGATCTTGCCGTAGCCGACCCGGGCCAGGGCGGATTGGATCGCCTCGGGCGACGGGACCGCATCGGCCCGGACCTCGGGACCGAAGCCCCAGAGGTTCACCAGGGGACCTACGGTGATGTCGAAGGCCCCGCCCGAGAGCGCGCTGATCCGCACACCCTCCGCGAGGACCCCGAGCAGGTTGGCGGAGACCGGGATCCAATCCGTGCTGGGATTCGCGTTGAGGCGGGAGAGCTCGGACTCGGGGTCGTAGGTGGAGATCTCCGCGTTGACCGCCTGCAGGACCCCCTCGACGCCGGTCTTCAGGGTCTCGGCATCCAGCCCTTCAGGTGGCCTCGGGACCTTGACGGCGTAGTAGGTCCCCATGGTGGGACCGGTGATCTCGAGGGCCGGGGACTGCCGGCCACCACAGCCGGGAGCGAGCGATCCGAGGAGGACCGGAAGGGCGATACAGAGGGCGATGACAAAGCCACGCCGCCCGGATGCGAGTCTACGGCCTCCCATGGGGCCCCTGGCTAGCGTGCTCCGTGAGCCATGCCGCTCCGAGCGCGCCCTGAAAGGCGCCCGAACGCGGTCTCCCGCCGCCACCCCGGGGAGACGCCGACCAAACGCCGTCCTGGCACCTGGTCAGCCCGGATCCCGAGACGCACGGGTCTCGGGACAGGAAGCGCTTTGCATCGGCGCGCCAATCAAGGCCGCACGTCCCCCTCCGCACCTTCCTTGGGCGTCGGCATGAGGTCGGCGCGGCTGATGCCCATCAGTACGGCGGCGCTGCTGGCCACGTAGATGGACGAATAGGTGCCGACGCCGATGCCCACCACCAGGGCGAGGGCGAAGCCGTGGATGACCTGACCGCCAAACAGGTAAAGCGTCAGCACGACGATGAAGGTCGTACCGGAGGTGATGATGGTGCGCGACATGGTGTCGTTGACCGCCCGGTTGACGATGTCCAGCACGGTCCCCTTGCGGATCTTGCGAAAGTTCTCGCGGATGCGGTCGAAGATGACCACGGTGTCGTTCAGGGAGTAGCCGATGACCGCCAGCACCGCGGCCAGCACCGTCAGATCGAACTCGATCTGGAACAGCGAGAACACGGCCAGGGTGACGATGACGTCATGGATGGTGGCGATGATGGCCGCCACCGCGAGCCGCCACTCGAAACGGACCGCCACGTAGATGAGGATGCCGATGAGCGAGTAGAGGATGGCGAGCCCCCCCTTCTCGACCAGCTCCTGGCCCACCTGGGGACCCACGAATTCGACCCGACGCAGGTCCACCTGGCCCTCCCCGGCGCTTTGGGACAAGGCGGCGAAGACCCGGTCCCCCACGGTCGCGCTGTCCGCGTCCGCGGTCGGCGGGAGGCGGATCATCACGTCCCTGGAGGTGCCGAAGTGCTGCACCGTGGGACCCTCGAACCCTCCCTCGGAGAGCGCCGTGCGGACCTCCGAGAGCTCGACGGGGGCCTTGTAGCCCACCTCGATCACGGTGCCGCCCGTGAAGTCGAGCCCCAGATTGAGTCCCTGGAAGATCAGGGAGCCAATTGCGATCAGGTTCACCAGGGTCGACAACACCAGGGCCGGCTTGCGGATCCGCATGAAGTCGATGTTGGTCTGTTTGAAGAGCTCCATGGCAAGGCTCCGAGTCGTAAGGCGGCGTAATGCGTGGATGGACTAGATCGCGAGCCTGCTCAGGCGGCGTCCGCCATAGATCAGGTTGACGACGGCACGGCTGCCCATGATGGCGGTGAACATGGAGGTCAGGATGCCGATGAAGAGGGTCACCGCGAAGCCCTTGACCGGACCTGTGCCGAAGCTGAACAGGACGATGGCGGCGATCAGGGTGGTGAGGTTCGCGTCCACGATCGTCGACAGGGCCTTCTCATACCCGGCGGCGATGCTCGCCTGAGGCGAGTTCCCGTTTCGGATCTCCTCGCGTATGCGCTCGAAGATGAGCACGTTGGCGTCCACCGCCATACCCACGGTGAGCACGATGCCCGCGATGCCCGGCAGGGTCAGGGTGGCCTGGAGCAAGGAGAGGACCGCCACCATGAGCACCATGTTCACCAGGAGCACCAGGTCCGCGATCAGACCGAAGAGCTTGTAGTAGATCGCCATGAAGACGACCACCAGACCCAGGCCGATCAGGACCGAGCGCAGGCCCTGGTCGATGTTGTCCTGGCCGAGGCTGGGACCGATGGTGCGCTCCTCGACGATCTGGATGGGGGCCGCCAGGGCGCCGGCACGGAGCAGCAGGGCGAGGTTGTGGGCCTCCTCGGAGCTGTCGAGGCCGGTGGTCTGGAAGCGCCGACCGAAGGGCTCCCGAATGGTGGCGATGCTGATCACCTCCTCGACCTTTTCGGTGCGCTTCTCGGGGGTGCCGTCCACCATCTTGGTAGTGGTCCGGTTCTCGATGAAGACCACCGCCATGGGCTTACCCACGTTCTCGGTCGTCACCTCGCGCATGCGCCGGGCCCCGCCACCGTCCAGGTTGACGAAGACCGCGGGGGTCCCGCTCTGCTGGTCGAAGCCCGCCGAGGCGTCGGTGATCTGGTCGCCCGTGACGATCACCCGGCGATTGAGGAGCACCGGCCGGCCGTCCCGCTCCTTGTACAGTCGGCTGCCCACGGGCACCCGCCCGGCCTCCGCATCGGCGACGCTGTGCTCGGTATCCACCAGGCGATACTCCAGGGTCGCGGTGGCGCCCAGGATCTCCTTCAGGCGCCCCGGGTCCTGGGCGCCCGGCAGCTGCACGACGATGCGGCGCTCGCCCTGCCGCGCGATATTGGGCTCCGCCACGCCGAGGGCATTGACCCGGTTGCGCAGGGTCGTGACGTTCTGGTTGAGGGCGAAGTCCTTGATCCGCTCCTCCTCGGCAGGGGGAAGGGTAACGGTGATCGTGAAGTCCTCCCCTTCAGCGGAGGGCTCCAGCAGCAGATCCCGGAACTCGCGGCCGATGACCTTCTCCCCGGCATCGCGACTCGCGGCATCGCCGAACTTGACGACTACATGGCTCGGCTCGCGGGTCACCGTCAGGTAGCGCACCTTGGCATCGCGCAGCTGGGTGCGGATGTCACCCACGTAGCGCTCGAGCGCCTGGTCCAGCGCGGCCTGCATATCCACGTCGATGACCACGTGGATGCCTCCACGCAGGTCGAGTCCCAGGTTCATGGGCTGGAGCCCCATGGCGGTGACCCAGCCCGGCAGGTCGGCCGACAGGGTCAGGGCCGTCCGGTAGCGCTCGGACAAGGTGGACTCGATCGCCTCCTGGCCCCGCAGCTGGTCGCCGGAGGTCTCGAAGCGCACGAGGAGCTTGCCACCCTCCAGCGTGTCGATCCGCTTGAACGGGAGGCCCGCGTTCTCGAACACCGCCTTGACCTCGCCCACGCTGGACTCGGTGACCTGGGTCCCGCGGTTGGCGGTGATCTCGATCGAGGGATCCTGGGAGAAGACGTTCGGCAGGGCGAGCAGGAGCCCAAAAAGGATCACGCCCAAGATCAGGAGATTCTTCCACAGTGGATACTGGTTCATGGCGGTTCCAATCGCTTGGCCGAGATGGCCGAGGGTCGCATTTGAAGACTGACGGGGACGCTAGGCTCGCCCTCGGGACCGAGTCCCCCGAAGGTCCTTCCCGCAGGCCCCGGGTCGATCGGATTCGGCTAGAGGTCCTTGAGTGAGCCCTTGGGCATCACGGATTCCACGGCGCTGCGGCGCACCTTGATCTGCACCCCATCCGCGACCTCCACGGCGATGAAGTTGTCGCCCAGATCGGTGATGCGACCCGCAACCCCACCCACGGTGACCACCTCGTCGCCCTTGGCCAGGGCCTCGACCATGCGCTTGTGCTCCTTCTGCCGCTTGGACTGGGGCCGGATCAGGAGGAAGTAGAAAACGACCGCGAACAGGACCAGCGGCAGCAGGCTGATCAGCGGATCAGCGGCGGCGCCCCCCGCCGGCGCCTCGGCGAGGGCGTCAGAAATGAAGAAGCTCATAGGGGTCCCCTAGCGTTGAACGGGCGGGGCAGGCCAGTCGCGCCCCGCCTGGAAGAAACAGCCGCTTATTATGGCACAGCCGGCGAGAAGTTAGACCGGTTCTCGCAAACTGCCAAGGCGCGCCAGGTGGGAGCTCAGGGTGCCCGTCTCGATGGCCTCCCGCAGTCCCCGCATCAGGGACTGGTAGAAGTGCAGGTTGTGCAGGGTGTTGAGCCGGGAGCCCAGGATCTCGTGGCACCTGTCCAGGTGGTGGAGGTAGGCCCGGCTGTAGTTGCGGCAGGTGTAGCAGTCGCACAGGGGGTCGAGGGGACCCTCGTCGGTGCGGTGAGCCGCGTTGCGGATCTTGACCGTGCCCCCGTGGGTGAAGAGCCAGCCGTTGCGGGCGTGCCGGGTGGGCATGACGCAGTCGAACAGGTCGATGCCCCGACAGACCGCGGCGACGATGTCCCCCGGGGTCCCCACCCCCATCAGGTAACGGGGCCGCTCGGCTGGCAGCCGGTCGGAGAGGAAATCCAGGACGCGCAGTCGGTCGGACTCGGGCTCCCCCACCGAGAGCCCCCCCACCGCATAGCCGTCGAACTCGATTTCCACCAGACCCAGAAGGGAGCGCTCGCGAAGCCCCTCGTGCATCCCCCCCTGGACGATGCCGAAGAGGGCGGCCGAATTGCCCCCATGGGCCTCCCGCGAGCGGGCGGCCCAGCGCAGCGACAGCTCCATGGAGACCCGCGCGGTCTCCAGGTCCGCCGGATAGGGGGTGCACTCGTCGAAGATCATGACGACATCCGAGCCCAGTGCCCGCTGGACCTCCATGGAGATCTCCGGGCTCAGAAACACGGGGCTGCCGTCCACCGGTGAGCGGAAGCGCACCCCCTCCTCCGTGATCTTGCGCAGCTCACCCAGGCTGAATACCTGGAACCCGCCGGAGTCCGTGAGGATGGGCCCGTCCCAGTGCATGAACCGGTGCAGATCGCCGCAGCGGCGGATGACGTCGGTCCCGGGCCTCAGCATTAGGTGAAAGGTGTTGCCCAGGATCATCTGGGCCCCGACCTCCCGCAGCTCCTCCGGGGTCATGGCCTTCACGGTGCCATAGGTCCCGACCGGCATGAAGGCAGGGGTCTCGACGCGACCGCGCCCAAAGGTCAGGCGGCCCCGCCGGGCTTGGCCCTGGGTCGCGGTCACCTCAAACTCCATCGGTCACTCCCGTTGCGGTCGCGGACCAGGTTGGAAGGGCCTCCAGCCAGTCCGCGAGCTGGTGCAGGTCGGTGACGGTCATCGCCGGTGGCGCCAGGTCCTCGGGCCAGGAGCGACCGTAGCGGTTGACCCAGACGGCGGAAATTCCCAGGCCGCGCGCCGCCTGGACGTCGATATAGGGCTCATCCCCCACGTGCAGCGACTGCGCCGGGGTGCAGCCCCCCAGCGCCAGGGCCCGCTCGAAGACCGCCGGGTCGGGCTTGGAGGCACCCGCCTCGGCCGCGTTGACCCGATGCCGAAAGATGCCCTTGAGGGGCGTGAGCTCCGGATCCGAGTTCCCGTTGGTGATCGAGACGAGCTCAAAGCGCCCGGCGAGCCGCCGCAGGGCTGTGACCGAATCCGCGTAGGGCTCGATGCGATTGCGGTGGTCCAGGAAGACGCTCAGCCCCTCCCGCGCCAGGGCCTCCGCCCGCTCCGCGGCCAAGCCAATCTGGGTAAGCACCCCCGCGAGTGACAGCCGGCGCACCTCGGTCACGTCATGGGCGATCTCGGGGCGCTCGCGCATCAGGCGGCGGCGGTGCTCGCGCAGGCTGTCCTGGTCGTGGACCTCCAGAAGACGCGGCGCCCGACTGGCCAGCCAGTCCAAGAGCGCCTGCTCCGCGGCCTGAATCACGGGGGCACAGGGCCAGACCGTGTCGTCCAGATCGAGGGTGATCAGACGAATCTGGGATGGAGGGAGCTGGGATGGACGCATGGGGGACGGCTCGCTGCTACCCCATTCTGCCCCGGGGGGCCGCTGGGATAAAGGCCGCGGCGTGCCCAAATCCTTCCCGCCTTGGTCCCGGCCTCAGGGGGTATCCGGTGCCGGATCGCGCTTCTGGCGCCAGACCCCGAGGTCCCCCGGGGGCATCGGCCGGGCGATCAGGAAGCCCTGGGCCCGATCACACCCCAGACCCCGCAGGGTTTCGAGCTGGTCGGCGGTCTCCACGCCCTCGGCGATGACCGGCTTTCCGAGGCCCTGGACCATGGTCAGGGTGGCGCGCACCAAGGCCTCGTCCGACGCGTCGATCCCCAACCCGGTCACGAAGGCCCGATCCAGCTTGACGGCCCCGACCGGAAGCCGCTTGATCATGGCGAGAGGGGCGAAGCCGGTGCCGAAATTATCGATGTGGACCTGGACCCCCAGGCCCTTCAGCCGCTTGGTCAAGTCGCGGGCGTGATCCATGCGCGAGAAGAGGGTGGTCTCCGCGATCTCCAGGACGATCGATCCGGGGTCGACGTGATGGCGGAGCAAGGCCTCCGACACCATCGCATGGATATCGCTGCGCTCCACCTGGATCGGCGAGATGTTGACCGATACCGTGGGCGGCTGCGCCTCCAGCTGCTGCCACTCCCGCGCCTGACGGCAGGCCTGATCCAGCACCCAGCCACCCACGTCCAGGATCAGGCCCGTGCTCTCCAGCAGGGGCAGGAACCCGGAGGGCAGCAAGAGCCCACGATCCGGATGGCTCCAGCGCAGCAGGGTCTCACAGCCCACCCAGCGCCCGGTGCCCAGCTCCACCTGAGGCTGGTAGAAGAGTGCGAGGTCGCCGGCCTCCAGGGCCGTTCTCAGCTCCTTCTCCAGGGCCAGCCGTGAGCTCCGCACCAGGGTGATCCGGGGACTGTAGAGTCGATAGGCGTTCCCCCCCCAACGCTTGACCTCGTACATCGCGGAGTCGGCCTGGCGCAGCAGTACGTCGGCGTCCGTCGCCGAGGAGGGGTATAGGCTGATGCCGACGCTCGGGGTCACGGTGTGAGCGACCCCCTCGAGCTCGAAGGGCTCCTCGAACGCCGCCAACACGCGCCGCCCCAAGGCGTCCGCCGCCGCGGGATCCCGCACGTCGTAGAAGATGCCGGTGAACTCGTCGCCTCCCATGCGCGCGACGGTGTCCGAGGCCCGCGGCAGGGCACGCAGGCGCTCGGCGGTCAGGCGCAGAAGGAGATCCCCGGCCCCGTGCCCCAGGGTGTCGTTGACGTCCTTGAAGCCGTCCAGGTCCATGAACAGCAGGGCCAGGCCCTTGCCCTCCCTCCGGGCCCGCGCTATGGCCTGCTCGAGGCGGTCCGAGAACAGCTCCCGATTGGGCAGGCCCGTCATTCCATCCCGGAAGGCGAGCTGGTGCATGCGCTCTTCGGTCGCCTTGCGCTCCGTGATGTCGTGCAGCATGACGAGACTGGCGAGGGCACCCTTCCAGCGGGTCTCGGTGACCGCAACGGCGGCGGTGCCTGGTCTTCCGTCGTACCGGATGATTGGCAGCTCGCCGCCGGGGGCTGCGATTCCGCCAGCCGCCGCGGACACGGGGAAGTCGGTGCCCACCAGACCTTGCTCACCTCGGGCGAGCAGGCGCTCGGCGGCGGTGTTGGCGAATTGGACCCGGCCCTGGGCGTCCAGGACCAGGATGCCCGTGCGGTTATCCTGAACCAGGCTCTGTAGATTCCCCCGGCTCTCGTCCAACTCCTGCTCGATGCGCAGACGGGTCGTCACATCACGGCTGACATGAAGCCCGTAAAGGGCAGCGAGAACGAGCACCAGGACCAGGGCGAGCGGGAACCGCCAGGGGTCTCCTATCAGCACCAGCGAGGCGGCCACCCCCGCGATCCCCAGACCCGCGAGCGCCAAGATCCATCTTGAGGCGCGCCCGGACAACTCAGTGTCCCAGCCGGGAGGCCCGCGTCAGATCCGAGAAACGCACCCCCCTGAGCCCACCGATCTCCAGGCTGAGCCGCTCGATCTCCTGGGGTCTGCCCCGGATGATGATGGTTTCCAGGCAGTTGCTGTGATCCATGTGGACATGGGTGGTGGCCACCACGTGGACGAATTGGCGGTGCTGGATGTCCAGGATGTGCTGGGTCAGCTCCCGCTGGTGGTGGTCGTACACGATGGTCAGGACCCCTGCCACCTCCTGATCGCCTGCCTCCCATGCCTCCTGGACGAGCCGCTCGCGTATGAGATCCCTCACCAACTTCGAGCGCGAGGCATAACCCTCGTGAACCAGGCGTCGATCCAATTCATCCAGGAGTGAGCGCGGCAGGGAGACGGTGAAGCGAATGGTCTCTTCGGGGCTCGGCATGGCGGCTGCGGGGCACTTGCAGACCCCGAGGGTTCAATGGTCATGGCGACAGGATACCGCAACAGTCCGTGGACCACCGATTCGGCCAGAGCAACCCGCGTCTCTTTTTGGGATGCTGATCAAGTGCCATCCTGGCATTCGACCAGATCGCGCGTGGAGAGGCGCGACTCTCGATGCGGTCAATTTTCAGTGGCTTATCGCCACTGAAAATGCCGGGCGAGCCCGCCCCCGGACCGGAAACGCAACAAGTCAGCGTTTCCTTTTCTCCGCCGGATAAGGAAAGGGCCCCGGTGCCTTGCGGCACTGGGGCCCTCTGATGAGTCCTCGGAGGAGGCTCAGAGCTCGATGGGGGCGGAAACGCTGGCGCCGGTCTGGATCGCCTGCACCTCCACCACCGGAGTCGTGGACTCCTCGGCGGCGAGACGATCGCCCTCGGACAGCACCATGGTGGTCTGCACGCCACCAACCAGCATCGCCACGGAGGCAAGAACACCAAGAATACCCATAGTTACTGCTCCTATAAAAATGCCTTGCGCTTAAGTTGACGCAAATTATATAAGCGCTCTCTAAATTAGCAAGCCCTAATATAGACCCTGTTACATCTTGTTACACCTTGGGCGCGCTCGGCGGCCAGGCCGGCTACACCATGAGGTCCCGATGCCGTTCGCGGACCTTCGCGAGCTTCGGCGCGATCACCACCTGGCAGTAACCCTGGTACGGGTTTTGACGAAAGTAGTCCTGGTGGTACGACTCGGCCGGGTAGAAGTCCGGCGCCGGCGCCAGCTCCGTCACGATGGGATCCGACCACTGGCCCTCGGCGGCCAGCCGGGCGATCAGGAGCTGCGCCGTATCCCGTTGGGTATCGGAGTGGTAGAAGATGACCGAGCGGTACTGGGTGCCCACATCGGCCCCCTGGCGGTTCAGGGTCGTGGGGTCGTGAAGGGAGAAGAAGACCCGCAACAGGGTCTCGTAATCGACGATCGCCGGGTCGAAGCTGATCCTGACCACCTCGGCATGACCGGTGGTCCCGCTGCAGACCTCCCGGTAGCTCGGGCCGGGTGCCGCGCCACCCGCGTAGCCGGACACGACCGACAGGACGCCCTTCAGGCCCCGATAGGCCGCATCGAGACACCAGAAACAACCACCGCCCAGGGTCGCCAGCTCGGTCGCCATTTAAGGAGTACTCCATCGCTCGATCTCCCCTCAGGGTGTCGTCGGAGCCCGGAGAAATCAACCGTTCGCCCGGGACGGTTGTCCCCCGACCTGAGCTGAGCCGGGCACTCCCCCCGCCGCATTAATCGAGATTCGGGGTTGACAGGTCGTCCAGTATTTTAGAAACTGTTGATGTACTGAAGCTCCCTGCTTCAGTGCACTCCTCCATCCTCCTTTGGTGGTTACTTTGAAGCGCGACTCCCCGTCGCGCTTTTTTTTTTGCCCGCCCCCGCCCCGGCCACCGTTTGGCGTTGCCTGAGCCGCCTCTGGCATCGACAATGCTGCCCTCGATATTCATTGGAATCCAAACGGGAGGCCCCATGGCAAACGAGGGTTATCACGAGCCCGTCGGCGAGATCTCCGACCAGACCCGGGACATGCACCGGGCCATCGTTTCCCTCATGGAGGAGCTGGAGGCGGTGGACTGGTACAACCAGCGGGTCGATGCCTGCAAGGACCCGGAGCTCAAGGCCATCCTGGCCCACAATCGGGACGAGGAGAAAGAGCACGCGGCCATGGTGCTGGAATGGATCCGGCGCCAGGACCCGACCTTCGACAAGGAGCTGAAGGACTATCTCTTCACCGACAAGCCCATCGCCCACCACCCCTGAGCTCAGGCCGACGCGGCCCCCGGCAGGGCCAGCGGCCCTGGATCCCGGCGCCGCCCCGGGCCCTCGCCCGCGAAGGCGGCGACTCCCGGGCTGCATGGGTCAGCACGTGCCGCCCGGACGCGGCTCGGGTCGAGCATGTTCGCGGTCCGGCAGGTCTGAATCCGGTGGCTCACCACCCCGATCCCGGTGAGGCGACTGGCGAGGGGCGCGAGATGCGCGGGCCCGTCGCGCCCCGGGAGCGGGGTGGTACGGACCTCAAGGGCCACCCCCGCGTCGAGCAGTAGCCGCAGACTTCTCCAGGCCCGTTCACCCGAGCCCGCCACCCCCGTGATCTCCGGGTAATCCTCCGGCAGGGCCTTGATGTCCAACCCCACCCAGTCCACCAAGGGAAGGACGCGTGCCAGCCGATCCGGATAGGGGCCGGCGGTGTGCAGACCGACCTTGAAGCCCAGGTCGCGCACCGCCCCCATGGCCCTTGGAAGCCCGGACTGGAGGGTGGGCTCCCCACCGCTGAAGACCACCGCATCCAACAGCCCCCGGCGGGTCTGGAGAAACGACAGAACGCCAGCCCAGGGGATCGTCCCGCCGCCACGGGCCGCAACGAGATGCCCGTTGTGGCAATAGGAGCAACGCCAGGGACAGCCCTGGCAGAAGACGACCGCCGCCAGCTCACCGGGGTAATCCACGGTGGTGAGCGGCGTGAGACCACCCACCCGCAGCCGTCCCTCCGCCTGCATCTCGTTTTTCAGGCCGCGGCACACCGGGACGGATCGATCGTGACACGTCCCTGAGGCGACTCGCGGAAATAGAGCCGGTCACGGTGCTCCGAGCGCTTGCCCGCGTTGAAGGCGGATACGGGACGGTGATAGCCCATGACCCGGGTCCAGACCTCGCACCGGGTGCGCTCTTCCGCCTTCAGCTCGACTTGTTGTGACATAGAAGATTCCCCCTGGTTGTCGCAGTTACGGTCTTTGAAATGGCGGGTCGAATCGGCGGCTGGAAGCGCTCGCGTGGTTGCGCAGGACGCGCCTACATTCGCGTTGATTCGCGTTCATTCGCGTTCATTCGCGGACGACACGGCTGTCGCCTGCTTGCGGGCCAACAGCTCCTGGTCGCAGACCGGGCAGAACTCGTGCTCGCCGGCGAGGTAGCCGTGCCGCGGACAGATGGAGAAGACCGGGGTAACGGTGATGTAGGGCACGCGGAAGCTCGTAAGGGCTCGGCGCACCAGGCGCTTGCAGGCCTCCACGCTGGAGATCTGCTCGTTCATGTAGAGATGGAGGACCGTCCCCCCCGTGTACTTGGACTGCAGCGACTCCTGCATGGCCAGGGCCTCGAAGGGATCGTCCGTATAGCCCGCGGGCAGCTGGGAGCTATTGGTGTAGTAGGGGGCATCGGGGACCCCCGCCTGCAGGATGCCCGGGAAGCGCTTCTGATCCTCCCGTGCGAAGCGGTAGGTGGTGCCCTCCGCGGGGGTAGCCTCCAGGTTGTACAGGTGCCCCGTCGACTCCTGGAACTCCCGCATCCGCTCCCGCACGTGGTCGAGGACCCGGCAGGCGAGAGCCTGCCCGGCCTCGGTGCTGACATCCTCGCGGTCAGCCGTGAAGTTGCGGATCATCTCGTTGAGCCCGTTGACGCCGATGGTCGAGAAGTGATTCCGCAGGGTCCCGAGATACCGCTTGGTGTAGGGGAATAGACCGGCGTCCAGGTGGCGCTGGATGACCTTGCGCTTGATCTCCAGGCTGTTGCGGGCCAGGCCCAGGAGCCGGTCGAGCTGCTTCAGGAGCCCTGGCTCGTCGCCTCGATGCGCGAAGCCGAGACGCGCGCAGTTGATCGTGACCACCCCCAGGGATCCGGTCTGCTCGGCGGAGCCGAAGAGCCCGTTGCCACGCTTGAGCAGCTCACGCAGGTCGAGCTGGAGGCGACAGCACATGGAGCGGACCATGTTGGGGGAGAGCTCGGAATTGATGAAGTTCTGGAAGTACGGGAGCCCGTACTTGGCGGTCATGGCGAAGAGCCGGTCCGCGTTCTCCCCCTCCCAGGGAAAGTCCGGCGTGATGTTGTAGGTGGGGATGGGGAAGGTGAAGATCCGCCCCTTGGCATCCCCCTGGCTCATCACCTCGATGTAGGCGCGATTGATCAGGTCCATCTCCGCCTGCAGCTCGCCATAGGTGAAGGGCTGCTCCTCGCCCGCGATCACCGGCACCTGGTCCCTCAGATCCTCGGGACAGACCCAGTCGAAGGTCAGATTGGTGAAGGGCGTCTGGGTGCCCCAGCGGGAGGGGACATTCAGGTTGTAGATCAGCTCCTGGATGTACTGGCGCACCTGCTCGTAAGCGAGCCGGTCCTTGCGCACGAAGGGCGCCATATAGGTATCGAAGCTGGAGAAGGCCTGTGCCCCCGCCCATTCGTTCTGCAAGGTCCCCAGGAAATTGACGATCTGCCCGACGGCGGAGGACAGATGCCGGGGCGGCCCCGCCTCGACACGGCCCGGCACCCCGTTGAGCCCCTCCGCGAGTAGGGTCCGCAGGGACCAGCCCGCGCAATAGCCCGAGAGCATGTCCAGGTCGTGGATGTGGATCGCCCCATCCCGGTGGGCCTGGCCCACCTCCGGCGGGTAAACGTGGGACAGCCAGTAATTGGCGATCATCTTGCCGGAGGTGTTGAGGATGAGTCCGCCGAGGGAGTAGCCCTGGTTGGCATTGGCGGCGACCCGCCAGTCCGAGCGGTCCAGGTACTCGTCCACCGAGGCCGCCACGTCGACCAGGGTGCGACGCTCATCGCGAAGGCGGGAGTGCTGCTCCCGGTAGACGATATAGGAGCGGGCGGTATCGAAATGGTTGGCGGCAATCAGGGTCTGCTCCACCACGTCCTGGATGCCCTCCACGTCCGGCAGACGGCCGTCGCAGAAACGATGGGCCAGGACCTTGACCACCTGGGCACACAACAACCCCGCCTCCAGTTCCCCGAACTCCCCGCTCGCCTGGCCGGCGCGCAGGATGGCGGACTGAATCCGCGCCGCGTCGAAGGGCACCTCGCGCCCGTCGCGCGTGCGAATGCGGGCAGGCAAGGTGGCGAGGTTGTGAAGCGCTGTGCCCATGCTTGATCCCTCTGAGCCTCACTAGATATTGTGTCGCATAGTATAGAACACGCAATATCTTGTGCCTTGACGGAGATCACTGGTCTGTGAAGAGCGTTGGGGCGAGCGGTGGCCCGGTACGCGAGAAGCGCCGCCTCCAGAAAGAGGGAGCCCCGCACCTGTCGGTACGAGGGCCCTTGAGCCTCGCTGCGCTTCGCGGGATCAGCAGTTGCGGCATACCTCGCGGACAAACTGCTCGAGCATGCGGGTATCGGCGGCGAACAGTCGGATGCCCTCCGCCAGCTTCTCAGTCGCCATGGCGTCCTCGTTCAGATCCCAACGGAATCCCCGCTCGTCATAGCTGACCTTGGAGATGTCCATGGTCAGGGCCTGCTCCGGATCCAGTTTGCGTGGAACCTCCCCCTCGCTGGCCGCTAGCTCCCCGAGGAGGGGGGGTGAAATGGTGAGCAGGTCGCAGCCGGCGAGCGCCAGTATCTCCTCCGAGTTGCGGAAGCTCGCACCCATGACCACCGTCTCGTAGCCGTGGCGCTTGAAGTAGTTGTAGATTCGGGTGACCGAAAGAACGCCCGGGTCCTCGTCCGCCGGATACCCGGCCACATTCTGATTGTTCTTGTACCAGTCCAGGATGCGCCCCACGAAGGGCGAGATGAGGGTGACCCCCGCCTCCGCGGCCGCGACCGCCTGGGGGAAGCTGAACAAGAGTGTAAGGTTGCAGTGCAGTCCCTGCGCCTCCAGCCGCTCGGCGGCCCGCACCCCCTCCCAGGTGGAGGCGATCTTGAACAGGACCTGGGTGCCGGGATCCACGCCCGTCTCCTCATACAGCTCGGCGAGGCCCACCGCGCGACGGATCGTGGCCTCGGTATCGAAGGAAAGCCTGGCGTCGATCTCGGTGGAGACGCGACCGGGGACAATCTGCAAGATCTCGGTCCCAAAGTTCACCGCCAGCTTGTCCATGGTCCATTGGGCCAGGGACTCCATGTCCCCCGCCCCCCGTTTGCTGCCGTAGATGACCGCGTCCTCCACCAGCTCCCTGTACTGGGGCATCTGGGCGGCTTTGTAGATCAAGGAGGGGTTGGTCGTCGCGTCCTGGGGCTTGTATTCGGCGATGGCCTCGAAGTCGCCGGTATCGGCGACCACGGTGGTTGTGGTCTTCAATCGTTCGAGCTTGCTCATGACGGGGCGTCCTTTTGCTGCAAGGGACAAGGGAACAGTGTTCCGCAACCTTAGGGAAGCGCTGACTTAGTGCGCTTCCCGTGCGGGCCAAGGATGGCCCGCCATATTCGGTGGCGATAAGCCACTGAAAATGGAGCGCTTCGAGAGTCGCGCCTCTCCAAGCGCGAGCTGATCGAATGCCAGGATGGCATTTGATCGGCATCTCCCTAGACAAACATGGTGACGGTTGCGACGTCCCCCCAGGACCCGGTGCCCGACCGGCGGCGGCGGACGGGGCACGGAAACGGCGAGCTGCCGCCCCAGGACCTGACCAGCGGGCGGGGATACATCGATCTACGCTATCATGGAGCGGTGAATCTTCGTGACCTTAAATACATCGTCGCCGTCGCCGAGACCCGCCACTTCGGTCGCGCCGCCTCGCGCTGCTTCGTCAGCCAGCCAACGCTCAGCGGCCAGATCAAGAAGCTGGAGGACGAGCTGGGCGTCACCATCTTCGAGCGCACGAACAGGTCGGTCGAGGTCACCCCGGTCGGGGAGTCCATCCTGACCCACGCCCGGCTGGCCCTGGAGCAGGCTAACGCCATCGAGCAGGTGGCGCGCGCCCACCAGGACCCCATGGCGGGCCCGCTGCGCATCGGCGCCATCCCTACCCTCAGCCCCTACCTGATGCCGCTGATCCTGGTACCCCTCAAGCGGGCCTACCCTAAGCTCAACCTGGCGCTCTCCGAAGAGGTGACCGATACCCTCTTGGGGCGCCTGCACCGCCACGAGCTGGACGGTGCCCTGCTAGCCACGCCAACAGAAGAGCCCGAGTTGGATGCCCTGCCCTTGTTCGACGAGCCCTTCTGGCTCGCGCACCCGCGCGATCACCACCTCTACGACAAGGACACCATCACGGCCGAGGATCTCGAGTCCATCGACCTCCTACTGCTCGCCGAGGGCCACTGCCTGACCCATCAGGTGATGGATCTGTGCCGCCTCGCCGAGCGGCCCTCCACGAGCGAAATGGCAGACCTGCGGGCCGCGAGCCTGGAAACCCTGCTCCAGCTCGTAGGGGCCGGATTCGGCTGTACCCTGGTGCCGGCGCTCGCCATCCGTGGCAGCTGGATGACCGATAGCGGAATCATCGCCCGGCCCCTGGCGCTGCCCAATGCCCATCGTCGGGTTTCCCTGGTCTATCGGCGAAGCTTTCCCCGTCCCGCAGCGATCGCCGCCCTGGCCACGGTGATCCGGGACCATCTGCCGAACACCGTCACCCCCCTATCTCCCGATGGAGAGCCGCTGGCGGCCCGCCGAGGCCACACCGCCAAGTAAGGTTGAGGGCGGCTTCCCACGGCAAACGTCGACACTGTGACACAGTCCCGGAACGGTGTCTCGAGGGCCCGCTTGTCGCAAAAAAATGACAGATCAGCTGAAACCGCTGACAAAATCTCCGCTTAAGCTATTATTTATATTGCATGAAGAGCCGCGAGCGACTCGACAGATGGTATCAAAAAAGCGACAAGATACTGAACTGTCCGGACCGACCGCGAACGGCATAACGCTTGCCCTGCGTGATCTCGAGGACCCAACAGTCCCCTGACACTCAATCCGGAGAACGCAGTCATGACGACCAATCAGTCTCAAGCCCACTGGGAGCTCTGCCGCCAGGGGCTCCCGCTTGCGGCCGACGAGGCCGCCGAGCGGTGGGACAGGGGGCAACCCTACAAGCTGGAAAACGGCATCCATCTCGCCCGTTACCTGGAGGGCCTGATTCGGCAGTGCAACTGGGAGGTCCAGCGGACCGAGAGTGCCGCCTGAAGACACCCCCCGCGGGGCGGCAGCAGGTCCCGCTTTCGGCGGGCGGCTTGCGGCAACCGGAGCGGCCCCGGAGCAGGCGCCGTCGGGAGGTCTCGACGGCGGATCCCCGTCTTGGAACGCCTCGGCAAACGGCCACCCGGCCGCACCAACCACGTCAGGCCACCCGAGTCGGACGCTCCATGTGGACCGCGACCCAGACGCAGGGAGGATTCCCCGACGTGGACAGGACTCTGTGGGGGGTTCGCGCGGGGATGAAGAGCGAATCACCCTTCCTCAGGACGAGCTCGCGCTCGGCGACCCGGAGCCTCGCCTCTCCTTGCAGCAGTAGGACCCATTCGTCCTGGGGCTGGTCGTACAGCACGGGCTCGGGAAACTGGCTGCTGACGATCCGCTCGATGCGTACCGGGCCACGTCGCAGCAGATCCTCGAAGACCTCTCCCTCAGTGGGCTGGGGGAGGTCTGACAGGAGATTCCTGGGGGTATTGGACATTCGATCCTGATCCATGGGGCCAGGCCGACTCCTGGTCAGTAATGGAGGATTGGCGGAACGCCCTGGGGCTTCCGCCCTACAGGAGCACCCGCTCGATGCCCCCGGCCTGGACCTGAGTGAGGAAGCGCTGCTGCCAACCCTCTCCCAGCGTCCGTCGGGCCAATTCCACGACGATATAGTCGGTCTGGAGCCCCGTGTCGTCGGCATACCTGGCAAGGCCCTGCTGACAGGCGGGACAGGCGGTCAACAGCTTCATCTCGCCCCGATCGACCCGCTCCCCTCCCGTCAGGTCTCGGATTCCCGCGGTCAGCTCCTCCTGCTTGCGGAAACGCAGCTGGTTGGCGATGTCGGGCCGGGCGGTTCCGAGGGTTCCGGCCTCGCCGCAGCAGCGATCCGAGAGCCGCACCTCGTCCCCGATCAGGGAGGCGGCCACCCGCAAGGGCGCATGGGTCTTCATGGGGCTGTGGCAGGGGTCATGGTAGAGGTATTGGACCCCTGGGACACCCCCCAGGCTCACCCCCTTCTCCATCAGCCACTCGTGGATGTCGAGCAGCCGGCAGCCAGGGAAGATCCCCTCGAACTGGTAATCGAGGAGCTGGTCCATGCAGGTCCCGCAGGACACCAGGACGGTCCGGATGTCCAGGTAGTTCAGGGTGTTGGCGACCCGGTGGAAGAGCACCCGGTTGTCCATGGTGATCCTGCGCCCGCGCGCCTCCAGTCCGGCCGCCCGCTGGGGATAGCCGCAGCACAGATAGCCGGGCGGGAGCACCGTCTGGGCCCCGTGCCGGTAGAGCATGGCCAGGGTCGCCAGCCCCACGTCCGAGAACAGCCGCTCGGAGCCGCAGCCGGGGAAGTAGAAGACGGCCTCGGCCTCCTCGGCCGGCACGTCCGGATCGCGCAAGATCGGAACCTGGGTGCGATCCTCGAGCCCCAGCACCTGTCGGAAGGTCCGCCGGGGCAGCTCCACCCGGATGGGACGGCTCACCAGGTCCACCACCTGGCTGGTCAGTGACGGCGGCCCCGTGGTCGCCGCCGGCTGGCTGGTGCGCGAGCGGGTCAGACCCAGGCTTCGGGCGGCCGCGTGGGCCAGATTCATGCCTGCGAATCCCCACTGGGCCAGCCCCAGGCGCAGATACCGGATGGCGCGGGGATTGACGGTGTCGAGGAATCGCATGGCGGCCCAGGCCCCCGGGCTGAAGCGCTTCTGACCGCGGCTCGCGAGGATCCGGCGCATGCGCACGGTCACCTCGCCGAAATCGATATTGACGGGGCAGGGGCTCAGGCACTTGTGGCAGACGGTGCAATGGTCCGCCACGTCGTTCATCTCCTCCACATGGCGCAGGGAGAGCCCGCGGCGGGTCTGCTCCTCGTAGAGGAATGCCTCGATGATGAGCCCGGTGGCCAGGATCTTGTTGCGGGGCGAGTAGAGCAGGTTCGCCCTGGGCACGTGGGTCATGCACTTGGGCTTGCACTTGCCGCAACGCAGACAGTGCTTGACGTCGTCATTCAGGGCACCGAGCTCCGTCTCCTCGAGGATGATGGCCTCCTGCTGGACGAGCCGCAGCGACGGGGTGTAGGCACCGGAGAGGTCGGAGCCGGACATCAGCTTCCCCGGATTGAATCGCTGATCCGGGTCCACGCGCCCCTTGTAGGCCAGGAAATCGGCGAGCCGCTCGGGCTCCAGGTACTGGAGCTTGGTGATCCCGATCCCGTGCTCCCCGGAGACCACACCGCCCAGGGACTGGGCCAGGGCCATGATGCGGTCCACCAGCCGCTCGGCCTCGTGGAGCATCCGATAGTCGGCGGAATGGACCGGGATATTGGTGTGCACGTTGCCGTCGCCGGCGTGCATGTGCAGGGCCACGAAGATGCGCGAGTCGCGGACACGGGCGTGGATCTCCGCGAGCCGCCGGCGCACACCGGCGAGCTCCTGGCCGGCGAAGATCTCCTCGAGCCGCTCCCCCACCTCACGCCGATAGGATTGGCGCAGGTCACGGCGCAGCATCAGGGCCAGCAGGCTATCGCCCGGCCGCACCCGCTCCCGCTCGGAGTCCTCGAGGAGGCCCATGTGATCCGCCGCGGGCTCGTCGAGGCGGGCCAGGATCCGCTGCCAGCGCCCCCGCGCCCGTTCCACCACCTCCCGGGCCGCGCCCCGCTTGGCCGAGAGGATGGCGATCTCCTCCGCCGAGTCGTCGTAGCCCCCCTGTTGCCTGGCCTCCGGCAGCCCCCCAGCGAGGTAGTCGAGGACCGCGCCCGAGATGGCGTCCTTGTTCTGGATGGACTGCTCGATGTTGATCCGCTCGATACCGCGGCTGTAGTCCGCCAGCCGCGGGAGGGGTATCACGACGTCCTCGTTGATCTTGAAGGCGTTGGTGTGGCGGGAGATGGCGGCGGTGCGGGCCCGATCGAGCCAGAAGCGCCTCCGGGCCTCGGGGCTCACGGCGATGAACCCCTCGCCTTCCCGTCGGGCGGCCAGCTCCAGGACCCGCTCGGCGGCCGCCCCCACCGCGGACTCGTCATCGCTGACCAGGTCCGCCAGCAGGACCATCTTGGGGAGTTCCCTTCGGTTGGCCTTGGTGGCGTAGCCCACGGCCCGGACATAGCGCTCGTCCAGGTGCTCCAGCCCGGCGATTTGCACCCCATCGAGTCCGTCCACATAGGCTCTGATCTCCACGATGGCCGGCACCGCCAGGTCCAGGTCGGCCCCGAAGAACTCGAGACAGACCGTGCGTCCGTGGGCGGGCATTCGGTGCAGGATGAAACGGGCGGACGTGATGATGCCGTCACACCCTTCCTTCTGGATCCCCGGGAGGCCGGAGAGGAACTTGTCGGTCACGTCCTTGCCGAGTCCCGCCTTGCGGAAGGCGCCGCCAGGCAGGGTCAGGACCTCCGGCTCTCCCTTGGGGATGGTCCCCTCCGGGCCGAAGCGGGTGACGCGAAAGCGCACCCGCGGCTGGTCGTGGATCTTGCCCAGGTTGTGGTCCAGGCGTTCCACCAGGAGCCAGTCCGCCTCCGGGGTCACCATGCGCCAGGAGGCCAGGTTGTCCAGCGCGGTCCCCCAGAGCACCGCCTTCTTGCCCCCGGCGTTCATGGCCACGTTACCGCCGATACAGGAGGCGTCCTGGGAGGTGGGGTCCACCGCGAAGGCGAGCCCGTTGGTCTCCGCCAGATCCGAGACGCGGCGGGTCACCACCCCTGCCCCGCAATGGACCGTCGGCACCACCCCAGCCACGCCGGGCAGGACAATGGGCTCCACACCCGAGAGAGACTCGAGCTTCTCGGTGTTGATGACCGCGGTCAGGGGACGCAGGGGCACGGCGGAGCCCGTGTAGCCGGTGCCACCACCCCGGGGGATGAGGCTCAGCCCGCAGTCGATACAGGCGCGCACGATGGGGGCCACCTCGTCCTCGGCATCCGGAGAGATGACGACGAATGGCAGCTCCACCCGCCAGTCCGAGGCATCCGTGGCGTGGGACACCCGCGCGAGACCACCGAAGTCCACGTTGTCCCCCCGGGTGACACCGGCGAGCGCCCGGCGCAGGCGCTCCCGGGCCCGCCGCTCCCGCTCGAACCAGTCCTTGAAACGCCGCACCGCGGCGCGGGCCGAGGCCAGGAGCTCGGCCGCCTCCGGGTTGTCGTTCAGCCGCAGCTCGAACTGATCGAGCCGATGGTCCAGGGCCCCGAGCAGCAAGCGGCGCCGATCCAGGTTCTCCAGCAGGTCGTCCTGCAGATAGGGGTTGCGGGTGACGACCCAGATGTCCCCAAGGACCTCGAAGAGCATGCGGGCGGAACGCCCGGTGCGGCGGCTGCCCCGCAGCTCCTCGATCAGGGCCCACTGCTCGGCCCCCAGGAGGCGGATCACGATCTCCCGGTCCGAGAGGCTCGTGTAGTTGTAAGGGATCTCGCGGATGCGCTGCTGGCTGTCGCTCATGGGGTCGGTCGCCGGACTGCGGCATTTTGCACTGCACAAAATGGTATCTCAGTCGGGCCTCGACTTTGACGTCCAATCCGTAGGGAGACGCCTCCCACGCACATGGCACGGGCGCGGCCTGCGCACCCCCCGGCAGGACCATGCCCGGGCTTGGAGTGACCGCGCCCCCACACTAGACTGACGTTGACTGGATCACCCTCACACGCCACCAAGAGGTCATCACCATGCGATTCCCGACTCTCCGGCCTGCCGTCGCGCTCGTCGCCCTCTCTCTCGCCATCGGTATCTCCCACGCGTCCAAGATCGACGATGCGGTGTATTACCGGCAGGGCGTGATGAACGTCTTCTCCTGGAACGCGGGCCAGATGGCGGCCATGGCCAAGGGCGAGGTCCCCTTCGACCGCGCCGCATTCCAGGGTTATGCGGCCGATCTCGCCTCGGCGGCGGCCCTCAACATCCTGCCGGGCTTCCCGGATGAGTCCGCCACCGATGACAGCGACGCCAGGGACGAGATCTGGCTCAATTGGCCGGACTTCGAGTCCAAGCTCCAGACGCTACGCACGGAGTCGGCCAAGCTGGCCAAGGTGGCCGAGGATGGGGACGAGGCGGCCATCAAGGCCCAGCTCGACGCCACCCGCCGCGCCTGCAAGTCCTGTCACGACGACTACAAGCAGTAGCCCCTTTCCGGGTGAAGCCCGAGCACGGGGTCTTCCTCGACCTCGCCAGCATCGACCGGGGCGATCTCGACCTCACCCGTCTCCGCGGGTCCTGCGGGCGCTGGCACCTTCATCCCGCCACGGCGCCCGCGGAGGTCGAGGCCCGGATCCGTGCGGCCCAGGTCGTGGTCACCAACAAGGTGGTGCTGGATGCCCACCTGCTCGGGGAGGCTCGGTCTCTGCGTCTGGTCTGCGTCGCGGCCACCGGCACGGACAACGTGGACCTGGATGCCGCCACGGCACTCGGTATCGCGGTGCGCAACGTGCGGGGCTACGCCACAGCGTCCGTGGTCCAGCACGTCTTCGCCCTGATCCTCGCACACTTCACCCGGCTCGCGGACTACCGCGCCTCGGTGGCGCGGGGAGACTGGTCCCGCAGTGACCAGTTCTGCCTCCTAGATCATCCCATCGAGGAGCTGGCCGGGCGCACCCTTGGGATCCTGGGCCTAGGCGAGCTGGGCCGGGCAGTGAACCGGGTCGCCGGGTGCATGGGCATGGAGGTCCTGATCGCCCAGAGGCCGGGTGGCGACCCCCGCCCCGATCGGCTGCCCCTGTCGGAAATCCTACAGCGGGTGGATGTCCTCTCACTCCACTGTCCCCTGACCCCGGAGACCCGGGGTCTGATCGGCGCCCCGCAGCTCGCCCTCCTGCGGCCGGACGCCCTCCTGGTCAACACCGCCCGCGGGGGCCTCGTCGACGAGCGGGCCCTCGCGGCGGCCCTGAGAGGACGGCGGATCGGCGGCGCGGCCCTGGACGTGCTCTCCCAGGAGCCCCCACCCCCGGATCACCCCCTCCTCGCCCCCGACATTCCCAACCTCATCCTCACACCACACGTGGCCTGGGGCAGCCGAGCGGCCCGACAGCGCCTGCTCGAGGCCATAGCAGCGAACATCGAGGGCTTTTACGAGCCCACCGCCCCGGAAAGTAGGACGTGACCGGCGTAGGGACCGGGGGCCCCGGGGCGAACCGATCCGCCGGAGAAGCAGCCACCGCTGGATTTTCCCGCGCCAGGCTCGAGTCTCGCGCATGGAGCCGGACGGCCGTCGGCCAATGTCGCACCAATGCGGGGCAGTGCCGCTTCGGGATGGCGGCGTGGCCTTACCCACTGGCCGTCCCCATCGGGGATCCCAGACGGCGGCGGATCGGACTCAACAGACAGGTCTCGGCCTCGGCCCGGTCCGCGCGGCAGGTCTCCATCGGGCCGGGCGACAAACCCTGGCGCCGGGACGGTGAGCCGGTGCCAGGGAGCGACGCGCTGCCACCGCAAGCCGGACCCCGACGTACATGGCACGCAACATGCGTCTCGTGACTCAGAGATATCCAATACGAAGACCGAAGGGAGATACGCCATGTACATCGAGCAGCCCCAGTTGTTGGCCGAGATCGTGGAGACCGCACCCCAGCCGGTCGATCGGGGCAAGGCGCTCCGACTGCGCGGGGTCTTGACCCAACTGTCACTGCGTGACGAAAAGGTCCTATTCGAGCAGACCCGATCCGGGTTCGATGAGCAAGGCCCCCGGGACCAGGATCGGCTGGACGCCGCGCAAGGACCGGCGAACACCGTCCACTGAATCGATCCGGGGATCGCCCGATGGCTCCCGGCGGAGGCGTGTCAGCGACGGCCCCGCACGTCCGGCATTCGGCCCCACCCCCTTACTCCCAGCGAAACAACCGGGCCGCCAGGGTGAGGAAGGCCACCGCGAGCCCGAGGAGCAGCAGGATCTCCGGCAGCACATCCGTGAGCCCGGCCCCGTCGATCATGATGCGCCGGGCGGCCCCGACCAGGTGGGTCAGGGGTGACAGCTGGGAGAGGAATTGGGCCGCCCTGCTGGTCCCCTCCATGGAGAACCAGACCCCGGAGAGCAGCAACAAGGGCCAGGAGATCAGATTCAGGATCCCGTCCGCCAGCTCCTCGGTGCGCAGACGGGCCGAGACGATGAGCCCCAGGCTGATCAGGCACAGGGCGCCGGCCGCATAGACCAAGGCGAGCGCGGGGTAGGAGCCGCGCATGGGGAAGTCCAGAAGCAGGGCGGCACCGCCGTAGACCACGAGGCTGGCGCTCATCACCACCAGGAGTCGGGACAGGACCTGGGCGGTCAGGAACTCGAAGGGGCTCAGGGGAGTGGCCTTGAGCCGGCGCAGCACCCCGTTCTTGCGGTAGCGCACGATCACCCACCCCACGCCCCAGAGGCTCGAGAACATCACGTTCATGGCCAGCACGCCGGGAAGGACCCAGTCGGCGTAACGCACGGCGGTCCCGCTCAGGGTGCGCCGCTCCGGCGCCTGCACCCCGTCGACGCTGCCCTGCTGCTCGGCCCAGAGCAGGAGGCGCTCCGCCAGATAGCCCTTCGGCGACTCCAGATTGACCCAGTAGACGGGCGGGACGCCGCGCGGATCCACCAGGAGGTCCAGCTGGTGGCGCTCCACCTTCCGGACGGCCGACTCCCGGTCGGTCACGGGCACGAAGCGGACGTACTTCAGGATGAGGAGGCCGGGGGCCCGCTCCGCCGGCAGGGAGCCGTCGGCGCTCAGGACCCCGATCTTGAGCTGATCCTCCGGCTCGCCGCTGAAGATGAAGGCGAAGGCCAGCACCATCAGGATCGGCATGACGATGTTCCAGCCAAGGCCGGCGTGGTCCCGGTAGAACTCCCGGTTGCGGGCGGTCAGGATGGCGAGGATGCGGCGCCACATGGCTCAGGGTCCCGGTGCAGGCGCTCGCGTCACGATCGCAGGGCGTGGCCGGTGAGCTTGAGGAAGAGATCCTCGAGGTCGGGGCTGGAAACCCGCAGGTCCTTGATCTCCGCCCCCACCCGCTCCAACTCCCGCAAGACCGGCGGCACCTCCTCCGTGAACAGCTCGATCTCCCCCTCCCGGCGTGTCGCCCCCTCCGGCAGGGGCAGGGAGCCGGGCCAGGCGTCCGCGGGGAGGCGGATCACCGCGGCGGGGAAGTGCTCCCGCACCAGTCGGGCCGGCTCGCCCTGGGCGATGATACGGCCCCGGTCGACGATGGCGATCTCGTCGCACAGGCGCTCCGCCTCCTCCATGTAGTGGGTGGTCAGGATCACGGTGGCACCGCGCCGGCGCACCGTCTCGATCAGACTCCAGAAGTTGCGCCGCGACTGGGGGTCCAGCCCGGTGGTGGGCTCGTCGAGGAAGACCAGCTCCGGCTCGTTGACCAGGGCGATGGCCAGCAGCAGACGCTGGCGCTGGCCGCCCGAGAGCTTGCGGGTATCCCGCGCCAGGATCTCACCCAGGTTGCACAACCGGATCAGCTCCTCCCGGTCCGACTGGCGCCGGTAGAGGCTGGCGAACAGGGTCAGGGACTCCGCCACGGTCTGAAAGTCCTGGAGCGCGGTGGCCTGGAACTGGATCCCGATGGACTCCCGATAGGTCCGGTCCAGGCCGCGGCCCCGATACAGGACCTCGCCGCTGTCCGGGGCCTGGATGCCCTCCAGCATCTCCAGGGTCGTGGTCTTGCCGGCCCCGTTGGGACCGAGGAGTCCGAAACAGCGCCCGCAGGCCACGGCGAAGCTGACCCCATCCACGGCGCGGACGCCGGGAAAGGTCTTCACCAGGCCTCGGGCTTCGATCAGGCTGTGCAAAGTGTGTGACGCGAAATGCTGGCGGCTGAAACAAGGCCCCGGCTCTCCGCCCGGTGGGCCGGCATGGGACCGGCAACCGCCCGTCCAATCCGGTAGCATTGTCCCAAGCCCGGACGGCGTGCGCCATCTCCGGGGCATCGACAAACGGCTTGTGATCGTCCACTGACGCGGGGAGGTGCCCATGGGCCTGCTCATCCTTGGTTTGGTAATTTTTCTCGGGGTGCACTCGGTGGGCATGGCCGCTCCGGCCTGGCGGGAGCGCATGGTCCTGCGGCTCGGCGAGATCCCCTGGAAGGGGGTCTATGGGCTGCTAAGCCTGGTCGGATTGGTGCTGATCGTCTGGGGCAACGGGCTTGCCGGCGTGGAGCCGGTGGCGCTCTGGTCCCCTCCCACCTGGCTGCGGCACGTCGCCCTTCTGATCATGCTGCCAGCCTTTCCACTCCTGCTGGCCGCCTATCTGCCCGGACGCATCCAGACGGCCGCCAGGCACCCCATGCTGGCGGCGGTGAAGCTCTGGGCCTTTGCCCATCTCTTGGCAAACGGCAACCTGGCGGACGTACTGCTGTTCGGGTCCTTTCTCGCCTGGGCGGTGGCCGACCGCATCTCGCTCAAGCACCGCACCGCCCCACACGCCCCCGGGGCACCCCCGGGCGCGGCCAACGACCTCATCGCCCTGGTAGGAGGCCTGGTGCTGTACGGGGCCTTCATTGGCGGCGTGCACAGTTGGCTCTTCGGGGTGTCACCCCTCGGGGTTCGCTAACCGGAGCCCCTCCCGGATCGCTCCCTCGGGGACCCTCTGGAACCCTCAGGGCTGAACGGCCGCCAGGGCCTGCTGGGCGATGGCGAGCTCCTCGTTCGTCGGTACGACCAGGACCTGAACGGGGCTCTCCGGGGTACTGATACGCCGTTCCCCCCGGTCGGGCGCCAGGTTGGCGCCGTCGTCGAGCTTGATCCCCAGACACTCCAGATCCTCGCACGCGCGGCAGCGCATGTCCGCGTCGTTCTCCCCGATGCCGCCGGTGAAGACCACCGCGTCCACCCGACCCAGCTCCGCGAAGTAGGCGCCGATGTACTTCTTGATGCGATGGGCGGTGATGCCGATCGCCAGCTCGGCCCGGTCATCCCCTTCCTCGGCCAGGCGCTGGATCTCCCGCATGTCATTGACCCCGCACAGCCCGAGGAGCCCGCTCTGGCGGTTCAGGAGGTCCTCCAGCGTCTCATTGTCGAGCCCCAGATGCTTGCAGAGATAGAAGTGGATGGCCGGATCGATGTCGCCGCACCGGGTGCCCATGACCAGCCCCTCCAGCGGGGTCATCCCCATGGAGGTGTCGATGCTCTTGCCACCCCGGATGGCGGTGGCGCTGGCCCCGTTGCCGAGATGCAGGGTGATCAGGTTGCACGTTTGGAAGGGCTTGCCGAGCAGCACCGCGGCCCGCTCCCCCACGTAGCGGTGGGAGGTGCCGTGGAAGCCATAACGACGCACACGATGCTCCCTGTACAGATACTCGGGGATGGCGTAACGGTAGGCGGTGCGGGGCATGGTCTGGTGGAAGGCAGTATCGAACACCGCCACCGAGGGCACCTGGGGAAAGAGCCGGCGGACCACCTCGATCCCGTCCAGATTGGCCGGGTTGTGCAGGGGGGCCAGGGGAATCATGTCCCGGATGGCCCTGGCGACCTCGTCGTCCACCACCGTGGGAGCCTGGAAGCGCTCCCCGCCATGGACCACCCGATGACCGATCGCCGCGAGCTCGGAGAGATCGGCCAGGACCCCGCTCTGACGCAGTCCGGCGATGATGCGGTCGATCCCGTCCTGATGGCTCGTGATCGGCAGGTGATCCTCCCGGGTCTGCTGCCGACCCTCACCGTCGAGCCATTTGGCCCTGATCTCCCCGTCCGCCTCGCCGATGCGTGTGACGGAACCGCTGGCCAGGGGACGCCAGCCCGCCGAGTCGAAGAGCTGGAATTTGATGGACGAGCTGCCCGAGTTCAGCACCAGCACCTTCACGAGGCGACTCCTTCGGCGATGTCGGCGACGTCGTTGGACGTGGGATCCGGCTCATGGCCGTCGGACTGGGCCTGGATGGCGGTGATCGCCACCGTGTTGACGATGTCGGTCACCGTGCACCCCCGGCTCAAGTCGTTCACCGGCTTGTTGAGCCCCTGGAGCACGGGCCCGATTGCCACGGCCCCCGCGCTTCGCTGGACGGCCTTGTAGGTGTTGTTGCCGGTATTCAGGTCCGGGAAGATGAACACGGTGGCGTGGCCGGCCACCTGGCTGCCGGGCATCTTGGACGCGGCGACGCTCGCGTCCACCGCCGCGTCATACTGGATGGGGCCCTCGATCTTGAGGTCCGGGCGCAGCTCCCGGGCGATACGCACCGCCTCGCGCACCCGCTCGACGTCCGCGCCCTTCCCCGAGGCCCCGGTCGAATAGGACAACATGGCGATCTTGGGCTCGATGCCGAAGGCTGCCGCGGTCCCCGCCGAGGTGATGGCGATGTCGGCGAGCTGCTCCGAATCGGGGTTGGGGTTCACGGCACAATCCCCGTAGACCAGGACCCGATCGGGCAGGCACATGAAGAAGACGCTGGAGACCAGCTTGACCCCGGGCTTGGTGCGGATGGTCTCGAAGGAGGGCCGAATGGTGTGCTGGGTGGTGTGCATGGCCCCGGACACCATCCCGTCGGCGTCCCCGCTGTAGACCATCAGGGTGCCGAAGTAGCTCACGTCCTGAAGGGCGTCGTGGGCCATCTGCTCCGAGATGCCCTTGTGCTTGCGCAGATCGTGATAGATCTGGGCATAGCGGTCCCGGTCCGGGGAGGTCACCGGGTCGATGATGGGGATGTCGTTGAGCTTGAGACCCAGCTCGGAGATCCGGCGGCGGATCTTGTCCGGATCGCCGAGGAGGGTGAGATCCGCCACCTGACGCAGGGTGAGGATCTCGGCGGCGCGCAGGATGCGCTCGTCCGCGCCCTCCGGCAGCACGATGCGCTGGCGGCTCGCCTTGGCGCGTCGGATCAGCTCGTACTCGAACATCAGGGGGGTGATGCGCTCGGAGTGCCGCACGCTGATGCGGCCCCGCAGTTCCTCCACATCGACGTTGCCCTCGAACAGGCCGAGGGCGGCGGCGATCTTGCGCTCGTCCCCGGGGAGTATGGTCGCCTCGATGCGGTGGACGTTCAGGGCCGTCGTGAAGGTATCCGTGGGGACCGAGAGGACCGACACCTTGTTTCGGCGCAGACCCTCCAGCAGGCGCTGGACATTGGGCGCCGGGTACAGGCCCCCCGTCAGCAGCAGTCCCGCGACCCGGGGAAAGGAGGACGAGGCGTCCGCCGCGAGGCTGGCCAGGATGATGTCGGAGCGATCCCCGGGGGTGATGATCAGGCAGCCGTCCTCCACGTAGCCCAGGAAGTCGGGGATCTCCATGGCGGCGACCTTGTAGTTGGTGACCACCTGGTTCAGGGCGTCTCCCTCGCCGCACAGGCACTCTCCCCCCAGGACCTGGCGGATCTCGCCCACGGTCGGCATGCCGAGCGCCGGCTCCTCGGGAAGCACATAGACGTTCTCGCTTTCCGGCATCAGCGCCCGCGCCCGCACGCGCACCTGATCGGCGTGCTCGGGGGCCACCCCGTTGACCACGCTGGCCAGGAAGTCACCGCCCCGGTTGCGCATGGACTCGTGGGCCAGCTGCAGGGCATCGATCGCCTCCTCGGCGCCGCGCCTGAAGCCCTTGACCACCACCACCACGCTGCAACCCAGGTTGTTCGCCAGGTCCGCGTTGAAGTCGAACTCCAGGGACGGAACCAGACCATCGAAATTGGTCCCCGCGCAGACGACCAGATCGCAGGACTCCTCGAGGGTTTTGAACTTGTTCAGGATCAGCTTGAGCAGGTCGTCGTAGCGCCCGGCCGCGATCAAATGGCCCGCCGTCTCGGCGGTGCAGCCGTAGAGCATCTCCGGGGAGAATTGCAGGTTGTAGCGGCTGAGCACCAACGCGCTCAGGTTGTCCTGCTCCACGCCCCTGGCCAGGATCGGCCGGAAGAAGCCCACCCGACGGTTGACCGAGGAGAGCATCTCCATGAAGCCAAGGACCACGACGGACTTGCCGCTGCCGGAGCTGGCACCGGCGATATAGACGCTCTGCATGTACAACCTCGATAGAAGAACGCACCGGGGACCATTGTCTCCGGAATGCTGCACTGCGGAAACCTCTCGGAGTTCCCGGAAGGTCCCTGCCTCGCCTGGCGTCCCGGGAGAAGGCGGAAGGCCGCGGCCCGGACCTCGGCAGACCGCTCAGCCCGGGCCACCGACACCAGGAGCGGGATCTGTCGGCCCCCTGGAGGCGCCGGGTCCCCACCGGCGATCATGCCAGAGGCCCGCCTGGCACATGTTAAGGGGTGGTGACCCGCCGCCCGGTCCTCAATGGGCGACCTGCTCGCGCCACTGCCGGAACCGCTCCGTCCGATAGGCCTTGCTGTCCAGGTAGGCCAGGACATTGCCCAGGCGGAAGAGACCCACCACCGAGTCGACCCGGAGTATCTCGGCACCCTGCTCGTCGAAGAACAGGATCGAGGGGGCATAAAAGAGTCCAAGCTTCGCGGCCCACTCGCGGACCGTGGTCCGTTCCCCGGACGGGGTGATCACCGGGGTGTCGGACCACATGTTGAGCTGAACCGTCTCCATGCTCTCGAAACGGCGATAGATATCGGGATCGCGCAGCGTCTGGCCGTGCAGGACGTCACAGGCATGGCAGTCCCCCTGCTCGAAGAACACCGCCAGCGGCCGGTCGCTCGGCATCCGGCGATCCAGATTGTAGGGGGGGCGAGCGAACATGGGCTCGTCGTTCAGATCGCCCTCGTCGAAGACCATGCGGTTGTCGCCCCGGGCCAGGTAGTCCCGAAAGGATTCCCGCCGATAGTGTCCGTCCGCCACGTACTCCAGGGCGGCGCGAAACTGGTAGGGCGGGTAATAGCCCCGTAGGCGCAGCCGGATCTCGCCGTCCGGTCCGTAGAACAGGATCGACGGGGTGAACACGGTGTCCTCCCGCTCCGCGAGCTCCCGTTCGGTGAGGGTTTGCCCCTGCAGGTCCGTGACCTCCGCGACCCCCCAGATGTCGATGGCGACGACGTCGAAGTGGGCACGGGTGTACTCGACGATGTCCTCCAGCCCGAAGTTGGTCCGCAGCAGCTTCTGACAGTAGGCGCAGCGACGCTGCCCGAAATAGACCATCAGGCCCCGCTTGCCCGCGCCCAGGGCCTCTTGCAGGTCCTGCCCGAGATCGAGAAAGCTCTCCTTGAACCAGTCGGGGTGCTCCAGGGGCTCCGCGAGAGGCCTGTCGTCGAAGCCGTAGATCTCCTCGTCGCTGGGCAGATCCGCGCCCCGGGCGGCGGCGACCAGTAGGAGGAGGGTGGCACCCACGAGGGCCGGGAAGCGGGCAATGGAGCCTACCATGAGGTACCTCCGATCAGTGGTGGTTGTGGTCGCCTTCCCGGGCATGCCGGCCCCGTGCCCAGGGCGTCGCATACGG
>Ga0316580_10000004_pt1 | contig 37628 bp, 27 predicted proteins | sample S0NA_2_FD_204519 | JGI IMG/M metagenome (GOLD analysis project Ga0316580, IMG submission 204519) | Rhizosphere microbial communities from salt marsh grasses in Alabama, United States - S0-2_160517rDrB | ecosystem: Host-associated > Plants > Roots > Rhizosphere | place: USA: Alabama | collected... | reverse complement strand
AGGTCGGCGCCGTGACGGGGCCGGCGATCCGCATCAAGGGCCCGGGCCCTGACCCTGGCGGCTGAGCCTGCTGATACGGGGTCGCTCTGGGGTGCCGCGCGGGGGTCCGGGAAAGGCCGCCTCGGCCGTCCTCCGTCGCTCAGGGCGGCGCAGCGGTACAATCCCCGAAGCGGCAGTAAACGCCCACCCAGGACCCATCCTGGCAAGGAACGCGGTGTCGCTCCCACTCGGCACCGGCAGACTCGAGCCTCGCGCCACTGTCGGCGAGCACGCAGCCTCGGGTCCGGGCGTATTGCTCGGCATAGTAGGCCCAGGTCCCGACAGCGCCCGGGGCCGCGTCCCTGTGGGGAACTGGAGGGGATAGCCCCCGGTCGATCGGTACCTCACGGAACGAGGGGACAGGCGGGGCGGATCGATGGGAGTCCCACCGCGCACGCAGGGAGGACAGGGCGTTGGCGAGGTTGAGCCCGTAGCGGTCCGTCACGTCCGACGACCGTTCCCCTTCCCGACCGGGCGACTCGACCTCCCGCGCGCTCAGCTGAATCCGAACGCCGTCGCCCTCGTCGCTGAAGTGGGCGAGGACCCGGATCACCCGCAAGGGTTCGGGGGCGCCTTCCCCCGGGCCCTCCTCTAGCGTCTGCTCGAAGGTCACCGACTCCGCGGCGGTCGCGACCAGTCGCCAGCCGCGTGCCAGGGCCGAGTCGACGGCCAGACTGCGTGCCTGCTCCAGACTGGCCCGGTAGAGCAGGACCGTGGGGCCCGGAGATGCGACGGGTAGCACCGCCCAAACGAGCAACAGGATTCCGGCCGAGACGCGGACGATCCAGGGAGGGCCGTGGGCCCAGGGGGCCCCGCCGCCGCGGGGCCGGCTCATTCGAGGCCCCGACAGACCCCGTTCTGGCACTTCACGATGAAGCTGTCGGCGCTGTAGCAGGGGACCCTCAGTATCTCGCTGTCCGCCCTCGACTCGACCAGGATGGCCCCCTGGTCGGTCACGTCGCAGCCCCTGAGCCGGGCGTACTGCTCCGCGTAATAGGCCCAGGTACCGGTCCCGCCGCCCTGACTCAGGGTCAGCATATTCTGGTCCGGGGGGACCGACTCCTGTGGCGGGTTTGGGAGCGGCGTCCCGCCGACACGGACCGGCTCGCCTCCGGACGCCCCGCCGCGCAGGGTGACGCTGCCGTCGACCACGGGGGCCGGTCCTCCCTCGTAGGAGGGGGCCGCCGGGGCAGGGGCGGTGGAAGGGGCCGGCGTCGCGGCAGGGCTGGGCTGCCACGCGGGGTTCGGTTCCGGTGCCGGGGCGGCCAAACGCGGCTCCGGTGTCGGGGCCCGAGGCTCCTGCGGGGGCGCGGTGGTCTGTGGGGTTGGGCTGGCAGGCGCCGCGCCCCTGCTGACGGTTCCCCCCGACGCCTTCGCGTCGGCCACCGCATCGGCCCAGACCTGGACCAGCGGGTTGGGGGCGGTCTGTCCCTCCGCCGCGCGCTCCGCGGCCCCCTCCGCAAGGACGGCATTGCTTGGTGTCGAGCTGGCGACGCGCTGGCGATTCGCCGCCCAATTGGAGCGCAACGACTCCAGGGAGCGGGTGAGCGCGTCCCGGTAAGTCTCGGTGTAATCCACCCGCCTCGGGACGTCCTCGCCCGGGGGCTGGCTGACCAGCTCTGCGCCCAGGCCGACGAGGACCCCGTCCGGCCGTTGAATGAAGGCGGAGGTGACCTCGATGACCGGTGGGATCACACTCGCCTGCCCCCCCAGGGTCGCCGCGGCGGCGGCCGAGCCCGGGTCTACGGGTCGCTGCACGACGAGCCTGTCCTCCGTGGACTTGACGATGGTCCAACCCTTGCTCCGCGCGGCGCCCATGGCGAGTCCCTTGACCTCCGAGCGGACTGCCCCCGGCATCAGCATCTGGGGTCGATTCCCGATATCCCAGGCGGCCTCGGAGGGCGACGTCGGCGTGCTGGCGCAGCCGCCCAACACGAGTCCCGTGACCAATGCGATCGACCCGAGGGTCGTGAAACTGCTCAACCTCACCGAGATTCCCCGTGTCCTGAAGATCCAATTCGGAGCGCCGAATTTTCGCGCGCGGGCGCTCCCAAACGCATGGTAGCGATGCTAGCACACCGGCTGTTCGGGGGGCCGGGCGGATGGGGGTCAACCGATCGGTCTGAGCTGGCAGAGCACGCCGAAGGGCTTGTTGAACAGCAAGACCCGCGCCGGCCCGCGCGGGTGCGCCGGGGCGATGTTAGGATTGGGGCCTTTCCTGCGACGCGAGAGACCAGCACCCATGGCCTACGACAAGATTCAGATCCCGGCGGTTGGAGAGAAGATCCAGGTCAATCCGGACCTCTCCCTGTCCGTGCCCGACGAGCCCATTGTTCCCTACATCGAAGGGGACGGGATCGGCATCGACATCACGCCGGTGATGATGCGGGTGACCGATGCGGCGGTGGCCAAGGCCTATGGGGGGCGGCGGCGCATCCGCTGGATGGAGATCTACGCGGGCGAGAAATCGACCCGGACATACGGTGACGGCGTCTGGCTGCCGGAGGAAACCCTGACGGCGGTGAAGGAGTTCGTCGTCTCCATCAAGGGTCCCCTGACCACGCCCGTGGGGGGCGGCATCCGCTCCCTCAACGTGACCCTGCGCCAAGAGCTGGACCTCTACGTCTGCCTCCGCCCCGTGCGTTATTTCCGCGGGACGCCGAGTCCGCTCAAGCAGCCCGAGCATACGGACATGGTCATCTTCCGGGAGAACTCGGAGGACATCTACGCCGGCGTGGAGTGGCAGGAGGGGACGCCGGAGGTGAAGAAGGTCATCGACTTCCTGCAACGGGAGATGGGGGTGAGCAAGATCCGCTTCCCCGAGAGCTCCGGCATCGGTGTCAAGCCGGTCTCCCGCGAAGGCACCCAGCGTCTGGTGCGCAGGGCGATCCAATACGCCATCGACAACGATCGGCCCTCGGTCACCCTGGTGCACAAGGGCAATATCATGAAGTTCACCGAGGGGGCCTTCAAACAGTGGGGCTACGACCTCGCCAAGGCCGAGTTCGGGGCCACGGACCTGGACGGCGGTCCCTGGTGCCACTTCAAGAGTCCCAAGACCGGGCGCGATATCGTCATCAAGGACGTCATCGCCGATGCCTTCCTGCAGCAGATCCTGCTGCGGCCCAAGGACTACGCCGTCATAGCGACCCTGAACCTGAACGGGGACTATATCTCCGACGCCCTGGCGGCCCAGGTCGGGGGCATCGGCATGGCACCGGGGGCCAACCTGTCGGACTCGGTCGCCATGTTCGAGGCGACCCACGGCACCGCGCCAAAATACGCGGGCAAGGATCAGGTCAACCCGAGCTCACTGCTCCTCTCCGCCGAGATGATGCTGCGGCATCTCGGGTGGACCGAGGCCGCTGATCTGATCATCAAGGGCGTCGAGGGTGCCATCGCCGCCAAGACCGTCACCTATGACCTGGAGCGCCTCATGGAAGGCGCCACCAAGGTGAGCTGCTCGGGCTTCGGCGAGGCGGTCGTGGGCAAGATGTAAGGATGCTGGGCTACCTCTGGGCTGGCCCGGCCGAGATGGACCCTCGGCCCGGGTGCCGGGGCCCAGGGGTCCAACTCCAGGGGGCGCGATCCTCAGCTTACGCGGTGGACCCGGGCCGCGTGCAGGCCCTTGGGTCCCTGGCTCACCTCGAACTCCACCTTCTGACCTTCACGCAGGGTCTTGTAGCCTTCCATGTCGATCGCGGAGAAGTGGACGAAGACGTCCTCCTCCCGACCGTCGGGCTTGACGAACCCGTAACCCTTGGCGTTATTGAACCACTTGACGATACCGCTGATCATTGTTGGGGTACTCCTCCGGGGGTTCCGAGTCTTGGCTCGGTGGCCGTCTATTGTTGTGGTATGGCGCCGGATCTTGAAAGCGGCGGGGGGCGCCATACGTCGCTAGTATAGTGGGCGGTTTCACGCGGTCAAATGCCGCCCCCGATCGCCCCATTCCCGAGGCGTCCCGTCCACCAGCGGAGCCGAGCTCGTCAAGTGATCCGGCGCGGCCCCGACGTGGGTGCAACCCGGCCGTCGCCCCGAGGACTGGGCTTCATCGTGGCGCGGTCCGCCACGAACCAAAACTCGTCTAGAATCCCCACTCATGAGCGACGACACGCCACGCGAGGACCGCGAAACCGGGCTCACCGTCCAGGAGGCGCGCCCCAAGCTGCGCCGGCCCCCGCTGTTCAAGGTCTTGTTGCTCAACGACGATTACACGCCAATGGAGTTCGTGGTCCAGGTCTTGGAGACCTTCTTCTCCATGAACCGAGAGAAGGCCACGCAGATCATGTTGCACGTCCACACCCGCGGGGCCGGGGTGTGCGGGGTCTACACCCGAGACATTGCCGAGACCAAGGTCCAACAGGTCAACGACTATTCGCGGACCCATCAACATCCGCTGATGTGCACCATGGAAGAGGCTTGAGCGTGCCCCGATCTAGTGGTCCAAGAGGTGCGGCGGCGGAGCGCACGACGATTTCCAACCTCGGTCTGGACGAGTTAGATGCTGAGTAAAGAGCTGGAGTTCACCCTGAATCGTGCCTTCAAGGAGGCGCGCGAGAAGCACCACGAATACATGACCGTGGAGCACATGCTGCTCTCGCTCTTGGACAACCCGGCCGCGGCCAAGGTGCTGCGGGCCTGCGGTGCGGACTCCGACCGTCTGCGGCGGGAGATCACCGCATTCATCGACGAGACCACGCCCCTAATCCCCCCCAACGAGGAGCGCGATACGCAGCCGACCCTCGGGTTTCAGCGGGTCCTCCAGCGGGCCGTCTTCCATGTCCAGTCCGCGGGGAAGAAGGAGGTGACGGGGGCCAATGTCCTGGTGGCCCTGTTCAGCGAGCAGGACTCCCAGGCGGTCTATCTGCTGAACCAGCAGGACATCACCCGGCTGGACGTCGTCAACTACATCTCCCATGGAATCTCCAAGGTGCCGGGCGAGAATCCGGAGGACGAGATCCAGGGCGAGGGCGAGGAGCCCCGGGGCGAAGAGAAGGAGGGCAGCAGCCCGTTAGAGAGCTTCGCCACGAATCTCAACGAGATGGCGCGCCAGGGTCGCATCGACCCCCTGATCGGGCGTTCCGCCGAGGTGGAGCGCACCATCCAGATCCTGTGCCGGCGGCGGAAGAACAACCCCCTGTTCGTGGGCGAGGCGGGCGTGGGCAAGACCGCCATCGCCGAGGGGCTCGCGAAGAAGATCGTGGACCGGCAGGTGCCCGAGATCCTGCGCGACGCGGTCATCTACGCCCTGGACCTCGGTGGGCTGGTGGCGGGCACCAAGTACCGCGGGGACTTCGAGAAGCGGCTCAAGGCCGTGCTGGCCCAGCTCAAGCGTCAGCCCCGGGCCATCCTGTTCATCGACGAGATTCACACCATCATCGGGGCCGGGTCCGCCTCCGGCGGGGTCATGGACGCCTCCAATCTGATCAAGCCGGTGCTGGCCTCTGGCGAGCTGCGCTGCATCGGCTCCACCACGTATCAGGAGTATCGGGGCATCTTCGAGAAGGATCGCGCCCTGGCGCGGCGCTTCCAGAAGATCGACATCGAGGAGCCGAGCGTCGAGGAGACCGTGGAGATCCTGAAGGGTCTCAAGTCCCGCTTCGAGGCCCACCATCAGGTGAGCTATACCAACCCGGCCCTGCGGGCGGCGGCGGAGCTCTCCGCCCGCTACATCAATGACCGTCACCTGCCGGACAAGGCCATCGACGTGATCGACGAGGCGGGGGCCAATGTCCAGCTCATGACCCCGGCCAAGCGCAAGAAGCGCATCGATGTGGGGGACGTGGAGGCGATCGTCGCCAAGATCGCCCGCATCCCGCCGAAGAAGGTCTCCGTGTCCGATACGGAGTCCCTGCGCAACCTGGACCGGGACCTCAAGATGGTGGTCTATGGTCAGGATGCCGCCATCGATGCCCTGACCGCCGCCATTCGCATGAACCGCTCGGGGTTAGGCCACGAGGAGAAGCCCATCGGCTCTTTCCTATTCACCGGCCCCACCGGCGTGGGCAAGACCGAGGTGACCCGCCAGCTCGCCCGCATCCTGGGCATGGAGCTGATCCGCTTCGACATGTCCGAGTACATGGAGCGGCACACCGTATCACGCCTCATCGGCGCACCTCCCGGCTACGTGGGCTTCGACCAGGGCGGGCTGCTCACCGAGGAGGTTAACAAGCATCCCCATGCGGTCCTGCTGCTCGATGAGATCGAGAAGGCCCATCCGGATGTCTTCAACCTACTGTTGCAGGTGATGGACCACGGGACCCTCACGGACAACAACGGCCGCAAGGCGGACTTCCGAAACGTGGTGCTGGTGATGACCACCAATGCGGGGGCCGAGGAGACCGCCCGGCGCTCGATCGGCTTCTCCGAGCAGGACCATTCCACCGACGGGCTGGAGGCCCTCAAGCGTTATTTCACGCCGGAGTTCAGAAATCGTCTGGACGCCGTGGTGCAGTTCGCCCCGCTCGGGCCGGATACCATCAAGAGCGTGGTCGACAAGTTCATCTTCGAGCTGGAGCAACAGCTCGCCGACAAGAAGGTGGCCCTGACGGTCGATGCCGACGCCCGGTCATGGATCGCCGAGAAGGGCTATGACCCGAAGATGGGGGCCCGACCCATGGCCCGGATCATCCAGAACCACATCAAGAAGGCCCTAGCGAGCGAGCTGCTGTTCGGGGTGCTCTCGGGTGGTGGATCCGTCCGAGTCCACGTAGACCCCGACGGGGATCTGGGGTTCGCGATCGATGGGGGGCGAGGCGCCCACTGAGCGGCGCGGGTCTGCTACTCGTCCAGTCGCGGCCGGGGCGTGCACCACGCCCGCCAATTCGTGCAGCGGACCTCGGGGGACGATACCCGCTCGTGGCTGGGAAGCTAGTCGGAGCGCGGCGGCGACTTCAGCGGGCGCGGTAGACGATGCGCCCCTTGGTCAGGTCGTAAGGGGTGAGCTCCACCGTGACCTTGTCGCCCGTGAGGATACGGATATAGTGCTTGCGCATCTTGCCTGAGATGTGCGCCGTCACCGTATGGCCATTTTCAAGCTGCACGCGGAATACGGTGTTGGGCAAGGTCTCGATGACCGTCCCTTCCATTTGGATGACATCGTCTTTGGACATGGCTCAGGTAAATCGCGGGGGCAGCTCCGTTCTCGAAGGGGCGGCAGTATAGCACAGAGGCCCCGGTCTCACGGGGCCCCGCGGTGTCCTGCTCAACCGGCCCTCAGGCTGTCTTCCTTGGAGAATCGCTGCCACGCCCGCCCGTCCCAGGCCTCGATCGGGCGGAACCGATCCTTGTAGGCCATCTTGCGGCAGGCCTTGATCCAGTAGCCGAGATACAGGTAGGGCAGACCCAAGCGGCGGGCGATCTCGATCTGGGCCAGCACGGCGAAGGTTCCGAGTGACCGTCCCTCGAGCTGCGGATCGAAAAACGTGTAGACGGCCGAAAGGCCGTGCGCGAGCCGGTCGGTGACGGCCACCCCCGCCAGCCGATCCCCCAGACGCAGCTCCAGGAAGTGGGTCTCCCCGCCCCAGGGCTCCACGAGGAAGCGCCGGTAGCTCTCGACGCTGGTGTCGTCCGCCATGCTCCCATCGGGGTGGCGGCTCGCCAGGTAGCGGAGGTAGAGGGCGAAATGGGCCTGATCGAAGGCCGCGGCGGTGTCCACGATTCGCAATTCCGGGGCGTTGAGCCGCCAGTTGCGTCGTTGGGAGCGGTTGGGCTGGAAGGCGTTCACGGGGATGCGCACGGGCACGCACTGGGCGCAGCCCCGGCAGGCCGGGCGGTAGACATGGGAGCCACTGCGCCGGAATCCCTGGTCGACCAGGGACTGATAGGTGACCGTGTCCAGGCGCGCCAAGGGGTCCACGAACAGGGTGCGGGCCCGCGATCCCTCCAGGTAGGAGCAGGGATGCTCACCGGTGAGGTAAAGGGTCAGCTGACGCTCGCTCTCGTTACCGGGCTTCATGGGGCCAGCTCCTCGCGCTGACCTGGGATTTCCGGCTCAGGGGCCCCGGGGAAGCGGATCTCCCCGTCATCCCAGGACCCGGTCGCTCCAGGGAGGGGACAGAAACGATTGATCAGGGTCACGAAGCTCCCCCGCGGGATCTCCGTGGCGCCCAGGCTGATCAGATGGTCGGTTCGCATCTGGCAGTCGATGAGCCCGAAGCCCCAACTGCTCAACCGTTCGCACAGGTGCACCAGGGCCACCTTGGAGGCATCGTCGCTGCGGCTGAACATGGACTCCCCGAAGAAGACCCGCCCGAGGGCCACGCCATAGAGCCCGCCCACCAGGCGATCTCCGTCCCACACCTCCACCGAGTGGGCCCAACCAAGCCGGTGCAGGGTCTCGTAGGCCGCGACCATGCGGGGGACGATCCAGGTCCCACCGTCGGCGTCGCGGGGGGCCGCGCAGGCCCGGATCACCGCCCCGAAGGAACGATCCAGGCTGGCCCCGAGCTGGCGTCGGCGCAGCCGCTTGCGCAGGCTGCGCGAGACCCGGAGCGCCTCGGGGAACAGCACGGTGCGAGGGTCCGGTGACCACCAGAGGATGGGGTCGCCCTCGCCGAACCAGGGAAAGATCCCGCGGCGATAGGCGCCCAGCAGGCGCTCGGGGGACAGGTCCCCGCCGGCGGCCAACAGACCGTTTGGACGGCGCAGGGCCAGTCGGACGTCCGGGAAGCCGTTGGGATCCTGGGCCGCTAGAAGGGGGACCATAATGCAGATCGGTGTTCGGGGTGCGTCCCCGGCGGGGGCGCCCGGTAGGGACTGTGGCCCTGCATCTCCTCCAGGTAGTCCATCATGCCCCGTGTCTCCTGGTCCAGGAATCGGCCGATCGCCTGGCGAAAACGCGGCTCGGCGATCCAGTGGGCGGACCAGGTCGCGGTGGGCAGGAAGCCGCGGCTCACCTTGTGCTCGCCCTGGGCCCCGGGCTCGAAGCGGGAGAGCCCCGCCGCGATGCAGTAGTCGAGCCCCTGATAATAGCAGGCCTCGAAGTGCAGGCTGTGGAAGTCCTTGATGCAGCCCCAGTGGCGACCGAACAAGGAGCGCTCCCCCACCAGGTTGAAGGCGGCGGCGACCAGCTCATGCCCGTAATAGGCGAGCACCAGGAGAAGCTGTCTGCCCATGGTCTCCCCGATCTCCTGGAAGAAGGGCAGGGTGAGGGTGGGAAGGCCCCCATGGCGGTCGAAGGTGTCCCGGTACAGCCGGTGAAAGCCGACCCATTCGGACTCCGTCATCTGATCCCCGAGGACGCGCCGCAGGGTGATGCCGGCCTCGTCCACGCGCCGACGCTCGCGCTTCACCTTCTTGCGTTTCTCCGCCGTGAACTGCCCCAGGAAGTCGTCGAAGGAGTCGTAGCCGGGGTTGCTCCAGTGGAACTGACAGCCCAGACGGCGCAGGTGGCCTAGACCCTCCAGGAGCCGTGTCTCCGCGTCCGTTGTGAAGAGCCAGTGCAGGGATGAGACGCCCATGCGCTCCGCCGTCTCGACGGCGCCCCGGATCAGCACTCGGGCGTGATCCTCCCCCCCGGGCCCGGGGCCGACGAGGATGCGCGGACCGGTCGCGGGGGTATAGGGCGACGCCACCACCAGCTTGGGGTAATAGGGGAGGCCGTTGCGACGGTAGGCATCCGCCCAGGCCCAGTCGAAGACCAGCTCGCCGTAGGAGTTGAGCTTGAGATAGCAGGGCGCCGCCGCCACGAGACCGCCTCCCGCGTCCCGCAGCGTGAGGTGGCGGGGGATCCATCCGAGGGCTTCCCCCACGCACCCATGCCGCTCCATCGCGAGGAGGAACTCGTGGCGCAGGAAGGGGGCGTCCGGGTCCACCAGACGATTCCATTCCGCCGCGGGGATCCCGGCGATGGCCTCATGGGTGCGGAGGGTCTGCATGGAGCGCTGCATTCTGGACCACGACGGTGGACAGATGCGGGCGGCGGGCAGCGAGTAAAACCACTGCCCGCGGAAGGGGGGCCGGCTTGCGCGCCGGGCATCCTTGGCGATGCCCGGCGCGCCCGCCGCTCATTTGCCCTCGGCAGCCAGGGCGTCGAGGTACTTCTCCGCGTCCAGGGCCGCCATGCAGCCGGTGCCGGCGGAGGTGATCGCCTGCCGGTAGACGTGGTCGGAGACGTCGCCGGCGGCGAAGACACCGGGCACCGAGGTGGCGGTGGCGTTTCCGTCCGTGCCGCTCTTCACCTTGATGTAGCCCCCTGCCATGTCGAGCTGGCCCTCGAAGAGCTGGGTGTTCGGCTGGTGGCCGATGGCGATGAAGACCCCCTGGAGGTCCAGGTCCCGGGTCGAGTCGTCCAGGGTGCTCTTGATGCGGATGCCGGTCACACCGGAGGCGTCGCCGAGCACCTCGTCCAGGGTGCTGTTCCAGGCCAGGCGGACGTTGCCGTGCTCTGCCTTCTCCAAGAGGTGCCGCTGCAGGATCTTCTCCGCCCGCAGGGCGTCGCGGCGGTGCACCAGGGTCACCTCCGATGCAATGTTGGAGAGATAGAGGGCCTCCTCCACCGCGGTGTTGCCCCCGCCGATGACCGCCACCTTCTGACCGCGATAGAAGAAGCCGTCACAGGTGGCGCAGGCGGACACGCCTCGGCCCCGGAAGGCCTGCTCCGAGGGGAGCCCGAGATACCGGGCGCTGGCCCCGGTGGCGATGATCAGGGCATCGGCGGTGTAGACCGCCGAGTCCCCGGTGAGCCGGAAGGGGCGCTCGCCCAGTTCCGCGGCGTTGATGTGATCGAAGATGATCTCGGTCTCGAAGCGCTCCGCATGGCGGCGCATGCGGTCCATCAGGTCGGGACCCTGGACGCCGTCCGGATCCCCGGCCCAGTTGTCCACGTCGGTGGTGGTCATGAGCTGGCCACCCTGCTCCAATCCGGTCACCAGGACGGGGCTGAGGTTGGCGCGGGCGGCATAGACCGCGGCGGTGTAGCCAGCGGGGCCCGACCCCAGGATCAACAATCGGCAGTGTTTGGTCGTGCTCAAGCTCAAATCTCCTCTTGGATCCGCGCGTCTGGCGTGAGGCGCGGCGCGGGTAGGGGCGGGTGTCGCCACCGGTGCGGAAACTGTAAGGGCTGGCCGGTTGGGGGTAAAGCGACCGGGGTGTTCGCTGCTGTCGAAGGCGGTCGGCGTGCCGGCGCCCGGCGGTGCTGGAGGGCGGGGTCTTCAGCGGATCGGGTCGGACTCGTCCGGCGGGGGCTTCCCTTCGTGCTGTGCGGCGGCGGCGACCAGAGCGACCCGCAGCATCAGGTCATCGGCAAGCTCCGTCATGGCCCGGCGGACCGCGTCCATCTCCGCGAGGGCCCTGGCCAGGGGCGAGCGTCCCGCGTGCCACCCGGCCCGGTCCAGCCAGCCGATGGTGATCCTGGGGGGCAATGGACTCGGGAAGGGTGCCTCGCCGTGGAGATGGGCCAGCATGAGCCGCACCCGTGCCCTCTGGGTCGCGGCGCGGGCGGCTGGATCCCGATCGAGCCCGCAGAAACGGACCAGATAGCGGTCGGGGCGTGACCCATCGGGCGCCAGCTCCAAGTGGCAGCTCCCCTCGAGGATGATGCGGCGTGGTTTCAGCACGACGGTCATGGGACGGATCGGGGCTCACGGCGGCGGCGCGACGATGCCCTTAAGTCTAAACCCGACCCTGAGGCGGGGCTGGCCCGGGTCCCTGGGCGCGCCTTGCGCGATGCGGGCGATCCCGCGAGCCGAGCCTCGGGGCGTCGCCGCCCCGGGGATGGCGCGATAAGCTCGGCCATCGCCAATCCTGGGGAGCACACATGCACGCATTGATGCCGACCTTGTTTCTGTCCCACGGCGCCCCGGACATGCTGCTGTCCGAGGATCCGACAGTTGCCGTCTTTCGGGGGCTGGGGGCCCGCTTGCCGCGTCCCAGCGCCATCGCGGTCGTGTCGGCCCACTGGACCGCGAGCCTCGTCGGGGTCACCGGCCCCGGGGATCTTGCGACCATTCACGATTTCGGGGGCTTTCCGGAGGCGCTCTACCGACTGCGTTACCCGGCGCGGGGCGACGCTGGGCTGACCGCTTCAGTGGAGAGTCTTTTGGAGACCGCCGGCATCGCCCACCGCGTCCACGAGAGCCGCGGCCTAGACCATGGGGCCTGGATCCCCCTCAGCCTGATCTACCCAAACGCCGAGATCCCTGTCATCCAGATATCCCTGCCCGCCGGAGACCTGGGTGCGGCTGCGCGGCTGGGCGAGGCCGTCGCGCCCCTGTCCGGGCAGGGGGTGCTGGTCATTGGCTCCGGGGGCTCTGTCCATAACCTCCGACTGCTCAAGCGCGCCGGTGCCCCGGATCCCTGGGCCCTGGGGTTCGAGTCCTGGCTGCGGGAGACGGTGCAGGGGGGCAGCTTCGACGCTCTGCTCGACCCCGGGCGTCATCGGGACGACTTTGCCCGCGCCCACCCCAGCCTGGATCACTTTGCCCCCTTGGTCGTCGCCTGGGCCGCTGGTGGGACCGGGCGGCCAGGGTCGCGCTTTCACCAGGGGTTTACCTACGGCAACCTGGGAATGGGATGCTATGTCTTCGGCGAGGGGTTGTCGGGGCGCTGAGCCGCGGGGGGCACGGGTCGACGCCATCTCCTCAGGTCTGGTCTTCGGTCGGGCCGCGAACGCGGCTGTCCGCCTCGGCTCCCTGGCCGTGTCCTATCCCGTTGATCTCCGTGCTCGCGAGGATGCCCTCGTCCGGCAGGCGAGTCACGGAAAGACGTTCCTCGACGATCGGCGCGTCTCCGGACCCCTTGCTGGTCTGCCGCAGGGGGCCGACGTCGCCCGCGTCCCGGCCCACCGCCACCCGGATATAGGTCTCGTCCGCCAGCAGCGCCAGGGCCGGGTCGAATCCTCGCCAGCCTGCCCCTGGGATCAGGGCCTCCGTCCAGTTGTGCAGCCTTTGGGGTCGCGGCTCGGCGCCCTCCGGTGCCTCCTCGTCCGGCTCGAAATAGGCCGCATCCTGGTAGCCGGAGACGAAACGGGCCGGCACGCTCCAGCGGCGCAGCAGGGCGATCAGCAGGTGCGAGAGATCCGCGGCCGTGCCGCGGCCGGCGTCGAAGAGGGCCGGGAGGGCCGAGACCGAGTCCTGCGCCTCGGGGTCATACTCGGCGACTGCCTTGATCCATGCGAAGGCATCCTGGATCTGGGTCAGCAGGGGGATGCCCGGCTGCCAATCGGGAACCGGGCCCCCGGGGAGCTCCTCTGGCAGTGCCGCGGTGAGTGGTCCCTGGTGGAGCACGAAGTCCCACAGACGCGGTGCCTCGTGGAGGCTGTGGTCCAGCCAGGACCGCTCCCGAGCGGGCTCCACGGGGGAGAAATCGAAGGGGTTGGAGAGCCGGGTCTCGACCTCCGCGCACAGCTCGAACCCCAGCGCTTGATGGGCGCCAAGCACGGCGAAATGGTGGGAGAGGTTGCCGAAGCCGTCGCGGCGTGCGACCGCGGGTGCCTCGGGGTTCACATGCAGCTCGAGCCGGATGAGGGTCTGGCTGTCGTCCGACCAGGGTGCCAGCCGGACCTGGATGTGGTGCTCCCGCACCGGCGCGGCGTAACGCATCCGCCAGTGGTGGTCGATCCGATACCTCATTGCTTCCTATGCCCCGCCGATCGCCGGCTCACAGCTCGTCCCCCAGATGGGCCTCGAAATAGTCCCCCTGGAGGGCGGCGGTCAGCTCGGCGAGCAGCGCGAGGAACTGGTCGAGATACTCGTGCAGCCCTTGATCGAGGATGCCTTGGGGGGTGGCCCCGTCCAGGTGGTCACGCAGGGCCCCCATGGCGGCGGGCACAGCCCCCACGGACACGGAGCCGATCCGCTCTAGGGCCCGCTCCATGCCGTCCAGGCAGTACACCAGAGAGCGCGGAAAGTCGGGATTGAGAACCGTGAACTCCACCACGTCGATGGGTCGGATGCCGCTCTGGTACATCCGTCGATACGATTCGAATCCCGATAGGGACTTCAGAAGCGCACCCCATTGATAGTAGTCGAGGGGGGAGCCCACCAGGCTCAGGTCCGGCAGCAGCAGGTGATAGCGCACGTCCAGGATGCGGGCGGTCATGTCCGCCCGCTCCTGGAGACTGCCCAGCACCGTGAACCCATACGCCTCGCCGCGCATCATGGTGCTTTGCGCGAGCCCGAAGAAGGTGGCCACCTCGCGGTGGACATAGGCGTAGAACTCCGCCGCCCGCCACGGCTGGAGGGTGGCCTTGAGGTGCTTGTCCACCGAGAGCCAGAACTCGTTGATCGCCTCCCACATCTCGTTGGAGATGCGGTCGCGCACCACCCGGGCGTTCTCCCTGGCCAGGCGCAGGCTGTTGTAGAGGGAGCCCGGATTCTCGCGCTCCTGGGTCAGCAGGTGGATGACCCGCTGGACCGTCACCCGATTGTCGGGATAGCGCTGGGGATAGAGCTCATCGGCGCCGACGATATTGAGCAGGGGCTGCCACTGGGTCTCCTCGGTCGCCCCCTCGTCGGCCTCCAGCATGTAGACGACGTTGATATCCAGGATGCGCGCCGTGTCATCGGCCCGCTCCAGGTTGCGCGTCATCCAATAGAGGGACTCCCCGATGCGGCTCAGCATGCTTAATCGGCGAGCACCCAGGTGTCCTTGCTGCCGCCACCCTGGGAGGAGTTGACCACCAGCGACCCCTTGGTCATAGCCACCCGTGTCAGCCCGCCCGGGACCACCTCTATTCCGTCCCCATAGATGATAAAGGGTCGCAGATCCAGGTGCCTGGACTCCAGCTCACCCTCCAGATAGCAGATGTGACGGGAGATCTGGACCACGGGTTGGGCGATGTAGTTGCGCGGGTTGTCCTGAATCTTCCGGGCGAACTCGGCCCGCTGGCTTGGGGTGGAGGAGGGCCCCATGAGCATGCCGTAGCCGCCGGACTCCGCCACCGCCTTGACCACCATCTTTTCCATGTTGTCCAGCACGTAGGCCTGATCCTGGGGGTCCGTCATCTGGTAGGTGGGCACGTTCTGCAGGATGGGGGCCTCTCCCAGGTAGTAGCGGATGATCTCCGGGACATAGGCATAGACGGCCTTATCGTCGGCGATGCCGCTGCCCGGCGCATTCACCAGGGCCACGTTGCCGGCGCGCCAGGCGTCGATGACGCCGGCTACCCCGAGGGCGGACTCGGAGCGGAAGACCAAGGGGTCCAGGAAGTCGTCGTCCACCCGTCGGTAGATCACGTCCACCCGCCGCAGGCCATGGGTGGTCTTGAGATAGACCTTGTCGTTCTTGCACACCAGGTCCCGCCCCTCTGCCAGCTCCACGCCCATCTCCTTGGCCAGGAAGGTGTGCTCGAAATAGGCCGAGTTGTAGATCCCCGGGGTCAGGACCACGATGGTGGCCTCTTCGGCGCCGCGCGGCGACAGGAAGCGCAGGGCCTGTAGCAACAGTGCCGGGTAGTGCTCCACCCGGCGCACGCGGTAGTGGCTGAAAAATTCGGGCAGGATGCGCCGCTCCACGACGCGGTTCTCGATCATGTAGGAGACGCCGGATGGCGTGCGCAGGTTGTCCTCGAGGACCAGGTAGCGGCCCGCCTCGTCGCGGATCAGGTCGACCCCGCTGATGTGGGTATAGATGTCGTGGGGAGGGTCGATGTCCATGATCTCCCGCCGGAAGTCCTTGCCGCGGTAGATCAGCTCCGGGGGCACCACCCCGTCCTTGAGGATGCGCTGGCCGTGGTAGAGGTCCTTGAGGAAGAGATTCAGGGCCCGGATGCGCTGCTTGAGTCCCGCCTCCAGGAGATTCCATTCGCTCGCCGTGATGATGCGCGGGAGGATATCGAAGGGCCAGACCCGCTCGATCCCCTCGTCATTCGAGTAGACCGTGAAGGTGACCCCCTCGGTATGGAGGGCCAGGTGCGCCTCGTGCGCCTTTGCGCCCAGCATCTGTTGCCCGGCGCTCTGGATGTGCTCCCACATGGGCCGGTAGTGCTCCCGGGGTTGAAAGTCGTCCCGGTAGAACTCGTGATAGGCCATGGCGGGCGCCGGTCCCGCAAACGACGTCTGGAACTGGCCGGCGCTACTGTTCTGGATCTGCCTCAGCATGGTGCGGACGCCCGATGACTCAGAGGGTGACTGTGATAGGGGCGGCATATTCCATGCCAAACAGGTTGTGGTCTCAGAGAGCCAGCCGGGCGCTCGAACAGGGCGTGGCGATGGGAGGCCCTGCCCCAGTTTTGGGCGAGCGAATCGTCCAAAGGGCCGAATTGGTGCGTTGGACGCGATGCTCGTGAAGGCCCTTCTTCGTCGCTGACCAGCTTGCCCCTTGGCCAGCGCGCGTCTCGCCAGGCTCCCCATACAAGCGCCTCCGGTCCCCGCACTCTGCGGGTCATCCCTGGTCCGCTCGGGAAGCGTTGAATCACTGCTTCCGTACTTCCCAGTGACGAAGGCCACGGTCCGGACCATCTGGCGCAAGGTCTAATTGTTCGCTCCTGCACCAAATCCTCAAGCCTAAGAGGACCCGAAGCACCGTTCGACGGGCTTCGCCCCCGCCAACTCCGAGGAGGAATAGGCCTCGGGACCCTCTGCGGGGGGACCCCAGACGATGTGGGTCACAAGGCGGTAAACGAATGTGATCGGATTCGACTCCTTCGCGGAATGAAGTACTCAAGTCACCGGGCACTCGTTGGTTTGCGGGATCACCTTAGCGCAGCCGCCTTGTCCATTGCCTATATGCGACCTGTATCAGCACTGTCCCGGCTCGCCAAGGGGCAAAGTGCGTACGGGGTTCCGTCATCGCCCTGTACATTCCACCAGACTTGCCCGGGAGGTAGGGCGGCGACATCCGAGCTCGCACTCTGCTATTGACGCAGTGCACGGTGTCATGCGTGGTTGCGACCCCATTCCCTATTTGTGTGGTCACCGCTCGCGTTTCCAACTTGACATCGGCCGAACGACCTCGCCGGGGCTCGGCCTGTCAGCAGCAACCCGACTTCGAGCAGGCAAGTGTATGGCAGCGAAAGCTAACCTCGGGCAGTACCTCGCTACGCGTGGTGTATCGCGAAGAGATTTCTTGAAGTTCTGCGCCGTGACGGGCTCCGCCCTTGCCCTCCCGGCACAGAAGGCGGCGGTCTTTGCGGCGGCCCTTGCGGATTCCCCTCGTCCAGCGGTCATATGGCTCTCCGGGCAAGAATGTACGGGTTGCAGCGAGTCCCTGCTGCGTTCTTACGAGCCAACGGTCGAGACCCTGATTCTCGATCACCTTTCACTCGACTACCACAATACCCTAATGGCGCCCGCAGGGGCAGGCGCGGAGGCTTCCCGCGACGGGGTGCTCATGGACGGTAGCATTCCCTATGTTGTCGTTGTAGACGGCTCTGTTCCGACGAAAGACAATGGCTTCTGGTCAGTCATTGGCGGCCGCTCGGCGCTCGACGTCATTAGTGAGGCCGTCGCAGGAGCGTCCCTCGTTCTGGCGGTTGGCAACTGCGCCGCCTATGGCGGTCTTCCGGCCTCCAATCCGAATCCGTCCAGCGCCTTTGGCGTTGAAGCCCTAATGAAGCGGGGCCTGGTCTCGGAACAGCCCTTGGTCAACGTTCCAGGCTGTCCGCCCAATCCGGAGGTCCTCACCGGCGTCATCGCGCATTTCCTGGCCTTTGGCACGGTTCCGGAGCTGGACGATGTGCTGCGCCCAAAGGTCTATTACGGACGGACGGTGCACGATTGCTGTAGCCGCATCGAGCACTTCAAGAATGAGCGGTTCGCGCTCTCGTTCGATGACGAAGGGGCGCGTCTCGGCTACTGCCTGGCCCTTCTGGGGTGCAGGGGCATGACGACGCGCAACGCCTGCAGCTCCCTCAAGTGGAACCAGGGCACCAGCTATCCGATGTATTCGGGCCATGGCTGCATCGGTTGCTCTGAGCCGGGCTTCTGGGACAAATCGGATCTTTACAGGGACGAAGGGGCTATGCCAGAGCGCGATGGCATCTGTGTGGCCCCGCCCCTTTCACCCATTGGGTGAGCCAAGAGAAATTAACGACGCAGCGGGCCAAGCGAGTGTGGCTCGGGCTCGCCGTTCATCGGGCCAATAGTTGGAGGAGCAAGATGGGTATCGTTGTCGTGGATCCGGTTACGCGCATCGAGGGACACCTGCGCGTCGAGGCGGAGCTGGATGCAACCGGGACGATCACGCGCGCGTCCAGCTGCGGAACGATGGTTCGTGGCATCGAGAGGATCATGCAGGGGCGCGACCCTCGGGACGCTTGGGCGTTCACCCAGCGCATCTGCGGGGTCTGCACCACCTCCCACGGGATCGCCTCTGTGCGCGCCGTGGAGGACGCGCTCAAGATCGCCATTCCCGAGAACGCGGAGATCATCCGCAACCTCATGAACGGGGCCCAATATATTCAGGACCATGTGGTCCACTTCTACCACCTGCACGCAATGGACTGGGTGGATGTGCTCTCGGCCCTGAGCGCGGATCCAGCCGAGACAGCCAGGATCCAGCAGTGCGTCAGTTCCTGGCCAAACAACACCGTCGAGCATTTCGCGGCTGTGCAGCAAAAATTAAAGGGATTCGCCGATACGGGTCAGCTCGGCATATTCAACAACGGGTACTGGGGTCATCCGGAGTACAAGTTGCCGCCCGAGATCAACCTGCTGGCGGTCACCCATTACCTGGAGGCGCTCGCCTGGCAGCGCGACATCGCCAAGGTTCACGCGATATTCGGGGGCAAGAACCCCCACCCAAGCTTCGCCGTGGGTGGCATGCCCTCTGCAATCAGCACCGGCAGCGAGGCCACCGCGGTCAACGCGTTGAACCTGGGTCTGGTCGGCGAGATTATCACGCAGGCCCGCAACTTCGTAGACCAGGTCTACATCCCGGACCTGCTTGCCATCGCGCGCTTCTACAAGGACTGGGCGACGAAAGGGGAGGGACTAGGCAACTTTCTCGCGTTCGGTGACTTTCCGCAATACGACGTCAACGACGAATCGACGTTTTTCTTCCCCCGCGGCGCAATCCTCGACCGCGACCTTGGAAACGTCCTCTCGGTAGACCTGAACGATACGGCGCAGGTGCAGGAGTTGATCAGTCACTCCTGGTACGACTACTCGGGTGGGAAGGAGGCCGCGCTCCATCCCTACGAGGGCGAGACGAATCCGCGTTACTCGGGACCCACCAGCACCTATACGAACCTCGACCTCGAGGCCGAGTACTCGTGGTTGAAGTCCCCAAGGTGGCGCGGCTATCCCATGGAGGTGGGGCCCCTGGCGCGCGTCCTGATCATGTTTGCCCAGGGTAATGAGGTCGTACAAGAGGTGGTGAATTGGGTGCTCTCGGAGCTGAAGCTGCCGCTGGGTGCTCTATTCTCGACGCTGGGCCGCACGGCGGCTCGAGGCATTGAGTGCAAGGTCCTGGCGGACCAGATGCCGGTCTGGCACGAGCGGTTGATGAGCAACATCGCGGACGGAAATCTGACCGTGTTCGACGATAGCCGCTTCCGCTCCAGCACCTGGCCAGCGCAGGCCCAGGGGGTAGGATTCCTCGAGGCGCCGCGAGGTGCGCTAGCACATTGGATCGTTATCAACAACGGACGTATCGGCAATTATCAGGCGGTGGTTCCAACGACGTGGAACGCGGGTCCGCGGGACCACAATGGGTTGGAGGGGCCCTACGATGCCGCCCTGAAGGGTCACACCCTCCACGATCCCGAGCAGCCCCTCGAGATCTTGAGAACGATACACAGCTTCGACCCCTGCATGGGGTGTGCGGTGCATCTTTCCGATCCCGAGGGGCAGTCCCTTCTTACCGTCCAGATCCAGTGAAGCAAGCGGGGGGCACCAGCATGCGGAACGCGAGCGTCGGGCGTGGGGCGGCAGCTTCCCTCATCGTCCTCATTATCGGTGCCTGGACTGCAAACGCATATGCGCAGCGCAGCTTCGGGACCAATGTCGACAATTTCTGCATCTCCCAGGGCACCGTTGCACCCATACAGGGCGATTGCTCTGTTTGTCATGCCGGGAGTTACTCGGCCTCGGTGGAGCCGGAGTGGTCCTGGTACTTGAACGGCCAAACCAGCACCAACGGCTGGATCAATTTCTGTGGCCCGATCGTGACCAACGGGCCACCGGACGGCATCATCGTCTCGCCTGCGTCTGACCAGGGCATCGCGCAAGGTGCGGCGGTCAATTTCCGCGGTTCTGCCACTGATCCGGACGGCGACCCGGTGTCCTACAGCTGGGCCTTCCCCGGAGGCATCCCCAGTATCTCCAGTGTCCAGAACCCGGGTAACGTGACCTACGCCACCGCGGGTACCTATACGGCCACACTCGTGGTCTCGGACAACAGCGGCAACTCCGACGCCACCCCCGCGACCCGTGTCATCACCGTGCAGTCGGGGTTGCCGGCCAACACCCCCCCGAACGGGACGATCACCGCTCCGTCGTCCAATGTCAGGGTGATACAGGGCGAGTCCGTGATCTTCACCGGCTCCGGTGTCGATGCCGAGGGCGATGCGCTGAGCTTCAGATGGGACTTCGGGGGTGCAGCCGCCGACGCGTCGGTCCAGAACCCGGGACAGGTCCAGCTGAATGTCGTCGGAACCTTTGCGGTGAGACTGATCGTGGCCGACAGTCGGGGCGAGGCTGACCCGACGCCGGATGTCCGCACCGTCATCGTGGAGCCTGAAGTGTCCACGGGCCCGACCTGCGGAGATGCCGATGGGGATCTGTTCAGCCCCGAGGGCGGTATCTGCGGCCCCGCGGATTGCAGCGACGAGAATGCGGCCGTCAACCCCGGGGCGGTCGAGCTGTGCGGCGATGGTATCGACAACGACTGCGATGGCCTGACCGACGACGCGGACGGGGAGTGCGACGGTAGTGACTGCATCGGGGTACTCCTTTCCGAGGGTGGCGGAGTCCCGTCCCTGGCCCTCCAATACAGCCAGGAGGCCGACCGCGACCCGGCGTCAACGCTTGAGGGGGCCGTGGTGTCCGGCAACCTCCACGTCTTCATCCCCTCGGTATCGGGCATTGTCCGGGTTCGCTACTACCTAGACGGCGAGCTGAGCCAGACCGAGAATCTAGCCCCTTGGGATTTCGCCGGCGGGTCCGCGAGCGCCGCGAACCCCCTGGACTCGCGCACCCTGACCGACGGCACCCACGAGATCGTCGCGGAGGTGGTCCTCGATACGGGCCAGACCGTCGCGGTTCAAGCCGGCTTCGTGGTCAACAACGGTGCGGCTGAGGGCGTCGAGATCACCCGCGCCTCGTGGAGCCCCTCGGAGCGAGAGCTGGAGGTCGAGGGACCTTGGCATAGCGCGGGCGCCTCCGTCACGCTGACCAATGCCGAAACGGGTATGGTGCTTGCCACGACCACCGTGCGTTACGACGACGGCCGTCTCGGCTACGAGCTGGAGCTCGAGGGCCTCACCGGGGTTCCCTGCCGGGTGCGCGTCGAGATCGCAGGCCGTTACGGCGAGCGGGATGTCGCGAATGCGCCGGCAGACTGTGTAGGCGGCGGCACCTCTCCGCCCACAAACAGGTCACCTGTCGCAGGCGATGACTCGGCGTCCACGGATGAAGACGTGGGTATCTCGATCTCGGTACTCGGTAACGACAGCGACCCAGATGGCGATCCACTGACGCTCGAATCCATCGGCGCCGCCACTGCCGGTTCGGTTCGGCAAGTTGGCGGCTCGCTCCTCTACACGCCAAGCTTCAACTGGTTCGGGGTCGACAGTTTCACCTATAGGGTGGTGGATGGCCGAGGCGGATCCGATACGGCGACGGTGACGGTCACGGTTCGCGGGGTCAACGACCCGCCTATCGCGATAGACGACACTGCGACGACGACCTATGAGACGCCCGTGACCGTCGCTGTTCTCGCGAACGACAGCGATGTCGAGGGGGACGGTCTGAGCGTGACCCAGGTGTCGCCCGGCGCCAACGGTAGGACCAGCATCGACGGGGTCGGTGTGGTCTACGTGCCGAACAGCGGGTTCAGCGGTGCTGACAGCTTCACCTATACCGTCTCCGACGGCCAGGGCGGGAACGCCGGCGCGACGGTCACGGTTCAGGTGCAGAGTCCGCCGCCGCCCCCCGCGTTGTCGGTGCGGTTCAGCGAGCTGCGCTGGAGTGCCGGGGATCGCAAGCTCACCGGCAAGGGCAGCGGTGCCCCAAGTCGCGTCACCCTGAGCATCCTGGACGCCGACACCGGCAGTTTGCTCGGGCGTGTCAGGACCAGCAAGGATGGCCGGTTCGAACTGGAGATGCGCCTCAGGGCCGCGCCTTGTCGGATACGGGTGCGCTACCAGACCCAGCTGAGCTTGGCCTTCCCGGTCGGAGGTTCCCCTTGCCAAGGGCAGTGGGGCGACGACGACGAGGTGAGCGATTGAGCACCGGTCGGCGAGGCTGTCAAAGGGCCGGCAGCCTCGCCTTTCGGCGCCGATTCCCTGGCGGACCCAGGTGCCGACTGGTGCCCTGAGGCAAGCGCTGATTTGGGACACTTCCCCTGCGGCCCCCGATGGCCAGCCGCGGACCCGCGAGCCGAGCAGGACTGTGGGACGAATCCGGGCCCCACATTGTCACGGGGTTAACCCCTTGGAAAAGGGAGCGTCCCGAGACACATGTATCGCGGGACGCGAGCTAATCGACTGCCAGGACGGCACTTGACCAGCATCTTCACTGGGTAGAGTGCCGAAACGTTCATCGCTTGGCGCGGTACAGGGACGGACCGCGTTCTGTTGGGGCCGCTGATCGTTCCAGAGATGGCGCGCTTGGAGGGTTGGGCCGCTTGGATTCTTCCTTCGCCCTGGGTCACAGAGTAAGCCCGCATCCTGGGAGCGTTTTATCCCCAGCCAGTGCAAGTCGCGCAGACGTCGAGCTTGCGGCCCCCCGCCATTGGATCGAGCAACCGACTTCTGATCCGCATGGGTTTGCGATCGGAGCCCGGGTCGGTCAAGCTCACTAGTTTGCCAAACGATCGAGCGCGCGTTTGTCGTCCCGGGGCCACGCACTTTCGGCGTTGCGTCATCTAGGGAACCCCACGTATCCAGCATGGGGCGCTCATGATGACAAGTGTCTGATCTGCGCCCTATTCTGGGGCGCAAACCGAGTTGGACTCCCCACGGTTGCTGGGGCTACCATTCGCGGCCCACGCTGGAACGATTCCTGCGGCCCCTTCCGTATCCCCAAGCCGCTGCCCCGGAGCCCCGACACTCATGTCGATCCTCATTGCCATCAACCACAAGACCGAGTACCGGTTCGACCGTCTGGTGTCCCTCTCGCCCCACGTGGTGCGGCTGCGTCCCGCGCCCCACTGCCGTACCCCGATCAGGGGCTACTCGCTCAAGATCCAGCCGGAGCAGCACTTCCTGAACTGGCAACAGGACCCCTTCGGCAACTACCTGGCCCGGCTGGTCTTCCCGGAGAAGGCGCGAAAGCTCACGGTGGAGGTGGACGTGATCGCGGAGATGATCACGATCAACCCCTTCGACTTCTTCCTCGAGGAGTACGCCTACAAGTTTCCCTTCCGGTACGACCCGCAGCTCACCAAGGAGCTGACCCCGTACCTGGAGATCAAGGAGGACGGGCCTCTCTTGAACCAGTGGCTCGCGGGTGTGGACCGCACGCCTCGGGAGACCGTCTACTTCCTAGTGGACCTGAACAGGCGACTCCACGAGGCGCTCGGCTACGTGATCCGCATGGAGCCCGGGATCCAGACCTGCGAGGAGACTCTGAGCCTCGCCAGGGGCTCCTGCCGGGATTCGGCCTGGCTCCTGGTTCAGATCCTGCGTCACCTGGGGTTCGCTGCCCGCTTCGTCTCCGGCTACCTGGTCCAGCTCACGGCGGACGTGAAGTCTCTCGACGGCCCATCGGGTCCGGAGAACGACTTCACCGACCTGCACGCCTGGGCGGAGGTCTATGCCCCCGGTGCCGGCTGGATCGGTCTGGATCCGACCTCCGGACTCTTCGCCGGGGAGGGCCACATCCCGCTCGCCGCCTCCCCGGACCCCCTGAGCGCGGCGGCCATCACGGGCTTCACCGACAAGTGCGAGGTGGAGTTCTATTTCCACAATCGGGTCACCCGGATTCACGAGGACCCGCGGGTCACCAAGCCCTATACCGAGGAGCAGTGGCAGGCCATCGAGACCCTGGGTCACCAGGTGGACGCGGAGCTCGCGGCCAACGACGTGCGCCTCACCATGGGGGGCGAGCCCACCTTCGTCTCCATCGACGACATGGACGGGGACGAATGGAACACCGCGGCGCTGGGACCCACCAAGAAGCACCTGGCCGAGGATCTCCTGATGCGGCTCAAGGGCCGCTTCGCCCCCGGCGGCCTGCTGCACATCGGCCAGGGCAAGTGGTACCCGGGGGAGCAGCTCCCGCGCTGGGCCCTCTCCTGCTACTGGCGAAAGGACGGGGAGCCCGTGTGGCGGGACCCGGGCCTCTTCGGACAGGAAGACACCACCTATGGACACGGACCGGCGGAGGCAGAGCGCTTCGTCCGCACCCTGGCGCGCAACCTGGGGGTGGACCCGGACAATGCCCAGCCGGCCTACGAGGACGTCTGGTATTACTGCTGGAAGGAGCAGCGCCTCCCGGTCAACGTCGATCCCCTGGACAACAAGCTGAAGGACCCCAACGAGCGCGCGCGTCTGGCCCGGCTATTCGACCAGGGCCTGGGCCAGGTGGCGGGCTATGCCCTGCCGCTTCGCTGGTGGGGATTCGGGGCGGAGGGTGGCTGGAAGAGCGGTCGCTGGACCTTCAGGGACGGACGCTTCTTCCTGATCCCCGGCGATTCCCCCATGGGCTTCCGCCTGCCGCTTGACTCGCTCCCCTATATGCCCGAGGGGGAGCTGGATCAGGTCCCGGAGCGCAACCCCTTCGAGCCCGTCTCCCCCCTGCGCTCACCCTACGATGAGGTGGCGCGCCGCTACAGTCGCCTGGTGGAGCCCGTCCGGGCCCCCCAGACCCTGCGTGAGCAAGGCGCGGTGCCGCGGGATGTCGCGGCGCGCTACGGCCGGCTGACCCCCTTCGATGACTCCCACCAGGCCCAGCACGCCCAGGTCGCCATGCCCGGCGACCTCAACCCGGACCTGGTACGCACCGCGCTGTGCATCGAGCCCCGGGAGGGGCGTCTCTACTGCTTCCTCCCGCCCCTGACCCACCTGGAGCACTGGCTGGATCTCGCCCTGTGCATCGAGGACACGGCCGCGGAACTCCAGATGCCCATCATCATCGAGGGCTATGAGCCGCCGCGGGACCCGCGCCTCCACAAGCTGGCGGTGACCCCGGACCCCGGCGTCATCGAGGTCAACATCCACCCGGCGGAGAGCTGGGACCAGATGGTGAGCGACACCCACATCCTCTACGAGGAGGCGCGGCTCGCGCGGCTCGGCACCGAGAAGTTCATGCTCGACGGGCGCCATACCGGCACCGGCGGCGGCAACCACGTGACCCTGGGGGGACCGAGCCCCGCGGACAGCCCGCTGCTGCGCAAGCCCGATCTGGTGCAGAGCCTGATCACCTACTGGCAGCACCACCCGAGCCTCTCCTACCTCTTCTCGGGGCTCTTCATCGGCCCCACCAGTCAGGCCCCGCGGGTGGACGAGGCGCGGGACGACCGCCTCTTCGAGCTCGTGATCGCCTTCCAGCAGATGCCCAAGGGGGAGGTCCCCCAGCCCTGGATCGTGGACCGGGTGCTGCGCAACCTGCTCACCGACGTCACCGGCAACACCCACCGCACCGAGTTCTGCATCGACAAGCTCTACTCCCCGGACTCGGCGGCCGGGCGCCAGGGTCTGGTGGAGTTCCGCGCCTTCGAGATGCCGCCCCACGCCCGCATGAGCCTGGCCCAGATGAGCCTGCTGCGCACCCTGGTGGCGCGCTTCTGGAAGGAGCCCTACCAGAGGAACCCGGTGCGCTGGGGCACGGAGCTGCACGACCGCTTCCTGCTGCCCCACTTCGTGCGGAAGGACTTCGAGGACGTCATCTGCGATCTGCGCCGCGCCGGCTACCCCTTCGAGATGGCCTGGTTCGAGCCCTTCTTCGAGTTTCGCTTCCCCCATTACGGCGACCTGGTGACCGACAACGGGATCCACCTGGAGCTGCGCGCGGCCATCGAGCCCTGGCACGTCTTGGGTGAGGAGGTCACCGCCCAGGGCACCGCGCGCTTCGTCGACTCCTCCGTGGAGCGCATGCAGATCCTGGTGAACGGCCTGACGGGGGATCGCCACGTCGTCACCTGCAACGGCCGGCGCCTGCCGCTGCGCCCCACGGGCAAGCGGGCCGAGTCCGTGGCTGGGGTGCGCTTCAAGGCCTGGAGCCCGCCCTCGGGCCTGCACCCCACCATCCCCGCCCACGGCCCGCTGATCTTCGAGGTGATCGACACCTGGAACCGCCAGAGCCTGGGGGGCTGCACCTACTACGTCGCCCACCCGGGTGGGCGCAGCGAGAGCAACTTCCCGGTCAACAGCTACGAGGCCGAGTCCCGGCGCATCGCCCGCTTTCGGCTCATGGGCCACACCCCTGGCCCCATCGATCCACCGCCGGACGAGCCGGCCGGGGAGCATCCCTACACCTTGGATCTGCGTTATCGGCCGGGGTGCTGAAAACACCGGCTTTGACGATCAGCAGCTCCGAGGCCGGAGGGAGGGCTATCGGCGAAGGGGTACAGACGTCGGAGCACGCCTTCGACACATTCTGTAATCGTCATGCGAGACCTCCCGCTATCATCCCCTCCCGTTGGCTGATGAGGTCGGCCGATCGGCTGGTCGATGTCTCGGAGCTCGTGAGACGGTCGGGTGGGATCCGGGCCCCGTCGCGATACGAGCGTCGCAGCATCTGCTCGAAATAGGCGATCGTAGGCTTGAGCCCCTCCCGGAGGGACACCTTGGGCTCCCAACCGAGCCGGCTGCGAGCCAACTGGATGTCAGGCTGGCGCTGTCTGGGATCGTCCTGAGGAAGGGGCTCATGGACAATTGGGGAGCGCGAGCCCGTGAGGTCTCGAATGATATCGGCCAGGTCGATAATGGTGAATTCGCCGGGATTCCCCAGATTAACGGGGCCGGCGACGTCGTCGGGGCTTGCCATTAGGCGGATGAAGCCCTCAATAAGGTCGTCCACGTAACAGAAGGAGCGGGTCTGGGCACCGTCGCCGTAGAGAGTGATGGGCTTGTTTTGCAGGGCCTGGACAATGAAATTGGAGACCACTCGCCCGTCGTTAGGGTGCATGCGCGGGCCGTAGGTGTTGAAGATGCGCGCGACTTTGATCCCGAGACTGTGCTGGCGCCGGTAGTCGAAGAACAGTGTTTCTGCGCAGCGCTTGCCCTCGTCATAGCAGGAGCGCGGCCCCACCGGGTTGACATTGCCCCAGTATTGCTCGTGCTGCGGCTGGATGTCGGGATCGCCGTAGACCTCGCTGGTGGAGGCCTGGAAGATCTTGGCCTTCACCCGTTTGGCGAGCCCCAGCATGTTGATGGCCCCATGGACGCTCGTCTTGGTGGTTTGCACCGGGTCGAACTGGTAGTGGATGGGCGACGCGGGGCAGGCCAGGTTGTAGATCTCATCTACCTCCACGTAGAGCGGAAACGTGACGTCATGGCGCATGAGATCGAAATACGGATTCGCAAGCAGGTGGGCGATGTTGTCCTTAGTGCCCGTGAAGAAGTTGTCGACGCAGAGCACGTCGTTACTCTCGGCGAGCAGCCGTTCGCAAAGGTGGGAGCCAAGGAATCCGGCGCCGCCGGTAACCAGAATGCGTCGACGTTGAAAATTGGGCATTGGATTCTTTCTTACTTTTGACTACGTGAAACGTTGCGCGGATTGTTGGCTCTCAAGCACCTGTTGGGATCGGCGAAACACGACCTGCTAGAGCACCGCAAATTCTACGAACAGTCGTGACCATCTCAGCTCTTCGGAGTGTATCTTTGCGGATCGCTCCATGTCGCCTCTGCGTCTGGGGTCGTGCTTAAGGAATCTCAGACCATTGATATAGGCTGTCATTGAGTGCCCGGGCACGAGCATCCCGTTGCCGTTGAGTAGATAGGCCCTGATGGCTTCAGGATCTGTGATCACGACCAGCAAACCGCTCGCAATCGCGCTAAGTGGGCCATCGGTAGCAGCCGACTCCATGAGAGTCATGGACAACATCGATTTGGAATGTGAACTCCCGCAAGGTATTCAGTTCGCATTGCCAGTGATTAACCGTCCTGCAGCGCAGCAGTCCGTTATGTCCATATGCATCGGAATGAGTTAAGATCTATTATGGCAAGAATTCGGCGGCCTGAGTGACGAAACGCTCGCTGGATTTCTACGGCGGTGCACTAGTAGCCCTAAAACAAAGCCGATGTCGAGCAAAGCAAAGCATTTGAGCGCGAAGTCACTGCGATTTCCCCCGGAAGGAAAAAGCGCTCGTATTCGGCGTGGAGTGAGTACGAGGCGTCCGGCTCGACGAATGGCGCAACCTATCCGACTGTATGGTGAGGGGGATTGCTCGATAATGTGCATGACTGCGTCCGAGAAGCCTTGCCAATAGAATCGCCGTAAGAACCAGTCCTTGGAGAGGCGGGACGAAGGTACGAGATGGGAAATAGCCATTGCGGGCGTGTATAGGCAACGGTAGCCGCGTCGTGCGATTTCCCGTTGAAGGAGAATGTCCCCGTTTGAAAGCAGGTTTGTTCCTATCCGGTCAAGCGAGGGATGAAAGCCGCCCACCTTTTCGAGTACGCACTTTGGCATTGCCATATTGGCTCCGGCAAGCCATTCTTTACGGATGTCAGGGATGATCTTTTCGGATGAGCCCCAATCGACGATCGTCAGGGAGCGGGCGATCTCGTCGGAAAGCCACGTCGGACGCGGTGCCTGCCAGATTGGCTCGACTGGCCCCCCTACCAGACCCACCATACCGGCCTGATTTGTCGCGAAGGTCTCGCGGATGGTCTTGAGCCAACCTCCTTTGGCGGTGGCATCATCGTCAATGTAAGCGACGATGGCCCCGTTTGCTGCCTGCCAACCCGTATTGCGTGCGATGCTCAGTCCGACACGGTTTTCTCGGACATATTGAAGTGGGGCTCTGGACTGGAAATCGAGAGCGACCTTGGCAGTCTGATCCGTTGAGCCATTGTCGACGAGAACGACCTCATACTCGGATTGCGGAAGATCTTGCCCCGCGATGCTCGTGAGCGCCCCCAGCAGGAGATTCGCGCGATTACGCGTGCACAAGACCACCGATATCAGAGGGTCAGACAGCTGGCGACAGAGGCCAACTCCGACGAGACCACCGGCACGCCTCACATGCTGGAGTTGCTGTGGCTGAGGGGCTGAATCCTCACCATCGACCCCATGCTCGGGCCGCGTCGCGAGCGCGACCGCATGATCAGCACCGAGCGCCGCTTCAAAATCGGTAGCGTTGGCACAGACGCCGCATGGCGTGCCCGCGCGGTGGGTGGTCACTGGGGGATCGAGAAGGATCCGCATCTGAGCCTCGGTGTGGTCTTCCGCGAGGACGAGTCGTGTCGCCGCGGCCCCCAGGCCCGCAAGGCCTTCGCCGTCTAAGGTCATAGCGCCTGGCCCCAGCTAAAGCATGATTCCCCCATTGAGCTCGGCATCAAGAGCAAGCGCCTGAAGACCAGCTGGGACGTGCTGGACCTGGAGGCATTACTGCTCCAAGCACGCCGTTGGACGCCCACAACGCCTCCGTCAAATCCGAAGAAAAATCGAAAAGGCTGATGTACTTGCCCAGCCCGTAGACCCCCATTCTAAAGACCTCGGCGGGGTACCGGCCTAAAAGGGGCTGAACAAGTGTCCATCATCCATCACCACGGCGCGATCCGTGCCCTCAAAGGTGTCTCCTCAGCCGCTGATTACTATAACAGCCCGGCCCTGCTTGCCGTTCTCGATCGCCGCTCAGAGCGCTACCTTCGGTCGGCCGATTGAGAGCGTTCGGCGCCGCCTTGAGGATCAAGATATCGGGATTGCGTACAAGACAGAGCAACCGAAGTGAGCCCGCACTGTCATCGGGAGAGACCGACGCCCTCGCGGCCAACGGCCCTGTCGTAGCCTGGGGCGAACCTCCTCGATGCAATGATGGCGGACCGAGATCCACTTCAGGTCCTGAAACCGGGGCCGCCACGTCGGGTGCGGCCCAGAAACGATGTCATTTCGAGAAGGATGCTGTAACTTCTTGGAAGAATGAGAGAAGGCTTTGGCATGGCGAAAGTGGTCAGAAGGACGAGGACGCACTGATGGTTGAGGTCACAGTGGATCTTCAGGGCACGTTGCTGGAGATGGAAGGGGCGATCCGGGAGGCGAGCAACCCAGTGGGCCGTTGTGTCACCGAGGAGCCGCTGAGGCGTTTCGACACCGACGGCAGTCCGATTCGCCTCGGGGTGACGAAGCTGACCGCACGCGGGCGTGATCCCAAGGACTACCAGGGTCCGTGCGGGGTAATGCGTGTGAAGCGCTACGTCTGCCAGAGCTCGCGCGGCGGGTGGATCTACTGCCCGCTGGAGCACCGGGGGCGGATCATCCGCGGGGCCCACGCCACGCTTCACCAGCCAGCTCAGCCCCAAGTACGCGCAGCTCAGCGCGCGGGCGGAGCGGACGGATCTTGAGCAAGACCACGACCGTCAAGTGGCCACATCTTACATTCAGAACGTCGCCGATCGGATCGGGCGTGACCGAGGCCGCTTGCAGGACCCTCGTCGAGCAGCGTCTCTGCGCATCCGGGATACGTCGGAAGACCAAAGGGGCCAAGATCATTCTTGGCCTGCGCTCACTGGTCCACATCACCGGACGCTGGGCGCAGTGCTGGGAGAAAGTCGATCGATTTGGCGCTGAATGCTGCGGAGGACATCATTCGGAGGCCGCACTTGGAGCTCGAGCCTTCGGTCGGCGCTTGCCTTACTGCATGATCATCGCCTGGCGCGTCCTTCACCTCACCAAGCTCGATCGCGACCGCTGGAAACTGCCCTGCGATGCCGTGTTCGCTGAAGAAGAACGGAGGGCCGTCTACCCGATGACTCAACGCAAATCACTGTCGGATGAGTCGCCGGAACTTGACACCATGGTTCGAGGGGTCGCCACGCGCCGAGGTTTGCCCAACCGAAAAGGCGACGGCCTCCCGACCCGAAGACCCGGTGGTTCGGGCAATAACGCGTCCCTGATCTCGCACTTCCGGTCGAGGCTCAGTGGAACGCCGCAGCGGGATGACAATGATGGCAAGGTCTGATGGACTGAAGATGAAGCATATGGATGACTCCTCTCTGATTGAAGGCTGGCTTGGAAAGGAGGGGGTGAATCATGTCGGGATCTCCGGGCCAGTGGAGTTTAGGGGCAGTGATCTTCCTGAAGGAATGACTGTCTTCTGGTGGAAAGATCGGCCAGTAGGCCATTGCATGGTCAAGTCTGGGGGTCGTTCCCCAACGCACGCCCGCATCGAAGCGGACGTACTGGACCGAATCGCGGCAGAGGAACAGGCGCGACAAGGGCCTGTCCTCTCGGCCAGCGTTGTCATCTGCACCCGGGACCGTCCCGAGGCGCTGCAACGCTGCTTGGCATCCCTGCCCCAGCAGACGTATCCGCCGCGCGAGATCATCGTTGTCGACAACGCGTCCCGTGATCAAGGTACCCGCGCAGTCGTCCTGGCCGCGGGCGCGTCTTACGTTCGTGAGGACCGCCCGGGGCTGGATATCGCCCGCAACAGTGGCGCGCGTCGCGCCAACTCCGAGATCGTGGCGTATACCGACGACGATGTGATACTCCACAGGCACTGGCTCGAACGATTGGTGACAGCCTTCGACAGTCCGCAAATCGCGGCGGTGACGGGACTCGTACTGCCCGCAGAGCTGACGACGGAAGCACAGGTTCATTTTGAGACCTACTGGAGCTTCGGGCAGGGTTATCATCGTCAGGATTTTGATGCAACGCGCTTCGCCGCCCATGCAGACGGCGTGTTTCCCGCTTGGAAGGTGGGCGCTGGCGCCAGTATGGCCTTCCGGCGAGAGGTATTCGATCGAGTCGGCTACTTTGATGAGCGCTTGGATGTTGGGCAGGCGGGGTGTTCGGGTGACTCAGAATTCTGGTATCGTCTGCTCGCCAAGGGCGGGTCCTGCCGATACGAGCCGAGCTCAGTGGCGTTTCACTTCCACCGTCGAACCATGGAGGGACTGTCCCGCCAGATCTTCCATTACATGCGGGGCCACGCCGCTGCGTTGCTCGTGCAATACGAGCGCACCGGCATCGCGATGAACCGGACTCAGGCATTGCGGCGAATGCCAGGGTGGTATGCCTCACGATTGTGGGCTCGGCTTTTCGGCAGAGAATCGCCACAGGATCGGTTTCTGAGAGAAGAGATCTTGGGGTATTTGTCTGGCCTCCTTTTCTATTATCGAAATAGGGGAAGGAGCCATGACCTCCGGTAATCACGCCAGGACGTCGGTCATCATACCGGCCAGGAATGCCGCCAAGACCCTCGCTGAAACGTTGGACAGTCTGCTCGCGCAGAGCGATACCGACTGGGAAGGCCTGATCATCAACGATGGCTCGATCGATGAGACAGCAGATATCATCGAGCGCTACACGCAGCGGGATCGCCGCTTTGTCGGCCTGCAGGAGGGGGGAGTCGGGGCATCCGGCGCGCGCAATCTTGGGCTTGCCCGCGCGGCGGGACGCCGGTTGCTCTTTCTGGATAGCGATGACTGGATTGACGGTCGCTTTCTGGAACTGATGAACGGGGCCCTGGATGCCGCGCCCGAGGCGGTTGCCGCTTACTGCGGCTATCGCCGGGTCATGCCGGATGGTCGGCAGACACCCATACGTAGCGACCCGGGAATCGCACAGGCGCCTTTCGAGGCATTCGCCCGGTCTTGTGGCGCAGCGATCCACGCCATCCTTGTTGAGCGTGCAATCGTGGTGCGCAGCGGGGGCTTCGATACGTCCTTGCAGACCTGCGAGGATTGGGATCTCTGGCAGCGAGTGGCCCGCTTTGGGGGACGTTGGGTTCACGTGGATGCCCCACTGAGTTACTACAGGGCGAGCGAGCATTCGCTGACACAGAACATAATCCAGATGTTGACCGACGCCCACACTGTGATTGGGCGCGGCTTCTCGTCGGATGACCGCGCGCCCAATGCCAAAGGACATCCCGGCGGCGCATCCACTGGGGATGGCAAGACCGCCGAGCTTGCGTATGCCTATTTCGCGCTGTGGTGCGGTGCTTTCGACTGCGGACGCGGTGGGAATGGCGCGGCGGCCATCGCGAGTCTCGAGAGTCTTCCGTCATCTCCGGACTTCGCAGATTCGATCGTCAGTGTGCTGCTCGATGGTGTGATGGTCGGCCAACGTGCTGTCCCCGCCGAGCTTGCTAGCCGCTGGCCAGAATTCGGGCGCCGACTGAGCGGACTGATCACCGAGCTGGGCAGGGTCTGGAAAGAACCGATCGCGGCTCGTCGCGTCCAATACCGATTCGAACGGCTCGTGCTTGATTACGACGATCTCGCAGCGCCTCGTCATCTGTCTCTCACCCTCGGCCTGCGCATGGACCTGCGCGATGCTGCACCGCTCAACCCGCCACCGGGAGTTGACCGTCTCTACGTCTATGTCTGTAACGATCGGGATGTGCTTGCATTGTGGGATATTGGCACGCTCGGCACGATCACGACACGCTACTGGCTAGAGCTCGCGGTTTCGCGCTTGGGCTTCGCCGTCGTTGCGGCAATCGCTAGTCCCTCGTTTGGATATTCGCTGGTATTGCATCGACTAAGGCATGTCCTGCGCGGGATCAGCGATGCACCGCGAACGGCGACGCGGCGTTCCGGCCGGCGACAAGTCCTGGCGGCCGCTGCCCGGAGGGCGCTGTTCAGCGCCGCAGGTTCCCTCCGACCAGCAGGAAGCCATCAGGAGTGCCTCTATCGCCTTCGGATGGAGGCCGAACAGGACGCCAAGGGTGTTCCCTGCACGTGGGGCGAGCCGGAAACTACGGCTCGGAACCGGGGGTCCCAGGACGATCGCCAAGCCTATTGGGAAGAAGTTTTCCAAGAGCCCGATCCCTGGAACTACGGCTCTCCGTACGAGCAGGAGAAATATGCGCGTCAGATCGAGCTGCTACCTGAGGGCCCGATCGGGAAGGCATTGGAGCTGGCCTGCGCCGAAGGTCGCTTCACCGAGAAGCTGGCGTCGTATGTGGAGCAGTTAATTGCGACCGACATCTCCGCGACAGCGCTAGAGCGTGCGCGTGAACGTTGCTCTTTGCGGGAGAACATAGAATTCCGGCAGCTTGATCTCGTTGTCGACCCACTTCCGGAGGAGCTGGACCTGGTCGTCTGTTCGGAGGTGCTCTACTATCTCGACGACGAGGCAGAACTGCGGATGTTCGCGCAACGGCTAGCAGCCGCCCTAAAACCAGGAGGCCATATCCTGACCGCGCACGCCTTCGTGCTCAAGGATGATCTTTCGCGGACTGGCTTCGACTGGGAGAGTCCATGGGGCGCCAAGACGATTACGCGAGTATTCAGCGGCGTACCCGGGCTCGTCCTCGAGCGGTCCGTCTGTACAGAACTTTACCGCATCGATCGATTCGCGCGCCTGGAAGCTGGGCAGCAAGGGTGCCACCCGGCCATCGAGATCCTGCCGGTCACCAAGGAAATCGAGGTCGAGGTAGCCCGGCACATTGTGTGGGGCGGCGCCGTCGCTCGCCGTGCCGAATTGGCCGCGACGGAGCGCCGGCCGCAGGTCCCGGTGCTCTTGTATCATCGAATCTCCGACGATGGGGCCATGGGGCTCGCCCCCTATCGCCTGTCCAGCGACGCGTTCCGGTCACAGATGACATGGCTTCGCCGTAACGGTTATCACACGATCGTATCGGAGGAGCTCGCCTGGTTTCTTGCGAGCAAGCACCCATTCGTCGGGCGACCCGTGATGATCACATTCGACGATGGATTTCAGGATTTCGCAGACGAGGCCTGGCCCCTGCTGCGCGCCCACGACTTTCGGGCCGAGGTTTTCATCGTGACCGATCTCGTCGGGCAGGCGGCCGTGTGGGATCAGCATTTTGGCGACCCGGCGCCCTTGATGGACACGCGGACACTGGCCAGGCTGTCTGCAGAAGGGGTTTCGCTCGGAAGCCACCTCGCCAGTCATCGCGGGGCCGACGGGCTCTCCACGCGCGACCTGGCCGGCGAGCTGGCTCGATCTCGCGCAACGCTGCAACACTGCCTCGGCTACCCGCCCACCTCCTTCGCCGCGCCTTTTGGCTTAACGGACGAGCGACTGCGTCTCCTGGCGACGGAATGCGGCTTTCGTACCGGATTCAGCACGGAAACAGGCGTCGCCAGCCTGGCGAGCGACCCGCTCAATCTGCCGCGTATCGAGGTACGAGGCGACTGGATGCTTGACGAGTTCGTCACCCGGATGGAGGCGTGCCGATGACAGACTCGCAGCTCGTGAGCGTCGTGATACCCGCGTATAACGCCGCCACCACCCTGGACGAGACGCTGCGCAGCGCACGATCACAAACACACCGTATGCTCGAGATCATCGTAGTCAATGACGGGTCGATCGACGATACCCTCGGGATTGCGAAGCAGCACGCCGCGGTCGATAGTCGAGTCCGGGTTGTCACTCAGGACAACGCCGGCGTGGCCGCGGCCCGCAATACGGGGTGGCGCAGTGCGCAATCGGATTTAATCGCCTTCCTTGATGCCGATGATCTGTGGGCGCCGACAAAGATCGAGCGGCAGATCCAGGCGCTCAAGGCTGGGGGCGCACAAATCGGCCTTGTCTATTGCTGGTCCGTTCGGATCGATAGCACGAGCACCATTACCCGTGTTCGGGAGGGGGCCCAAGTCGCGGGCGACGTCCTGGAGCAGATCATGGCTGGTAACTTCGTCGGAAACGGAAGTTCGGCGCTTGTTCGTCGCAACGCGCTGATCGATGCGCATGGGTTCGAGAGCGGACTGAGGGCCGCTCGCGCCGAAGGATGCGAGGACTGGCTTCTCCTTTGTCGAGTCGCGGAAGGCTATCATTTTGCGGTCGTGCCCGAGCATCTTGTCGGCTACCGCAATCTTCCGGAAAACATGTCCAGCAATCGCCCCCGCATGCTGCAATCTTGGATGCTCGCGCACGATGAGTTGCTTGCTCGACAGCCCGAGTATGGTGATGCGCTCAAACGAGGAGTTCATAACTACGGCAACTGGCTCGTCCGAGACGCGTTGGCTGCCAACCGACTCAAGGACCTGCCACTGCTGCTACTTCTGTTGTACCGTCGCTATCCGTCCGTAGCGCTGAGCGTCTTGCTGAAGCAGACGCCCTCCGCCTTATATGCAAAGGTCCGCGTCGGTCTGCGCAAGCGGCATCCACGGAAAGCCAAATCCAAAAACGCCGAGATCGGCCGGCGGTTCCTGATCGGGAATCCAGACTCATGCTGCTAGGCGAGCCCGATGGAAATGAACAGAAGCGGGAGGCGTCGGGGGAAGCTCGACGAGCGGCGTTTGGTCATCTTTCCCAGTTGCTCAAGATCGCGCCGAAGCCAGCTTGGGCAACACCGACGCTGATCATCCTAGGACTGAGTACGTCCTTTGCAGAGACGGCCGGCATTGCACTCATTCTTCTTTTCTTCTATACGGCGATGGGCCAGATCGATTCTGCCGCGTCCTCGGATGGGGTTCTCGGGGATGTCCTGCACTACGCGAGCCAGTGGTTCGACGGTTCCACCCAGATGGCGGCCGTAATACTCCTTCTGATCATCGTGCGCGGAGGGCTGGCCTACGCAAACACTATGATCAGCTCGCTTGTGAGCGAGCAGATAAACGAAAGGGCCAGGAACTTGCTTCATCAGCAGTACCTGACCGTATCTTATGGGTTCATGCGGCGCCACGAACAGGCTCAGCTGATGGAGGTACTGGGTAGCGAATCCTGGTTCATCTCCAATGCCTACGGAAGTCTCACGCAGATAATCATCAGCACTTGCTCTATCGTGGTCTTCGCGACTTCTCTTCTTGCGTTGTCTTGGCAGATTGCATTGGCCGCCGCGTTAGGATCGTTGATTCTTTCGGCGGGCTTGCGCCGCCTCTCGGATCCGGCGCATAGGCTTGGTAAGCAAGTTAAGCGGGTGCACCAGGAACTCGGCGAGCACATGCTGATGACGTTGGAGGGACTGCGCACGATCCGCGCCTACGGGCAAGAGGATCTACACCAGCGTCGTTTTATTCGTTCTTCCGCCGAGGCCCGCCAAACGTCCATCGCATTGACGCGGCTCTCGTCGTTGCTCAATCCGCTCACCGAGGTCGGCTACTTTGGCATCTTGTGCGTGATCATTGCAGGGTCGAGTCTCTGGGGCCTCAGCTTCACCACCACGCTTGCCGCCGTGGCGCTACTCTATCGGTTACAGCCACATGTTCGTAAGCTGGAGGGCAATCTCCTATATATGGCCCAAATTGAGCCGCAGTTGCGTTCCGTGCGTATGATGCTGCAAAAGGACGACAAAGAGTATCCGGCGGTTGGGCATCGGACCATAGATGCACTGACCAAAGGCATCCGGTTCGATCGGGTGACCTTCCAGTACGAGAAGGGGTCGGAGCCAGCTTTGAAGGACGTCACGTTCGAGATTCCCGCTGGTGTCACCACGGCGCTGGTTGGCGCTAGCGGCGC
>Ga0316580_10000003_pt1 | contig 42954 bp, 37 predicted proteins | sample S0NA_2_FD_204519 | JGI IMG/M metagenome (GOLD analysis project Ga0316580, IMG submission 204519) | Rhizosphere microbial communities from salt marsh grasses in Alabama, United States - S0-2_160517rDrB | ecosystem: Host-associated > Plants > Roots > Rhizosphere | place: USA: Alabama | collected... | reverse complement strand
TCACATCGTGTGGATGACGCCATTATATCACTATGGCCCTTTCGATATTGGCGGAATAGATCAGTTTTTCCTTAGAGGTAACAAGACACGAAGTGCTACCTGGGTCAACATACAAACTCGCGGGCATTTACAGCTTCGGTCGCGGGCTGATTGACCGGGGCCAATTGAGTGGCGAAAACACGAAATACAATCATCTGCACCGCTTATCTGGTGGACAAATAGTCCTCAGCAAACTCAAAGCGTGGGAAGGTGCGGTTGCTGTTGTTTCCGAGCAGTTCGCGGGAACGTACGCAAGCTCGGAGTATCCCACCTTCACTCTCGACGAATCACTGATGCTGCCCCCGTTCATGCAGCTCATATGCGAATCCCCGTGGTTCTGGCATGAAATAATGCGCAGATGTCGAGGTACTGCGGAGCGACGTGCTCGTATTCATCCAAACGAGTTTCTGTTCGTGCCGGTTCCATTGCCCTCTGTCGGCAAGCAATGGGAGATTGTTCAAAGAGTCGAGGACGTGCGGTACGCCCTGCAATCTGTCGAACAGCGCCTCAAGATGTCAACTCATCTCAAGCGGCGCTTGTGGTCGTTGCTCACGAGTACTGTTGCGTGACCTATGGAGCGCTTTAAGTGGCTGCATTCAACGAAACCAACACCGTCGAAGCCTTCATCCGCGACCGCCTCCAGGGCCTCGGCTGGGAATTCGTTGACCACACCGCCCTCCCACGCCAGCCCCAGGAGGTCATCGTCGAGCCCCACCTCCGCGACGCCCTGATCCGCCTGAACCCCACCATCGCCGGGCGCCCGGAGCGGGCCGACGAGGTGCTCTACCGCCTGCGTGCCACGATCATGACCGTGCGCGACACCGGGCTGGTCAAGGCCAACGAGGAATTCGCCGCCTGGCTGCTCGGCGACCGCTCCATGCCCTTCGGCGAGAGCGGCGAGCACGTCACTATCCGGCTGATCGACTTCGAGGACCCGAAGCGGAACCGCTTCGTCGTCACCCAGCAATTCACCTTCCGCGCCGGCAAGACCGAGAAGCGGGCGGACCTGGTGCTGCTGGTCAACGGCATCCCGCTGGTGGTCATCGAGGCCAAGACCCCGGTGCGCTCCAGCCAGAGCTGGCTGGACGGGGCGCTCCAGGTCCACGACGACTACGAGCGCAACGTCCCCGAGCTGTTCGTGCCGAACCTGTTCTCCGTCGCCACCGAGGGCAAGGAGTATCGCTACGGCGCCATCGCCATGCCGGTGGAGCTGTGGGGGCTTTGGCGGCTCGAAGGAGACGACGCGCTGCCGTCGATGGAGCAGGTTGAGAGAGCCGCGGGCTCGATGCTTCGCCCGGGCAGGGTGCTCGACGTGCTCGCGAGCTTCACCGCCTACGCCACCCACAAGGGCAAGCAGCGGATCAAGATCATCGCTCGCTATCAGCAGGTGGAGGGTGTCAACCGGATCGTCGAGCGAGTGGTCGCCGGTAGTCCCCGCAAAGGCCTGATCTGGCACTTCCAGGGCTCGGGCAAGTCGCTTCTGATGCTGTTCGCGGCCCGCAAGCTGCGCATGCATCCGGCGCTCAAGAACCCGACGGTGCTGGTGGTGGTGGACCGCATCGATCTCGACAGCCAGATCAGCGGCACCTTCTACGCGGCGGACATGCCGAACATGGTCCGCAGCGAGAGCCGCAACGAGCTGAAAGACCTGCTGGAGAAGGACGTGCGCAAGGTGGTGGTCACCACCATCCACAAGTTCGGCGAGACCTATGGGGTGCTGAACACCCGGGACAACATCATCGTCATGGTGGACGAGGCCCACCGCACCCAGGAGGGAGACCTCGGGCGGCGCATGCGCGAGGCCCTGCCCAACGCCTTTCTGTTCGGCCTCACCGGCACGCCCATCAACCGGGCCGACAAGAACACCTTCTACGCCTTCGGCGCGGAGGAGGACGCCAACGGCTACCTGAGCCGTTATGGGCTGGAGGAATCGATCCGCGACGGGGCGACCCGGCCGCTGCACTTCGAGCCGCGTCTGGTGGAGCTGCACATCGACCAGGCCGCCATCGAGGAGGCTTACAAGGAGCTGACCGAGGGCCTGACCGACGAGGACCGCGACAAGCTCGGCAAGGCGGCGGCCAAGATGGCCGTGCTGGTGAAGGCGCCGGAGCGCATCCAGGCGATCTGCGCAGACATCGCCGCGCATTACCAGGAGAAGGTCGCCCCTAACGGCTTCGGCGCCCAGGTGGTCACCTTCGACCGCGAGAGCTGCCTGCTCTACAAGCAGGAGCTGGACCGGCACCTGCCGCCCGAGGTGTCGGACATCGTCATGTCCGTCAACAGCGGGGAGGACCAGTACGCTGCGTACCGGCGCGATCGCACCGCGGAGGAGGAGCTGCTGGAGCGCTTCCGCGATCCCAAGGACCCGCTGAAGATCCTGATCGTCACCTCCAAGCTCCTGACCGGGTTCGACGCGCCGATCCTGCAGACCATGTACCTGGACAGGCCGCTGCGGGACCACACCCTGCTCCAGGCCATCTGCCGCACCAACCGGCCCTACGGCGAGACCAAGAGCCACGGCCTGATCGTCGACTATCTCGGCATCTTCGACGATGTCGCCCAAGCCCTTCAGTTCGACGAGAAGGGTGTTCAGAAGGCGATGTCGAACATCACCGAGCTGGCCGCCGCGCTGCCGGGCGCCATGCAGAAGTGCCTCGCCTACTTCGCCGGCGTCGACCGCGCCCTGACCGGCTATGCGGGCCTGATCGCGGCCCAGGAGTGCCTGCCCACGGATGCGCTGCGCGACGCGTTCGCCGCCGACTTCAGCCTGCTCGCCCGCATCTGGGAGGCCTTGTCACCCGATCCCCTGCTCGGCCGGTACGAAAAGGACTACCGCTGGCTGGCGCAGGTCTACGAGTCGCTGAAGCCCTCGACCGGGACCGGACGGCTGCTGTGGCACCGGCTCGGTGCCAAGACCATCGATCTGATCCACGAGAACGTCCATGTCGATGCGGTGCGGGACGACCTCGACACCCTGGTGCTCGACGCCGACCTGCTGGAGGCGGTGCTGGGCCATCCGGACCCGGGGAAGAAGGGCAAGGAGATCGCAATCAAGCTCACCGCGCGGCTGCGCAAGCACGCCGGGAACCCACAGTACAAGGCCCTCGCCGAACGGCTTGAGGACCTGAAACGGCGCCACGAGCACGGCCTGCTGGTCAGCGTCGATTTCCTCAAGAAGCTGCTGGAGCTGGCCAGGGAGGTCGTCAGGCTGGAGCGGGAGCTGCCGGTGGAGGAGGAGATCGACCGGGGCAAGGCGGCGCTGACCGAGCTGTTCGAGCAGGCGCGGCACGACGAGACCCCGGTGATGATCCGGCGGATCGTCGACGACATCGACGCGATCGTGCGTCAGGTCCGCTTCGACGGCTGGCAGAGCACCCACGCCGGGGAGCGGGAGGTCAAGATCACCCTGCGCAAGACCCTGTTCAAGTACAAGCTCCACCAGGACGCGGAGCTGTTCGACCGGGCTTACGGGTACATCAGGGAGTATTACTGACTCGCATCAGGGAAGCTGGACGGGGGTCGCGGGCCCAGGGCCATTGGGCATGTCCCCGCGTCTGCGCGTGGTGGCGGACACCATCGAAGGGCGTCGGGGACAGGTTTGAGGGACGACACTCAGGCGCCCTGCAGACCCCCTCATGCCGCACCAGCCGCGGGGTGACGTGTGGCACAAAGAAAAAGGGCCAAGGAGGGAATCTCCTAAGCCCTTGTTTTCTTGGTCGGGGCGAGAGGATTTGAACCTCCGACCACCTGAACCCCATTCAGGTGCGCTACCAGGCTGCGCTACGCCCCGGAAAGACGCGTCAGGGTACGTCCTGGTGCCCCGTGTGTCAACGAACTGCTCTGCGGATGGCCTCGGGCCCGTGGTGGTCTCCCTCCTCGGGGACACCCTGCCGGGAACGCTCGGGCTCGAGCCCGGCCCCTTCAGCGTTTGAGGACCTGGAGGATCTCCTCGAGCTCCAGACGCATCTGGCGCAGGACCTGGTGGGTCTGGGACAGGTCTTGCTTGGCGTTCTCGCCGCTCAACTGCTGTCGGGCACCGCTGATGGTGAAGCCCTGATCGTAGAGCAGGCTGCGGATCTGACGCACCATGAGGACGTCGTGGCGCTGGTAATAGCGCCGGTTGCCCCGCCGCTTGGCGGGCTTGAGCTGCGGGAACTCCTGCTCCCAGTAACGCAGCACGTGGGGCTTGACCCCGCACAGCTCGCTCACCTCGCCGATGGTGAAGTAGCGCTTCCCGGGGATTGGAGGGAGCTCGGCACTACCGACCTCGGGATCGCTATCGATCGTGCCCAACATAGGATTCCACCCGTGACTTGAGCTTCTGACCCGGACGGAAAGTAACTACTCGACGGGCGGTTATGGGAATCTCCTCACCTGTCTTCGGATTTCGGCCCGGCCGCTCCTTCTTCTCCCTGAGGTCGAAGTTGCCGAACCCCGACAGCTTGACCTGCTCACCGCGCTCCAAGGCGCTGCGGATCTCCTCGAAGAACATCTCCACGATCTCCTTCGCCTCCCGCTTGTTGAGCCCCAGCTCTTCGAATAGATGCTCGGCCATGTCGGCCTTGGTCAATGCCATAGCGTCAGTCCCTCAAGCGTGCACCAAGCTCGGACTGGAGGCGGCTCAGGACCCGCTGGATCGCCTCCTCTACCTCATCATCCGTAAGTGTCTGAGAAGAAGCCTGTAAAATCAATCCTAAGGCCAAACTTTTTCTCCCCGAATCTATTCTCTCCCCCGCATAAACGTCGAAAAGCACGAGCTCGCGCAGTAGATCCGGGAGGGCGGAGCGCACGCAGCGCTCCACATCGGCGAACGGAATCGACTCGTCGAGCACCAACGCCAGGTCGCGGCGGATCGCGGGAAAGCGGGAGATGGGGTCGAAGCGAGGCAGCATCCCCGCGCTCAGGGCGGCCAGGTCCAGCTCGAACAGATAGGCGTCACCGACCAGATCCAGCTCGCCGGCCAGACGCGGGTGGAGCATGCCGATGAGGCCCACGGGCTTATGATCGAGCTCGATGCGCGCACTCTGGCCCGGATGCAGGGCCGGGTGCTCCGCGGGGGTGAAGCGGAAGCGCTTGGGGACACCGTTCAGCGCAAGGACGGACTCCAGATCCGCCTTGATGTCGAAGAAGTCGGCCCCGCGACTCGGCTGACCCCATTGCTCGGGCTCCACGCCGCCGATCACCAGGGCCCCGACGCCGGGCTCCTGACGCAGGCCATCGGGACCCGGCACGAAGCGCAGACCCGTCTCGAAGATCCGCACCCGCTCCTGCTGCCGGGCCTGGTTGTAACGGGCGGCCTGGAGCAGTCCGGGCCACAGGGACAGGCGCATGACCGAGAGGTCCGCGCTGATGGGGTTGGCCAGGCGCAACCCCTCGAGCCGGGGCTCCAGACGAGCCTGGACCTCCGGGCTCACGAAGCTGTAGGTGATGACCTCCTGGAAGCCGCGGCCCACCAGGGCGAGCCACAGCCGGTCCAGATCCAGCGCCCCTTCCGGCGGGGCCTTGGTGGGCATCGCCGAGGCATGGTGGCTGACGGGGATCCGGTCGTACCCGTGGATGCGCCCGATGTCGGCGATCAGGTCCACCTCGTGGACGAGGTCGAAACGGGCGCTCGGCGGCGTCACGCGCCAGCCGCCGGGCGCGGGGGCCACCTCCATGCCCAGACGCACCAGGATCTCCCCGACGGCCTCGGCGGGCAGCGCGATACCCAGGATACGCTCGCACCGCTCCGCCCGCAGGGCCAGGGGCTCCCGTCGGGGCAGATGGGGCTCCGAGATGAGGTCCACCACCGGCCCCGCCTTACCGCCGGCGATGTCCAGCAGCAGACGGGTGGCGCGCTCGATGGCGCGGACCTGGAGCTCCGGGTCCACGCCCCGCTCGAAGCGATGGGACGAGTCCGTATGCAGGCCATGGCCCCGGGCCTTGCCCGCGATCACGCTGGGGGTGAAGTAGGCGCTCTCCAGCAGGATGTCCCGGGTGTCGGCGTCCACGGCGCTGGCGCTGCCCCCCATGATCCCCGCCAGGGCGACGGGGCGCTCGGCGTCGGCGATGACCAGGGTGTCGGGCCGCAGGGTGATCTCTTCGCCGTTGAGCAGACCCAGCTCCTCCCCGGCTTCCGCCATCCGCACCCGAATCTCCCCGCTCAGGCGGTCCAGATCGAATCCGTGCATCGGCTGGCCGAGCTCGAGCAGGACATAGTTGGTCACGTCGACCACCGGGCTGATGGCGCGGATACCACCGCGACGCAGGCGCTCCCGCATCCACAGGGGGGTCTCGGCGCGGGCATCGATTCCGCGGATGATGCGGCAGGCGTAACGGGGACAGGCCTCGGGGGCCAGCAGACGCACTGGGAAACGGGAATCGAGGGTCGCCGGGACCGGCTCGACGACCACGGGAGTCAGATTCAGACGATTGATCGCCGCCACCTCCCGGGCCAGCCCGGCGATGGAAAGACAATCTCCCCGATCGGGTGTCAGGTCCACCTCGATGCAGGCATCATCCAGGTCGAGCCAGGCCCTGACGTCTTGCCCCAGGGGGGCGTCGGCGGGCAGCGCCAGGATGCCCTCCGAGGACTCGGCCAACCCCAGCTCCTTGGCGGAGCAGATCATGCCGAGGGACTCGACCCCCCGCAGCTTGGCCCTTTTGATCTTCATGCCCCCCGGGAGCTCGGCGCCCACCAGGGCCACCGGGACCATCATGCCGCTCGCCACATTGGAGGCCCCGCAGATGATCTGGAGGGGCTCACCCTTCCCGACGTGGACCGAGCAGATTCGGAGCTTCTCGGCATCGGGGTGGGGGTCGACCGATTCCACCCGGCCGATCGCCACACCACTGAACCGGGGGGCCGCCGCCTCCACCGCGTCGACCTCCAGCCCGGCCATGCTGAGCTGGTCGGCCAGGGTGCGGGTATCGATCGGGGGACTGACCCATTCCCTCAGCCAGGACTCACTGAAGCGCATCTCGTGTTCCTTTCTGGTCGCGGCGAGCCGCCCGAAGCACCGCGGCTCGGCCCGGATACGATGGGGCCAGCTCGAACCTGGGTCAGGCGAACTGCCTCAAGAAGCGAAGATCGTTTTCGAAATACAGTCGGATGTCATCGATGCCGTAACGCAGCATCGCCAGACGCTCCACGCCCATACCGAAGGCGTAGCCGAGGTAGCGCTCCGGGTCGATGCCCACCTGCGTGAACACCTCCGGATAGACCATGCCGCACCCGAGCACCTCCAGCCAGCCGGTCTGCTTGCACACCCGACAGCCCGAGCCGCCGCACATCACGCACTGTATGTCCACCTCGGCCGAGGGCTCGGTGAAGGGGAAGTAGGACGGCCGGAAACGCAGCCGGAGGTCCCGCTCGAAGAAGTCGGTCAGGAAGTCGTAGAGGACTCCCTTGAGGTCGGCGAAGCTCACGCGCTCGTCCACCAGCAGCCCCTCGACCTGATGGAACATGGGGGTATGGGTGAGATCCGAGTCGCACCGATAGACCCGCCCCGGCGCGATCACCTTCAGGGGCGGCGCCTGCTCCTCCATGACGCGAATCTGCACCGGAGAGGTATGGGTCCGCAGCAGCAGCTCCGCGTCGAAATAAAAGGTGTCGTGCATGGCCCGGGCCGGGTGATGCTCCGGGATGTTGAGAGCCTCGAAGTTGTGATAGGGGGTCTCCACCTCGGGACCCTCGGCAATCGCGAATCCCGCGTTGGCGAAGTGCCGCTCGATCCGCCTCAGGGTGCGCGTAATGGGGTGCAGCCCGCCGGGGCGCTGGCCGCGACCCGGCAGGGTTACATCGATCCGCTCGCTCGCAAGGCGGGACGACAGGGCGGCCGACTCGAGGGCCGTCTTGCGCTCGTCGAGGGCCTGCTGCACCTCTTCCTTGACCCGATTGATCTGGGCCCCGACCGCGGGGCGCTCCTCCTTGGGCAGGCCGCCGAGCCGCTTGAGCAGTGCCGTGAGCTCGCCGCTCTTGCCCAGATAGCGCACCCGCGTCTGGTCGAGTCGGGCCAGGTCCGGGGCCTCGGCAATCGCGTCCAAGGCGGCCAAGCGTAGGGAATCGAGGGGGATAGGGTTCTGTTCGCTCATCGACCAATCCAGGAGCCGGATCCCAAGGGAGGCGCTGATTTATTGCGCTTCCCGCGCGGGCCAGGGATGGCCCGTCATTTTCAAGGGCGCCAAGCCCATTGAAAACGGACCGTCCCGACACCCATGCGTCTCGGGACCTGAGCCGATCCAGTGCCAGCGGGCACTTGATCGGCGCATCCAATGAAGAAAGGGAAAGGCCCCGGGGCCTTTCCCTTCCGTGTCACGCGCGGCTCCGCTCGCTTATCGGGGAGAGACCCGTCAAGCGGCCAGGGCCGCCTTTGCCTTCTCTGCCAGGGCGCTGAACGCGACGCTGTCGTGATAGGCGAGGTCCGCGAGCATCTTGCGGTCCAGCTCGACCCCCGCCTTCTTGAGACCGTTGATCAGGCGGCTGTAGGACAGCCCGTTCTCCCGGGCACCCGCGTTGATGCGGGCGATCCACAGGGCCCGGAACTGGCGCTTCTTCTGCCGGCGGTCCCGATACGCGTACTGACCCGCCTTGATGACCGCCTGCTTGGCAACGCGGAACACCTTGCTGCGGGCCCCATAATAGCCCTTGGCAAGCTTGAGGATTTTCTTGTGACGGGCGTGGGCAATGACGCCCCGTTTGACTCGTGCCATCGAGGTTCTCCGAAATCGCGTGCAATCAGCAGTAGGGGATCATCCGCAGGGTGGCCTTCACATCCGACGCATGGATATAGCCAGGCGCGCGCAGCTGGCGCTTCCGCTTGGTCGTCTTCTTGGTCAGGATGTGGCGCCGATGGGACGCGTTGCACTTGATTCCGGAGGCCGTGCGCGTAAAGCGCTTCGCGGCCCCGCGATTGGTTTTCAGCTTGGGCATGGATTCTTACTCCGCTATTTGCTGATGATTATTTCTTCTTGGGACCCAGCACCATCACCATCTGGCGTCCTTCCATCTGGGGTTGTTGCTCCACGATGCTGATCTGGGCCAGGTCACCCTCCACGCGCTTGAGCAGCTCCAACCCAAGCTCCCGGTGCGCATGCTCGCGCCCGCGGAACCGCATGGTGACCTTGGCCTTGTCCCCTTCGCTTAGGAAACGCGTCAGGTTGCGTAGTTTGACCTGATAGTCCCCTTCGTCCGTCCCTGGGCGAAACTTGATCTCCTTGATCTGGACCTGCTTCTGCTTCTTCTTGGCCTCGTTCAGCTTCTTCTTCTGGTCGAAGCGGAACCTGCCGTAGTCCATGAGCCGGCAGACCGGAGGCTCGGCGGTAGGCTGGATCTCGACCAGGTCCAATCCCGCCTCTTCGGCCATCTCCAGGGCCTCTCTTGTCCTCAGGACCCCGATCTGAGCGCCGTCCGCGCCGATTAAACGAATCTCTGGGATCGTTATCTCCCGGTTGACGCGGTTTCTCTTTGGTGCAGCGATTGCAGCTTCCTCCTCAAGGATCCGAAACATCCCATCCCTGGCTCACGGACCGATCGGTTCCGAAACCGCATCGGCCATTGACGGCCCGCGCCCGCCCTGGCACGAGCCCTTTACCGGATTGCGACGGCAAACCATCGGGTTGGAAACGCCCAGGGGAATGCCACGGCGGTCAAGTCACGGGAGCCAGGCCCCGGCTCGCGACCTCCGACTCCAGGCGTCGCAACAGCGCATCGAGGCCCATGGTTCCAAGGTCCTTGCCGCCGCGATCCCGGACCGCAACCTCGCGACTCTGGACCTCACGGTCCCCGACCACCAGAAGGTAGGGCACCCGTTGCAGGGTATGCTCGCGGATTTTAAAGCCGATCTTCTCGTTCCTCAAGTCCACATCGGCACGGAAGCCCTTTGCGCGCAAGGTCTTAGCGACCTCGGTCGCGAACTCCGCCTGGCGGTCGGTGATGTTCATGACCACCGCCTGGAGCGGGGACAGCCACAGGGGCAGCAGCCCCGCGTAGTGCTCGATCAGGATCCCGATAAAACGCTCCACCGAGCCCAGAATGGCACGATGGATCATCACCGGGACCTGCTCGCTGTTGTCCGCGGCGATATAGCGGGCCCCCAGGCGCCCGGGCATGGAGAAATCCACCTGGATGGTGCCGCACTGCCAGGCCCGACCGATGCTGTCGTGGAGGGTGAACTCGATCTTGGGACCGTAAAAGGCCCCCTCCCCCGGCTGGATCCGGAACTCCAGGCCCTTGTCCCGCAGCGCCTTGTCCAGGGCCGCCTCACCCTTGTCCCAGAGCTCGTCGCTGCCCACCCGCTTCTCGGGCCGAAGGGAGAGGGCGAGCGCGATCTGATCGAAGCCGAAGTCCCGGTAGGTCTCGAAGACCATGTCGATCAGGGTCGAGACCTCCGCCTGGAGCTGATCCTCGGTGCAAAAGATATGGGCATCGTCCTGGGTGAAGCGGCGCGCCCGCATCAGCCCGTGGAGGGTCCCGGAGGGCTCGTTGCGGTGCACCACCCCGAACTCTGCGATACGCAGGGGCAGATCCCGGTAGCTCTTCAGCCCCTGGTTATAGAGCTGGATATGCCCCGGGCAGTTCATGGGCTTGATCGCGTAGTCGTGCTCATCCAGATGGGTGGTGAACATGCCCTCGGCGAACTTGTCCCAATGCCCCGAGCGCTCCCACAGGGAGCGGTCCAGCACCTGGGGGGTCTCCACCTCCTGGTAGCCGTACTGCTCCAGCTTGGAGCGCATGTACTCCTCGGCCAGGCGATAGATGATGCGCCCCCTGGCGTGCCAGAAGGCCATGCCGGGAGCCTCGTCCTGGAAGTGGAAGAGGTCGAGCTGCTTGCCGATACGCCGATGGTCGCGCCGCTCCGCCTCCTCCAACCGGTGGAGGTAGGCGGCAAGCTCCTTCTTGTCCCGCCACGCGGTGCCATAGATGCGCTGGAGCATGGGGTTGCGGGAGTCGCCGCGCCAGTAGGCGCCCGCCACCTTCATCAGCTTGAAGCCCTCCCCCAGCTTGCCCGTGCTGGGCAGATGGGGGCCGCGGCAGACGTCGAACCAGTCCCCTTGCCGATAGATCGAGACCTCTTCCCCGACTGGGATGATGTCGTCGATGATCTCGACCTTGTAGCTCTCGCCCAGCCCCCCGAAGATTGCCTTGGCCTGCTCCCGATCCCAGACCTCACGCACGATGGGCAGGTCGCGCTTGACGATCTCGCGCATGCGCGCCTCGATCCGCTCCAGGTCCTCGGGGGTGAAGGGCTCGTCCCGGGCGAAGTCGTAATAGAAGCCGTTCTCGATGGCGGGCCCGATGGTAACCTGGGTGCCGGGGTAGAGCTCCTGGACCGCCTGGGCCATCACATGGGCGGCGTCATGCCGCAGCAGCTCCAGGGCGTCGTCCTCGTCCCTCGCGGTGACGATGGCGAGCGACGCGTTCCCGTCGATGACGAAGGAAGTATCCACCACCCGCCCGTCGACCCGCCCGGCAAGGGCAGCCTTGGCCAGACCGGGGCCGATCGCCGCGGCAACCTGATGCACGGTCACCGGCCCGTCGAAGGCGCGGACCGAACCGTCAGGAAGGGTGATGGAGGGCATGGGCAACACCTATAGCGTCAGTGGTGATCGATACCAGGGATCACGTGACCCGAAACGACCGCGTCAAGCTGGGCGAGAGCCGAGGATGGCTTGGCCCGCTGGCACCGCGCCAGGCCTAGGCGGCGAACCAGAGAACCAACGCCGTCGGCGGGTTAACTGCGACCCGAGCGCCCATCTCATCGGGGCGAACGGGTCCGCGTGCTCCCCGGCGGCAAAGCATCACTCGACGCGAGCCAACGACCACCCGCCAGGGATAGCCCAGGCCGCGCGCACCTCAGCACGGCAAAGCGCGCGAGTGTACGCGTTTTGCGCGCCGGGCGCCACACCAGTGCCTGGTCTGTTGGAGGTGGCCCGCGGGTTGGCATCGCAAGCCGCAACCCGGGAGTAGAAGGTCTGGATGATCCGCCTTCCCGGCCGTGCGGCGAGGGTTCCGGGTGTCTGCGCGGAATGGAAGACCAATCGGGGAATTGGTAGGCGCGATTGGACTCGAACCAACGACCCCCACCATGTCAAGGTGGTGCTCTAACCAACTGAGCTACGCGCCTGTCGTCGAGAGCACGCGACTATACAGGCGCCGGCCCTGGCGGCGCAAGGGGATTGTTGGGGCGAGGTCCGGCGGTGCGCGTCCCCGGTGCCGTATCGGGACGGCCCCTGGGCTCGTGGCGGCTATACTCGGGCGATGATCAGAACGATCGGCCCCACGCCCTCCCCATGACCACGATTCGAGAATCCGACTTCATCCAGAGCGTCGCCGACGCCCTGCAGTACATCTCCTATTACCACCCCGCCGACTATATCCGTGCCCTCACCGCCGCCTACGAGGCCGAGGAGTCCCCGGCGGCGCGCGACGCCATGGCCCAGATCCTGGTGAACTCGCGCATGTGCGCCGAGGGGCACAGACCCATCTGTCAGGACACCGGACTGGTCATCGCCTTCCTCAAGGTCGGGATGGACGTGCGCTGGGACACCCACCTCGGCCTCCAGGAGCTGGTGGACGCCGGGGTGCGCCGGGCCTATACGCACACGGACAACGTGCTGCGCGCCTCCATGGTCTCCCCCCCCATCGGTGCGCGCAGGAACACGGGGGACAACACCCCGGCCGTGGTCCATGTGGAGCTGGTGCCCGGGGACCGGGTGGAGGTGGGGATCGCCGCCAAGGGGGGCGGATCGGAGAACAAGTCGAAGTTCACCACCCTGAATCCGAGCGACGACCTGGTGGACTGGGTGCTCAGGACGGTCCCGACCATGGGGGCGGGCTGGTGCCCGCCTGGGATGCTGGGGATCGGGATCGGCGGCTCCGCGGAGAAGGCGATGCTGCTGGCCAAGGAGGCGCTGCTCGAGCACATCGACATCCACGAGCTCAAGGCGCGCGGACCCTCCGACCCCATCGAGGCCCTGCGACTGGAGCTCTACGAGAAGGTCAACGCGCTGGGCATCGGGGCCCAGGGGCTCGGGGGCCTCACCACCGTCCTGGACGTCAAGATCCGCACCTTCCCCACCCACGCCGCGTCCCTGCCGGTGGCCCTGATCCCCAACTGCGCCGCCACCCGTCACGTCGAATTCACCCTGGACGGCTCGGGCCCGGCGGAGCTCGCGCCGCCCAACCTCGCCGACTGGCCGAGCATCGTCTATGACGTCACCGCCGGCGCCCGTCGCGTGGACCTGGACACCGTCACCCGCGAGGAGATCTCCACCTGGCAGCCGGGGGAGCGCCTGCTCCTGTCGGGGCACCTGCTCACCGGTCGGGACGCCGCCCACAAGCGGATCGTGGATCTGCTCGACAGCGGCCAGGGGCTGCCGCCCGGGGTCGACCTCGCGGGGCGCTTCATCTATTACGTGGGCCCGGTGGACCCGGTGGGGGATGAGGTCGTGGGGCCCGCGGGACCCACCACCGCCACCCGCATGGACAAGTTCACGGAGCAACTGCTGAGTCAGACCGGTCTCATCGGCATGATCGGCAAGGCCGAGCGGGGGCCCGCCGCCATCGAGTCCATCCGCCGGCACGGGGCCGTCTATCTGATGGCCGTGGGCGGCGCCGCCTATCTGGTCGCCAAGGCCATCCGCGGCGCCCGGCTGATCGCCTTCGAGGACCTGGGGATGGAGGCGATCCGGGAATTCGAGGTCGAGGACATGCCGGTGACCGTGGCCGTGGACAGCCGGGGCCAGTCCGTCCATCAGACCGGTCCCGCGCAGTGGCGCTCGCGGATCGGCAAGATCCCGGTGCGCGTCGAGGGCTGAGCCTTGCAGACAGACATGAATTCCTACCGCGCCTTCCGCATCCATCGGGACGCCCGCGGTCACCATGCGGGCATCGAGGTGCTTCCGAGGCCGGAGCCGGCCGCGGGCGAGGTCCTGGTCCGGCTCAGCCACTCCAGCGTCAACTACAAGGACGCCCTCGCCGGCACGGGGCGGGGCAAGATCCTCAGGGCCTTCCCCCTGGTCGGGGGAATCGATGGGGCCGGGGTGGTGGAGGAGTCCAGAGATGCCCGCTATCGGGAGGGCGACGCCGTGCTCGCCACCGGTTGGGGACTGTCCTTCGATCACGACGGCGGCTATGCGGGCTATCTCTGCTGCCCCGCCGACTGGCTGGTGTCCATCCCGCCCGGGCTCGCCCCCCGCAGCGCCATGATCCTCGGCACCGCCGGGCTCACGGCGGCGCTCGCGGTGCACCGGATGCAGGTCAACGGTCAGGAGCCCGAGCTGGGACCCATCCTGGTGACCGGCGCGAGCGGTGGCGTGGGCTCGCTCGCCATCGCCGTCCTCACCCGGCTGGGTTACGAGGTGGCGGCGGTCTCGGGCAAGCCGGCGCTCGGCGAGTGGCTGCGCTCACTCGGCGCCAGTCAGATCCTGGGACGCGACGCCCTCGCCGATGCGACGCGGCCCCTGGAGCAGGCCCGCTGGGGCGGCGCGATCGACAGCGTGGGGGGCGAGATCCTGGCCCAGATCACCCGCACGGTGGTCCCAAATGGCAACATCGCCGCTGTGGGCCTGGCTGGGGGCCATGAGCTCCATACCACGGTCATGCCCTTCATCCTGCGAGGGGTGAGCCTGCTCGGCTGCAACTCGGTGGACGTGCCGATTTCCCTGCGGACCGAGCTCTGGTCCCGCCTGGCGGGAGACTGGCGTCCCGACGGCCTGGAGGCGGTACTGACCGGGACGATCGACCTGGAGGGGCTCCCCGACACCTTCGAGCGCATGCTGGCGGGGGAGACCCACGGGCGCCTGCTGGTCCGCACGCCGTAGGCGCACGGATCGAGCGGAGGGGCCAAGGTTTCAACGGGGCACGAGTCAATCGGCCGCGTGGGCCAGGGCGGGAGCTGCCGGCCAGCTCCCTTGTATCGTCCGCGGCCGGTACAAGCAGCGGTCGACGCTGTCTGGGCGCGCTGGCGCTCCGAACGCGGACAGGTTGTCTGATCGTCGCCGACGAGCGTAACCAAACCCGAGGAGATCCAATTGACCCAGCAGAGCGAGTTCGTCGCCAACGCCCTGGAGGCCACCGTTCGAATCGGCATCCTGTTGCTGCTGGCGGCCTGGTGCTTCAGCATCATCAAGCCGTTCGCCATCCCCATCGCGTGGGGGGTGATCATCGCGGTGGCCGAGTACCCGGGCTATCTCAGGCTGCGCTCCTGGCTCGGTGGACGCGGCACGACCGCGGCCACCCTGATGGCGGTGCTGGGCCTGCTGGTGCTGTTGGTTCCGGTCGCCCTGTTGAGCGGCACGGTAGTGGATGGTGCCCAGGGCCTCGCCAAGGACTTCCAGGAAGGGACCCTCGCGGTACCGCCGCCCCCCGAGTCGGTCAAGGGCTGGCCCCTGATCGGGAACAGCGTCAGCGCCTTCTGGGCCCAGGCATCCCAGAATCTGGCCGAGACCGCCGAGAAGATCGCCCCCCACCTCAAGGCGGTGGGCAAATGGCTGCTGTCCACCGCGGCCGGGGCGGGATTCGGCGTGCTCCAGTTCATCATCGCCATCATCATCGCCGGTGCCTTGCTCGCCAATTCCGAGTCCGCCGGCGCGTTCGCCCGGGCGGTCGCGGCGCGGCTTGCCGGTGAGAAGGGCGAGGGCTTCGCGAAGCTGGCCGAGGCGACGGTACGCAGCGTCACCAAGGGCATCCTCGGGGTGGCACTGATCCAGTCCATCCTGGCGGGTATCGGGTTCATGGTGATGGGGATCCCCGGGGCCGGACTCTGGGCCCTCCTGTGCCTCCTGCTCAGCACGGTGCAGATCGGCATCGTGCCGGTCACCCTGCCCATCCTGATCTATGTCTTCGCCACCGCGGATACGGTGCCGGCGGTGTTCTTCCTCGTCTGGAGCATCATCGTGGGCACCCTGGACAACGTGCTGAAGCCGATCATGCTCGGTCGCGGCGTGGAGGTGCCCATGGCGGTAATCTTCGTCGGTGCCATCGGGGGCTTCATCACCTCCGGGATCATCGGGCTCTTCGTGGGCGCCGTGGTCCTGGTGCTCGGGTACAAGCTGCTGCTCGCCTGGGTGCACGAGGGGCCCCTGGGAGCAGAGGCGGAGAACGGGCCAACGGACGCGGGGCAATGACCCCCGCGTGACGTCGGCCGACCTGCGCCCGGTCGGGGCTCCTGGCGCTCGCGGCTTCGCCATGCTCAGGGCCGCCGGCGCTCATCCCTTTCGGTTCCTGTAGCCATCTCAACATCACACCGCGGAGCAAGACTTGAGTACAGCAACCTTGGACGACTACCGAAGGGCGGGCCACCGAGCCGTCGAGTGGCTCGCCAGTCGAATCGGAGCAGACGGCTCCCTGGGCGGCGATTGCGCCGATCTGGCCTGCTACTACAAGCTGCCCTATCTGATGCAGCTCGCCGGCCGCCCGGCGGACGCCAATCACCTGCTCGATCGGATTCGGGACCGGTTTCTCCGGCCGGGCGGCGATTTGCTCACATCGGACGCCGAGAAGACCCTGGACCCGGTGCTCACGCTCTACCCCGGCTACATGAACGGCTGGATCGCGATGGCGGCGCATAGGCTGGGGCGCTTCGATCTGAGCTTTCCGGCCTGGGGTTATCTGCGCACCTTCTGGAACCCCGAGCTCCAGGCATTCACCATCGCCCCGGCCCAGGGTGGCGCCGAGGTGCTGATGACCGCGCACCTGGGCCTCAACGCCCTGTATCTCGGTGAGCGCGACCTGGCGGAGGACGCCGGACGGGCCCTCGGACGATTCCTGACGCTGCAACCGTCTCCCGAAGCCCGGTTCTTCCTGCGCATGGCCGGGTCCGGGGCCTTACAGACCGACTTTCCGGCGAAGGCCGCGGGTCCTCACGTCATCGCGGCCGACCAGCCTGGACAGGCCTGGTTCTTCATTGGCTATCCGATGGCCTTTCTCGCACGCCTGTATCGGGCGACAGGGGAATCAACGCACCTGTCGACGGCCCGGGGCTATCTCGATTTCGCCCGGCGCTGTGGCCCGCACCTGGTCGGTGAGCATTTCGGCCACAAGGTGGCCTGGGGAGCCGCGGAGCTGGCCGGCGCGACCGGCGATCCGGAACCTCGAGCCTTGAGCGCCAAGATCGCCCGGAACCTGATCGCCGCCCAGGAGCGCGATGGCGGCTGGATGGCCGGTCAGCCCATCCATACCCGCCTGGACCAGAGCGCCGAGGTCGCGATCTGGCTGCTGGAGATCGCGGCACTCGGGTGATCCCGTCGCCGCCCGACCAAACAAGGCGTCCTGGCGTACCGGACGGCAGCGAACACCGGAACCCGGTACGGCGAGTGAGCGGATCCGGCACCCTAGATGGCCAGCCGCCAGGAGCCCCACGATGACAGAGAAGATCGAGATCCGACACATGACCCGTCCCGAGGTGGACGTCCTGGTCGGTTGGGCCGCCCGGGAGGGCTGGAACCCCGGCCTGCACGACGCCGGGCTGTTCTGGGCCACGGACCCGGAAGCATTCATCGCCGCGGAGGTCGGAGGGCGGCTGATCGGCGGCGGCGCCATCACCTCCTACGCCGGTGAGTTCGGCTTCATGGGATTCTTCATCGTGGTGCCCGAGCATCGCGGCAGGGGCCTTGGCAACACCCTCTGGCATGCCCGCCGCGAGCGTCTGCTGGCGCGGCTGCGCCCGGGGGCCGGCATCGGTCTCGACGGCGTCTTCGCGATGCAGGACTACTATGCCAAGGGCGGATTCGTCTTCTCCCATCGCAACATCCGTTTTCGGGCCGAGATACCGGACCGGCCGGTAGCCCCGGCACCAGGCGGCGAGGCGGTCGTCCCCGTGGCCGAGGTTCCGTTCCACGAGCTCCTCGACTACGACCGCACCTGCTTTCCCGCGCCACGCACCACCTTCCTGAAGGGCTGGATCTCCCAGCCCGATGCCCTGGCCTTGGCCTGCCGGCGCGACGGCCGGCTCCGCGGCTACGGGGTGGTCCGCCGCTGTCTGGAGGGCTGCAAGATCGGCCCCCTGTTCGCCGATGATCCGCAGGCCGCCGAGGCCCTCTACGGGCACCTGGCAGGGTTCGCCGCGGGCGGCCCGCTGTTCCTCGACGCCCCGGAGAACAACCCGGCCGCGATCGAGCTGGTGCGCGGGCACCAGATGGTCGAGGTCTTCGGCTGTGCCCGGATGTATCTGGGCCCGCCCCCGGATATCGCCCACCAGCGCATCTTCGGCGTCACCACCTTCGAGCTCGGCTGATGACCGGGCGCGACCTCGTCGGCTACGGGGCTCACCCGCCCCAGCCGCGGTGGCCCAACGATGCCCGCGTCGCGGTGCAGTTCGTGCTCAACATCGAGGAGGGCGCCGAGTCGAGCGTCCTCAATGGCGACGGGCGCTCCGAGGCCTGGCTGCACGAGCTCCCCGGCCGCCCGCCCCGTGCCGGAGAGCGCGACCTGAGCGTGGAGGGGATGTACGAGTACGGCTCCCGCGCCGGCGTCTGGCGCATCCTGGAGCTCTTCGGCGACCGCGAGCTGCCGCTGACCGCCTTCGCCGTCGGCCAGGCCCTGGAGCTCAATCCCGAGATCGCCCGCGCCCTGCGGGACGCCGGCCATGAGGTCGCCGGACACGGCTACCGCTGGCTCGACTATCGCGAGATCCCCGAGGACGAGGAGCGCCGCCACATCCGCCGCACCATCGAGCTCATCGAGCGGCTCTGCGGACGCCGGCCGGTGGGCTGGTACACCGGAAGGGTCAGTCCCAACACCCGCCGCCTGCTGCGCGAGGAAGGCGGATTCCTCTACGACTCCGACGCCTACAACGACGACCTGCCCTATTGGGTCCCCGGAACACCCCCGCATCTGGTGATCCCCTACACCCTGGTCAACAACGATGCCCGCTATCTGCTGCCGAACGGTCTCCCCTCGGGGGACGACTTCCTCCGGCTCCTCAAGGACGCCTTCGACCTGCTATGGCAGGAGGGCAATCGCTGCCCGAAGTTGATGAGCGTGGGGCTCCACAGCCGCATCAGCGGCCACCCGGCCCGTGCGATGGCACTCGCACGCTTTCTCGACTACGTGCAGGGCCACGACGCGGTCTGGATCTGTCGCCGGGAGGAGATTGCCCGGCACTGGATGGCGAAGCACCCAGTCTAGTAAGCCGGCGGCGATCGAATGTTATTCAGGCATTCGATCGACGCGATGGTCGTTTTGCCGGAGCACCTGCACTGCATCTGGACCCTGCCCGATGGCGACGGAGACTACAAGACGCGATGGGCCCTGATCAAAGCGCGATTCTCGCGCGGGATCGTCGTCGGCGAGCAACGGTCCGCAAGCCGTATCAAGCGGGGCGAACGCGGCATCTGGCAACGGCGCTTCTGGGAGCACCTAATTCGGGACGAGCTGGATTACGCGGGCCACGTCGATTACATCCACCGGAATCCGGTCAAGCACGGCTGGGCGAAGCGGGTCGGAGATTGGCCGAATTCGACCTTCCATGCTTACGTGCGGCGTGGTTTGTATCCGACCGATTGGGCGTGCGATCCCGAAGAAACGATCAATGGCGGGGAGTAACGCGACCGATGCGGTGAATGCAGAAACGGGGGCAAGTCTTGCCATCACGCACTTGCTGCAAACGCGTTCGATGGAAAAATAGGGGCCGTAACGCCAAATCTCCCTGATCACGCAGCCACTTGGCGCACATGCAGTATTTCTGCACCGAGGATGGGGCGAATGTCCTTCGCATTCACGGTCAGCACGGCGATTGTGGTACCGTCACCCCGCACGAATTCGACTTCGAAGGCATCTGCACCCTGATACCTGTGGACCACGGCCCCTACATCACCCTCGACGAGGCCATGCTCGTCGATGTTTCGAGTCAAGACCACGGTAGCAAGCTCATCGATCATGCTGACCTCTCTACGCGGGGTAGGCAGTTACGAAGCGTGGTTTGGAGTCGGCTTCTATGATCCAGATGGTCCGAACGGTGACGGTCGTCCCTCGTGGTGTGAAGAGCTCACCGTCAATGACATATTTGTCCCCGTGCGGCGAAGACACTAACTGTACGAGCCTTCCCTCGGCGGCAACGCGCAGCAAACCCTGCTCCAACGAGCTGATATTGCTGTGATCAAACCCATGCGCCGCGAAGAACCTCGATTTCGAGGCGCCGACCGGATGCTTATGGGAGAGCAGGTAGTCGCTGATCTTATCTGGTGGAATCCAGGCGTTGCGGACATTTGGAAGCATCGGTGGCGAATCGTTCTCTCACAGTCCGAGTGGACTCAACGGATAGCTTCCTTGCGGGCCAACGCCGCCCATGCCCACCACACATGCCTGACTCACGCCATGCAACCACAGGTCGCGCGGTAGTGAGGCTACAAGCGCGAGTGCCTACCGCGAACGGTACTACCGCAACGGCGTCGCTTCAACGAGCTGCTGCATGTTGGCGAGGGCGAAGACTCTGAAGCGCGTAGAGAGGATCAGCGCTTTCATGCGCCGGGGCGTCGGCAGGGAGGACGACGAGGTGCTCCAAGTCGAGCCGGATGCCGATCTTCTCGCCGATGGCGTGGTCGTGGTGGCCCTGCACCAGGCAGAGAAAGGGGGTGCCACTGGGCAGGCGCAGGGTGTAGCGGTACTCGGCGCCGCGAAAGGCTCTCCACGTTTATTACATCCACAGGAATCGAGCGCGACCGATGCGGTTTGCAGGCTCGCCGCATCTTACGCAACTCAGGCATCAAGGCCCTGCTCCCCGCGAGCGCTTGGGAGTACGCCTGCCACGGCCGGCCCCGATGCGGGTTAGACTTGGGATCCGCAGCGGCAACCTCAGGAGCCACATGCGCCGATGGAAGCCTACAAGCTGAAGACAATAGACGACCTGCTGGCGAGTCCGGAGGAGCGGGTCGAGTTGATCAACGGCGAGATCGTACGCCGGCCGACGGCTCGGGCCGAGCACGGCGTCGTTCAGGGCAATGCGCGGGAAGAGCTCGGTATCTTCAACCGCCGGGGCGGTCCCGGCGGCTGGTGGATCATCACGGGGGGCAGCGTCGCCTACGAGCGCCACCAGTGCCCGAGCCAAGACCTGGCTGGATGGCGCAAGGAACGCGTGCCGGAGCACCCGCGCGGCGTGGTCGAGCCACCTCCCGACTGGGTCTGCGAGATCGTCTCTGCCGGCACGAGCGCGAGGATACGCTCACGCTCTTCCTACTGCTGCAACGCCACCGGGTGCCGTTCTACTTGCTGATCTGGCCCGAGGACCGCACGCTCATCGTGCACCAACTCGATGGTGACAACTACCGCGTGGCGGTAACCGTGACCTTGGGCGCGGGCGAGGCTCGGCGGGCGCGCATCCCTCCTTTTGACGACGTGGAGCTGGACCTGGGCTACATCCTCGCTGAGTGAGCCCGCGTCGGATACGGTGCGCGAGGGAAACGTGGTGAGCCGTGCGAACCGGATCGATCGTGGCTCATCATCGACGCAAAATCCCATCGAGCGTTAACGGGGCGCCCCATGGCGAACGATGCGTTCGCAAGCTCACCGCATCCTACGGACTCTGGGGTCGTGCATGCCCGACACGTCGCGCTTGGGTCGTCGAGGGCGGAGACGGCTCAGGTTTCGCTCCGCGATCGCCGCTGGTCCTCGAAACCCTCATGGGTGCCTGGAAGACCGGACCATCGGCGGTACCGATGCGTTCCCCCGGCGCGCGCCACGGTAGACCCGGCTCAGGACCTCGCGGGTAGGACACCAAGTCCGCGCCTCCTCGTAACCGCGGGGCCAGGGAACCACGCCTCGAGCCTCGTCGGCAGTATCGGTGAAGAGACCGTCCGAGCGTCGGTGCTCAGCCCTTGGCGTGCGAAGGCGCGGACCCTGGGGCGTCGCTCCCTTGGCCCGGTGGACAGATGGACGCGATCCGACGCCCCATGGCCTCCCAGTGGGTGCCCTTCCAGTAGATCCGGCCACAGCCCGTGCAGCGCCAAAACTCCCGATGGCGCTCGCGGACCCTCGGCGGCACCCCTGAGGCGACGGCGTCCGGCGACACGGCCTCCAGGCAGCCGTTGCAGAGGGTGCAGCGGGTGAAGGGGGCGATGTCGGCACAGAGCTGGAGGCGCTGGATCAGCTCGGCGAGCTGGGCCTCGGTGGAGCCAGCGCGCAGGTAACAGCCATGGGTAACGGCCTGGCGCATCAGGAGCTGACGGTCCCGGGTCAGCAGGATGCGCTGCTCGCCCGCGGCCAGGCCTGCCAACGCCGCGTCACCCAGATCATTGTGCCAGAGCGTATCGAAGCCCAGCAGGCGAAGGCGCCGCGCCAGGGCGCCCAGGTGGGCATCGGCGACGAAGCGCGGCCGCCGCAGCGGACCGGGGCGCAGGCGCAGCAGGGGCCGCACGTCGAAGGACTCGAACATGGGATAGACCGCGAGCCGCTCGCCCTCCCCCACCGGCGCATCCAGCCCGATGGATTCACCCCCCCGCAGGATCAGCTCCACCTCCGTGTGGGGCACCCCGCAGGTCTCGATCAGGTGGCGGGCCGGCGCCGGGGGGGTGAAGGCCAGCAGCCAGTCGCGCTGGCGCCGCTCGACGGGCAGGAAGTCATTGAGCTCCGCGTAGAAGCGCAGGGTCGCCGTCGCCATGGGAAGTCTCCGCCACCTCCAGACCGGGAGTCCGGGTCGGCAGTGTGCCAGGGAGCGCGCCTCTGGGGTCAGGGAGCGGAGGGCCGCTCATCCGAACCTCACCGCTGATCGACCCCGGAACCCCTCGGGACGTGGCCCACGCGGTGAGTCCGTTCCTGTTCGGCTCTGTCCGGTCAGCTACCCGAGCGGCCGACCCACGCCATTCCGAGCATCATTCCTCCGAGGATACCCGCGAGGGCCAACAGGGAGCTCGCCGAGAGGGTGGCGGCACCGGTCAGCCCCTGCCCGATGTTGCAGCCCCCGGCCAGCAGGGCCCCGACCCCCATGAAGGCGCCCCCCACCAGATAGGCGGCGACGCGCTCACCCGCCGGGGCCACCCAACGAAACTCGCCAGAGATGACGGCGGCTGCGAAGGCCCCGAGCAGCATGCCTGGAACCAGGAGGAGCGCGAACCCGCCGCCGCTGAGCTGCCCCATGGCGAACCAGGCGACGCTCTGCGCCAGCGGCGTCGCGAAGGTGAGGGAGGCCGGGGGACGGGGGGCGAACACGTCGACGGCCAGCACCCCCGTGACCCACCAGCCGGCGACCACCAACAGCCCGATCAGGAGACCCCCGAGGATGGCGCCCTTGTGATCCCGCCAGTTGCCCAGCCCCAGGATGGCGGCGAGACAGGCGGCGCCCACCGACAGGGGAAGGGCCCAGGCGGGCCACCCCAGGATGGCGGAGAGGGAGGCGTCACCCGCGCCAACGGGTGAGGCGCGCGCCAGCACCCAGGCGAGCGCCGGAGCCAGCGCGCCGAACAGGGTCGCCATGGCGAAGAGCGCAAAAACGATCAAGCTCAGCAGCGCGCCAAGATTGCCCTCCGCCGTGCGGACCAGGGTGCGCGAGGCACAGCCCCCTGCCAGCATGGAGCCGATACCGAAGAGCAGGCCGCCCCCCAGGGCCCCCAGCCAATTGAGCGCGGGACGCCGGTAGCCCGTCTCCGCGATGTCGACCAGCTCGGCCCACTCCAGGGCGAAGGTTCCGATCACCGCCAGACCGAGGGCCGCCAGATAGGCGTGTACCTGGCGGTAGTCCCGCATCAGCGCGAAGTTGCTGAAGGCCGCCACCATGCAGAAGCGGGAGCGCTGGGCGACCACGCCGAACGCGGCGCCCACCACGAGGCCGCCGCCCGCGAGCCAGGGATTGAGGATCTGCTCGATTTCCGGGGCCCTCCTCGGAGAACAGGTTGGGGCCTATGAACGCGCTCGGAGCGGAGAGGGCGCTCGGAGCCACCCCTCTAACCCTGGACCCAACCCCGCCGAACGTCAACGGGATGACCGATCGGCCTGACACAGCCGCCGGCATGGACCAGTCTATTCCGGCTGGGGCTGCGACGGGGGCTCCTCCGGCTCGGGCAGGGCTTCGGGTCTGCTCTCGGGACTGTGCGATGGGGCGGACACCTCGGCGGCAGGGCCCGAGGGGGCCTGGCTCTCCGCCCCTTCGTTCGCTCCCGGCCCAGCCTCGCTCCCCTCGCTGGCTGGCGAATCGCTCGTCGCGGCCTCTGGCGCCGGCACCTCCGCACCCAGGAGCCTGTCCCGATCCAGGTCCTTGAGCCCTTCGAGGTCGAAGTCGGAGAGCTTGAAGTACCAGGGCCGGTCCGAAACCTTGAGCACGAAGTCCTTGCTGTCCTGGGGCTGGGAGATCCGGTAGTGGCGCTCGGTGCCGTCCGCAAGGTCCACCGCGAGCTCCAGGGTGGGGCTCGCCTGGTTGTACTCGGGCCTGTCCTCGCTCCCAAGCACGCCCCGATAGCCCAGATTGGCGATGCGTCCCGTGAGAGCGCTGACGGCCTGTTCGTCCGGGGCCTGATCGGAGCCATCGAGCGTCCAGGTGTCATCCGCCTTGACCAGGCTCCAGTCGCCGGAGCTCACCCGTTGGATGCTCTCCTGGCCCAACCTCAGGCTGTCGCGGGCCAGCCAGTCGTCCCGGCGATTGGAGACGTCGAAGAGGGCCAGCTCCAGGTCATAGACCTCGGATTCACCCGCCGGCCGGGCGAAGACGCGTTTGAAACCAGGGGAGTCGCCGAGCAGCAGGGCAGCGACCGTCTCGTCCCCCGCCTCCAGGGAGACCTTGCGCTCGAATCCCTCGTCAGCGACCTTGTGCCGCCGCTGGGCCTCCGGGCTGGTGGCGATCGGCAGGGGACGCTTCAGCGAGGCCAGCGTGCCCAGCAGCTGGTCCACCTTGACAGCGTCGGCGGGGAAATCGGCGAAATTGGCGATCACCCAACCGTCCTTGGACTTGGCGAGGGTGACTGGCGCCTCGCGTCCCCCCTCGATACGAATCGCCGTGACGGACTTGGGGTCAAATGCGAGCAGGGGGCTGTCCAGGGCCGCCGGGGTCAGGGACCCCCGCCCGCCGACCGACAGCCCGACCGCCACGAGGATCTGCGCGCCGAGCAGCGCCAGCAGCCCGAGCAACAGCGGGGACTTCAGTACCTGGGTCCAGGCGCCGGAGCGGGATGCCGCCCCGACGGGGCGGGTGGGATTGAGGGCTTGGCTCTGATCCATCGCTTAGGCCTCCGTCGAGGAAAGGTACTGAGCCTGGGCCTTCGCGCGCCGAATTCGGGCGCGCCTGGCCAACCAGTACAGGAGCACGAGACCGGCCAGGGCCAGGGCGTAGTTCAGGTACTCGTAGAACATGCGCCCCTCCCGGCCCACCGGCTCCAGGAGGCGGCTGAACTGGCCGCGGCCCCGCAGGGCGAGCAGGCCCCGGTCCTCCAGGGACCACTCGACGGCGTTCTGGATCAGCTCGATGGGCTTGAGGTATCGGCTCTGGGTCGCCTCGTTGGCAAGGCTGATCGCCGTGTCCGTGGCGAAGGCCGAGGAGCCGATCAGGATCAGTCGGGCCGAGCCGGGGGAGCTCTCGATGACGCCCGAGATCACCGGCGCCTGCGACTCCTCCGCGGTCTCACCCTCCCCCTCGGCCAGGGTCTCCGCTCCCTCGGGCTCCGTGGCCGACGCCGGATCCTCATCCGACTTGGCCTCGGCGAGCAGGGGCGAGGGCTTAGCGGCAAACGACGAGTGGAAGCGGCCCTCCACCGCCACCGCCAGGACCTTGCGGCCCAGGTCCTCGCCCTTGGGGAAGCCCAGGGGCCCGTGGGCATCGAAGTCCGGCTGCATGTTGGTGGAGTCGCTGGTCCAGGCGCGCTCGGAGCTCTGGATCAGACGGGTCAGGGTGCGCCCCTCCTGACCTTCCGGGTTCACCTGGATCGGAGAGGACCAGTTCATGGTGATCTGGCCCAGGTTGGCGGTGATGCCCGAGCCGGCGTCCAGCCCGTCGGGGCGCACATCCGGGAAGTAGGGATAGTCCAGGGTCTGGATCTCCTCCACCAGGAAGCCCCCCAGGTTGCGCTGCACCGGGATGGGGAAGGGGGTGTTCTGGGGATCCAGGACCAGCAACGGTGCGAGCCCGAGCCCCTGGTGCTCGAGCCAGTCCTCCAGGCCGGTGGCGTGGGGGCGCGCCGTGATGGTGCCCCCGCTCAGGTCCACGTGGAAGCTCGAGGCCGCCACCAGGACCGTGCCCCCCTGCATGAGGAACTGGTCGATGGCGAACTGCTGCTTGGCGTCCAGGTCCTCGGGGCCGAGCACCAGCAGCAGGTCCGATTGCTCCGGAACCTGGCCCGAGGCGAGGTCCGTGTCCACCAGCTCGAAGCCCTGGCGCAGGCTCTCCTGGAGCAGCCGATAGGCCGCGCCGCCGCCCGGCATCCCGAGCTCGTTCGGCGGGGCCGGCGGGGTGTAGACGGCCAGGGTCCGCAGCACCCCGGGGGCGAAACGCTTGATCCCGGCTTCGATGGCACGCTCGAGTCCCGCTCTGTCCAGGGACTCCGGCAGGGGCACGGTCTCGGCCCGCTCGCCCGACTCCAGGGCCAGGTAGAAATAGAAGGGCGTCGGATCCAGCAGGCCGATGACCAGGGGCTGAAAGCCAAACCGCTCGGCAATCTGCTGGGCCAGGTCCGGGTCCGTCCCGGGGTCCTGCACGCTGAAGCTGAAGCGCCCGTCGGAGCGGGACTCGAGGTCCTTCAGGATGGATTCAAGGTCCGCGCTCAGGCCCGGCAGGGGCTCCGGGAGGGTCTCAGGGTTGGACACATAGGCCAGGAGCTTCACCGGCTTCGGCAGCCCCGCGAACAGATCCCCCCCGCCCTGATAGCCGTAGAGCACCTTCTTGATGGAGCGGGTGATGTCGTACTCGGGATTGCGCAGGCGCACGTCCAGATCCGACTCGCCACGCACCTTCACATCGATCAGGTCCTGGAAGCCCAGGTGCTCGAATTCGTCCCCGTACTTCACCACCAGGTCGAAATACGAGTTGACCACACCCGCCTGGTATTTGGTCGCGGTCTGGAAGGCGACCGGACGCACCCCGTACTGCTCGCCGGCCTCCCGCTCCAGGTCCGGGTGATCGGCCGGGTCCACCAGCTCCACCCGCACCCGTCCCTTGCCCGCCACCTCGTATTCCTTCAACAGATCCCGGATCTGGGGCACCAAGGGGGCCAGCAAGGGGTGGGTCTCGGCGCTGAAATAGCCGCGGATCAGCAGCGGCTCCTGAAGCTGGCCCAAATAGGTGCGGGTGGCGTCGGAGATGGTGTAGAGACGCCCCTCGGTCAGGTCCGCCCGGGCCTCGTCCACCTGATTGAGCCAGAGGTTGGCCGCCAGCAGGTTGGCGGCCACCAGGGCCGTCGCCAGCCCCAGGCGACGATGGTCCACGGGCCGATCCGAGTCCTTGGCCCAGCGCAGGCGATCCAGGCTGTACACGGCGAGGACGAGGAAGGTGCCGACGATGCTCAGGTAATAGTAGAGGTCCCGCAGATCGATCACCCCCCGGGTGATGGAGTCGAACCGGGACCCCGAGCCGAGTAGCCGAAGGATCTCCCCGCCCCGGTGACCCACCAGCTGGGTCAGGGCCTCGGAGCCGAGCAGGAAGAAGAAGGTTCCGAGGAGGACGGAGCCGATGAGGGCCACGATGGGGTTGTCGGTCCGGGTGGAGACGAAGGTCCCGATGGCGATGTAGGCCCCCGCCAGCAGCAGCGTCGCCAGGTAGGCGCCCAGCACGGGTCCCCAGTCCAGGGGACCGAGCACCGCCACCGTGATGGGCAACGGCAGCGTCAGGGCCAAGGCGATGGCCACCAGGGCCAGGGCCGCCAGGAACTTGCCCGTCACCAGGCGCCAGGTGGGCACCGGCAGGGTCATCAGGGTCTCCAGGGTCCCGGCGCGGCGCTCCTCGCTCCACAGACGCATGGTCAGCGCCGCGGTCAGGAAGATCAGGAGCACCGGCATCCAGTCGAAGAGCGGCCGCACGTCGGCGATGTTGCGTGCGAAGAAGGCATCGACCCAGAAGAAGACGAAGAGGGCCGCGGCCAGAAAGGCGCCGATGAAGATGTACGCGACCGGCGAGCCGAAGAAGGCTCGAAGCTCCTTGCGGGCGATCTGGAGTGTGTCAGACATGGGCGGCCTCCCCGGCCCGAGCCGCTGCACCGGATCGGTGTGTCGCATCACCGGAGAGCTCCCCCTCGGAGATGGCGCCGAACAGGGCCTCCAGGTCCCGGCGCTCCGGCTCGAGCGCGAACAGATCCCAGCCGGCCCCCGCCACCGTTCGGGCAACGGCGGGCGCCAGGGCGCGCGCGTCGCCCCCCTCGAGGGCGAAGCGGCGACGCGCGCCGTCGTCCTCCAGCAGGGACACACCGGAGACCCCGGGGACGGCGGCGAGGACCGGCTCCACCTCGGCGGGCGGGCGATTCAGGGTGACCAGCAGCCGCGGGTGGTGACCGATGAGCTCCAGGGCGCTGTCCATGGCCAGGCTCCCTGCACGCATGATGAGCACACGCTGGCAGACCGCCTCCACCTCCTGGAGGATATGGGTGGAGACGATGACCGTCGCCTCCCGGGCGAGCTCCCGGATCAGGTCCCGCATGTGCTGGATCTGGGTGGGGTCCAGGCCGTTCGTGGGCTCGTCGAGGATCAGGATCTTCGGGGAGTGCAGGATCGCCTGGGCCACCCCCAGGCGCTGGCGGTAGCCGCGGGACAGGGTTCCGACCGTGGCGGTCGCCTTGGGTCCGAGGGCGGTGCGCTCGATGGCCCGACGGATCGCGGCGGGGCGACGCTCCGGGGGCATGCCGTGCAGCAACGCCTGATACTCCAGGGAATCCAGGACCGTCTGCTCCGGATACAGCGGGCAGTTCTCCGGCAGATAGCCGATCCGACGCTGGACCTCCCGACGGCGCTCGGCGAGGTCCAACCCGTCGATGCGGATCGTCCCGCTGCTCGGCTCCAGAAAACCGGTCAGCATCTTCATGATGGTGGTCTTGCCGGCCCCGTTGTGGCCGAGCAGTCCGACGATCTCGCCGTGGCCGATGTCGAACGACACCCCGGCCACCGCCTTGAGCTCGCCATAACTGCGACTGAGCTCTCTAACCTCGATCATGGATAGCTCCCTTTCGGTCTGACTCTTCGTGCTTGCGTTGGTCTTGGAGGCGGCCTGCCTCCGGCGCGCGGTTTATTGCCGCGCGGCGCGCCGCCGGTCAAGTGACCGAATATTCAGGTTCGCCCGCGCGCGGGCCGCCCACACGGGCTCCACCACGCGATTGACGCACGTCAACCAAGCCTTCGTTCCTGAATATTCTTGAGAGGGATCAAGGTCGAGGCAGGCCTCCATGGGGACCCTGCGCCCCGTGAAGCCAGGTTCATTACAAGACTGAAACCTGGATCCAATCCCGCCCTATCGATACCCGGGTGCAGTCCGCCGGCGCGACCGACCGCCCGCGGCCCATCGCAATTGAGTGAAGAGGAGTGTGTCATGAGAAAGAATAGCAGAGCGCTTCAGCCGACCGGATGGGTCGGTCCATTGGTGGGCGTTGTCTTGCTGGCCTTGGGCTCCGCGGCTCAGGCCGACCGCCCGACGGGCAAGGCCGGGGTCGATTGGGGCGACCCGAAGGGCCAGGAATGCGTCGACTGCCACATGACCGAGAGCCCCGGCCTGTACTGGGAGTGGAACCACAGTCAGCACGGCCAGAGCGGTGTGACCTGTCTGGACTGCCACAAGGCCAAAGAGGGCGACATCGATGCGTTCCAGCACGAGGACGCCCTGATCTCCATCGTCGTTACGCCCAAGGACTGCTCGAACTGTCATACTACCGAGTTCGAGGAGATGGATGGCTCCCATCACTCGAAGGCCGGCCAGATCCTCGCTTCCTTGGACAACCTGCTCGGCGAGGTCGTGGGCGGTCCCGCGGCGGTCAATGCCGGCTGCCGCCAATGCCACGGCGCTGAGCTCGAGTTCATCACCGAGGGCAAGAACAAAGGGCGTCCAACCCCGGGGACCTGGCCGAACACCGGCATCGGTCGAGTGAACCCGGACGGCAGCTGGGGTTCCTGTACCGCCTGCCACGGCCGCCATCGCTTCTCTCGCGCCCAGGCACGCACGCCGGAAACCTGCGGCAAGTGCCACGTGGGCCCTGACCACCCACAAATCGAGGTCTACAACGAATCCAAGCACGGCATCATCTACCACGCCAAGGTGGACGAGATGAACCTGGAGTCGGACAAGTGGGTGGCCGGCGTCGACTACTCGGCCGCACCGACCTGCGCCACTTGTCACATGAGCGCCGGGGCGGGCATTGGCAAGACCCACAACGTAGGCGAGCGGATCTCCTGGAATCTGCGCTCGCCAATCTCGAAGAAGATCAACCTGGTTCGGCTGGAGAACGGCGACGAGTTCGACGTACCCGAGGGCAAGGAGATCCCGAAGGTCGGCGACGAGGCCAAGGGCTCCAAGGTGGTCGAGGTCCTGACCTGGAAGGACCGCCGGGCTAAGATGGAAAAGGTCTGTTTCGGCTGCCACGCAACCAGTGTCATCGAGGGCCATTACAAGCAGTTCGACGACGTCGTGGACCTGTACAATGAGAAGTTCGCGACTCCGATCGCCGCGGTCATGGGGGAACTCAAGGAGAAGGGCTACACCACCCCGGCACCCTTCGACGAGAAGATCGAGTGGATCTGGTGGGAGATCTGGCACCACGAGGGTCGCCGGGCCCGTCACGGCGCCTCCATGAGCGGCCCGGACTACACCTGGTGGAACGGCATCTACGACGTGGCCAAGCACACCTATTTCGAGTGGATCCCAGAGCTCAAGGAGGTCGTGATCGCAAAAGACGGCAACGATGAGTTCGCCACGGCCATGCTGGAGAAGCACTTCAAGCCCATCGACGGCCACGACTGGTACTTCAACGGCATGAGCAAGGAGGCCATCGACAAGGTGCGCGCGGGCTTCGAGGCACGCTATGGTAAGGGTGCCCTGAAGTAGCTCGGCCCGACTGGACCGAAGGGCCACGCCTCGCCACGGGGCGCGGCCTTTTCTTTGGGCCCCGATCCGGTCCGAAACACGACCCGCGAGGTGAAACCCATGTCACGCCCAGGATCGATCGCCATCGCAGCCTTGCTGCTCGCTTCCTTCGCCGGACCAGGTTGGACCGGCGACGCAACCGCCCTCATCGCCGAGGGCGAGGCCAACCTCAAGGCAGGAGAGATCGACGCCGGACTGAGCCAGTTCCGCCGGGCCGCCGAGCAGGATCCGAGCTCCAGCCTGGCCCAGACGCGCATTGGCGGCGCCCTCCTCCTCAAGCAGGACTACCGAACCGCCATCGAGGCCTTCCGCTCGGCCATCATGCTGGACGGGGCAAACGCCGATGCCTTCATCGGCATGGCGATGGCCTATCTGCACAGCGGCGACTACGCCCTGGCCCGGGCCTCATTGGAAGAGGCGAAACGCATCGACCCGGCCAAGGGGCTGAAGGTTGACGAGGTGATCGCCTACATCGACCAGCGGGAGGCGGGCGACGGGGGCCACTGAGGGCACGGCAACCGCTGCGCGACGCTTCTGCGGCGCCTCTCCGCCCCCCGGGGCAGGGCGTGCGGCCCCTGATCGGGCGGTGGCGGCCCGAGAAGGCCTCGCTGGCCTTATCGCCCCGGGTCAATCGGCCGTTAAGCGACAGGCACCTACACAGATCCAAGGATCGGGATCGGCGGACGAGGGGAGGCGGATCGCGACGGAAAGCCGGGCGCAGACCGGGTTGGGTCGGGCTAGGACCGCGTGGTCAGGGGCACTCTAATCGTGGCGTCCCACGACTCCGCTGCGCGTGGGGATCGGGGGTTGCTCCGAGGGTAGGCCCCCAGGGCCGGTCGGAAGCGCCTCATTGCGGACCAACCACGTGACCACCGATTCCGAACGCCGATCGAGCTGGCGGAACATCAGGCCAATGCCTTCGCCATCCCCATGCACGATCAACCCCGGCAACAACGCGGTACGCTCTCCGGCCGGCGTCATGACCCGCATGCGCACGTCCACGCAGCCGCTCCGCCAAGGGGCCGCCGTGCGCACGTAGATGCCCCCCCGGCTGATGTTCAAGGCCACCCCGAAGCCCGCGGTTCCGTCCTGGACACTGAGGCGCACCGGGATGTTCATCGGCACGCGCCGATCCAATCGGTGGTCCATCATGGTCTGGATGCCTCGCTCACTGGTGGATTGCCCCTCCGGGGCGACCCCCCTGTTCGGTTTCGGAAAAGACCGTAGGACGGCGATGGACAGCGGACCCTTCCGCCTGGACCCCATCTCCGCTGGGCCGCCTCGTCCAGCTCAGACCCGACCACCCGCAATGGGGCGCGCAAGACGAACGGGATCCTTCATGCGCTGGACGGTATTGAAGCTGAAGGGTGTACTACGCATCCGACGAGGACTGTGACGTGCTTTCCAATGCTCGCTCCGCCTCCAGCCAGTCCTCAACCTCGTGGCCAGGCGCGAATCGGCGGCGCCGGGACCACCCCGCGCATCCAGCGCAGCGACGATCGATTCCCAGGATAGAAGACCGGGGCCCCGGGGCGAATCCGTACCAATACCCACCATGACCCTGCCTCGATCATGGCATCAGGCAAGTCTCGCCAACGGCCCTGTCCTCCGATCTCCCAAACAAGCGCATCAGACCCCGGATCACTGCTGCCCATCAGTGGACAGACAGACTGCGGCCACCTGACACAGCTCGGCGATGTTCCCGACCTCCAGCTTTTCCATCATCCGGGCCCGATGGTTCTCTACGGTACGCGGGCTGATACCCAGGCGGGAGGCGATTACCTTGTTGGACATCCCCTTGGTCGCCAGCTCCATGACCTCCCGCTCGCGCGGCGTCAGCTGGTCGAACAGGGTCCGGAGCCTCAGGACCTCGGCGGCGCGACCACGGCGTCTCTCCTCCTCATCGAGCGACTGGCGAATGCGCCCTATCAGGACCCCAGTCGATACGGGCTTTTCCAGGAAGTCGACCGCACCGCCCTTGATCGCCCGCACCGTGGCCGGCACGTCCCCGAAGGCGGACAAGAAGATGATGGGCAGTGTGTAACCGAGTTGGGTCAGGGCCCGTTGCAGCTCGAGGCCACTCATTCCCGGCATGCGCAGATCCAGCACCAGACAACCCAGCTCCTCGGTACCGCAGGCATCCAGGAATGACTGGGCATTGGGGAAGGCCCGAACCTGGAACCCGGCCTGCTCGAGCATCAGAGTCATGGACTCCCGCATGGCGGCGTCATCGTCCACCACGAAGACGGTCTGGGCCTCAGGCATCCCGATTCGACCCTTCCGCCTGGAGCGGTACCGTGAAGTGGAATGACGCCCCCTCGGTCGTGCTCGCGTCGCTCCAGAGCCTTCCGCCGTTCGCCTCGACGATCTCACGACTGACCGAGAGCCCCGCCTCACCGCCCGAACCTGGGCCCGATGCGAGGATATCGAGCGGCCGTTCCCGCACATCCGACGAGAGACCGGGCACCGCGCTCCGAACCCTCACCTCCACCTCAGCGGGGCGCCGCGTGATCCCGATTCGGACCTCACCCCGAGGCAGGCCGCCAGCGTCCATGGACTGGATGCTGGCGCAGATGAGATCCACCAACACCTGCTCGAGCCCAACGGCATCCACCACCACGACGGGACTCGGCTCCAGTCGTTCGAAGCGGAGATCGACCCCGTGCTCCGTCGCGAACCATAGAACCAGCTCGACGGCCCCGGCAACCACCTCGCCGATCGACACGGGCTCCGGGCGCATGTCACGCCGACGCAGGAAGCCGCGCAGCCGCTGGACGATCTGGCTCGCGCGCTGGAGTTGGGTGTCGACCCCCTTGAGTGCGGCCGCCAGCGGGTCCGGCGCCGTCTGCCCCCGGTCCAGCAAGGCGACGGCGGTACCGCTGTAGAGACCCGCGGCGCCCAGGGGCTGGGCCAGCTCATGGACCAGGGAGGCGGCAAGGACCCCCAGTGTCCCGACCCGCGAAGCCTGGACCGCGCGCTCCCGGACCAGCCGCACACGCTCCTCCGCGCGCTTGCGGGCGGAGATATCGAGATGGACGATCAGCGCGCCTTCGAGGCCGCCGCCTAGGGCCGTGACGCTCACCAGAAACCAGCGATCCCGCTCGGCTGCGCGGCAAGGGTATTCCATGGAAAAGGTCTCGGCGCACCGCTCGACAACGGCCGTAACGCCGTCCGCGAGGGCCCGGATCCGTTGTTCATCCTCGCCCATGAGCCCCCGGACCATCGGCAGGTAGCCCAGACCCAAGCCCACGTCCGGACCGGCCGATGCATCCTGCTCCCGGGCGAAGCGCCGCCATGCCCCGTTAACCCCGACGATGTGCCCGCGGCTATCCAGCAGCACCACCTGTGACGGCAGGGCGTCCAATACGGCTTGGCTGAAGCGGTCGCCCTTCCAATCCTGCGCTCGGCGTCGCATCTCACGCTCGATGTCGTCTCATCGATCCTACACTGGTTGTGCCCAGGGGCCGCGGGCGAGGGCGCTCGACACCGCGCGCCCTGCCCCCCGAGCGCTGGAAAGTCCATGAATGGCAGCGACACTTGGGCTCAGACCGGGCGGCGCTCATCTGCCGGGGCGGGAACGCCCCCCTTGGGCCGGGGCCATTCATATCGCACCCCTGAGGAGGGGAACAGTAACCCCGTCCAAGGGGGCATCACAAATCGCGTCCTACGGCCCCGCGCTCGGCGGCACGGCAAGCAGAGCATGGGTTGCCACCGCGACGCCAGCGCTCACCGCGAAGCAGGACAACGCATCCGACCCGACGGGGTCGAAGCGCCTCAACCGGGCTCACGGGGCTGGATCGGGGGCGCATCCTTGCCGGCCGATGCCAGCTCCCGGTAACGAAAGCAGTCCAGGGTGTGATCGTTGACCAGTCCCACGGCCTGCATCAAGGCGTAGCAGATGGTGGTACCGACGAACTTGAAGCCCAACCGCTTGAGCTCCCGGCTCATGCGATCCGAGTCCCGGGTGCTGGCGGGTACCCGGTCGAGACTGGGCCAGGCGTTCTCGCGGGGTCCGCCATCGACGAAGTCCCACAGGAGCCCCGAGAGATCCAGACCCTGCTCCCTCAGGGCAAGCACGGCCCGGGCATTGTTGATGGTCGACTCGATCTTGAGCCGGTTGCGGACGATGCCGGGATCGCGGAGGAGTCGCTCCAGGTCGTTGTGGTCGAAACGGGCGATCCGCTCCGGCTCGAACCCTGCAAAGGCGCGTCGATAGCCGTCGCGCTTGCGCAGGATCGTCAGCCAGGAGAGTCCCGCCTGGGCCCCCTCCAGGGTCAGCATCTCGAAGAGATGGCGCTCGTCTCGGCTCGGGACCCCCCACTCCAGATCGTGATAGGCGCGGTAGAGCGGATCGGACGCGCACCAGGCGCAGCGGACCCGGCCATCGGCCTCCACGATCACCTCAGGCCCCCGCCAGGCGATCGAGGACGCCGAAGAGCGCCCCGTTGATCCGCCCGTAGTCCTCGGGTCCGGCCGACAGGATGCGCTCCGCGCTTTGAACGAAGGGGCCGGGACGAAGCTCCTCCGCGCACTGGGTGACGAGGTCCTGCACGCTCGTCGGGGTGGACTCGAGATGGAACTGAAGCCCCAGGACGCGACCGTCGTAGAGGAAGGCCTGATGGGGGCAGGCATCGCTGCGCGCCAGGTGGACGGCACCGGGCGGCAAGTCGAAGGTGTCACCATGCCAGTGAAGGACCTGCAGCGACTGGGGCAGGAACCTGACCAGGGGCGACTCCAGCCCCTCCGGCGTCAGCTCGATGGGCATCCAGCCAATCTCCCGGTGGGCATTGCGATAGACACGCCCGCCCAGGACCTCGGCGATCAACTGGGCCCCCAGACAGATCCCAACCACCGTCTTGCCGGCGCCGACGGCGTCTCGGATGGCCTGCTTCTCAGGCACCAGCCAGGGAAAGGCATCCTCATCCGCCACGCCCATGGGCCCACCCATCACGACCAGCCAATCGTAGGTCGCCGGACCCGGTGGGACCGCCCCGGCATACAGTGGTGCCACGTCGATGCCGTGCCCCCGGGCCTGGGCCCAGTCCGCGATCCCGGCAGGCCCCTCGAAGGGCACATGGGTCAGGCATTGAATGCGCATGGATCTAGGTCCCCCTGCTGGGATCCGTTGTTGGACTCCGTTGGTCGAGGCGCCGGTCGCCGACCCGAGGCCGACCGCCCCCGGGCCCTCGGCGTCCGCGTCGAGCGCTCAGCAGCCTGGATCCTCAGCGATCAGCTCCAGGGCGCTCTTCAGAAGGGCGCTGGTCCGATAGAGCCCCACAAGGGTCTTGGCGTCCGTGACCGTGCCGTCCGCGCACCAGTCCAGGGCCTGATTCAGCGGGAGCCAGTGGATCTCGATCAGCTCGTCCGGACCATGGTCGTGGCCCAGGAGCTCCAGCCCGCGGGCCAACCAGAGGTGGATGACCTCGGTGAGCACGCCGGGAGAGCTGTGCATCCGGCCGAGGTCCCGCCAGTCCGCGGCCCGAACCCCCGCCTCTTCCTCCAGCTCCCGGCGAGCCGTGTTCATAGGCTCCTCGCCGGGATCGATCTTTCCGGCGGGAAGCTCCCACAGCCAGCCATCGCCCGCGTGGCGGAACTGTCGCAGCAGGCAGACGCGCTCCTGCTCGTCCAGGGCCACCACCGCGGAGCCGCCGGGATGCCGGATCACCTCCAGCTCCACCCGGCGCCCGTTAGGCAGCTCCACCGTCTCCATCGCCACATCGATCACCCGTCCCTGGAAGACGGGCTCCCGCTTCAGTATCCGGTCTTCGCTCATGGCTGGATTCCCCTCGTAGGTCGTCGCCTGGGCCGGTCCACGGGTCCCGCCACCCAAGTCATACGCCTAAACTAGCGACGCCGCGGACAACGCACAAGCCAAGGCAACCCCTGAGGCAACCCATGGACATGCACGACCGATCCGAGAATCCAGGTCGCCCGAACAAGCTCCGTCCCTGGACCGAGCTTACCGAGGAGGAGCAGACCCGGCTGCGCATCGCCTACGGACACCATCTCGATACACTGCCACCGACCTGCTCCCTCGAGACCAAGATCGAGCGCTTCCGGCACTGGCTCGCGTCTCAGGGCGTCGACTACCCGGGCTAGGGACGGTCGGCGGGATCGCGGGCCGGGGCGCCCGCGGTCTCGTCCAGCCCGCCGCGCGCCGGGGCCGGCCCAGGTGAAGGCCTCGGCAACAGGAAGGCCAGGGCGCCGAGGATCAACGTGGTCCCGAGCAGGAAGAGGTGGAGGTTGACCGCGCCGGCGAGGGCCTGCCGGGCATCCACACCCAGGGGTACGAGGGCGGCCACCGCGGCGAGCTCGTAGCTGCCGCTGCCGGCAATGCCGTGGAACGGCAGCACGCTGGAGAGCTCCGCCCCCATCACCCCCGCCAGTACCCGCCAGAAGTCGACGGGGACGAAGTGCTGGAGGACGCTGGCAAAGGCGACGAACTTGAGACTCCAGGACACCGCCGTCCAGACATAGACCCGGGCGATCAGCCAGGGGTCCCGGGGGGCGGCTGCCGCCACCCGCCCCAACAACAGGCCCAGACGCCCGGGTCCGATGGTGCGCCCGGAACGCCCTGCCCGGCCGACCAGGCTCAGGATCTCCAGCCCGGCGAGCCAGAGCGCGGCGAGGGCCATCCAGAGCAGGGAGGGCTGCCGCAGGTAGAGAATCAGGATGCCGATCAGTCCCAGGAAGTGCAGGTCCAGGATGCGGATCCACAGGAGCGCGGCCGCCGCATCGAGGAACCCGTGGGAGAAATAGCGGCGCATGAGCCAGGGGAAGAGCATCTCCCCCACACGCATGGGCAACAGGTTGTTGGCGGTGTTGTGCAGGACACTGAGCCTAAGCACCTGGAGAAAGCGGCCGGAGACGAGCGGGCGAAACCAGTCGTAGACCCGCACGGCCCGCAGCCCGTAGCTCAGGGCCGTGAGCAGGAAGAGCCAGGAGATGAGGAGGGGTGAGAAGGCCGACCAGGGGGCGAGCAGTGTCCCCCACCCGATTGTGAGGTGGATCGTGCCCACCAGGCCCGCCAGCAAGGCCCCACCGACCAGCCAGTCTCGCGGACGACCGAGCCCCGGGATCCCAGCGCCCGGCGGTCCTTGCCCGTTCAGCCCTTTGCCCGGCGGCGGGACTTGGGCGGATAGATCGGAGGCTCCCCGGACGGACGGGTCTTGAAGCGTCGGTGCACCCAAAAATACTGCTCCGGCAAGGTGTGAATGCGCGCCTCGATGTGGCGATTCATGAGAGTCGCGTCGGCCTCCGGATCCCCCGTGGGGAACGGGGCCAGCGGCGGGTCGAAGATCAGCTCCAGCCCGCGGCCCCACGGGAGGTAGCGGGGAAAGGTCGGGATCACGATGGCACCGGTGAGTGAGGCGAAGCGCCCCAGCATGGGCACGGTGGAGGCCGGCACCCCGCAGAAAGGTACGAAGATACCACGCCGTCCGGCGTCCTGATCCGGGAGGTAGAAAAATGGCCCGCCGCGCCGGATCTCCCGGATGAGGCCCCGCAGATCGCCGCTGCGCTCAACGGAAATGCTGCCGTATTGACGGCGTGCACGGCGCACCCGCCAGTCCACCACGGGGTCCCGAATGCGCTGGTACATGTAGATGCCCGGGTGCACGAGGCCTGTGATGGCGATCCCCCCCAGCTCGAGCCCCACGAAGTGGGGAGCCAGGAGGATCACAGGCCTACCCTCGGCGATGAGGGCGTCGATACGACCGCGGTTTGGCATCTTCACCAGCCTGGCGAGACGCCGTCGTGAGATGCCCCACCCCACCCCCTGGCTGAGGGCCGCGACGCCGAGCCAGCCGAAATGGTCGCGCAAGATGCGCTCGCGCTCGGCCTTGGGCGCTTCTGGGAGACAGAGCTCGAGGTTACGTGTCGCCACCGTCCGCCGATCCCTGGCCAGCCAGTAGCCGAGGCGGCCCAAGCCCCGACCGAGTGCCCAAATCAGGGGAAAGGGCAACCTCCCCAGGCCATAGATCAGGGCCACCGCAAGCCAGCTCGGCCAATGCCGCGGGTGCCAGAGCCCCGATTCCGGGTTACGAGATGAATCCTGGCCTGGCATGGAGGTGCGGACGGGGAATGGGACCGGGCATCACTCGAACACGCACTCGACGATGCGTTCCACGAAGGGGAGCTCGGCGAGTGCCGCCAGCACGTCCCGGAATCCCGGCTGGTGGGTGTTCCCGAGCACGAGCACCTGATCAGGCCGGCAACCGATCCGTCCCCGGCTACCGGGCAGGAAGCGGGCGCTCGGATCAATGGCCGCCACCCGCTCCCGATAGCGCGCCGCCCCCGGGATGCAGTACTCGTAATCCAGGGCCCGGCGCCCATCCGGCGGACCCTGGAGCCCGGATTCGTCGAGCCGATTCAGGTCGAATCGAATGGCACCCGAGGGTCCATCGCCCTCCCCCGCCGCGGCACCGGGGCTGGCGAGAAAGAGGAGCGACAGCAACGGAAGCGATCGATGGAACATAGGCCGCGGGTTCGATCCTCTGCTTGAGCCGGCAGTCCCTGCCTCAATTCTCGAACTTATAGAAGATGTCCCCGCCGGGACTCTCCCCGGTCTCGGTCTGGAGCTCGATGCTCCGGGTCAGGTCGTAGCGGAGCTTCACCTTGTCCTTCTGGTCGCTCAGCCCGCTCTCGTATTCCACGAAGAGCTTGGGTGCCACGTAGGTGCCGAAGGACAGGGAGCGGTCCTCGGTTCCCGTGTCCCGTCGCGGAGGGATGCCGGTCAGCACGTACTTGGTGATCTCTGCCTGGGTCATGTCCGGGTCGCTCTCGGAGAAGAAGGCGAGCTTGGGCTTGCGGATGGTCCCGCGCACCCGCACCCCCGCCGAGCCGTCACCCCCTTCCCGCTGGGCCTGGAGCAACAGACCGGGGTTGTCGATCGGGCTCTTGGCATAGATCAGCCGCCCCTGCTCGATGGTCAAGGGCGCGCCGAACTCGGCGGCCAGTCCAAACCCGCCCGAGATCCGGTAGATCCCGTCGACGATGGAGAGCTGACCATCCCCCAACATATCCCGACCGGGCTGCTGGAAGACCCGCAAGTCCCCGGTCAGTCGTCCCCTCACCCCGAAGCCGTCGATGGTCACGTCATCCCCGAGCTTGAGCCGCACGTCGATGTCCACCGGGAATGGAGGGGCCTTCTCTTTGGCCTTGTCGACCGTCACCACATCTGACGAGGGCTTCACGGTCCCCGCTGGAATGTTGCGGGGGCGGATGCGTGCCTCGGGAACCAGGACCTCGCCACGAACCTGGGCAGCCGTGGGGCTGAGCTCGACCCGGAAGCTCGGTGACACGATGGCATAGTACTCCTTGGTATCGGCGACCTTAAGACGCTCCCCCGCGGCGCGCAGGTCACCGGTGACCCCCGTGGAGCCCAGGGTCAGGCCCCCGGAGACCTCCAACCGGCCTCCACCCACGTCACCCTGACCCTGGAGGTCCAGGCGGTCCCGGCTGGCCAGGAGGTTGAGGTCGAGGTCCTTGACCTTGAGCCCGATCAGCGGCACCTCGCCGCCCAGCCCCCGGGCAGCGCCCTGGCCCTGGATCTCGGGCCGCGCGAGGGTCCCGCCGAGCCGCAGGTCGGCGGCGATGTTCCCCGTAACATTCGTCAGATCGGGGATCAGGTTGGAAATCCGGGAGATTCCGTCCAGCTTGGCCTGCACCTCCCCCCGGAGCGGCTGCTCGGGCCGGGCCGGGGCGTCCAACCGCCAACCGGGGAGGTCCAGACTTCCCGTCAACTCGCCGAGATCCTTGAGCGGAGCACCAAGGCGGGCGCCGATCCCGTTGGATCCTGCGTCCAGAGACAGCCGGAAACCGGAAAAATCCAGCTCATCCTCCTTGCCGCCGCCGAGGGACGCCCGGATGCGCCCCTGGGGGATCTCCGCCACCGCCGTCCCCGTCAGCACGGGCCCCGATGCCTGGAAGCGGCCCTTGATCCGCGCCGCACCCTCCGCGACCAGGTTTGGGGGCAGAAATGCCTGGACAAGCTCGAAGCTCAGTTGATCCAGGTCGATGTCGGCGGTCCAGCTGCCCGCCTCGGCCTGATCGAAGCCCAGGCAGCCCCCCGACCCCTGGGCATTTCGCAGGCACAGGGGCCCGGCACTGATCTGTTGGCCCGCGAGCTTGACCGGCATGGGTTGTTGCAGACGCCAGGCCCCGAGCAGGTCCTGGTCGAGATCCAGGCGCCGCAGGCTGCCTTGGTAGGCCCCGCCCTGGTCGAGGGAGCCCGTCGCCTCGAGCTGGACCGACACCGGCTGACCGTTGAGGCTGGCGCTCAGCCGGTGATCGGGCATGCCCCCATCGCCGCGCACCGTCAGGGTGTCGAAGCGCAGCCCTCCGGCGAGTAGATTCTTCCCGTCGAGCCGGATGGCGAAGCGGCCCTCCGGGGTCAGGCCAACGTCCGCCGATCCCGCGAGGTCTTCGACCCCCTGACCCGCGATCTCCAGATCCCGGGCCGACAGGTCGAGCTTGAGCTGCGGGGCCTTGAGAGTCCCGTCCAGCCGGCCCTTCGCGCCGACGCTTCCCCTGGCATCGGGCAGCAGGCTCGCGAGATCGGGAGAGCTCAGCTCGAACGCGAGGCCGATCGACTCACCCTCGAGGGCACCGTCCACCTGCGCCACGGTGGGGCCCGACGAGGCCTTGAGCCCCTCCACCTGGATCGACTTGCCGGCCATCCGGACCTGCCCCTCCACCGCCACGGGGTAGCCCCGAAGCTCCCCCTGGAGCCCCTCGATTGCAGCCTGTGCATGAGGCCCGTCGGCCTCCAACGTCCCCTGGGTCAGGATCCGACCGCCGATTCGCCCCGGCCATTCGGGCGCATAGGCCCCCGGGTCCAGGTCGCTGGCGACGAGCTCGGCCTCCCAGCTGACCTTGGGGTCCCAGCCCACCCGGCCTTGGCCCTCGACCCGTCCCTCGAGCGCCTCCAGGCGGAGCGTCGCGATATCGGTGCCGCGCTGGTCCCCGCGTCCGCCCAGAGCGAGCCGGGCGGGTGGAAGACCCGGCCCCTGGGTGGTCACGGCCAGGTCGTAGTCGAAGCCCGTGAGCCCGCCCTTGGTCTCCAGCGCCAGCCCGATACGGTCCTCCAGTCCGGGCGCCAGGTCCACGGGGTTCAGGTCCTCCCCGCGCACCCGCAGGTCCCAGGTCAGCTCGGGGGCCCAGGCCAGGTCACCGGACGCGCTCAGGGTCCCGCCCAACGCCTTGATCTCCAACGGCTCGACCTTGGTTGCGTTCCTGTCACCGGTGCCCGAGAGTCCGAGCTCCAGGGCCGGAAGCCCTGGACCCTGGGCCGCCGCGGACAGGCTGTAGTGATAAGCGTCGAAGGTACCGGAGGCATCCAGGGTCCCGCGGGGCGACTCGGCCAGCAGGTCGCCTGAGAGGGGCCAGCGCAGTCGCTCCCACGAGCCCTTGAGCGCGAAACGTCCGGCGTCTGTCTTGAGGTCCAGGTCGCCCCCGAGGTCGAAGATCGCCCCGGAGACCGACTCATGAAGCTCCAGGGTACGCACGGCCAGCGCCCGGTCCTTCCACTGCACGTCCAGGTTGGCCTCCAGATGCCCGAAGTCGGGGAGATCCGGGGCCTTGCCGTCCAACCTGCCCGTGACCGTGGCGACGTCCAGGTCCCCTTTGGTCTCGATGCGGCCGGTGAGGTCGATTTGGGGGGCGTCGAGGGCGAAGTCCGGCAGGTCCACACCCAGAAGCTCGACGCGACCCTCCCAGCTCGGCCGTCCAAGAAGGTCCTGGACCTCGGCGTCGAGCCTCGCGCGGGCCGAGCCGGTGAGGTCATGCTCGATGCGAAGGCGCTGGAGGTCACCGCCGAGATGACCCGCCCCCTGGAGCCGGACCCCCGGGGGCAGAGTCAGCTCCCAATTCAGGTCGAGACCGAGTGGATAGGCATCCGTCAGCCTCGCCTGGCCGGTGGCCTGGGCGGTCAGGCTGGGCTGCGGAAGCGCCACCTCCAGGCGCGTCA
>Ga0316580_10000002_pt1 | contig 46952 bp, 40 predicted proteins | sample S0NA_2_FD_204519 | JGI IMG/M metagenome (GOLD analysis project Ga0316580, IMG submission 204519) | Rhizosphere microbial communities from salt marsh grasses in Alabama, United States - S0-2_160517rDrB | ecosystem: Host-associated > Plants > Roots > Rhizosphere | place: USA: Alabama | collected... | reverse complement strand
TGAGCCGGTCGATTTTCTTACCCAGGCGGTTTATGCATTGGGGAACGGACTGCTTTCCGCCGCGGTGACCCTGGTTGGTTTCTTCGTCTTAGGTAGTGCGTTTGGAATCATTACTACTGTCCAACTGCAAGATCTTTCAAGACTCGACCATCCTCTCCTGCAGGAATTACTTCGCCGTGCGCCGGGAACCTACCATCACAGTATCATGGTCGCCAATCTGGCCGAACAGGCGGCGGAACGTGTCAATGCCAATAGTACCCTTGTCCGCGTTGGCGCCTTCTATCACGATATTGGCAAGATGAACCGTCCGGCATTCTTCACCGAGAATCAAGAAGGCGTCAATCCACACGATTCGCTAGATCCTTATACGAGCGCGCGTATTATCATCAATCATGTGCCGGATGGTCTTGAACTGGCTAAACGTTTCCGGCTTCCCAACCGCATTAAAGACTTCATCGCTGAGCATCATGGGACAAGGATTGTAAAGGGTTTTTACCATAAAGCTCGCATGCAGGCGGGTGAGAAAGCGGACGAGGTCGACGCCGAAAAGTTCCGCTATCCAGGGCCATTACCACATACGCGCGAATGCGGCATTGTCATGATGGCTGATGCAATTGAGGCGACATCCAGTGCCTTGCGCCCAGATACGCCGCAGGCGATCGAGAAGCTGGTCAATACCATTGTTGATGATGATGTGATGGAAGGTCAGTTGAAAAATTCCGGCCTGACACTCGGTGATATCGAAATTATCCGCTCCTCCTTCATCGATACGTTAAAGGGACGCTTTCATGTTCGGGTACGCTATCCCGGTAATGAACGCATTGACGCCCCTCAGACCGCCGTTGGCGCGCTTCCTGAACCGTCTGCTCCCGAGGTTCTGGTAGCAGGTAATCAAGAGAAGGCCGAAGTCCTTTATCCGCAAGAAATATCCTCAGATTAGACCGGGACAATGACAATCACGCTGGATATTCAACAAGATTTAGAATCACCTGCCGGGATCGAAGATGCATTGAAAGTCGCGGCAGAGGCAGCGCTGGAAAACGAGCGAATAACGTCCGCCATGCTCACGATTTTGTTGACCGACGATCGCACGATGCGCTCTTTGAATCGCCAATTTCGCGCGGAGGATAAATCTACAGATGTGCTTAGTTTTCCCTTTGGTGAAGAAGAAGCGCTGATGGATGACCAACCCCCATACCTTGGTGATATTGCAATTTCCGTTCCTTATGCCGGCCGCCAGGCTGAGGCGCAGGGGCATAGTACAACGGCCGAACTGCAGCTCTTAACCATTCACGGCATCTTGCATTTGCTCGGTTATGATCATAATACAGAAGATTCAAAAAATGAGATGTGGGTTGTGCAACGGGAATTGTTGGATGGACTGCAGCTAAGCCATGTCCAACCGACTGAGGGCAGCTGATAGCCAACAATGCCGGATCGCAAGCAAAATGAGTTGACCAGGCGGGCCTTAAGCTTTCGATATGCGTTTGCAGGCTGGGTCTATGTCTTGCGCTCCCAGCCAAATGCCTGGATTCACGCCGTCGCCACAATTGCGGTTGTCATTCTGGTCTTTTGGCTTGGTTTGTCACGCATCGAATGGGCAATATTAACCCTGACAATTGCGTTTGTATGGACGGCCGAATTTTTGAACAGCGCGTTGGAAGCTGTCATCGACCTCATTTCCCCCGAATATCACCCGCTGGCCAAGATAGCCAAAGATGTCGCTGCTGGAGCCGTGCTCGTAAGCGCTTGCGCGGCCGTCATCGTTGGCCTGCTTATTTTGGGACCCCCTCTTTGGGAACGTGTTATTAATTGACAAGGATTATAAAACAGGTAAATCTTCGTCAGCTATTTCTTCGAGTTGTGGATTCGTATTGTCCCGTTCGGAGATCCGTATATTTGAACTGCCCCAATCCAGGTCGAATGCCGGATCATTCCAGGCGACACCGTTTTCATCAATGCCACCATTGAAATAATTGTCCACAATGTAGGTCAATGTCGCATCGGTCAGCGCGACAAATCCATGGGCTACGCCGCTGGGTATAAACAAACCAATCTCATTCTCGTCACCCATTTCGATCATAAATGTGTTGAGGAAGGTTGGGGAATTTTTTCGAATATCGACTAATGCGGCCCGCAGTCGGCCGTTCATGGCATACCAGTAATCAATTTGATGGTGATGGTAATGTAAACCTCTCAGGACATTTTTGCGGGAATCTGAGCGGTTGCACTGCATGCGCTCCCAGGATCGTTGGGGAAACCATTCTTTGCGAAATGTTTCCATAAATTGGCCACGATCATCTGCATAAGCCTTCAGTCGAGCGATTTGCACGCCTTCAATTTCTTTTACTGTTTCAATCGTCGTCAAATTAAAATCTCCAATTTAGTTTGTTTAGGCTGCTCTTAGCGCCATACCGCTCCGGCGTGATCTTGTCTTTATTGCCGGAGAAGATTACTCAAGAAAAACCACAGATTCGCCGGGCGTTCCGCGAGCCTGCGTACGAAGTAGGGATACCAGGCTGTTCCGTATGGGACGTAAATACGTACCTGATACCCTTGAGCGACTAAATCATCCTGTAATTCACGCCTGATGCCATAAAGCATCTGGAATTCAAATTCATCGGGACGGATTCCCTTCGCCTGTGAATAATCCTTCGCCGCGCGAATAATCTGCTCATCGTGGGTTGCCACACCTAAATAGACACCGTTTTGGCGTGCCCCATCATCGAGCATCATCCGCGTCAGGCGCACATAATTATCATCAACGTCTTTTTTTAATGGATAGGCAACCTCGGCCGGTTCCATGTAAGCGCCCTTGCATAAGCGTACATTTGCCCCTGATTCGATGAGTTCTTTAACATCTTCTTCAGTGCGGTAGAGGTAGGATTGGACGACAATGCCCACATTATCAAATTTATCCTCTTCACGTAGTCGACGGAAAATATCCAGCGTGATATCAACCACGGAACTATCTTCCATATCGATCCGCACGCGATTATTGTATTCTTTGGCTCTGGCAACTATGGCCCGGATATTCTTATATGTTTGATCCGGGTGAAGTTTGAGCCCTAACTGGCTGAGCTTGACCGAGACGGTCGCATCAGGTTTTTCTTGATTGATGCGGTCAAGCAGGCGCAAGATTTCATCTCGTGCCGCATTTGCTTCATCGATTGTCGAGACGCTTTCTCCTAAATAGTCAAGCGTTACATGCATACCGCGCTCGTTTAGAGATTGTGCAACCCGTATGACATCATCTATGGTCTCGCCGGCAACAAATCGCTCAGATACTCTTTTGGCCAGGGGAAATGCGCTGACTAGGTTCCTGGCCCAAACGGCTGTTGAAAGGTAAAGAAGAATTCGCCTCAGCCATGTCTCTCCAAACCAATAAGCAAGCCCGGCACCAACTAAAATTAGTACCAAAAAAGACACGATCAGGCGGTTCTTAAACGATGGTTTCAAATCCATTATTGCATCCTGCCGGTTTGGTTATCTGGCGAATTATCAGCTCCATAGAAATCAAGTCACGACATTTTAGCATTACCTCAGTAATTGTTAAAACGATACCTTGCGCTCCCAATCACCAACCTTATTGCTTGCGCTCGACTGCAAAATCGAAGCGGCCTGTGAAATTTCTAATACCATTTAATGCCGATATCCAGGATAATGTCCGCCGCGCGATCGCCCTGGTCTGAGGCATGCACCATATGATGCATCACCTCCCTCGCTTTCAGAGCTTCCATTAAGTAGGAGACTTCCTCCGGCCCGGAAAACAAGTGGGAGAGGTTTTCACGGTAAGCCTTTTCGATATCCTTTTCGATCCCCTTAATCTTTCGGGCATGCTGTCCAGCAACCCGTGGATGGTCCATGAGCCGCTGCATAGCCAGGTGAAGTTCATGGGCCATTTCTAGCAGCAAGTCGGCAATTGTTTTCATCGATTCAGAAGGCGTGAGATCAAATACTTCCAGTTCATTAACCGTGTCATACACATAATCGATGAAATTGTCTAAGGCTTGTGACATGGCGAAGATATCTTCACGATCTAGGGGTGTTACAAAGGTGTCCTCCAGCTCATGGATAAGGATTCGCTGTACTTCATCGGCTTCTTTTTCCGTTTGCTTGGCTTTTTCGCCGCGCTTTTCCCCGGGATTCTTGAGATATTTTTGTAGCGCTTCAACGCCGGAAATAGCGCATTCGCCCTGTTGAATCAATAATTTGTGAAATACATTTTGTCGGGGTTGGATAAAATTTCTAATCCATTCCATTACGATTTCTCCCGCTACAGATTAAGCAGCCAGTTTAAAGGAAAATAGAGGATGGCTGCCAGGATACCGGAGACCGGTACTGTTAATAGCCATGCCACCAGCATTTGGTAACCGATGTCCCAATGCACTTTTGATACGCGTTCCGCTGATCCTGCGCCCATGATTGAAGCGCTGATAACTTGCGTGGTACTGACCGGACCGCCGGAAAGTGAAGCCCCCAATACGACGAGTGCCGCAGATACTTGCGAAACGAAGCCATGAACAGGACGAATGCGCACAATTCGATACCCTAGTGTACTGATCAGCCTTCTGCCACCGAGCGCTACACCCACGGAAACGGATAAGGCACTGAGTAGAACAGCCCAGTTGGGGATGACAAAATCGGGAATAAGACCGCTGGCAACCAATCCCAGGGTGATGATGCCCATTGTTTTTTGTGCATCATTGGTGCCGAAGGTAAGTGCCAGGCCAAATGATGAGAAGAGCTGAGAATGTTTAAAAAAGGTGTTGATCCTCGGTGTGGCGCCGCGGGCAAAGGCGATGGTTGTTTTCATGACCAGATACCCCATTACCAGTCCGAGAAGCGGAGAAATCAGCAGCGCGATTCCGATCCTCATTAATCCGGAGAGGTAGATCGCTTGAAAACCTTCGGCGACGATGATAGCGCCAACAAGACCGCCAATTAAGGCATGGGACGAACTTGAGGGAATACCTCGCCACCAGGTGAACAATCCCCATAACACGGCCGATAAGGTTCCTGCGATTACGATCGCCAGGGTGATATTTTGCGGATCGGTAATACCGGTGCCGATCGCCTCGGCTACCGCCAAACCAAACAGAAATGGACCTATAAACGAACCTGCTGCTGCCAGCAATAAAATTTGCCTTGGTTTGATCGCCCGGGAAGCTATCGGTGTGGCGACGATGTTGGCACTGTTGTGAAAGCCGGTAAGAAGTCCGAAACCTATGGCGCTAATTCCTAAGATGGCGAGGGCATTACTCATATCACCTGGTTCTTGTTAACAATTTGTTAACACAGTATACGGATTGAAGGAGTCTATAGCAATTCCTATATGGTTCTCTTTAGGCAAGGTTAGCGAAGATCATGAAGACCCATGCAGTATTTTGGGCATTTTTAGACTAGGCTATAATAACCATTCCTATAAGCAAGCGGACAAAAAAGTGAGGTACACCATGAATCATGTCTCAGACCATTTTGGAACTCGAGCCACCCTGCCTGGTTCCGACCTTCAGTATTACCGTTTAGATAAACTGGCACAGTATGGCCAGATTGAACGCCTTCCCTTCTCAATTCGAGTGCTTCTGGAAGCGCTTTTACGGAATTGTGATAATCAAATCGTGATGCCGGAGGACGTTATCCAACTGGCCGGTTGGTCGGCAAAAAATCCGGTGAAAGTTGAGCTGCCGTTCAAACCCGGCCGCGTTATTCTCCAGGACTTTACAGGAGTGCCGGCCGTGGTTGACCTTGCTGCCTTACGCTCGGCAATGGCCCGGTTGGGCGGCGATCCGGGGAAGATCAACCCACGTGTACCGGTTGACCTCGTGATCGACCATTCGGTCCAGGTGGATCGTTTTGGTTCCCTATTTGCCCTTATGTACAATGCGGAGCGAGAATTTGAGCGAAATCGCGAACGCTATGAGTTTCTTAAATGGGGTAAAGAGGCTTTTGAAAACTTCAGGGTTGTTCCTCCCGCTACCGGTATTGTTCATCAGGTAAATCTTGAATATCTAGGACAGGTTGTTATGACAGCGCCTGAGGGAGATGACCTGGTTGCTTTTCCTGACAGTTTGGTGGGTACAGATTCACATACGACAATGATCAATGGTCTGGGTGTGCTTGCCTGGGGTGTTGGCGGTATTGAGGCTGAAGCCGTCATGCTTGGCCAGCCAATCTATATGCTGACTCCTGAAGTAATTGGTGTGAAGCTGACCAACCAGCTTAAAGAAGGCGCTACGGCGACGGATCTCGTGCTGGCTGTGACGCAGCTTTTGCGTCAAAAAGGTGTTGTCGGAAAATTCGTCGAGTTTTTTGGCAGTGGTTTGAGTTCAATGTCCCTTGCTGACCGGGCGACAATCGCCAATATGTGTCCTGAATATGGTGCAACGGTTGGCTTCTTCCCCGTCGATGACGAAACGCTGCGCTATATGCGCGGAACAGGCCGCCCGGATGAACTTGTCGATCTGGTCGAGCGTTATACAAAGGCGCAGGGTCTTTTCCGAACGGATGATATGGTTGAACCGGAGTATACCGATGTGGTTACTCTCGATCTTTCCACGGTCGAATCCAGCCTCGCCGGGCCAAAACGGCCGCAGGACCGCATAACTCTGTCGGAAATGAAAGAAACATACCGCAAAACCTTGTTGGCTCCTGTTGGTCCACAAGGCATTGGCTTGCAGCCGGAAGAGTTAGAGCGCACGGCCGTTATTTCTAATGGCCAGGATGTGACAATCGGTCATGGCACGGTTGTTATCGCGGCCATCACCAGCTGCACGAATACGTCAAACCCCAGTGTCATGCTCGGCGCGGGGCTTCTGGCTAAGAAGGCTGTCGAAAGAGGCCTGACCGTTCCCTCCTATGTGAAGACAAGTCTGGCTCCTGGATCGCGCGTCGTCGAAGATTACCTCACAAAATCTGGCCTACTGCCCTATCTGGAGGCGCTTGGCTTCTATATTGTTGGATTTGGTTGTACGACCTGCATCGGAAATTCCGGTCCTCTACCTGAAGAAGTCGCTTCGGCAATCATGGAAGGCGATCTGGTAGTTTCTTCGGTCTTAAGCGGTAATCGCAACTTTGAAGGGCGCGTTCATGCCCTAACCCGAACGAATTACCTTGCCTCGCCGCCTCTGGTAGTTGCTTACGCGCTGGCGGGGTCGACGGATATCGATCTGACCAGCGAACCGATTGGTCATGATAAAGACGGCGTTGCGGTTTATCTCCGCGACATCTGGCCTGATAATGCCGAGATACAGCAGGCCATGTCTTCCTCTCTGACGCCGGATATGTTCAATCAGCAGTATGGAAACGTCTGGGATGGAAACGAGACCTGGAACGAGATACCGGTAAGCGGCGGCGATATTTATGAATGGGATGATGCTTCAACCTATATTCAAGAACCACCATTCTTTACTGAACTCAACAGGGAAATCGATCCTATCAGCAACATCGTAGACGCCCGGGTTTTGGTAAAGGCGGGTGATTCCATTACCACGGATCATATTTCACCGGCCGGTTCCATAGCTGCGGGCAGCCCGGCGGCTCAGTACTTGCGTGAGAATGGCGTCGAACCTATGGATTTTAATACCTACGGTTCGCGCCGTGGTAATGATCGGGTCATGACCCGCGGCACATTTGCAAATATCCGCATGCGTAATCAGCTGGCTCCCGGGACCGAAGGTGGATGGACAACTTACCTTCCCAGTAATGAGGTCATGCCCATTTACGATGCTGCCTTAATATATCGCCAGGATAAGACACCACTGGTGGTTCTGGCAGGTAAAGATTATGGCATGGGCAGTTCGCGAGATTGGGCGGCCAAGGGCGTTTATTTACTCGGGGTGCGTATGGTGATTGCCGAAACATACGAGCGAATCCACCGCAGTAACTTGGTAGGCATGGGCGTTCTACCATTGCAGTATTTACCCGGAGAAAATGCAGCATCTCTTGGTTTAGACGGGACTGAGGTATTCAGTACCTTGAATCTAACCGACGATCTGGAGCCGGGCCAAACTATCAGCGTTCAAGCGGTCAAAGAGAATGGCGAGGTCGTCACCTTTGATACGGTTTGTCGAATTGATACGCCGGTCGAAGTAACCTATTATCGAAACGGCGGCATTTTGCATACTGTATTAAGGGATTTTCTCGAATCCTAAATTGCAGAATTAAATTTGTGTTTGGAGGACCCCTGGTGGGGTCGGTTGATGAAATAAAAAAGGGCCGGTGTTTTGTACCGGCCCTTTTTTCGTTTTAGAAAGTGGGTGAATATGAACGGACGATTTCGAGGTAGTTTGCACGCTCAAACGCCGCCGGAAAACTGACATTGATCTGGCTCAAACTGCCTTTCAGAACATCGAGTGATTCATACTCATGTTCGTAAAGCCAGTCTGACATCTCAGCCAAGACCTCGCCAATACGACCCGCACCATTCTTGAGTAGTTCCGCTGCCATTTGGACGACAGAAGCGCCCGCGGCAACGGCTTTTAGAGCATCGTCAGCAGTATGCGCGCCTGATGTCAAAGCGAAATCGGCATTAAGACGGCCGTAAAGAATGGCGATCCAACGCATCGGCAGACGCATCGCCTCTGATGTGCTCAATACAAGATGAGGGGTAACCTCAAGATTTTCCAGGTCCAGATCAGGCTGGTAAAAACGGTTAAACATGACCAAACCATCAGCTCCGTTGTCCACCAGTTTCTTCATCATGTTGGCTGTTGCACTGAAAAACGGGCTCAATTTAACGGCCACCGGGATGTTAATGACTGATTTGACATCCTTCAAAATGTCAATATAGATCTGTTCAACTTCCACACCTGTTAATTCCAGGATCGTTGGCAGATAGTAGACATTGAGCTCAAGAGCGTCAGCGCCGGCTCCTTCGATTTCCTTGGCGAATTTGACCCATCCGCCGGTGGAAACGCCGTTCAAACTGGCGATGATGGGGATATCTACCGCCTTCTTGACGCGGTGGATATGTTCCAGATAGGAATCTGGCCCGATTTCAGTATAGGTCGGCGCTTCCGGAAAATAGGACAGCGCTTCTGCGTAGCTCTCAGTACCTTCAGTCAGATAACGATCCAGCGTGCGGCTCTCCTGATTCAGTTCTTCTTCAAACAGCGAATAGAGGACCACTGCCGCAGCGCCGGCATCTTCCAGCTTACGAATCGAACTCACAGAACGCGACAGCGGCGAGGCTGACGGTACGATGGGGTTTTTCAGTTTCATGCCCAGATATGTTGTACTTAGGTCCATTTTAAACTCCTTGTTTTCAAGATCATCAGAGCCATGAGGCTTTGATGACTTGATTACCTAGTTGCCTCCATTCTTCCCATTCTTAGCAGCCAATTCTTCATACTCATTCCAGGTTCTTTCTACATCCGCTTTTGCCAGTTGCAGTAAGCGTTCGGCAGCAGCAGGATCGCTCTTGGTCAGCATGCGATAGCGACCTTCGCGATATATGTATTTTTCCAAGGAGATTTTTGGCTTGCGTGAATCGAGTTTGAATGGGTTCTTACCTTCTTCAGCGAGTTCGGGATTGAAGCGGAACAATGGCCAATACCCGGATTCCACAGCGGCTGATTGTTGTTCCAGACCGTAGAGGAGATCGTAGCCATGAGCTATACAATGGCTGTAGGCAATGATCAGGGATGGCCCGTCATACGCTTCAGCTTCCAGGAATGCCTGGACTGTTTGCCGGTCATTGGCGCCAAATGCGATACGAGCGACATAAATGTTGCCATAGCTCATCGAGAGCATGCCCAGATCTTTCTTAGGAAGGGGCTTTCCGGCGGCAGCGAACTTAGCAACGGCCGCACGCGGTGTGGCCTTTGACATCTGTCCGCCTGTATTGGAATAAACTTCGGTATCCATGACCAGGACATTCACATTGCGTCCGGAAGCCAGGACATGGTCGAGACCACCATAACCAATGTCATATGCCCAACCATCACCACCAACGATCCAGACACTCTTTTTAACCAGGACATCGGCCATGCTGTTTAGATTCTTCAGCGCAGCATGGAAAGGAATAATCTCTTTGTCATCCTCTTCCAGGAGTTCTGTGAGGCGCACCTTGAGGTTAGCAACGCGTTCCCGCTGATCGCGAATATCCGCTTCTGTAACTTGGTCGGCATAGAGGATGCCATCGGCAATATCCTCACCAATGACAGGACGCAGGTCTCGCATCAGGTTCACTGCCGCATCCATACGCTGGTCGAGTGCTACCCGCATACCCATGCCGAATTCGGCATTGTCCTCAAACAAGGAATTGGACCAAGCGGGACCACGGCCGTTTGCATCTTGTGCGTAAGGCGTGGTCGGCAAGTTGCCGCCATAAATGGACGAGCAGCCTGTGGCATTGGCAATTAAGGCACGATCGCCGAAGAGTTGGGAGAGCAGTTTAATATAAGGTGTTTCCCCACAACCCGGGCAGGCGCCGGAGAACTCGAACAGGGGTTGCAAGAGTTGGTTATACTTCACCTGATTCAACTGCACATCACTGCGATTAACCTCCGGTAAGGAGAGGAAGAAGTCCCAATTCTCCACCTCTTGACTGCGCAGGGGGGCTTGTGGGCTCATATTAATCGCCTTGAACTTCGGCTGCTGCTTGTTCTTCACCGGGCAAACTTCAACACAAAGTCCGCAGCCCGTACAATCTTCTGGGGCGACCTGTAATGAGAACAGGTCGTCTTTGAATTCTTTGTAGCGTGCCGGGGCAGTCTTGAAGGAAGCCGGTGCATCTTCGACAAGTTCGGGTTCTACTATCTTCATACGGATGACGGCATGAGGACAGACAAAGACACACTTACCGCATTGGATGCAGATTTCAGGATCCCAAACCGGGATTTCTGTCGCGATATTGCGTTTCTCCCATTTTGTGGTGCCGGTGGGGTAGGTGCCATCAATTGGCAGGGCGCTGACCGGAAGTAAATCTCCGAGACCGGCAATCATTTCGGCCGTTACGTCTTTGATGAATTCTGGTGCGTACTCGGGAACTACCGGTGGGCGTTCAAACGTGCTTGTAACCTTATCGGGTACAGTCACTTCGTGCATGTGAGCGACAGCCGAGTCGACAGCCGCGAAGTTGGCCTGCACGACCTGCTCGCCACGCTTACCATAGGTTTTCTTAATCGCTGCTTTAATCTCGGCGATAGCATCTTCCTTAGGCAGTAATGGTTCACCGGTAACCTTTTCCATCAGTTGGAAGAAGCAGGTTTGCATGATCGTATTTATGCGCCGGCCCATGCCTGTTTCTTTAGCGACTTCGTAGCCGTCGACCACATAGAACTTGATTTTCTTGTCGATCATCTCTTCCTGCATGCTGCGCGGAAGATGATCCCAAACGTCTTCAGGTCCGAAGGGGCTGTTAAGCAAGAAAGTCGCGCCAGGAACAGCCTTTTTCAACATATCAAATCGTTCCAAGAACTGGAATTGGTGGCAGGCTACGAAATTAGCCTGGTCGATCTTGTATGTATCATGAATAGGCCGTGGGCCAAAGCGCACATAAGATACCGTTACCGCACCTGCTTTCTTTGAATCATAATCAAAATAAGCCTGGGTATAGTTCTTGGTATTCTCACCAATGATCTTCGCCGAATTTTTATTGGCTCCAACGGTTCCGTCAGATCCCAGGCCATAAAAGACTGCACGAACGACATCATCTTTTTCGATGTTATACGATTTGTCGAAATCGAGGCTTGTATGGGTAACATCATCGTTGATACCAATCGTGTAGTTATTTTTGGGTTTATCCTTTTTCAGTTCATCCAGCACACCTTTAACCATGGCCGGTGTAAACTGTTTCGAAGATAAGCCATAACGGCCGCCTACAACTTTTGGCATGACTTCAAACGGTGCAGTATCATCGGCGATGCTTTCTACCAGGGCGGAAATAACGTCCAGATAAAGCGGTTCACCTGTCGCGCCGGGTTCTTTGGTACGGTCGAGTACGCCAATCTTTTTCGTTGTTTCCGGCAGTGCATTTACGAAAGCGTTAACATCAAAAGGCCGGTAAAGGCGAACGATAATCGCGCCAACCTTCTCACCCGCCTCAACGAGGTTTTCGATGGTAACGCGAGCTGCCTCCGCTCCGGAGCCCATGAGTACGATGACTCTTTCGGCATCTGGTGCACCGACATAGTCGAATATGTGATACTGCCGACCTGTTAATTCGGCAAAGCGATCCATTTCTTCCTGCACGATGCCCGGGCAGGCATCGTAGAAGGGATTAACGGTTTCCCGAGCCTGGAAAAAGACATCAGGATTTTGTGCGGTCCCGCGTAGGACTGGTTTATCCGGCGTCAGACCACGTTCGCGGTGTTCCAGAACAAGGTCGTCGTTAATCATCGCTTTGATAACGTCTTCCGGAATCAGCTCAATTTTGTTGATTTCATGTGACGTACGGAAGCCATCGAAGAAATGAACGAAAGGAACGCGAGCGCGCAATGTGGCTGCCTGTGCGATCAGGGCGAAATCCATTACCTCTTGAATCGAATTCGAAGCGAGAAATGCAAAGCCGGTATTTCTGGCGGCCATGACATCGCTATGGTCGCCAAATATCGAGAGTGCCTGGGCGGCGACTGAACGCGCCGCAACATGGAATACAGTTGTCGTTAACTCACCGGCGATCTTGTACATGTTGGGGATCATCAGCAGTAGACCTTGCGAAGCGGTGAAGGTCGTTGTTAACGCGCCGGCTTGCAGTGCACCATGAACTGCACCCGCCGCACCACCTTCAGCTTGCATTTCCACTACCAGAGGTATGGATCCCCAAATATTGGTTTGACCTTGCGCCGAGTACTGGTCAGCCAATTCACCCATTGGAGAAGATGGTGTGATTGGATAAATGGCAATTACCTCGTTGATCTTGTGTGCGACCCGCGCGGCAGCTTCATTACCATCCATCGTTTTAAATACTTTGGTCATTTTAGACTCCTTTAGATAAGGACTAAAAACGGAATGAACCGGATAGGCGTATGAGCCCATCCGGTTCTCTCAAATCAACTCTTAAGCTTTGTCCGCTAAGGCTGCATGGGCAGCGGCCAACCGGGCAATCGGTACTCGGAAGGGCGAACAAGAAACGTAATTCAAACCAAGCTTGTGGCACAAGGCAATACTCTTCGGATCACCACCATGCTCACCGCAAATGCCGATTTCCAAATCCGGGCGCGTGCTGCGACCGAGCTCAACGGCGATCTGCATCAGCTTGCCGACGCCTTTGGCATCGATGCTGGCAAACGGGTTCTCATCGAGAATGTGGTTCTGCATATAATCCATCAGGAAACCGGATTCGGCGTCATCACGAGAGATACCAAATGTGGTTTGGGTCAAGTCATTCGTACCGAAGGAGAAGAACTGGGCGATTTCGGCGATTTCATCGGCCGTCAACGCCGCGCGCGGAATCTCGATCATGGTGCCGAACTTGTAAACGATATCGACGCCTTGCTCTTCCATCACTTCCTTGGCAACCGACTCGAGCGCCGTTTGCTGGACCTTCAACTCATTCACGTGACTAGTCAGCGGTATCATAACCTCCGGATGAACATCAACACCTTCTTTTGCTACGGTACATGCCGCTTCAAAGATGGCGCGTACCTGCATCTTGGTCAATTCAGGTATCAAGATGCCCAGGCGCACACCGCGTGTTCCCAGCATCGGATTCTGCTCGCGCAAAGCTTCGACGCGTTCCAGATAATCCTGCTTGGTGCGAATCTCCGCCAGTGCGGCATCGATCTCGCTCAAGGTATGGTAATGCTGCGTGCGAACCTTCAGATCGGCCAGGTCCTGGATTAGTTCCTCGAAAGAGGGCAGGAACTCATGCAGAGGCGGGTCAATCAGGCGGATGATTACAGGATAGCCATCCATCGCGCGGAAGAGACCCTCGAAATCACCACGTTGCAGCGGTAATAAGAGATCGAGTGCATCATTGCGATCGGCCGAAGTCTTGGCCATGATCATTTTCTGCACAATGGGCATACGTTCGGCTTCAAAGAACATATGCTCGGTGCGGCAGAGACCAATGCCCGTCGCCCCATATTCACGAGCGCGTTCCGCATCACGGGGGTAGTCGGCGTTCGCCCAGACACCCAGCGTGCGAATTTCATCGGCCCACTGCAGCAGTTTGATCAGATAGGGATTTTGGATGTCAGGAACGACTGTATTCAGTTTGCCCAGGTAGACAACGCCGGTTGTACCATCTAAGGAAATCCAATCGCCTTCTTTGACAATCAGATCTTCACCAATAGCCATTTCGCGGCCAACAAGATCGATCTCCAGTTCGCTTACACCGACGACGGCCGGTTTTCCAAACTGGCGGGCAACCAGAGCGGCGTGGCTCGTACGGCCACCGCGGCTGGTCAAAATACCATTGGCGGCCAGCATACCATGGACATCATCGGGCTTTGTTTCCGGGCGCACCATGATAACGTCGCGTCCTTCTTCTTTAGCCCAACGTTCGGCCGTATCCGCATCAAAAGCGACGATACCGACGGCCGCACCTGGTGATACATTTAAGCCGGTTGCAATAACCTGAGCGGTCTTGATTGCTTCAGAATCCAGCTGTGGATGCAAGAAGAAATCAACCTGGTTTGGCTTGACACGGGCTACCGCTTCTTCCTTAGTGATTAGTCCTTCTTCAACCATATCTACCGCAATGCGCACCTCAGCCTGCGCTGTACGTTTGCCGTCACGTGTCTGCAGCAGGTAGAGCGTGCCGCGATCGATGGTGAACTCCATGTCCTGCATATTGCGGTAATGTTTTTCCAGTTTCTTGGCGATTTCAAGGAATTGGTCATAAATTTCCGGCATTTGGACTTTCAAGTCTGAGATTGGCTGGGTGATACGGATGCCGGCGACGACATCTTCACCCTGCGCATTGATCAAAAAGTCACCTTCAAGTTCCGGCTCGCCGTTTGAGGCATTACGCGACATGGCCACGCCTGTACCGGAATCATCGCCGATATTGCCGTAAGCCATCGCCACAACGTTAACGGCCGTTCCAAGATCGTGAGGAATGCCGGCTGCGTTGCGATAATCGATCGCCCGCTTTCCGTTCCAAGATTTGAATACCGCTTCCGTAGCCAGTTGAAGCTGCTCATAAGGATCTTGCGGGAATGCTGAACGGGTAAAGGTTTGATAAATATCTTTAAAGCGGTTGGTAATTTGTTCCCAATCCTCAGCAGTCAGTTCGGAATCTGAATTAATACCCTTGGCCTTTTTTCTCTCTTCAATAACCAGCTCAAAAGCCTCATCCGGCACACCCATCACCACACTGCCGAACATCTGGATCAGACGGCGATAAACATCGTAAACAAACCGCGGGCCGGTTCGTTTAACCATTTCCGCGGCTATTTCATCATTCATGCCGATATTGAGAACGGTGTCCATCATGCCGGGCATTGAGAATTTGGCCCCGGAACGGCAGGAAACTAAAAGCGGTTTGTTCAGGTCGCCAAAGATACGGCCGCGCTGTTCTTCGACCCCTTTGACAGCTTCCAGCTCTTGCTCCCACATACCGGCAGGGAATTTCTCTCCTGCTGCCAGGTAGTCGTTGCAGGCTTCTGTTGTAACTGTGAATCCTGGGGGTACCGGCACACCCAGCCGGGTCATGTCGGCAAGGTTAGCCCCTTTACCGCCAAGGAGCCCACGAACCTTATCCCAATCGCCGCCAACATAATCTTCGGCTTCCTCTAATTCAGTAAAAAGATAGACGTACTTTTTTTCGTCTTGTGAAGCGACCGTGTTATCGACAGTCCCTTCAGGTGAGATTGTTTCTGGTGACATGTTGTCATCCTCCATTGATTGTGGACTTTTCAACAATGCTTTTTGTTGATCTTATCCGATTAATACGCAGCATTCGAGGCCATGGTATCCCACTAATTAATGTGATGCCGATGGCATCCAAACATTTAATGGATACCCTGACCTCTGAGTTAATAACAAGGTTGCACGGTGAAAGCCATGCTTACAGTAACTAATTAGCAATCTTAATCGTAAAAAAGGGAATGTGGCAGTGACAGATTACACATGAAAATGTGACAAAAGTCATTGGTTGAACGAATTTTCGCTACTTTTTCCCATATTTGGCAGTGCATATTTAACATCCTTTGCAACTAATAATGGTTTTCCCATCGAATATTCGGAACTGGAATGAGGATGAACCCTGCCAATCCTTAGACCAGGCTTAATTTAGTAGGAGAAAATCCCGGAAAACTGCTGATAAATGAATAACCTCAAGAGGTAATTGAACCTCAATTGTTGTTCATATAAATCACCGCTATACTATGAGTTATGACCCTTAGGATTTTACTTGTAGATGACCACGAAGTCGTTCGCCTGGGCATGAAAGTGCTCTTGGATAAGCATCAGGGATTTACAGTCGTTGCCGAGGCGGATTCTGAAGAAGAAGCAGTAGAACAGGCTATACTGCATGAACCCGATATCATTCTCATGGACATTCGTCTCGCCGGCGGAAGTGGTATTGAAGCCTGTCACAAAATTAAACAAGTTCTGCCGGATACGAAAGTGATCATGTTGACCTCCTTTGCCGATGATGAATTGCTTTTCGCCGCCATTCGGGCCGGAGCAACGGGATATGTGCTCAAGCAAGTAGGTGGTGGAGATTTAATCCGCGCATTGGAAGCGACCGCTCGCGGTGAGTCAATGCTTGACCCCTCACTTACTCAGCGGGTGTTTGTCGAAGTCAGGCGATCGATCCAAAAAGAAGAAGCAATTGCTTTTGCCGATTTAACCGGCCAGGAAAAACAGGTTCTTGCGCTCATTGCCGCTGGTAAAACAAACCGTGAGATTGCCACGCAGCTGTATTTGAGTGAGGGAACAGTGCGCAACTATGTCAGCAGCATTCTCAGTAAGTTAAATGTTTCCAATCGTGCCGAAGCTGCTGCTTACGCTATTAAACATCATTTGGGGGACCATCTCTAATTTACTCATACATCGATTTAGTGCGATGTCGCCAGGTTGTAGATTTGATTTGCATTTTTTTTGCCACCCTCTTATTCACTTATGAGCATAATTGAACCGACCCCAGACCAAATTCTTGAATCCTTCAATACTGCTGCGCTCGCCGTAGCCGGTGAACTTGACTCACAGAAAATCTTGCAGCAAATCGTGGATACCGCGCGGGCGTTGGTGAATGCGAAGTACGCTGCTTTAGGGGTGCCGGATCAAGATGGCAACCTGAAGAAATTTATCTACAGTGGTTTGGAGCCGGAAAAAGCAAAAGAAATACCCCATTTACCCCGCGGTCATGGCATATTAGGGGCTATCATTCGTGAGCAAGAGCCTATTTGTATTCCGGATATTGCTCAAGATCCACGATCTATCGGCTTTCCGACCGGCCATCCTGAAATGGTCAGTTTTCTAGGCGTGCCCATCATGCGCGCCGGGGAACCGCTGGGCAATCTCTATTTAACGGATAAGCAGGGAGCTGATACTTTTAGTGAATCCGATCTGAACCTCATAGAAATGTTTGCCGCCCACGCCGCCATAGCCATCCAAAATGCGAATCTCTACGAGGAAGTTGAGAGACTCGCGGTTCTGGAAGAAAGGACAAGGATTGGCATGGATCTTCATGACGGGGTGATTCAGTCAATCTATGCCGTTGGCCTGACTCTGGAGTCAATTCGCCTGGCGATGCCGGATGACTCTGAGGAATCGGCCCAGCTGCTTGATACCGCAATCTCCGGCTTGAATGATGCGATTCGCGACATCCGTAATTTCATTCTTGATCTACGACCACGGCGCTTTAGCGGGGAACTTAGCCAGGGTCTTGCTCGACTCGTTCGGGAGTTTCAAGCGAATACAATGGTGCCGGTAACCATCACGGTCGCCCAAAAAATAGATGATTTACCTACGGCGCCGGCGCGCGCAATTTTCCTCACGGCTCAAGAGTCGCTTGCCAACGTCGCCCGTCACGCTCGCGCTAAGAATGTGACCTTAACCTTGGTTCGTTCTGAAACGGCCGTCACGTTAGTTATTAATGATGATGGTCAAGGTTTTGATCCGCATGACGATTCGCGCCAGGTAGGACATGGTTTGGCCAACATGCAGGCGCGAGCAGATGGGTTGGGGGGCGCGTTTAAAATACGTTCCGCGCCTGGCCAGGGTACGACCGTGACCCTCAGATTACCAGTATAGTTTCTGCCTTTTTTACTGCCTTAAAGTCCTATTTTTACGTCAGTGGATGACAGATGTCCAAACTTCGGATGACATTTGTCACTGAGAAATTCTGATCCTGCGGCGTATACTGGCTTTATGGGTGATGCTGAAGAAGCCGGAAGCGATCTTCTCGGTAAGAAGGAATTAGATACAGCTAAGAACGAAATGCCCTTTATTCCTGATCTCAACTCAGGAGGAAATCAGGGGCAAATTCGGGTCTTGATAATCGACGGCCATGAGGCTGTTCGTCGTGCTCTCCGCGTTCGTCTGAGCGTCCCTAAACAATTCGATGTAGTCGGCACTTCGCCTAACCCGGCTGCGGCGGCTAACCTGGTTAACAAAAAGCAAACGGATGTAGTCCTGCTGGGATTACAGACCAACTCCGATGCAGAAATGGCCAACATGGTCAGGGTTGTCCGCGATATGACGAACAAAGCGGTTGTTGTTATCGTGCTTGCTCCGTATGCCGATGCTGTTGAGCGCGAGTTGCTAATCACGGCCGGCGCAAAGCGTTATTTACTGAAGCACATTAATTCCGACCAATTGATCCGCGAAATCGAATCGTCCGTTCTCAGCGAGCCCAGCAGATAAGGCTTTTACACTGCAATTGACATTTGACCGCTATCCTGCTACCGGACAGCGGTTTCCTCTTCGGTAGGTACTTAGTAGCCTTCTTGTTGCCGTCGGCTAAAAGCAAGACTCAGCGCTAAGACAAACATCAATAAAACAATGATGGCGCTGTAAAGACAGAATTGGCAAATGGCGTGGATAACAAAGATTTCCAGTGAAGTCAGTCCAATGGTGAACAGGAAAGCCAGACCTACCAGGCCCATTAATAGCTCCGGTAGGTAATCATCAATTAGCTCCGACCAATTTCCCAGCCATACAACAAGAAAAATCGTCGCATAACCGATCAGGCCAATCAGGGCTACGGGGATTGGTCCGATGGATGAATATGCCGCCCCTGGACCACTTACCTGGCCACAGTCAAAGATTTCATTGATCGTGCAGCTCGTGAAGAGTACACCTCTGTGGTAAAGAAATAAATAATATGCCACCAACATTCCGGGCACAGCCAGAAGTTGGATGAGTAAAGCCTGCCATCTATTTGGAATTTGCATTTTTTAAGAGTTGATTATTTCATCGAAACGACTTTGGAATTGCTCAAGCGGTACGTTTCCACGAATGATTTGATCGTTGATAAAGAATGTAGGCGTCGAGTTAACGCCGGCCTGGCTTGCCGCTGCCTGGTTCGTACTGACATCATTATTGTGAGTCCCATCTGCAAGGCACTGAGTGAAGGTGTCCATATCCAGTCCAACTTCTTCACCGGCAGCCAAGAACCCATCCCGCGTAATAGCTACCTCAACGGGTTCCATGTTAAATAAAGCTTGTCTGAACTTGAAATATTTGCCCTGGTCATTTGCACAAAAAGCGGCATTTGCCGATGGCGCTGTTGTTGCACTCAAAGCATATGGAACTGAGACCCATTTCACAAGACCCTGATCAACATACTGTTCCTGGATTATTTCAGCGGTAGTTTGATGGAAAGCACGGCAGTGAACACAGCCGAAATCTGAAACCTCGATCAGGGTCACCGGGGCGTTGTCGTCACCTTCAACGATACATTTCCCATCTGCTTTTTGACAATACTCGGCTAGAGTTTGGGTTTCCGGTTCCCGTAAAGCGAAGTATAGCAGAGCAAAAAGGGCGATTGCTCCAAGGATTACAACCCCGCCGACAACCAACCAGTTCGTTTCCCGACTCCCTTGTTCTTTTTTTGTTCGTCTTGGTTTCTTAGCCATAACTACTTGAAATCCCTCCAGGATTAAAGTTTTTCAGAAAATATAATCATTTTTATAACTACTTAAACGTTGGGAAGTTTATCACGTGGTAATATGTGGGCAATACCTTTTAATTACCTACTCTCGCAAATACAGATAAATGTCATATTTCAAGCATGACATTCGCCACCATACAATGATTTCAATATGCGCTAAACTATAGTCATTGGGTTCTTATATTCAATTGACGGTTGCTGAATAAGTGAGAAACCCTTAGCTTATCGATTCAGGAACAGCCTTAAAATCGGGAGTAATTTATGCTTACGGTGAATGACCTCATGACGGCGATTCCCTATACAGTTTCCTCAGATACGCCGCTGCGGCATGTAATCGAACTCATGAAAACAGAGGGGTGCCGCCAGCTTCCTGTGCTTGAAGAAGGCAATCTTGTGGGTATCGTTACCGATCGTGACGTTCGATTAGTGATGAATTCTCCTATGGTGCTTCATGGTCACTGGCAAGATGAGGAACTGCTTGATCGGGTTACGGCACGGAGCTGTATGACGGCCAATCCCATGACGGTGGAACCTGATACACCGGCATACCAGGCCGCGCGTATGTTGAGCATCTTTAAATTCGGCGCTCTGCCGGTTGTTGATAAGGGCATTTTAGTAGGCATCATTACGGTTACCGATTTTCTCGAAAATTTCGCGGCGGGACAGGGAGATATCGTTATCGAAGGTTCTGAATGATGCTGTTTGTCTTTATTGGTCCTTTGTAATTTTAACTCAATAAGGAGCCAGGTAATGTTCTCGAAAATAATGGTACCTTTAGACGGTTCTTCGTTGGCTGAACAGGCTTTGCCAATGGCGGTCAGGTTCGCCGAGAGAATGAATGCAAAACTTGTGCTGTATCGTGTGGTGCCCTATTTCACCGTATTAGCGGCCGATCCGCTTCTCTATGAGGAGATGAATCGCCTGGGGGAGGATGAGGCGCTGGCTTACCTGAGACAAGTTCGTGAAGACGTTACCAGTCCACTGCCCACGGAAACGATTTGTGAAGTCGGCTCGGCGGCCGAATCGGTCTTACAGTATGCAAATGAGAATGATGTCGATCTGATTATCATTTCCAGCCACGGCCGTTCCGGACTGAATCGCTGGGTTTATGGCAGCGTCGCTGAGCGCATTATGAGCCAGGCTCCATGCCCAACTTTAATCTTGAACGCACGCCGCTCAGACTCGCCGAACGCACCACAGAATATCCTGGTTACTCTTGATGGTTCCGAGCTTGCCGAAAAAGCGCTCGAACCGGCAATGGATATGGCTTCTGCATTAGAATCGCAGCTCCATTTACTCAGGGTCACTACCTCCGGGCATATGCGAATTGAAATTGATTCCAGTCCTGACTTGATTGATGGTATCGAGAGTAATGAACTGGTTGAGGCCCAAGAATATCTTAAAGAATTAAGCCAGAGGATAGGACTCGAAGATGGGCAGTTGTCCGTAGAGGTGGCCAAGGGAACTGTCGCCGAAGCTATTATTGAGTATGCTGCGAACAATGATATCGATTTAATTACCATATCCAGCCACGGCCGTACCGGTTTGAAGCGTTGGGTATATGGAAGCGTCGCCGAAAAGGTGCTTCGTGGCGCGTGTTGTGCGACAATGATTGTCAGGAACAGCGAAATCTAACAGGGTAAAAGAGGATAATGGATCGTTTCTTTGTGATAGCTGGTTCAATTGTGATGTTCATAGGTGTAGGTGCAGGTGCATTCGGTGCGCATGGACTCAGTAATTACTTCCTGAATTACCCCGATTTGGAAGGGACATACAATACGGCCGTTCATTATCAGATGATCCATGGAATAGCCCTGTTCCTGGCAGCCTGGGTTGCCGTCCGTTACAATGCTTCCTTCGCTAACTGGGCCGGTTATCTCTTTATCCTCGGCATTTTCCTGTTTTCCGGCAGCCTCTATCTATTAGTCTTAACCCGAACATCGTGGCTTGGCGCAGTAACCCCATTAGGCGGTCTCGCGTTTCTGGCCGGATGGCTCCTTATAGCTCTGGCAGCATGGCGAAGTTAGGGGAACCTGCTATCAATAAACCCCAAATTTTATTGATTGTGTTAAGATAGAGATTGCTTTGATACGCAGACGGCCGTTTTTTATTGGCGGCCTTCTGAGATGCTCGTCGGGTTCCCTGATATGGTACTTACGCCGGATTTATTATTATCCGCCTATGCCCAAGGCATCTTCCCCATGGCTGGAGAAGATGACCGGATTTACTGGTACGATCCCGATCCCCGCGCTATTCTTCCCCTGGACAAATTTCATATTCCACGTTCCCTGCGACGGACCATCCGCAAAGGGGTATTCGGTATAAGCCGTGACGCGGCTTTTGGTGAAGTCATTCGCTTCTGCTCGCGCCCGGCTCTAGGACCCGAAGAGACCTGGATCAATGAAACGATCATCGAGGCATATGAAGAGCTGCATCGCCTGGGATTCGCTCATAGTATCGAAGTCTGGCAAGATGACTTGCTGGTTGGCGGGCTTTATGGAGTTACCCTCAATGGTTTATACGCTGGCGAAAGTATGTTTAGCAGAGTGCGGGATGCGAGCAAAGTAGCATTGGTATATTTGGTAGCCCATTTGCGGCGGCAAGGTTTTGTCCTTCTAGATATTCAGTTTTTAACTGAACATCTAGAGCGCTTTGGCGCGGTTGAGATTACTCGCGATGCCTATAAAAAAGCTCTGACCGCCGCTATCAATCAACCGGCTCAATTTTGATAGAGGAGACGGTACGTGCAGTCGCAGGCCACCCTTAGCGCATTGAGTTGTAGCACAACGTTTACGTTGTGCCCGCCGCAACCTGAAGGATGCGCTACAATTTTGCCCGTACTTGATTGACAGGTTATTAGCGATTTTGGAGAGCAAACGTTATGCAGGTCACCCAAAAACCCATTGATCAAAATGATGTTAGATTTTTCAGTGGTAGATCAAATCCCGTGTTGGCTAAAAAAATTGCCGACAACCTGGAATTGAAGCTTGATGAGACCCACATAGCCCGCTTTAGCAATGATAATTTATTTGTTCAGTTAGGGGCCAGTGTCCGGGGACGTGTGGTGTATATCGTGCAATCCCTGGTTCCGCCCGTCAGCGATCATCTTGTGGAATTACTGATGATGCTTGACATTGCCAAAAGCGCCGCCGCTCGTGAAGTACATGCCGTCATCCCTTATTTCTCCTACGCGCGTTCCGATAAAAAAGATGCGCCAAGAATTTCGATCACGGCCCGCCTCGTGGCTGATTTATTGGCTACCTCCGGCGCTACCCACGTGATGACGATGCAGCTTCATTCTCCCCAGGTGCACGGCTTTTTCAGTATGCCCACAGACCCCCTGACGGCACGAGGGCTGTTCGCTAATTATTTTAGACCGCGTAACTATACCGCTGAAGATACGGTGGTTGTGGCTCCCGATGTAGGTGGGGCGAAATCCTCGGCGCGTCTGGCGGGCATGTTAGGCTTGCCGGTCGCCTCCGCCAACAAAATGCGCATTTCTGATTCCCAGGTGGAAATCGGCGGTTTAATCGGCCGTCAGGTGAAGGGTTTTCGCAGAGCGTTAATCCATGATGACGAAATCGCCACCGGGGGTACTATCCTTGAACTTTGCGACCTGCTTATTGACGAAGGCATCGAGGAAATATCACTGGTTTGTTCTCATGGCCTGTTCTTGGGCAATGCTTTTGAGCGCATTGCTAAGATTCCCCAAATCCGTGAAATCGTGACGACCGACACCGTTCCTAGAGATGAGCGTGATAAGCCGGATAATATGGTCATCCTCAGCACCGCTCCGGTGTTCGGTGGGGCCATTCGCCAGAATTACCACCAACGTTCGATTGGCGAGCTCTTTGACTTTGGCCATGGTGTCACGGATGAATAAAAATTCCCAGATGGCACCTCGCGATCATCGCCAGCGCCTCGGCCGCTGGGGTGAAAACCTGGCCGCTGATTATCTTGAGGCCAAAGGTTATCAGATTCTGGCTCGCAACTGGCGATCGCGAAGCGGTGAAATTGACCTGATAACTCAAACTGGCGAGACACTGGCTTTTGTCGAGGTTAAGACAAGAAAGGGGAGGGATTTCGGCCTGCCCGAAGAGGGTTTGACGGCTTCCAAAGCGGATCGCTTGCGGAACCTGGCCAAACAATATCTGGCTCAAAATGATCTTCATGAAATCGATTGGCGCATTGATCTTGTCGCCGTCGAACTCGATCATAACGGCCGTCTCCTGCGCTGCGAACATATTCCTAATGCCGTTCTTGGTTGGTAATCGCGCATTGCCATTCAATTCGAAGTTGTCAAGGTTCGGTCATGACAAAAAAAGGTCAAAATGGAAAAATCGGGAACTTGCTGGTGATTGTCGGTCCCACGGCCGTCGGCAAGACAGACCACTCCCTTTCTCTTGCCATGGATTTTGATGGTGAAATAGTCTCCGCAGATTCTCGATTATTCTATGAAGGAATGGATATCGGCACCGCCAAACCATCGATCGCCGAGCGAACGGCCGTTCCCCACTATCTCATTGATATCTGCAAGCCTGACCAAACCCTGACTTTAGGTGAGTACCAGCGCCTCGCTTACCGCACAATTGAAGAAATACTGGATCGCGGCCGCCTGCCTATTCTTGTCGGCGGCACCGGCCAATATGTTATGGCTGTTGTAGAGGGATGGGGTATTCCTGAGATTGCCCCTTATCCCGAACTGCGCCGGCAGTTAGAACGGCTTGGCCCGAAAGAGCTTGCCCGCTGGCTGAACGAGCTCGACCCGTTGGCTGCGCAGCGGATCGACCCACGCAACATGCGCCGCGTGGTGCGCGCTTTAGAAGTTTGCCTCATCAGCGGACGGCCGATTACCGACCTGCAGGAAAAAACCCCTCCACCTTACAACATCCATATCATCGGTCTATACCGCGATCGCGAATCCCTGTACCAGCGCATTGACCGCCGGGTTGACGCCATGATTGGCGGCGGCCTTGTTGAGGAAGTCGAGGCCTTAAGGGACCAGGGCTATCGCGCCTATCTTCCTTCCATGAGCGGACTAGGCTACCGGCAGATATTGACCTATTTGCGCGGCGAAATGTCCCTTAGCGAGGCTGTCGATCGCATCAAGTTTGAAACTCACCGCTTCGCCCGCCAGCAGGACACCTGGTTCCGCAAGGATGATCCCCGCATCACCTGGTTTGATCTCCAGGAACCGTATCCGCAGAAAAATATCTTTGCCCAGGTTGAGAGTTGGCTCTCTGATTAGCCTATGCCACGTGATCCGATCTTCCACATTGGCGATGTTCCTGTTTATGGAGATGCCATCCTGGCTCCCATGGCCGGTTATTCAGATGTGCCCTATCGCGCCTTGTGCCGTACGTATGGTTCGGCCTTGAATTACACTGAATTTGTGCCGGTTGATGGTTTGTTAGGCAAGAAACGGGACAATCGCTACTGGCGCCGTCTTGATAAAAAGCCTGCGGAACATCCCATCGTTTTTCAAATCTTCGGCAATGATGCGCAAAAAATCCTCGATGCTGCTCTGCGTATCCAGGAATTAAACCCTGACATCATCGACATCAATATGGGCTGTTCGACACGCCGTGTCAGTGGTCGTGGTGCGGGCGTGGGCATGATGCCTCAACCGGACCTGGTGGCCGAGACGTTTCGCTTATTGTCTTCAAATCTAGAAGTACCCGTGAGTGGCAAAATCCGCCTCGGCTGGGACGAGGGCCAGCGAAATTTCACCGAGATCGCGCGCATTATGGAAGAAAATGGCGCGGCCCTGATTGCCATGCACGCCCGTACCAAGACGCAGAAGTATGGTGGGCGCGCGGATTGGGAGGCTATCGCCGAGCTGCGGGCGGGTGTTTCCGTACCTGTTATTGGGAACGGTGATGTCCAGACCCCCGAGGATATTGAAGCCATGAAGGCGATCACTGGCTGCGACGCGGTGATGATCGGCCGTGCCGCCATCGGCAATCCCTGGATATTCGCCCGTAAAAATAAAGAAGACCTTTCACGCCAGGAGATACTTGACGGCGTTCGCCTGCACGCGGGTGAGATGGTCGACTATTACGGTGAAAAACAGGGTTTGATTCTCTTCCGCAAACACTTAAAGCAGTACCTGACGGACTTATCAATCGCCGAGACGCTGCTCGCTCAACTGCTCCAGACTACGAAGCTGGAGGAGTTTAATAAGCTGTTGAATGCGATAGAGGACCCTCTACGAATACCTTAAGCGCGCAGAACTACCGGTCTATGAGATGCGATCCTCATTGTGCATGCTCAAACAGAGTTCTGCACAGGTGACCGGACTAGTCTATTTTATTGATTAACCTGCGGAGCTCGGATTCAAAGGCTTGATCTCCCATCGGCTGCAAATGGTAGCGCTGTACAATCGCCTGACGCGCTGCTAGATAAGTTTCCATCAGCTGCGAAAAATGCTTTGCCGTTGCTCTTGTGTCACGCGAGTAATAGGCGCTGATCAATCCGGCGCGGGTCGGATCGCCTGGGGAGAGGACATTTAATAGGGTGGGGAGGGTGAATGAAAGAAGTTCCAGGTAAATCGTGAAAGGCTTGTCGTAATCGCCACGCGCCAGTATTCTCAGCGCATCCCAGTACATCACCCAAAAGCGTTGGTCTAATTCTACCAGTTCGGAACTGCTAATGGCCGGCTGCGGTTTGGCCAAGCGAGCCGATTCAGCCTGATACCTTTCAGCCCAACCATCGCTGTCTTTTAGAATCCGGATTTGACCATCCCATGGATTGGGTTGAAGGGATTCGGCCGATTCATAACGATAATCTAGTTTACTGCCATTAGAGAACAAGGTGATGTAAAAAAACGGCCGAACATGCTGCCTGTCGAACGCCTTCAACGGCACATAAGGCATGACCGACTTGGCGAAATCTTCGCGTTCATTCCAGGCTGCATCACGCGCGGCGTCGTTTGCATAGATAAGAGCGATGTCGATGTCGGAATAATCGTCGTCCGCATGGCGTCCGAACGACCCGGATAAGAAACAGGCTGTCATTGACGATTCGGTCAAAACACGGCGCTGTAAACGGCCGATTACGCGCTCTTGTTCAAACATAATTATCCAAAACAGCCGATCAGGGTTAAAACCCAGACCGAAGCAACGCCCAGGGCCAGGCCCGCAATCACCTGGGAAATGGTATGCCGTCTCAAATAAAGTCTCACGGCAACAACAAGCGCAACCAGGGGTAAAACCCATAAGCTCGCCTGCCAGCCAAATACCAAGCCGGTAATGGTCCATGCTGCGGCAACGGCCGTAGCATGGAAGCTAATCAACCAGCGGGTATTTATGATAGCCAATGCTGTTAAGGCAATCACATTGAAGATGCCCAGGCAGCGCAGAAGCGGCGGCCCATCAGCCAGGTTGGCGATAATGAGGAAGACGATGGAGGAGAGGACGGCAACGATATAGGGTAAATTGCGCTCCCTCGTGTTACTCATATGCAGCTCCTCAACGCGGCCCGTACTCAAGAGCCACAAGACCAGGAGGATCGGCATTAGGGAAACGAATAAACCATAAATGACGGCCCAGGATAATGCCTGAGCGAATGGCAGGGAATACAGTGATAGGACGAGGCCCATCACGGCGAATATTACGGGTGGACTGACGATGTTAGAGAATAATCTGGCCGCCAGCGTCAATCCGGTGCGATCATGGACGTGCCAATCTCTTGGAGAATTCATGTTATATAAAAGATGCCAACTTTTTGAAAAGTTGGCATCTTTTATATATTACTGCTTATCAAGTCCCTTCTTCCCAGGAATTGAGATATTTAACCTGTTCCTCGGTGAGGGTATCGATGCCGATGCCCATTGCCGCAAGCTTAATGCTTGCGATTTCGGCATCGATTTCTTCAGGAATAGTATGAACCTTGTTTTCTAACTTCCCTTCATTATCGACGAGATACTTCGCCGCCATCGCCTGGCCGGCAAAACTCATGTCCATAACCGCGGCCGGATGCCCTTCAGCGGCGGCCAGGTTGATCAAACGTCCTTCGCCAAGAAGATTCAGCTTACGGCCGTCTTTGAGCGTGAACTGCTCGACGAACGGCCGAACGCGTTTGGGCTCGCCGGTCGACAGCTCATGCAGCGCCGGTTTGTTGATCTCCACATCAAAGTGACCGGAGTTGGCCAGTAAAGCGCCGTCTTTCATCACTTCAAAGTGGTGGTAGTCAAGCACATGAAGATCGCCGGTGGCGCTAACGAAGATATCGCCGATTGGCGCGGCTTCCATCATCGGCATAACCCGGAATCCGTCCATTACCGCTTCCAAGGCTTTTAAAGGATCGACTTCAGTGACAATGACATTGGCTCCCAGGCCGCGGGCGCGCATGGCGATGCCGCGGCTGCACCAGCCATAGCCGCCTACGACGACATTGCGACCGGCGATCAGGTAGTTCGTCGCCCGAATAATGCCGTCCATGGTCGACTGCCCGGTGCCGTAGCGATTATCAAAGAGATGTTTGGTCATGGCGTCATTGACAGCCATCATCGGGAACTTCAAGGCGCCGTCTTTGGCCATCGCCCGCAGACGGACGATACCCGTTGTCGTCTCTTCGGTGCCGCCCAGCATATTGGGGATAAGTTCCCTGCGCGACTTGTGAATCGTACTTACCAGGTCAGCGCCGTCATCCATTACGATATGCGGTTTGGTGTCGAGCACGGCTTGAATATGCTTGAAATAAGTATCATTGTCTTCGCCCTTAATGGCGTAGACAGGGATTTCATAATGACTGACCAATGAAGCGGCCACGTCATCCTGAGTGCTTAGGGGATTGCTAGCTGACAGCGCCAAGTCCGCGCCACCGGCTTGCAGCGTTATCATTAAATTGGCCGTTTCCGTCGTCACATGCATCGTTGCCCCGATGCGCAGACCCGCAAACGGCCGTTCTTTGGCGAAGCGCTCGCGTACGCCTTCCAGAACATCCATCTCATCATGAGCCCAATCAATGCGACGTCGTCCGCCAGGCGCTAAATCTAGATTTTTTACATCATACTCCATCGAAATTATCTCCTTTGATAAAAGCGAGTCAGCCTGTCAGCGAATCAGCCTGTCAGACGAAGCTGAAAAGCTGAGATGTGAATGATGCTGAACCACTAAGTTTTCAAATGAATTACAGCGTAATCTGGCACGTTACAGGATCACGCTAGGCCAAGCTGCCTCAAAAAACAAATGTTAATTCGCTACCAGGCTTGTGATTAGGATATCAAGAGCCCCTTCATCGTCAAAATGTTCTCGGTAACGGTTTACAAAATCTTCCGCTGTAAAGTAGTGGTTCTGGGTGCCTATGTTTTCCAATACATGCGTGGAAGCCAAAGCGCCCATTCGCCCTGCTACCGGCCAGGGAAGCCCCAATTCCATCCCTCGCAGGAGGCCGCCGCGAAATGCGTCACCGGCTCCGGTCGGTTCAATAATCTCTACCGGAGGAACGGCCGGAATATGCCAGCTTTGGCCATCCGCTATCAGTTCCGAGCCTTCAGCGCCGGAAGTAATCAAAAGGACGTCAACAAGGTCTAAAATCCCGCTCTTATCCAGGCCTGTACGCTCCTGGATCAGATGGAATTCGTAATTGTTGATGGCCAGTAAATAACAACCGTTAATGCCCTCGTACAGTTCCTCGCCGCTCAGACGAATCGTCTGCTGGCTTGGATCGTAAATATAAGGGATGCCCAGTGCCTTGCACTCGCGAATGTGGGACTGCATCGCCTGTGGATCATTGGGGGATATGATGGCTAGAGCCGCATCCGGGGCATATTCTTTAAATGTCAGGTCCTTGGCAAAAGCCATAGCCCCTGTGTAGAAACTGGCAATCTGATTTTGATCCAGGTCTGTCGTCACGAAAAAAGAAGCAGTGAAGACATTATCAATAGTAACCAGTGCTGATGTATCGACCCCTTGCGCTTCCAGCCAAATCCGATACTCCGTGAAGTCCTGTCCGGCGGTGGCCATGATTGTCGGCCGTCCTCCTAAGAGGGCGAGGGTATAAGCGATATTGGCAGCTACGCCGCCTCGCTGCTTGACCATACTGTCAACCAGAAAACTTAAGCTGATATTTTGCAGCTGTTCGGGCATAATCACTTCATTGAAGTGGCCGGGAAAGGACATCAAGTAATCGAATGCGATAGAACCGGTAACAACTATTTTCTTCATATAATTCCTATTCAACAAAACCAGAGTGAAACTCAAACTTGCCAATTATCTATGCAGAAAATTACACTCTTCCTTACGAACCGGAATCAGCCTGATGTTGGTTCGACGCCTGTACAGTGTCCGAAACGGCTGATTTCAATACCGGCGTAAAGCCCAGACGATCTTTAAACATCGTCATCAGAGCGCGAAATCCGTCCATGTTGGTGATCTTTTTTCCCTCAGCATAAGTTCGCGGATCATAAGTGATTGGAATCTCCAGAATATCGTGGCCTGAGAGCAGGATCTTGTCCGGTAATTCAAAATCGAGATTGAAATCGGTCGTTGTTAAGTTCAATGACTGCACCACATCCGCGCGGACCATCTTGGTTGCCGTAGCAACATCGGTCAAATGGCCGCCGAAAAGGAAATTGGTCATCGCCGTTAAAAATCGTACACCCAGGTAAGCGTGGGTGTATTCATATTTGACATCACCCCCAAGAACGCGCGAGCCAAAAATTGCCGCGGCGTTTGTCTCCTCGACCTTGCGGCAAAATTTAACATGTTCAGCCGGATCATATTCTGAATCCGCATCCTGGATGATCATATAATCGCCGCTCATATTAGCAATACCGGTACGGATAGACATGCCCTTACCCATATTGCGCTCGTGAAAAAACAATTTGAGGTCGGGATTGACTTTCGAATCATTGATTTGCTGCAAAATCTCGCGTGTACCGTCTGTGGATAAATTATCAACAACCAGGATCTCGCGCGTCCAGTCCGGCCCGAGGTCTACGTTTTGAGTGCGCTCAATGACGCCGGCGATGGTGTCTCGTTCGTTGTAACAGCAAATAATAACGGATAATTTACGCATAAACTTCTTTGAATCAGAGGGATTGAAAGAACTTCCCAAACTGCTCGATAATGTAATCTAAACGAGCTTTATCCAGGCCTGGATAAACACCAATAAAAAAGCCGCCTTCCATGATTTGATCGGAAACAGCGAGATCGCCGACAACCCGGTATTCGATATCCTGGTAGGCGGGTTGGCGAAGAATATTGCCGGCAAATATCAACCTGGTCTGCACCTTGTTTTCTTCCAGGAAGCGCGTTAACTCATGGCGCAGGAAGGGAGCATCCTCGCGGACGAAAAGCGGCAAAGCGAACCAGGATGGATCCGCTTTTGCATGCCAGGTCGGCAACATCAGATAATCGCTGTATTGGGCTAAGTGCTCGTAAAGATAAGCAAAGTTTTCTTTGCGCCGTTCAATGAAATGCGGCAGCTTTTCTAACTGCGCCAGCCCCATGGCCGCCTGGGGATCGGTTATTTTGAGGTTATAGCCAATCTCGGAGTAGTAATAGCGGTGATCGTAGAAGCCTCTTATTCCTGGAATTTCGCGGTCGAAGCGGATGCCGCATTTGCCGTTGACCGGATTGTCGTAACCGCACCAGCAATCTCTGCCCCAGTCGCGCACTGCACGCGCGATCTTGGCTAGTTTGGGACTGTTGGTAAAGACAGCGCCTCCTTCGCCAAGCGTGATGTGATGGGCGGGATAAAAACTAACCGTTGACATCTTACCAAACGTACCGACAAATTTACCATCCCATTTTGTCCCCAGGGCATCGCAGGTATCTTCGATGAGGATCAAATTGTGCTCTTTGACAAAAGCCATGATGGTGTCCATATCCGCCGGGTTTCCCAGGGTATGGGCGAATGTGATCGCTCTGGTTTTTGGAGACAGCGCTTCTTCGAGTTGTGATACATCAAGGTTGAAATCACCCAGGCAGCTGTCAATGAAAACAGGAACGAGACGGTTCTGTAAAATGGGGTTAACGGTTGTGGGAAAGCTGGAAGCCGGGACGATCACTTCATCCCCAGGGCCTAGGGGATCCTTTAGTTTTTTCGAGGTCATTGTTGTCATGGCTACCAGGTTGGCGGAGGAACCCGAATTAACGGGGACTACCTCGCGCACGCCCAGAAATCGGCCGAATTCTTGTTCGAATTTTTCAGCTTCAGGTCCGGCTGTTAGCCAGAAATCAAGAACAGCACCGACCATGTTTTGCATTTCCCGTTCGTCGAAAACACGGCCGGAATAGTGAACGGCCGATTCTCCCTCTTTAAAGGGCTGGGCTTGATGTACCTGGCGGTAGTATTCAGCAACCTGCGCCAGGATCGACTGGCGCAGTTGTTCAGTCTCATTCATCTTAAAAGCTGTCCATAAACCTGACCATTCATGAGAACGAACGGCCGAAAATCGACTAAAGATTATAGCACAGGCGCAATCAGCACCAAGTTGCTGGGCGGCCAACGGCCAACGCTTAGGCAGCGCTTATGCACCCATTTGCATACTAGGGTCCTTGAGACTTTGAGGGTGGATCATCCGGTGTCATGGTTTCAAGGGGGATTGGCAGGTAAATGACTTGTCCAGTTCTCAGTTGTGGTTGGGCCAGACAGTTGATTGTGGCAATCGTATCCTCATCCACTTTGCTTTGAATGGCCAGCGAGCGCAGTGTGTCATTTTCTTTCACGATATAGGGCAGCCAGCCATCTGGTTTAGAATTGCATAGTGGGGTAACGATATTTTGAGTAGGAGATTCGGCCGTTTCTTCAACCCTGAATTCTTCAGGCGTGAATCCTTCAGGCGTGACCGGAAAATCTGCTGCATTGGGTGTTGGAGAAACAGATTCGGGTGTTTGAACGCTTGAAATCCGAGCAGTCGGTGTAGGCAAAAGTTGGGTGCTTGCGGCGCCTGATTCGCTTTGCGAAGCTTCACCGGTGATGATGATAATGGGTAAATCACCGGCTGTCAGGGTGGCATCAAAATCGGCTGCTGCAAATGTGGCCGGGGGAGGTGAGTTTTGTTGTTGTAAGGTATCAAGTTGGCTCAGCATCAGCGCGGCGCTGATTGTAACAATAATCCCCAGCAGGATCAGTGAGTAGAACATGCAGGATGAACAGGATTGAGGTGGCTTCTCTTTTTCCATTAAGATACGCGATCACTGTTCGCATCCGGATTATCCAGGCCGGCGGCCCTGCTGCCGGCCGAAACCCGGTTTACCCGTTCAACAGGAGGCTGCGCAGCCCGTAAAGCGGCGGCCAGATAGCGCGCTTGCTTTTGTGCGGCTGCGGCGTTGATTTCCGCCTTTCGTCGCTTTTTCTCAGCTTCCTCCAGGTCACTACTCAATTTTGCCAACTGGAATTCTAGATCCTTCAGCCTTGCTTTATCCATAATGATCGCTGCCGGAACACCTGCTGGCGCCACGATAATTTCAGGCTGCAGGTCTGCTTCTTCGCATTCAACAGCAGGCGTCTGGCTGTTGATTAAGGCCTGGGCGGTGAAATCGGCAAAACCAGGTATTAATTTTTCTGCTTCCTCCGTTTGATAATCCTCTTTTTCAGGCGCTGAAAGGACGATCATGCCCAACCGTCTGCCATTTGCCGCCAGGGGGTAGATCAACAACGAACTTATACTCTCCAGACCGGCTGCTTCATAAAAAGAGCTGAGTTGGCGAGAGCCAAAGCCTTCACGCTGTAACTGCACAACACCAGCCTGGTTCAACGAGGTGTTTAATGTGCTCTGCTCGGCCAGATCTAAGGTCCAGCTTTTGATCTCGCCCGGATTTTGAGTCGACGGCAAGCTGTAGAAAATCATTAGATCTTGATTGTTTTCATCGATCAGGCCGATAGCTGAAAAAGCCGGCTCAAAGATTTCATCCATCATAATCAGGCTGTAGGTCAATCGATGTTGTGGCTGTTGGGTGGCGATCACTTGCGCCGCCTGTTCAAGGGCGTCTCCGAAATTGTTTATGGATGCCTGCCGCCTGGATTCCGATTCTAGCAGAGGTGTGAGCGAATAGAGATAGGCATAAACAGCCCACAACGAGTAAACTACCAGGTTCCCAAGACGAACCCAGTAGGCTACATTGGTGTCGATGAGCAGAAATTCGGGGTAACTCCAAAGCTGGACAATATGGGCGAACAGAAGCAGCCCTAAAATGATGAAAGGAAAAGCGCCTAGAGATCGGCCGTTAAAGAGCAAATAGCCCCATCCGGCAGCCAGAACGGCAATCTGTATTAATGACCAGGCGGTAGCTTGGGCAGTCCCTTGAAAGGCCACAACTCCGCCTGCCAGTTGGCTTTGCCAGGCCTGGGCTGAGAAGAAATATAAAACACCGCAGAGGACGAGTGAGATCAGCAAGAGGATATCCAGAACGAGCGGATATCTTTCCGGCGGCGGGATCAAGGCCCAGACAATTAACGAAACGCTGGCTGTATTGAGAGCTTGTTCGAGAGGAGGGAGAACCACTGCCGCGGTTGCCGGGTTGGGTCTGACATAGAGTCCGGCGAGCAAAATGATGAGACGGCCGAAAAAAACAGCTCCGGCGGCCCAGCTCATATTGCGCGCGTATTCATCCTCCGGCTGCCGGCGCCACCGGGCATATGAGATGGCAAAAACCACTTGGAGAGCGAACATCGTAATAAGATGGTAGATGAAACTTCCAGGTGGTTCGCTAATTATTTGAATGATTTGCCTGGTTAAATCCATACGCTTTTACAAAAATCAGAACGACAAAATTAACAGTCGTTGTTGTTGATTTTGAGCATAGCATAAACCTAAGGGCTGAGCTATGAACGAATGGTAAAAGTGCATGCTCCGCAAAGCATTTATTCGACGATTACCCCATTGAGGTCTCTTTCCGGGGATGGATACTGTGGATTTAGCTCGTTCAACGTACCAACGATGATCCTCTCTATCGCCAGATTGCGGTACCAGTTCTGATTGGCGGGAATGACATACCATGGTGCATAGCTGGTGGTGGTTTTTTCCAGCATTTCTTCATAAGCAGCCATGTAATCATCCCATTGTTTCCGTTTTTCTAGGTCCTCAAATGAGAATTTCCAGTTTTTCTCCTGGATATCGACCCGTTCCTGGAAACGTTCCCGCTGTTCATCCTTATCAATATGCAGGTAGAACTTCAGAATCGTTGTCTTCGAATCGACTAAAAGCTTTTCAAAGTTATTAATATGCTCATAGCGTGGCCGCCAAACGGATTCGGGTACGAGGTTATCGACGCGCACGACCAACACATCTTCATAATGGGAACGATTGAAAATACTGATCATGCCCCGCGCCGGCGTATGGAGATGGATGCGCCACAAAAAGTCGTGGGCCAGTTCTATTTTGCTCGGCGCCTTGAACGACGTGACACGCACTCCCTGAGGATTGACTCCCTGTGTGATCACGCGGATTGTGCCGTCCTTCCCACCGGCATCCATCGCCTGAAATACAAGGAGCAGTTGTTGTTTATCTTCGGCGTACAAACGCGCTTGCAGATCACGGAATTCTTTACGTAGTGTCTTAAATTCCTTCTCGGCTAAATCGCGATTATCATGATATTTCTTGCCGTCGGCCGATATTTCAGCAAGATTCACTTCTTGGCCTGGTTCAAGTTTGTGGGGGCTGTCCATTTTTTCTCCGATTGTCTGATCACATATTGACGTTAAATTATATTCAACGCTATTTTTATAAGATTAAGGAGCAATCTTACTTGATGCATTGTCCATCAGCAAAATCGACTTTCCTCATACGGAAATATCAGTATACTAATAGCGAAACCGTTCGATGTCTGTTGGCACCCCCTCGGCTTCAGCGTGAAAATCAGAGTTCTAATTATCAAATCTATTGGGAGGTAACCCATGGCCGAAAAGAAGGAGATGGTTGGTGAAGTCTACTACCCATCACCCGAAATTGTCCAGCAAGCGCATATAAAGGATTATGATGCCGTAAATGAGGCGGCTCTAAAAGATCTTCCTGGTTTTTGGGGCAAAATCGCTGCCGAAAATTATGAATGGTATGAACCTTGGGAAACGATTTTGAACGAGCATAATGCACCGTTTTACAAATGGTTTGAAGGAGCCAAGGTCAATATCATCCACAATGCTCTTGACCGGCATATGCGCACCAGTGTGCGCAATAAAGCGGCATTAATCTTCGAAGGCGAGCCGGGAGATACCTGCACATACACCTACCAACAACTCAACATGGAAGTCAGCAAGTTTGCCAGCGTGCTTCGTTCGCTGGGTGTTCGTAAAGGGGACCGTGTGACGATTTACATGGGCCGTATCCCGGAACTGATGATCGCCATGTTGGCCTGCGCCAAAATCGGCGCGATGCATTCCGTCGTTTATGGCGGCTTTTCTACAGAGGCTTTGCTTGACCGCATTAATGACAGTGAGTCCAAAGTGTTGGTTACCTGCGATGGTGCCTGGCTGCGCGGGAGTATCGTACCCCTCAAGGAAATTGCCAACGAAGCGGTCGCCCGTGCGGGGACGATTCAGAGCGTGGTTTGTGTGCGGCGGACCGGCCAGGAGGTGGAAATGGTGCCCGATCGCGACCATTGGTACCATGATTTGATGGCCTTGCCCATAGCCGATCCGCACGCGCCTACGGAAGTGATGGATGCGGAGGATCCGCTGTTTATCCTCTATACCTCGGGAACCACCGGAAAGCCGAAAGCCATTCTGCATACGCATGGCGGTTATATGGTCGGTACATCGACGACGTTGAAGTGGGTGTTCGATATCAAACCGGAAGATATCTGGTGGTGTGCGGCCGATCCGGGCTGGATAACGGGACACAGTTATATTGTCTATGCACCACTCATCTTAGGGGCGACCAGTTTTATGTATGAAGGGGCGCCTACCCATCCTTATCCAGACCGCTGGTGGTCCATGATTGCCAAGTATGGCATTACGATTCTGTATACGGCTCCGACGGCGATTCGTGGTCTGATGCGCTTCGGCGAAAGCTGGCCTAATCGTCACAATCTTTCCAGTTTGCGCCTCCTGGGCTCCGTAGGTGAACCGATTAATCCTGAAGCCTGGAGGTGGTATTATCGCGTTATCGGCCATGAAAAATGTCCCATAATGGATACCTGGTGGCAGACTGAAACGGGTAATTTCATGATTACCCCGATGCCCTGTGTACCGCTTAAGCCGGGTTCGGGGACGCGCGGATTCCCTGGCGTTGTTGTCGATGTTGTCGATGAAGACGGCGAAACTGTCCCGGATAATGAGGAAGGTTATCTGGTGATTAAAACCCCCTGGCCGGCGATGTTACGTACCATATTTGGTGATCCGGACAGGTATGTTCAGCAGTACTGGAGCCGCTACGAAGATCAAGGCTGGTACTTACCGGGGGACAGCGCCCGGCGCGATGAAGATGGTTATATCTGGATTATCGGCCGTATTGATGACGTCATTAAAGTTTCCGGCTACAGGTTGGGTACGGCCGAAATCGAGAGCGCCCTGGTCAGCCATCCTGCTGTCGCTGAAGCGGCCGTAATCGGCGTGCCCGACGAGCTGCGGGGAAATGTAATCCGCGCCTACTGCATTCTCCGTCAGGGCTTTGAACCCAGTGAAAAGCTCTCCATAGAACTGCGCGATCATGTGGGCCATGATTTAGGACCTATTGCCAAACCTTCGAGCGTCGAGTTTGTCGAAGGTTTGCCCAAAACAAGGTCCGGCAAGATCATGAGGCGTGTTCTAAAAGCGCGCGCCTTAGGCGAAGATGAAGGTGACCTCTCGACATTAGCCGAATGATTTAGCTGCTAAATAAAAAAGGCCGGAGATGTTTTTTTCATCTCTGACCTTTTTGTTTTTAATTATTGTTCTACGAGATATTAGCTGACCGCCACCAGCGATAATATTTATTTTGTAATTCTTCCCTGGGGGGCAGTGGGAAGAAAGCCAATTCCTCTTCATTACCGACGTAAATCCCACTGTCGATCATTCGATAGGGATATTCAACAGTATGGACACGGTCAACCATTTTTGTGTGCACGGTTTTATCGGCCGAACAGACGGCCACGAGCGCATCACGTAAATGATATACATTGTCATACGGAAGATTTGCAATTTCCCCGTTTTCCGGATCCTTTGCCAGTTCTCCCAGACGTAGTTCAACAAAACAAATCGCCGGTAAATGGATCAGGCTGGATGGATCTTGGGTTAAAAAGCGGTACATCTCCACTGGCTCCAACGTGCTGACAACCAGCGGGTGTGTCGGCGCGATTTCCTGGTACATATATAACCCTTCTTCTTTGGAAGGGTATTCATAGCTTCGTTCCAAGGGTAAGCTTTCGCCGAATTTTGTGACTAGATAAAGCGTATCGACATCCGTTAATGGGATATGTTCTAGCACCCTATAGGTGGCTATATAAACTGATTTTTTGGGAGAGCCATCATCATGGGGAACGCAGCGGGCGATTCCCTGTTCGATATCAAAATATTCATGTCTGAAATCCGGATCCAGTTCTATGAACATTGCCTGTCCCCGTGTTTTCTTCTTTGAACCTACCGAATAGTAAGATCCAAATTCCTCGGGTGGGAGCATCGAAGCGATCAGGGCTTCCGGAATTAAGGACATATATAGATGAACGGTCATGGTGAAAATTCTCCTTTATCCCAGGATATCATAATGACCAGTTTCTAGCACAAATATCGTATAAAACAATTCTATTGTGAGTGAACCACAGCTTAGACCGTCACCCGCTCGACGTCCACAATTTCCGGCTCCTCGCGTTTTGAGCGATTGATGGCCCACCATACCAGGGCCGCGAGCAAGAGGATTATCAGCACCGTAACCAGACTGAATCCCGAGTATTTGACAATGATTGGGGCGACGATCAAGCTTACCAGGTTAACCACTTTAATCATCGGGTTCAGTGCCGGTCCCGCGGTATCTTTCAATGGATCGCCGACCGTGTCACCGACCACGCTGGCTTTATGGCGTTCTGAGCCTTTACCGGTGTTTGCCTCTGGATCGCTTGTTTCATCTTCAATAACCTTTTTCGCATTGTCCCAGGCGCCGCCTGAAGTGGTCATGAAAACGGCGAGCAGCTGCCCGGCCAGAATTATGCCTGCTTGGAAGCCTCCTAACGCCTCAACGCGAAGCAGCATGCCCACGAGAATCGGTGTAAAGACGGCCAGGATAGCCAGAGGAATCAGGTCGTTCTGTGCGGCTACTGTTGAGATCGTCACCGCGCGGGTGTAATCGGGTTTTACAGTCCCTTCCAGGATACCTGGAATGCGGAACTGCCGGCGAACCTCGTCCACCATTTTCTTCGCGGCGCGGCTCACCGAACGGATTGAAAGGGAGGAGAACAGCCAGGGCAGGGCGCCGCCAAGCAGGATACCGATGAAGACAACCGGGTTCGATATGCGGATGCCGGAGGCAAGAACCTCCGGATCGATTTTTGTGACGTCGGTGATGAAGGCTCCAAAGAGGGATACTGCGGCGATAACGGCCGAACCGATGGCGATGCCCTTGGTAATGGCCTTGGTTGTGTTTCCAACCGAGTCCAGGTCGGCCATGATTTGCCGCGCGTTATCATCCATGCCCGTCATTTCGCCGATGCCATTGGCGTTGTCAGCAATCGGGCCAAAGGAGTCCATAGCCACATTATTCCCAGTCAAAGTCAGCATGCCGATGCCGGTAAGCGCTACCCCATAGAGGACGAAAGTAAGCCGCACGGCTTCTGCGGTTGATGCTATGCCGGTGCTAACAAATTGATCGACGGCCACACCTGAATAAATTAACACTGCTGCGCCGATAGTTGCCGCAATGACAACGATATTCCAGACGCTGGATTCATACCCTTCTGAGAGGCCGGATAAAATGGTTGTTGCCGGCCCTCCGCTTGTGCTCTCGACAATTTCCTGAACCGGTTTGCCATGACTGCCTGTAAAGTAATCGGTCAGGCGGTCGATAACAATTGCCAGGGCGACGCCGACGGCCGTTGAAAGAAACGGCCGCCACCAGCCCCCTGGGACGTCGCGCATATAGAAAATAGCGACCAGGCCGAAAAGAACAACCGAAATTGCCGCGGACGTTAAAAAGCCGGTAAAGATCGCCTTCATCGCGTCTCCTCGCTCATCCGAGTCACCTTTCACAAGATAAGTGCCGACAATGGAGGAAAGAACGCCGATTCCGCGAACAAATAAGGGAAAAAGAATCCATTGAATGTGCTCTGTCATTGTCGCCAGAGTAATGCCCAGGATCAAGGCTGACACGATGGTCACTTCATAGGACTCGAAGATGTCCGCCGCCATCCCCGCGCAGTCTCCGACATTATCACCCACGAGGTCGGCGATAACAGCGGCGTTTCGGGGATCATCTTCCGGTAAATCCTCTTCAACCTTACCGACCAGGTCAGCGCCGACATCGGCGGCTTTTGTATAAATACCGCCGCCTACACGCATGAAAAGAGCGATTAAGGTCCCCCCGAATCCAAAGCCCAAGAGAACGTCCGGTGAAGCGCCGGCAAAGAACATGAAGATGAGTGTTCCCCCCAATAATCCCAGGCCGTCGGTCAACATACCGGTGATTGTTCCCGAACGATAGGCGATACGCAGCGCTTCTTTGAAACTGTAGCGCGCAGCTGAGGCGACACGCACATTCCCTTGCACAGCCATGCGCATCCCGATTTGACCGACTGCTAACGAAAATGTTGCTCCCATGACAAAAGCCAGCGCACGGCCGAGACCGATGATTAACTTGATCGTATCCTCGCTGTATCCTGCGAAGCGGTACATTGCTTCCTCGGTGGGTGGCACGATGTACACACTCAGGAAAAGCAAAACCGTCAAGATGGCGATGAAGGGGAGGATCGTACGCAGCTGGCGATTCAGGTAGGCATCCGCGCCTTCACGAATAGCTTCCCAGGCTCTTTGCATCTCTTCCGTGCCCATATCTTCTGCCAGAATCTGTTTTCTCAGATAAAAAGCATAAGCGAGCCCGATTATCGAAATAGCGAGAACCAACCAAATTGCAATAGTCTCAAATGATGTCAGATTGAGGGTACTCATACGTCAGAATTTCCTCCCAAAATATTGGTAACGGCGTTCGTTGGTTGTTAATAGTTTGAGAAAACAAAAGAACCGTTTTCTCCGGCCTGGCAGCCCATCCTCTTCTCCTGCCCTATTGTGCAGTATTTCTCAATTGAATTCAAGTTTTTTGTTGAAAATAGACAAATCCGGTGTAAGGGTCACTATTACATTTTTGTATGCTTATTTTTGACACCATTTGTCACGTTCGTTACAATCCTTGCGATCAATCCCCGGCAAGCATTTTAACAATGTGAATGGCGATCATAATAAGGAAACTTACCGCCCTACATTTTGAAATGCCTGCCATAGAATAATCGAGCCTAAAGAGAAGGGTGGACATACTACATGGAAATCGCATTTAATTTTGCACAAGCTACTGATGCAACGAGACCAGCCTTGCCCATGTTGTGGTGGTTGGGGCCGATAGCGGCGATTCTCGCCTTGAGCTTCGCTTACATTTTTTACCGCCAGGTAATGAATGAAAGTGAAGGTACGGAGGAGATGATTGAAATTGCAGAAGCTGTTCGTGACGGTGCCGGCGCTTATCTGGCCAGACAATATCGCGTTGTGGGGATCGTTTTTGCGATTCTCTTCATTTTATTCCTGATCATGTCCTTCATGGGTTTGCAGAATCCGATTGTGCCTTTTGCCTTTCTCACGGGGGGGTTCTTTTCAGCCTTATGCGGTTTTTTTGGTATGAAAGCAGCTACGAATGCCTCGGCGAGAACAGCCAATGCCGCCAGTACGAGCTTAAACGGCGGCTTGCAGATCGCCTTGAAGGCCGGCGCAGTGATGGGCCTGGTGGTTGTCGGTTTTGCCCTGCTTGATATTACGGTCTGGTTCCTGGTTCTTTATTATGGATTCACCGCCTTTTTGCCGAACAGTTTTGTCGGTGGGGCAATCAATCCTTTGCCGGTCATTACGGCCACGATGTTGAGTTTCGGTATGGGTGCATCAACCCAGGCTTTGTTCGCCCGTGTCGGCGGCGGTATTTACACAAAAGCTGCTGATGTCGGCGCAGACCTTGTCGGCAAAGTTGAAGTCGGTATTCCCGAGGATGATCCAAGAAATCCAGCCACGATCGCCGATAATGTGGGCGATAATGTGGGCGATGTCGCCGGGATGGGGGCAGACCTCTATGAATCCTACGCGGGATCAATCCTGGCTACATCAGCTCTCGGTGTTGCCGCAGTTGCCGCCGCCGGTTCAGCCTTTCTGGGCAGTTATTCGGTGCTGGATATGCAGCTGCGTTATATTTCGGCCCCTATCGTGATTGCCGCCCTGGGCGTGGTTCTTTCCATTCTGGCTGTTTACATTGTCCGCGCGGATGAGGACGCCGGACAAGAAAAACTAATTAATGCCCTGAGCCGCGGGTTATATGGTAGTTCGATTGGGATCGCTGTTCTGGCGGTCCCTTTACTCTATTTGTTGGGATTACCTAACTGGTTTGCTGTATGGGTGGCTATCGTATCGGGTCTTGTTGTGGGGATCGTCATCGGAAAGGCGACGGAATATTATACTTCACACGCTTATAAACCGACTCGCGGTATTGCTGAGCAGGCGGAAGTAAGTTCGGCGACTACCATTATTGAGGGTATGGCCGTTGGTATGGAGTCCGGTGCGATTCCCGTCGTTGCAGTGGGTATTGGAATAGTCTTGTCTTATTACATTCTCGGCGGAGTCGAGAATATTATGATGGGGCTTTACGGTGTGGGTATCGCCGCGGTAGGCATGTTATCAACGCTTGGTTTTACATTGGCTACCGATGCCTATGGTCCAATCGCCGATAATGCTGGCGGCAACGCGGAAATGGCCGAACTCGGCTCAAATGTACGCCAACGCACCGACCAACTTGATGCTGTAGGCAATACGACGGCGGCAATCGGGAAAGGGTTTGCTATTGGCTCAGCGGCGCTGACATCATTGGCTTTGTTGGCGGCTTATCTTGAGGAAGTGCGTCTTGTTCTAGGTGAGTTACGGGGTATTGAGACGTTGATGATAGCCGGTGAAAGCGTCAAGGTCGCTGAAATGACGGTCGTGGATTTTGCCGCTTTCTACAATCTTTCTTTGATGAATCCCTTTATTCTGATCGGTCTCTTTGCAGGAGCGGCGACAGCTTTCTTCTTCTCGGCAAAAACAATGCGCGCAGTCGGCCGTGCTGCCGGCGATATGGTCGAAGAGGTTCGCCGCCAGTTCCGCGAAGATCCGGGAATTCTGGCCGGTACTTCACGACCGGATTATGCGCGCTGTGTGGAAATCAGCACCCTTTCCGCCCAACGTGAGATGACGGTGCCGGCAGTTATCGCCATCGCCGTTCCGGTCGTGGTTGGTGTCTTATTCGGTGTGGCCGGTGTATTGGGGCTTTTGGCCGGTGGTTTGGCGACAGGCTTCTTGCTGGCCATGATGATGTCCAACTCCGGTGGCGCCTGGGACAATGCCAAGAAATATATTGAAGAGGGTCATTATGGCGGTAAAGGATCAGAGGCTCATAAAGCATCCATCGTTGGTGATACGGTCGGCGATCCTTTTAAAGATACATCGGGACCTTCTTTAAATATTCTGATAAAGTTGATGTCTATGGTTTCTGTTGTTTTTGCCGGTCTGATAATTGTATTCGGCAATGGTAATGGATTAATTAGTGTTTTGACCGGATAGGTTAACGTGGTCAATGACTACATTGATTTTTCATGTTCCGGCGCTTAGACATACTAAGTTACACCATCCCGAAAACAATGCTAGACTGGCCGAGATTTTACCGGCGCTCGAGCGCATGGGTTTGCTTGACAAACTGGCACTTGTAGAACCGGTGCCGGCTACGATCGATCAATTACGCCATGTGCACACACAGGGGTTGATTGATTTTGTAAAAACAGTCAGTACACAGGGGGGTGGTATTCTGGATGGGGGGGACACTTACGCCACCGCGGACAGCTATGCACAGGCTAAACTTGCCGCCGGGAGTTGTTGTCGCGCCGTCGATCACATAATGAACGGCCGTGCAACGAACGGCTTTGCTTTGGTGAGACCACCGGGACACCATGCGGAAATTGATCATGTCGGTGGGTTTTGCCTGTTTAACAATATCGCCGTGGCCGCCCGCCATGCCCAGGTGAATTTTGGTGTTCAACGGGTCTTCATCCTGGATATTGATGTCCATCATGGAAATGGGACACAAGATATTTTCTTCGAAGACAATTCCGTCATGTTTGTTTCCATGCATCTTTTCGCACCTTTCTTCTATCCTGGAATTGGCGGAATTCATGAGATTGGAACCAGGAATGGAAGAGGCTACACGGCGAATGTGCCCTTTCCACCGGGAGTTGGTGACATGGGTTATTTGCGCGTTCTTCAAGAATATATTAGCCCTTTGGCAAAAAATTTTCGGCCGGAAATTTTCTTGGTCTCAATTGGTTTTGATGCGCACTGGCAAGATCCTCTGGCGATGGCCGCTTTAAGTCTCACCGGCTATGCAATTTTAGTCCAGTCACTGATCAAACTGACTAATTCTATTTGTAACGGCCGTTTACTATTCGTACTTGAAGGCGGATACCAACAGGATGTTTTAACCTTGGGCATTGCCAATACATTTTCGGCACTATTAGGCCAGGATGTGATCTGGGATCCTATAGGACCCTCTCCAAAGCCCGAGCAAGATGTTGGTGAACTCCTCCTCTATCTCAAAAGTCGCGACTTGCAAAATTAACGGATTCTTCACATAATATCAATAACCCGATTGTTGTATAGAGTCATTATCCGCATGTTTACCTAAGCCGATATGTTTGGGCACATGCGTTATCAAGGCAACTCGGAGAATTTGTACCATGGACGAGCAAGAAGTTCCTGAAGATAGCTCGGAAGAAATCTCCATCGATAAATCTGCTAATAATAAAGGTGTCCAATCAAAGGATTCCCTTACAGAAAACGACCCAGCCATTAACGAGGGTGAACTTTCCATCACGCCGGAAGAATTACCGACAATGCAGTGGTCGGACGTTTATGCGGAACTGGCGGAATTTGAAAAGAATCAAAGCGATGCGGATCAGCAGAATCAGCCGTCCCAAGAAAAACGACAGACATTCGCCCAGACCGGCTCTGTCGAAGGATTTGAAGAAGCAATGAGTTGGTTAGAGGAGCTGGCTGCGGGGCAGGGTATGCCTATAGATGAAATGCCAACACTGGTTACTAATCAACCAAAGCCTGATTCCGCCTCTGAAAAAGAACCGGCATCAGAATCGTTATCTGATCCGCTGCCGGATTCCCCGGACATTGCCATGGATTCCGATCCCATGGCCTGGTTAGAACAGCTGGCAGTGGATCAAAGCTCTCCCTTGGAAGAGCTGCCCAGCGTTGCCGATCGTTTGCTAGGATCAGAAATAGTTTCCCAGACCGAAATTCCTTCCAGCAGCACGATTAATGATCCTTATGATATTGACCGTGCGCTTACCTATCTTGAACAATTGGCTGTCGCACAGGGCATAGATCTGACCAATGTTTCATTCGATGCCAACCAGCCGGTCACGTCACTCAGTTCCGCGTTGGCCATTATTGACCGCCTGGCAATAGGTCTGGACCCCGATCCGGAACCAGACCTTGTTCCAGGGGTAAAAACCCTGGATGGCGATGGGAGCACGGAAAAGGTCATCGACGAAGAGAAAGAAACGGACCAATCAATAAGTGAGGATGCTGCTGTTGAGGAAATCTCAGCGCTGGATGATTGGTCAGATGTTTCCCTTAATATGCCCGGTGATCCGCAGCAGGCGCTTGATTGGCTAGGAACCTTAGATAAGGAGCAGGAGCCAGCCAAACCAGAAGCCGTTGTGGAAGCGGATACGCTCGCTACAAAGGGCGGCAAGGCGGATCAAGATCGTCTTGATGAGGTAGGGGAGGCCAAGAAAGAACCGCTCAATGATGTTGATGTTTTGGGCGAGATGCCGGAAGATCCCGATGAGGCAGTTGCCTGGATGGAGGAACTGGCCGCGCGCGATTTTCAGCAGCCGCTGAAGAAGGATGACGAACGGCTCGTTGAGGAAGAACCGCTGCCTGCTTCTTCGACCAAATTAAGTTCATCGAGTCCAGAAACGGCCGTCGAGCCTCAGGAAAAAGCTGTTGAGAGCGACCTTCAGGGCAAAATCGCTAAGTACCAACAGCTTATTGATGAAGAATCTGTTAGCGAAGAAGACGTAAAAGCCCTGGAAGCGTTTATTGACAATAATGGCGAATCCCCCAAGTTGTTCCGCCTCCTGGGAGATGCCTATATGCAGGTCGGCCAAACTGAAAAGGCGATTGCGACTTACCGGAAGGGGTTTGACCATTTTTAGAAAATCGTTATTATCGACCCGGCTTGAATTTAACAAGAGACAGTTGTCGGAAAAGCTGTCTCTTTTTCTTTGTTGAAAAAGCGCGTGTTCCGTGCCTGGAGATGAAGGGTTTATTGGAATTGCAGCGCAGTATATTTGGAGTAACTAAATGGAACGCACATTGATATTGGTGAAGCCCGATGGTGTACAACGCGGTTTAATGGGTGAAATTATCGGCCGTTTCGAACGCCGCGGTTTGAAGTTGATCGGCATGAAATTTATACAGATGTCTGAAGAATTAGCCAGACGTCATTATAAAGTTCATGAAGGCCGCCCTTTTTATGAAGGATTGGTTGCTTATATCACTTCCGGTCCGGTAGTCGCCATGGCCTGGGAGGGTAACGAAGCTGTCCTCGCCGCGCGTAATACCATCGGAGCCACAAAGCCTGTTGAGGCGGCGGCCGGGACCATACGCGGCGATTTAGGCATGGAAGTCGGCCGTAATTTGGTTCATGGCTCTGACAGCCCGGAAAATGGCCTGAAAGAAGTTAGCTTGTTTTTTACGGAAGATGAACTTGTAGATTGGTCGCGCGTTACAGAACCCT